>Ga0315294_10005663_pt1 | contig 13700 bp, 13 predicted proteins | sample YL17G13_40_MG_FD_203626 | JGI IMG/M metagenome (GOLD analysis project Ga0315294, IMG submission 203626) | Sediment microbial communities from Yellowstone Lake, YNP, Wyoming, USA - YL17G13_40 | ecosystem: Environmental > Aquatic > Freshwater > Lake > Sediment | place: USA: Wyoming | collected... | reverse complement strand
ATATTCAACCTGATGAGCGTTGAGTAATTTCAAGAACTCTTTGAAGTCGGGTGGAAGACGGACTGTAGCCATAGATAATTTGCCGCATTAACTCAACGGCCTCCAGACGTTCATAAGGGGTTTTGGAAAGCCAATATGATTTTTCATCCGACGAGTCAAAAACCGATGCTACCGTGAAAGCGTCTCTTCTTACCTTTGGAAAAACGGGCCTATCCATATAATGATTATACCAGAAAAAGGCGGCGGTGTAAACAAAAGTTCACTACCATTATTATGGAAATATGTTACACTAACCAGAGATTATGAATTTAATTGCGATAGACATTGGCAATACGAATATAGCGGTCGGGCTTTTTTTGAATGGCGAGGAGCAGTCTGTAAAATCCACAGCCGGTCAGGATGAGAAGGAACTGACGGACTGCCTGAAAACGGCGTGGGAAAAAATACCGCTCGCAAAACGCTCAAAGGAAAACAAACGCGATGGAGTAATTGTTGTAAGCAGTGTCAAGCCTGTCTGGACGGAACTTGTCCGGCGGATTGTAAAAGAGGCTCTCGGCGAAAAGATACTGCTGATAGGCAAAGACATACCGTTCCCGATGGAGTTGTCGGTGGATGAGCCGGAGAAGGTCGGCACCGACAGGGTCTTGGCGGCAGCGGCGGCTTACGCGGTCGCTGAGGACGCGATAGTGGTGGCGGATTTCGGCACAGCGGTTACTATCGACCTTGTCGATGAAAGAGGGATATTTCTCGGCGGGGCCATTTGTCCCGGTTTTGAAATAAGTGCAAAGGCGCTGAACGAAAACACAGCGCAATTGCCGAGGGTAAAGGTATCCAGGCCGAAACTGCCACTCGGCAAAAATACAACAGATGCGATAAACTGTGGGCTTTATTACTCGGCCATCGCGACTTTGCAGGAGATAACCAGGCGTTTTGCAGAAAAAATCGGCAAATGGCCGCAGACGGTGCTGACCGGCTCGGCGGCAGAGCTGATAAAGGACGACTGTGAGTTTATAGATTCATACGTGCCGCACTTAGTCGTGAAAGGCATTGCACTTGCTTATAGGAAATATCTTGAAGGGAAATAAGTTATGAAACAGCGCACAAACATCTTTATAGCAGTGGTTTTAACGCTTGCATTATTCGCATTTGCAGGTTGTACCCATACGTGCTGGCGGAAGGGCAATTTGCACACTCATAGTCTCTGGAGTGATGGTAAAGACTATCCTGAAATGGTTGTCGATTGGTACAAGAGCAACGGCTATAACTTTTTGGCGCTGTCGGACCATAATATATTTTCACAGGGACAAAAATGGACCGACGTGAACGATGCTGCGAAAGAAGAAGTTTTCAGAAAATATCGCGAGCGGTTCGGCGAAAAATGGGTCGAGCAGAGGACAACCGATAAGGGCCTGCAGGTGCGGCTAAAGCCGATAGGTGAATTCCGCTGCTTATTCGAAGAGCCGAATCGATTTTTGCTGGTTGGCGCTGAAGAGATTACCAGCAAGAAACCAAGGGTCCATATAAACGCCTTTAATCTGCGTGAGCCTGTTCAGCCGCAGGACAGCAATACAGTGGTTGAAACATTACAAAGTGACACCGATGCGGTGCTGACTCAAAGTGCAAACAGCGGGCAGATGATGATTTTCCAAATCAATCATCCCAACTGGCGCTGGACACTGACAGCGGAAGACATAGCGCCGATTGGGGCCGCGAGATTTTTTGAGGTTTATAACGGCCACAGCAAAGTATACAACAATGGCGACCGCTATCGTGCCGGCACAGAACGAATGTGGGACATCGTCCTGAGCAAGCGGCTTGCTGAACTGAACCTGCCGATTATATACGGCACCGCCACGGACGATGCTCATAACTTTCATAAGTACGGCCCGGAAATGGCAAATCCGGGGCGAGGCTGGATAATAGTGCGGGCCGATTATCTGACGCCCGAATCTATAATCAGGGCGATGGAGAACGGCGATTTTTATGCCACTACCGGCGTAGCACTGGAAGATATTCAGTTTGACGGTAAAACGCTTAAAGTGAAAATCAAGCCGGAAATCGGTGTTTTCTACACAACAAGGTTTATCGGCACGCTAAAAGGGTGCGACCTGACAAGCAAGCCGGTGATTGATGCGAACGGCGTCGAGATTCACACCACGCAAATTTACAGCGGTGACATCGGCAGGGTTCTGGCTGAGGTCAAAGGGACGGCGGCCAGTTATACCTGCACAGGTAATGAAATCTATGTGCGGGCAAAGATTATTTCCACAAAATCAAAGTATAATGCAGCTACCGCCGGCGAGGTTGAAGTCGCATGGGTCCAGCCAGTCATACCAAAAAGCAGATAATTGATATTTACAGGATTGTGTAATGAGCGTTTTAGCTGCGGTAATGACCGGCAAAGGGACAGGGGCAATATCGACCATTCAGCTTTTTGGCGAATCCGCCGAGGCTATTTTGGAAAAAATATTCAAGTCTGCTGGTGAAAAAATAACGCTTGAAGCCGGCGATATTCGTCACGGTAAAATTATCGATGGTGACAAGATTATCGATGAGGTCGTAGTTGGCTGCGAAGGGGTCAATAATTTTGCAATAAACTGTCACGGCAATCCGCTTATCGTTGAGGCGATAATGAAATTACTCAAGAGGCATAATGCTGTCCCGATTACAGCGGAACAAATGCTGGGTAAAATTTTATCGTTAGAAAAAACTACAAATGCAATTACTGTCGAAGCCAAACTGACACAAATCAAGGCCAAAACACTGCAAGGCACCAAAATAATCTTAAACCAAATTCATTCCGGACTGAGCAAAACGGCAACAGACTGGCTGAAAAACATAAAAACAATTTCGCTCAAGGAAATCACATCTGCCGCTAAAAATATGCTTGAAGCAAGTCAAACAGCGAATTTTTTTATTACCGGCTGCACAATAGTGCTGGTCGGGCCGACAAATACCGGCAAAAGCACACTGTTGAACTATCTTTGCGGCAGACAGAAGGCGATTGTCACCGACATTAAAGGCACAACCCGCGACTGGGTAAGCGCCGAGTGTCAAATCGACCCGCTTTCAGTAACGCTGATTGACACAGCCGGCTTATATAATGAATGCGGGGACACTATCGGGAAAATCTCCCAGGGGAAAACTATCCAGCTTCTGGAAAAGGCAGATTTGGCGCTGCTGGTTCTGGACAACAGCACGGTCGAAAATCATATCGACCGCCGACTGCTAAAAAAAATCGCTGATAAGAAGGTCATTGCGGTGTTAAACAAATCGGATTTGCCGAATAAATTTGATTATAGCAAACTGCCGAAGTCTCTTGCAAATAGCACGATTCAGATAAGCGCAAAGCTCGGCACCGGCATCGAGACTTTGCTGCAGAAAATCAAAGAGGTTCTCGGCGTTGTCAATTTCGATTTGAGGCAGGCCGTTTGCTTCACCGGCCGGCAGGAAAAGTTGCTAAAGAAACTGGCCGGCGTAAAATCCAAGAGGCAGGTAGCTTCAATCATAACAGAGTTGTTAAACGGGGCAGTTCGGGTATAATCTTCCGGTATGGCTAAAGCGGACGAAAAACTGACGCCGGCGATGAAGCAGTTCCATCAGTTCAAGAAAAAATATCCTGATGCGATACTGTTTTTTCGGATGGGCGATTTTTATGAAACTTTCTATGACGATGCCAGGACCTGCTCACAGGTGTTGGGGCTGACCTTAACAAGCCGAAGCAAAGGCGATAATCCCATACCGCTGGCCGGCGTGCCATATCACGCTGTCGACGGATATTTAAAGAAGATGCTTCAGGCCGGCTATAAGGTCGCCGTCTGCGAGCAGATTGAAGACCCGAAAACGGCAAAAGGCGTGGTGGGGCGTGATGTTGTACGAATTATCACTCCCGGCACGCTCACCGATGATACGATGCTCAACGCAAAAGAAAATAATTTTCTCTGCGCCGTGGGTCTGGGGACAAATGCAACGGCAGCGATTAGCTGGGTCGATGTTTCGACCGGCCATTTTTTTGTTCAGCAGGTATCCGAAAAAAGTCTGCTCGATGAGCTGCTGCGGCTTTCGCCTGCCGAGTGTCTCCTGCCGGACAGGCGAGGAGAACTGTTCGAGGCCGAGACGAGGAAATTAGCCAAAGACATCTCGCAGCTAACAGACGCATCCGTAACGCAGCGGCCCGGCTGGTATTTCGACCCTTATCAGGCAAAACAGCGGCTTCTGAAACACTTCGGCACCGCAACGCTCGAAGGCTTCGGCTTTACCGACGGCGATGACCAGCTTATCCCGCCCGCCGGCGCCATTATCGAATACCTCAACGAAACGCAGAAGACCACGCTCAATCACATTCGGGCGCTGAAAAAAATCGGCCGCAAGAATTTTCTGCACATAGATACAACCAGCCTGCGAAGCCTTGAAATCCTGCGAACCATTCGCACCGAAAGCACAAAAGGCTCTCTGCTGGACTGTCTCGACCATACGCTGACCGGGATGGGCGGCAGGATGTTCAGGAACTGGTTATGTATGCCTCTGTGTGACATCGGCGCAATAGAGCTGCGGCAGGATGCGGTTGAAGAGCTAAAAGATTCGGATGCGAAACTGACTGATATTCATAAACTGCTTTCGGACATAGCCGACCCGGAGCGAATTGCCGCGAGGGTCAGCACATTCCGGGCGACGCCTCGTGATTTGGTTGCGCTGGCGGTGACATTACGCCGGATACCAACGCTGCGTGAAATTTTGCAGAATTTCGAGGCAGACCTTTTGAAGCGGCTGGCCGGCCAATGCGACAGTATGGATGAACTGGCTGATTTGCTGCAATCGGCCATTGAGCCGGACTGTCCCAATCATCTGCGTGACGGCGGCGTGATAAAGACAGGCTTTAATAAAGAGCTCGACGGTCTGCGCTCGATTTCAAGGGATGGCCAAAACTGGCTGCGAAACTATCAGAAAGAGCAGATACAGCGAACCGGTATAGCCAACCTGAAAATCGGCTTCAACCAGGTTTTCGGCTATTATATCGAAATAAATCATTCATCGGCGGACAAGGCCCCGCAGGACTATGTGCGAAAACAAACCGTAAAAAATGCTGAACGTTATATCACCGAGGAGCTGAACGAATACCAGACCAAGGCGCTCAGCGCCGAGGAAAAGTCACTCGAATTAGAGCAGCAGTTGTTTGAGCAGCTTCGCCGGCAAACGGCACAATATGTCCCCAGACTGCAAAGTCTTGCAGACACAATATCGCAATGCGACTGCCTCGCATCGCTCGCATATCCTGCGAAAAAGCGAAATTATATAAGGCCCAAAATAACCGGCGACGGTGAGCTTATAATCCGCGAAGGAAAACACCCAGTCCTGGCTGAAACGCTCGGCGCAGAGTTTGTGCCAAACGATATTGAACTGGGCGGCAAAGACAGCGACTGTCTGGTTATCACCGGCCCCAATATGAGCGGCAAAAGCACATATATCCGGCAGACAGCACTGCTGGTTTTAATGGCACAAATGGGTTCATTCATACCGGCAAAAGATGCGACAATAGGATTGGTCGACCGAATTTTTACCAGGGTCGGCGCTTCCGATGAGCTGGTCAGAGGACAGTCGACCTTTATGGTTGAAATGACCGAGACCGCAAACATCATCAACAACGCCACCGAAAAATCCCTGGTGATACTCGATGAGGTCGGCAGAGGCACAAGCACTTATGACGGCCTGTCGCTGGCCTGGGCGATTACGGAGCATATCGCAAACCATATCAAATGCCGAACGCTGTTTGCCACGCACTATCACGAGCTGACTCAATTGGCGGAACTTTTCAGCAATGTCAAAAACTGCAATGTCGCCGTTAGGGAGTGGATGGACGAGGTGGTCTTTCTGCACAAGATTCTGCCCGGCGGCACCGACAAAAGCTACGGTATTCACGTCGCCAAATTAGCCGGCGTCCCCAAAACCATTCTCGACCGCAGCAAAGAAATCCTCGAAGAACTCGAAAACAGCTTTGCCAAAGAGTCGACCACCGAACATTTGGCCAAACACAAAACCAAAACCCCCGATGCCGACTCACTTTTCGTTCAAAGACACAAGTCTGTTCTTGATAAACTTGCTGCAATCGACATCGACAATCTCACCCCTATCGAAGCAATAAACCTGTTGAATCAAATCAAAAAGGAAATCAACGAAAGAAATTCATAGCTCCTCTTCGAAATCCACCTTAAGTGCAAGAAATTTGAGCATATCCTTTAGGGTAACGACGCCCACCAGCACTCCGTTATCAATAACCAGCAGCCTGCTGTTGCCAGTACGACCCATCAGCGACAATGCTTCCATTGCGTCACTATTGGGCCCTATGGCAATCCCCGATGAGCAAGGCACCGCCACCTCCGCCACCGTATGCTGTCCCCACTGCTGCTTCGGTATCTCCTTGATTTGCTGTGAGGTAACACAGCCGACCAGCTTTCCATCCTGCACAACGGGAAACATTTTGAAATAGTATTTGTAAAAATAATCCTCCACAAGCTGCTGGAGTGAAATTGAGGCCGGCACTGTAACAGGGCTGGATTCCATAAACCGCCAGACGAGTTCGCCTTCGAAGCTTCTGCGCATCAACAACTGCTGATAGGACGTTTGAGACGCTCTTCTGAGAAACATCCCTATCAGGAACCACCATACGCCGCCCAGGAAATTATCCGTAAAGACATTAAGGCCACCGACAACCATCATAAAGATGCCGAACCAGGAGCCAAGCTGTGAGGCGATTTTAGTGGCCCAGCGAATGTTCTTTTTGAAGCCCCAGAGAATCGAGCGAAGCACTCTGCCGCCGTCAAGAGGAAATGCAGGCACCATATTAAATACAGCCAGGGCAAAATTAAGGTATGCCAGGTAGCTCATAACGCCATTAACCGTGCCCGGCCAGCCGGCCTGCACTCCTATCTTATGAACCAGATAAATCGCTGCGCCCAGAACCACGCTGGAAATAGGCCCCGCTATGGCCATCAGGAATTCCGCTTTCGGACTGGGAGGCTCGTCACTCATCTCGGCCACGCCTCCGAAAATAAACAGCGTAATGCCTTTCATCGGCAGCCCGTACCTGACCGCCACAACCGAGTGACAAAATTCGTGGAAAATAATCGATGCGAATAAACCTATTGCCCCTACCGCCCCCATCCACCAGTAAGTCACCGTCGAGTAACCTTTAAAATATTCAGGAAAAACACCTTTGGCCAATGACCACGTAACAAAAATCGCAAGGATGAACCAGCTCGTATCGACGTTGACCGCAAATCCAAAAAGCCTGAATAAATGTATCCGTTTTCCAACCATCACAACCCCCCGCATTAAAACAAATCCTTATTTCAGATTTTCGCCCTGACCTGTTGCTTTTTTAACCGCCATTCCCTGGTCGTTATGATGGTGAATCAGCTTCCAGCCTCCCTTCTCACGGCGAAACACATTGTTTGCGTGAAGTTTCTCCGTCTCGGCATTTTTGGATTCCCACTTCTCGGTGCACCAGGTATACGCAAGCCTGTCCTTGAGGTTTATCTCGAAGTCGCCGGCTGAGATTCGAGCTCCCGCCTTTTCCTTTGCCTGGCGTTCGAGAGTTTCCCTGATTGCCGGCCAGCCTACATGCATTGTTCCGAATGTATCCACATAGGTAATGTCAGGCGAACCAGACCAAACTTTGCTCATCGGCTCGGTATCACCATCAAACACGCTGTTATAGGCCGAATAAAACCGCTCCAACGCCTGCTGGACATTTGCCTTGGCCGTCGCCTCATCTTCCATCTCTTCGGGCAGACCGGCGCCGCCGGCTGTGCGTGCCTCTTCTCCACCTGCCATCCTTAACTGCCCCGAATCAATCGGCACACTGTTCTGTGTCGGCGACAACGTAGGCCAGTTAACCGACTTGCAGCCAAACATAACAATAATTACCACCGCCGGAAAACAGATTACCAACACAAGTTTTAATAGTTGTTTGGCCATAACGGTTCTCCTTTAACAAATAACCCCTCCTCGCATTTCGCTTTCCTTTGAACTTACAATAACTGCGACCTTTCAATTTGTCAAATCAAAACCCTGCGCCATCCGGTGCAGGGCGGTCACAAAGAGCTACAGTTCTATCTCCGCATCGGCGAGAAAACCGATGTTGCGTCCCTTTTCGTTGCATATAAAAACGGCAACTTTCGATGCCTCCTGAGGCACCTCGACAACACCGTTTAACTTCGGCACCTTTGAGAATACAATGGGAGCAAGCGGGCTGACAGGGTAATAATCAAGAAGCACGGTTTTAATCGTAATATAATTCTTATTAACAAAAACCAACTGCATATTCCCCTTGTAAAAAACGCCATAATGACCGTCAAGAATAAGTTTGCCTTTGCGCACCTTGGCGGTCAGGGGCTTGCACGCAGCGCCTATCTTGCTACAGTCTAATATCGGGAAATTGCCGCCTATTTTCGCCGCAAACCAGTGATAATTAAACGCACGGGCTTCGCCCGGCTTCAGATTCGCATACGGGCTGAGTATTTCACTTTCAAAAACATAGGGATTTTGAACAGGGTCGTCAGTCAGTTTGTTAACTTTGCCCCAGGCAGTAAACTCGCCCACCCCGTTCATCCAGAACTCCACCGATGCGTTGTCAGGATATTCCTTACCGGCCTGATAGTTGTACATCTGCACAAAAACATACCCATTTGTGCCGTCCACCGTTGCTACCCATCCGCCCGGTGAATCAACGCCGATTTTGCCAAGCTTGCGCTCGTAATGAACCTGCATTACTTTCTTTTCATAATCGGGTTTATACGATGGGTTGTCAGCCGAACCAAACATCACATTATAACCGCCGGTAGATTGAGTGTTTGGGTCCAAGGTGCAATATCCCCAGTAATTTTTGTTGTAGCCGGGACCTTTTCCGCTGCCCGCATTAAACTGCGTATGCGACCAGATACCCCAGCGGCGGTCTCTGACGTCAAGATTTCTCATCTCGGCGTCAATGGCAATATGCGTGGTGCCGTCAAAAATCTTGATTATGCGAGAAAGCTGGATACCGGTTCGCGGGTCCGACCTGCTGGACAATTTCACTACGACCGGATTGTCGTCTCTGGTCAATACCTCTGGTTTATATGGGCCGCTATCAAGAATAGTGTCGGGCGGGCCGGGCCACTGCTTGTCATTGTCCCAGCCCTGCGGGGCGAGCCAAATCTTATCGCCGCCATAATTAAGCCACTCGCCGTTCGGCCCCAAACGGGTTTCCGGCGGCTCCTTATCAAAAAGCTGCTCGTTCACCCAGAAAAAGCCATAATCTCCAAGCTTATACTGGATAACCCTGCCGCCTAACTCCGGCACGACCTGCAGCTCAATAAGGTCGTTTGTCATATAAATGGATTTCCATACCTTTGTCTCTTCTGTCGCTGTTTTCGGCGATATTGGCTGACAACCTGCGCCAATGAGAATAAACCCCGCTACTAAAACCCACAACATTTTACGATAGACTCTCATTTTTCGCTCTCCTTCTATCAATCTACCTGAATTTACCGGCACTTTTTCTAATACTGCTTTTCAATCCTTGTGTTCAACTTTTGTTGCTATATAATAATACCCTTATTAACATTGCACAAGAGTTAAAGGGCTTATTATGAGCAAAATAACCAAACTTGAGGATATTGTATCGCTTTGTAAGCGAAGAGGCCTTATTTTTCAATCCAGCGAGATATATGGCGGTCTGGCAAGCTGTTACGATTATGGGCCGCTCGGCGTAGAGCTGAAAAACAACGTAAAAAAGGCCTGGTGGAAAAGCACCGTCCAGATGCGCGATGACGTTGTGGGTCTGGATTGCAGCATACTGATGCACCCGCTGGTCTGGAAGGCCTCTGGCCACGCCGACAAATTCGCCGACCTGATAGCAGAGTGCAAAAAATGCAACACCAGAACCAGGGTCGACCACCTGCAAAACCACGCAGAGGAACATACCGAGCATATCGCTATCGACGCAGCAATTGCAACTGCCGGCGATTTGAGCAACAAAGTATGCCCCAACTGCGGCTCGGCAGGCAAATTCACTGAGCCGATGCCGTTTAAACTGATGTTTGAAACCCAGATGGGCGCAAATGTCGATGATTCAATGACGCTGTATCTGCGCCCCGAAACCGCACAGGGCATCTTCGCCAATTTCAGAAATGTTCTCGACACAACCAGAATCAAAATACCTTTCGGCATCGCTCAAATCGGCAAAAGTTTCAGAAATGAAGTAACCACAAAGGCATTCATTTTCAGGACACGCGAGTTCGAGCAGGCTGAGCTGGAGTTTTTCTGCGAGCCGGGAACCGATGAGAAGTGGTTCGAGCATTGGAAGGAAACTAGGTTTAACTGGTATGTAAATCTGGGCGTTAAAAAAGAAAACCTTCGCCTGCGGAGTCACGAGGCCAACGAGCTTGCGCACTATGCAAAGGGCTGCGTCGATGTCGAGTATAAATTCCCGTTCGGCAGCGGCGACTGGCAGGAGCTCGAAGGCATCGCCAACCGCACCGACTACGACCTGCGGCAGCATCAGCGGGGAATGAGAACGCTCAACAGGTGGTTCGAGAACGGTCGTGACCTTACAAAAATCGAGCTGGCTCCGGAGGCTGAGGATTACCAGTCAGGACCATTGTCCTATTTCGATGATGAGCAGAAAAAACGATACATACCTTACGTAATTGAGCCAAGCGCAGGCATCGACAGAAGCACACTGGCATTTTTAGTTGACGCCTACGATGAGGAAGAAGTCCGCGGCGAAAAAAGAAATCTACTGCGGTTTCACCCAGCACTTGCGCCGATAAAGGTCGGCATATTTCCGCTGGTCAAAAAGGATGGTATGCCGGAAATAGGCCGCAATATCTATAATGACCTGAAAAAATATTTTAACTGTTCCTATGATGAAAAAGGCGCTGTCGGCAGACGTTATCGCAGACAGGATGAGGCCGGCACGCCATTCTGCATAACCGTTGACGGCCAAACCCTGACAGACAGCACCGTAACCATACGTGAACGCGATTCAATGGAGCAAATAAGAGTTTCAACAGACCAGTTGCTTAACTACCTGCGGGAAAAACTCTGGTTATAACCGGCCGATATGGCCGGCGATATATACCGCTCTTTTGTTGCCAATTTGGGCTAAATCTGATAAAATATATAGTATGAAACAAGCAATTCTGCATAACAGACAGCAGGAAACTATTGAAGCTAAAACCTTATGGTTTCGGTCATTGTCTATGGCCGAGCGTATGGAGGTCTTCTGTAGTTTTACTGAACTGGTTCTGTCGGCCAATCCCGGCCTGAAGGAACGATATGCTCAACCGATTGCAGGACGTATTCAGGTTATTTCAGCAGCAAGAGGTTAAATATGTAGTCATTGGTGGAATAGCCTCGGTGCTGCACGGAATACCTCGCGCCACTTTCGATTTGGACATTCTGATAGAAGCCACTGCCGAAAACGTTCAGCGTCTTTTAGCAGCGATGGCCGGCGCAGGATTCGCTACGGCAACAATGACAAACGCCGAAGATGTCCTGGCCAATGAGATTACGGTATTCAATGACCGGGTCAGAATTGACGTGCAGACACGCACGCCCGGCGTGTCCTTTGAGGATGCATGGAAGCGGCGAAAAACCGTAACCTACAACGGACAGGAGTTTTTTATTCTGTCTAAAGAAGACCTTATCAGGTCCAAACGGGCCTGTGGACGAGATGTTGATATGGAAGATGTTCGCCTGCTGGAACTGCCCGATGACGGACAGGCAAATAACCCGGAGTAATCTGTTACCTTACGCCGGTGCGATTCAATGGAGCAGGTCAGAGTATCAACCGGCCAATTGCTAAATTACCTTCGTGAAAAATTGGAGGTTTAAGACAATATGCAAAAACTTTACCTGTCAAAAAAAGACAAAAAGATTGCCGGCGTTTGCGGCGGCATCGGCGAGACATACAACATCGACCCAACATTGATAAGGCTGGCATTCGTATTAGCTGCCCTGGCAACTGCCGTAATACCGGTACTGGTTACTTATATAGTAGCCTGGATAATCGTGCCGAAAAAACCCGCAGAATAGTTCGGAACAAAGAGGTGAAAAATGATTGTCGACAAAATTGAAAACTCAAAACTGTATGCCGGCCTTTCCGCCCGACTCGCAAAGGCACTTGAGGTCCTGAAAAAAGAAGATTTCTCGAAAAAAGCTGATGGCCGATACGATATTGACGGCAGCAACCTTTATTATCTCGTCCAGCGATACCAGACCAAACCAGCCGACCAGTGCAAATTAGAGGCACACAAGGATTACATCGACATACAATTTGTCTCTGCCGGCGAAGAAATCCTTGCTTACACGCCTATAGACAATCTCGAAATTGCAACGCCGTATAATAAGGAAAAGGACATTATCTTCTACAAAACCCCGGCCAATATCAGCAGCATAATTTTGACCGCCGGGATGTTCTGCGTCTTTTTCCCCGAAGATGCCCATATGCCCAAATGCCAGTTAAAATCACCCTCAGAAGTGCTTAAAATAGTAGTGAAAATAAAAACAGACAGGGAGTAAAGTGCGGAAACCCATTAAAACACAAAGTCATTGTAAGTAAAGAGGAATAAAATGGTTTCTGATTTTGATGCACATATTCAAGAGCAGCAGACCAGATGGCGTAAGAGCTACATTACCAGCCAAGAGATGGGTGAACAAAATGGCAAGATAAAGTCATGGATATTGCCTGCAAAACTCTGGAAGGATGGGTTATGGGATGGCATAAAAGATTCTCTTCCTGCATATCTCGAAAAGGAAGGGGTCCAGAGGCATAAGGGTTGTCACAATCTTAAGAGTTCTTGGATGCTTTGTGCGAATTTATATTTTGCCTTTTGCGACGATAGGAATATATTGGCCGGGTTTCTGAATAAATTCGTGAGCGATAAAATAAAAAGCATAGATAGGATCGAATTGGAATATGCTGAAGGCGGAGATTTGAAACCGTCTAAACTTCTTGGAGAACCAGAAGGTACAAGAGGAGCAAACCAAACCTCGCCTGATGTTGCATTTATCGTTAATGAAGGCAAGGGACTTATCCTTACAGAAAATAAATATACAGAGCATTCGTTCTATCCCTGTTCGGGGCGCAAGCCAGATTATGGCAATCCAGATATTAATAGATGCTTGGATATCGAAAGTATCGCAGATACGTGCTATATGAATAGCTGGAAGGCCGCGACAAATCGTTCCAACAGGAAGTACTGGGACATTATCAAGGTCTCTGATAATGGAAGGCAAATGCTCAAAAATTGTCCTGCTGCCATGGATGGTTATCAGCTTTTCCGGCAACAGGCATTGGCAGAAGGTATTGCCCAGTCAGGCAAGTATGAATTTGTCATATCGTGTGTAGCATATGACCAAGACAACAAAACCCTTATAGGCTGCTTAAAATCGTCCGGAATAGATGATTTCAGAACTGGATGGGGTTACCTTTTTGAAGGCAAGACCGAGTTCAAAAGCTTTTCGCACCAACAGTTTGTAAGCTATGTTAGAGAGAATGACTCCAACGGCAAGTGGAAAGACTGGCTAACATATATTAAAAATAGATACGGCTATTAAAGAAATAGGGCGCCAATAGGCATATTCCTCAAAATATAAAATAAACGACGGGAATTAAAAAGATGACAGCAATACCAAATAAGATTTCCATATCTGACCTA
>Ga0315294_10005662_pt1 | contig 13701 bp, 12 predicted proteins | sample YL17G13_40_MG_FD_203626 | JGI IMG/M metagenome (GOLD analysis project Ga0315294, IMG submission 203626) | Sediment microbial communities from Yellowstone Lake, YNP, Wyoming, USA - YL17G13_40 | ecosystem: Environmental > Aquatic > Freshwater > Lake > Sediment | place: USA: Wyoming | collected... | reverse complement strand
CAAATACGTTCTTGTAGCCAAGTTCCTTCAGGTGTTCCTTAGCAGAGTTGGCAAGTTCTTCCAGAATCTCGATTGTATAAATCTCCTGGGCTATCTCGGCACAGACTGCGGCCTGATAACCGGAGCCAGTGCCGATTTCCAGAACCTTAGAGTTGGGTTTGAGCTTCAGTGCCTCGGTCATAAAGGCCACGATATAGGGCTGACTGATGGTCTGTCCCAGGCCAATCGGAAGCGGGTAGTCGGCGTATGCGTAGCGCTGCTCGGTAGAGGGGACAAAAACATGCCGGGGCACTATCCGCATCGCCTTTAGAACATTGGGGTCGTTGACATCTCGTGCCTGGATTTGCTCGGCAACCATTCTCGCTCGCTCTTGAACTCGTTCCTTAAAAGCCGGATGTTTATGGTCAGGACGCAATGGTTTTCCTTCGTTTGGGTCCTTTTTCTCTTGCCCGGCTGGCTGGTTGGCATCTGCTCCTTTACTTTCTACGGCAAAAGCCAAGCTGGACACTGTTGTTAAAATAACCATAAACGGCACAAGGAGAAATAATACAAACGAAAGCACACAGACCCGATTCTTGACTGCCGTCAGGCAAGTTTCGATTAACCTGCTATATTTTGCATCCATCTTCATAGCTACTCCTTCTAAAACCGCCGCTTGTTTCGAATATGATGTCCAATCACAACCGATATTATAGCATATTTGAAACTACATTCTTCCTGCAAAGCGATTTTTAGGCGGGTGTAGTAACGCCAAATTTTTGCAAAAAATCCCTTGCAGGGACGATAAATAGCCCCTATAATTATTCTCAATGTAAGCTGGCTCGAAGCTCGGGTCACGAATCACGAACACGCGGGTGTAGCTCAGGGGTAGAGCGCCACCTTGCCAAGGTGGACGTCGTGGGTTCAAATCCCATCACCCGCTTTACGTAAGGGCATAAGAGCAAAAGAGCTTATGACAAGTCCGCCATACGTATGGCGGACTTGTGCACTTGCGACTTATGCACTACGATAGTATCGGTGAGGCACCGGCTAATGGGTAGTTTGGCGTTGGTCGCCGATATGCTTAAGTCCCGCACCAATTGAACTGTCGAGGTTGTTTAAGGGTTCGAAATTTCGGTGAGAGACGCTGTCGAGCGGACAATTGGTGCGGGATTGAAAACAGCGAGCCTGGCTAAGGGAAGTTTCTTTCCTTCTGCCTTTTTTTGTTTATAATTTAAGCCGTCAAAACAAAATCGTTTGGGAGCACCGAAATGGCCGAAGAACAACAATCCACTGCACTGAAAAATACCGTTACAATCGAACCGGCGGGACCCTGTAAAAAAAAGGTCGCCATCGAGGTCCCGGAACAGACAATAAAGAGCGCCACGGACGAACAATATAACACCTTGCGCAAAGAGGCGCTCGTGCCGGGCTTTAGAAAGGGTCGGGCGCCCCGCCGGCTTCTGGAAAAAAGGTTCGGCAAAGAGACCACAGAGCAGGTCAAGCTGAAATTGTTGGCTGATGCAAGCGACTTGGCCATTAAGGATAACAAGCTGGACATCCTCGGTGAGCCGGACATCGATTTTGAAAAGATAGAATTGCCCGCACAGGGACCCTTGAAGTTTGATTTCCAGGTCGAAGTGCGTCCGGAGTTTGATTTGCCGCAGCTTGAAGGTATCCCTGTAACGAGGACAAAACTGGAGGTTACAGACGAGCAAATCGACAGGGAAATCGAGCAGTTGCGAAAATGGTCAGGTATATGGACGCCGCGGGAAGAAGGAGTTGTTGAGAATAGCGACCAGATAATTGCCGATGTGGTCCTCAAGGTCGAAGGTGCCGAAGCCGAGCAGAAGCTTGATAACGCAGAGATATATGTGAGACGAAATGGTTTCGTCGGAGAAATCCCAGTGGAGAAACTGGACGAACTATTAGCAGGTGCCAAATCCGGAGACACAAAACAGACCAGCGTTGAGGTACCAAAAACGTATTTCAGAGAAGAATATCGCGGCAAAAAAATAGATGTTCAAGTAACCATCAAAGATATCAAATGGCTCAAACCCGCCCAGTTAGATGAAACCTTCTTGAAAAGAATGGGTGCCAAAAATGAAGACGAACTGCGGGAAAAAACACGCGATGCGCTGCATAGCCGATTAGAACAGCAGACAAGAGCGGAAATGACCCAGCAGATTTATCAGTATCTGCTCGACAATACTAATTTCGACCTGCCGTTAGACCTCGTTGCCGAGCAGGCGACCACACTGTTAAAAAGACAGTATGTGAATCTGATGATTCGGGGACTATCCCGCGAGCAGATAGACGAGCAGATGGAGCAGTTGCGGGCAAGTAGCGAGGAACAGGCCAAAGAACAGCTCAAAACATTCTTTGTGATGGATAAAGTTGCCGACAAGTTCGGAATCGATGTGAGCGAAGAGGAAATTAACGGTCATATCGCCCAGCTTGCGATTCATCAGGGACAGCGCCCCGAAAGACTGAAAGAAGAGATGACGCGGGATGGCTCATTGGCTCAGTTCAAGTTGGAGGTCCGCCAGAGTAAGTGCATTGCCAAATTGCTCGAGTCGGCAAAGATAACGGAGAAAGAGCCTGAAAAAAAGGATATCAAGGAAACTGCCAAAAAACCGGCGAAAAAACCGGTTAAAAAAGCAGCCGGAGACCAGAAAAAACAACCCAAAGCGCGCAAAACATCAGCAAAAAAGGAAACCAACGGCTAAGAAAAACCGATTAAAAATGTATCCGGCGAAGTGTTGAATAAAATGCGAAGTACCGGATACGAGATGCGAATTTTATAAAGGAAGTTATAGATGTCTATTGAACATCCGGCAAAAAAGATTTACCCGCTTTCTATTTTACCCGCCTTCGGGGGGCTGCAAAACGCCGTTTTCACCAAAAATCAAAATGTGTACGACCAATATGGCCCATATCAGCGTTACCGCCAGATGAGCTTGGACGATATGCTGCTGGAGAACCGCATTGTGTTTCTGATAGGGGAAATAACCTACCAAAGGGCCGCAGAAGTCATTATGAAAATGCTGTATCTGGACAACCTCAAGCGCAACACCGAAATCAGCCTGTACGTCAATTCCCCTGGCGGCAGCGTTGACGACACGATGGCCGTTTACGATACTATGCGATTCGTAGGCTCCCCGGTGGCAACCTATTGTATCGGCAGAGCTCAATCCGGAGCGGCGTTAATACTGGCAGCCGGCACAAAAGGCAGCCGTTTCGCTCTTCCGCACGCCAAAGTTATGCTCCATCAACCCTGGGGCGGTGTTAGCGGTCAGGCAGCAGACATCAAAATACAGGCCGAAGAAATCCTCAAAGCCAAAGTAATGATAAACGAAATCTTTGCAAAACACACCGGACAACCGGTTGGAAAAATCGCCGCAGAGACCGAAAGAGACAGATATATGACCGCCGACGAGGCCCGTGAATACGGCCTTATTGACGAGGTGCTCCGCGAAGAAAATAAGGAAAAAAAGGCAGCGAAAAAATAAACGATAGTAAATAGGAATCAAGAATATGACCGTCGATCAGAATTTGGTGCCGATAGTGATTGAGAAAAGCGGCCGAGGCGAACGCGCGTATGACATTTATTCAAGATTGCTGAAAGATAGAATAGTTCTCCTTGGAGGACCGCTCGATGACGCACTCGCTAACTTAATTATTGCCCAGATGCTTTTCTTGAGCAACGAAGACCGTAAAAGCGACATTCATTTTTACATTAATTCGCCCGGCGGTTCAATCACAGCAGGTCTTGCGGTCTATGATACTATGCAGTTTTTGCGTTGCGACGTCGCAACGTACTGTATCGGGCAGGCAGCAAGCATGGCAGCACTGTTGTTAGCCGGCGGCAAGCCAGGTAAGCGGTTCCTGCTGGCGAATAATAGAGTCCTTCTCCACCAGCCTCTAATCACAGGAGACTTGATTGGCCCCGCTACCGACATAGACATCGAAGCGCAGGAAATACTGCGACTTCGCGGCGTCCTCTATAATATACTTTCCAAACATACAGGCCAACCGATAGAGAAAGTCGAAAAAGACTGCGACCGCAATCTCTGGCTCGATGCAAAAGAAGCAATCGAGTATGGTCTGGCTGATAGAATATTGCAAAAAGCCCCCGAAATCGTCAGAGATGAAAAAGTGAATCCAAATGAGGAAAAAGCAGAGCCAGATTCCGCTAAGAATCAATAATCAATTCATCAATAACAATTGGAAAAGGTTTACGCAAGTGAGAATAGTAACGATTATCCTGACTGTATGCCTGCTGGCCTTGGCTGCCGGCTGTGAAAACGCCGATAGTAAGAAACCATCATTAGCTGACCAAATCGAGAAGCTAAAACAGGACAAAACGCAGCTACAGAACCAGATTGAACAGTCCGGGGCCGAAAATGAGCAATTAAACCAACGTATACAGGTTCTCTCCAGCCTACCTGAGGGGGTCAAGCCCGAAAATATCTATAGCGTCCACGAAATTAAGATTACCAGATACACCAACCTCTACGACAAAGACAAAGATGGCAGGAAGGAAACGCTGATTGTCTATATCCAGCCGGTTGACCAGGATGGTGACGTCATAAAAGCAGCAGGAACTGTGGATGTGGAGTTGTGGGACCTGAACAAAGAGGATGGGCATGCTCAACTGGGCAAGTGGCACATAACGGCCAACGAGCTGCGAAAGCTGTGGTTTAAGACACTACTGGCCGTCAATTACCGACTGACGTTAGACGTTGGCGGCAAAGTCGAAAACTTCAAAGACCCTCTGACGGTCAAGGTGACCTTCACAGACCAATTAAGCGGTAGAGTATTCAAAGAGCAAAAGGTAATCAAGCCGTAAGTTTCGCGATTCGTATCTCGAACGACGAAGGATGAACGACGCTTTACGAGCGTGCAATTCCTCTTGCAAACCTGGCACTAATCTATACCATATCGTTATGCAAGAGTTTCTCAATAAGATTATCTGCGGGGACTGTATAGAGGTTCTGGGCAAGGTCCGCGAGCCGTTTGCGGATTTAATCTTTGCCGACCCGCCCTTTAACATCGGCTACAAATACGACAAATACTACGACAAAGTCAAAAGCAAAAACTATGTCGCCTGGACAAAAGACTGGATGAGTGTGTGCAAAAAGGTCCTTAAGCCGCACGGCTCATTTTATATAGCAATTGGCGATGATTACGTTGCATACGTAAAAATCATAGCTGATGAACTGCACCTTTTTATGCGCAACTGGCTCATCTGGCACTATACCTTCGGCCAGCAGACAAAAAACAAATTCGCACGCTCACATACCCACATATTTTACTTTGTCAACGATAAAAAGAGCTTTACTTTTAACGATTATGCTGTTCGTGTCCCGTCCGACCGGCAGTTGATTTACGACGATAAGCGAGCCAATACCGCAGGCAAGATGCCGGATGACGTCTGGGACGGATACTCCCGTGTGTGCGGGACATTCAAAGAACGGACCGGCTGGCATCCCTGCCAGATGCCGGAAAACTTGTTAAAAAGAATCATAGCGGTAAGCTCCAATCCCGGCGACTGCGTGCTCGACCCTTTCAGCGGCTCGGGAACTACACCAGCCGTAGCGAAACAGTTAGGCAGAAATTATGTCGGCGTAGAAATCTCCCCAGAATATGTCAAAAACGCAAACGAGCGCCTGGCTAAATTGAAACAGCATAAGAACGCAAACTTGTTTTTGGATACCATTGAGCTATCCGAACTAAAACGACTCCTATCCGACATAGGAAAACCGTTAAAAGAAATTGCCACTGATAAGAAACTTTTAGGGCTGTTTACAAACCAATTCAAAGTGCGAATCCGCCCATACATCGGGGCGGACCAAAAGGAATATAGCACCGAACAGATATTAACAGCTTTAGAGGATTTAGCTAATTGAAAAATCTGCCGACAAAAAACTCTTTAATCCTCGCTTGCGCATTGGCCGCCGCGGCCGCGATGCTGACGGTGATTCAGCCGCCAATTGGCTGGGCATTTTTAGCGTGGGTCTCGTGGGTGCCTTTTATTTTGGTCTGTTCGCCGCAGGCCAAACCACGTCCTTTAGCTCTTGTAAGCTACGTGATTTCACTTTGCTACTGGCTGGGCAACCTATACTGGGTGTTTCCGGTAACCATTGTCGGCTGGGTCGCTTTCTGTTTTTATACCGCTTTCCTCTGGCCGGTACTGGCACTTTCTATTCGCTACTGCCGAATAAAAAAATTCCCGTTATTTCTCGCCACACCCATACTGATTGTCGGCATTGAGCGGATGCAGGGCCTTTTTTTAGGCGGCTTTTTCTGGCGATTTTTAGCCCACAGCCAGTACGAAAATACCGCCCTCATCCAGATAGCCGACATATTCGGTGCAGGTGGAGTCTCGTTTCTGGTAGCGATGTACAATGGTCTGCTGGCCGAGTTGATAATCGCCACCGGTCCTCCAAAAAAACTGGTAGGAGACCGTGCATCGAGTATCGAGTATCGAGTATCGAGTTGCCTGAAGGCAACAATAGTTTGCTCATCCATAGTTGCCGCCTTTGCATACGGACGATGGCGGATAGCACAATCGCAGGAGTACATCGAGCCCGGCCCGATAGTTGCATCATTGCAGTCAAATGTTCCGCAGTCGGTCAAAAGAACATTTAGTGCCGAAAACGAAATATTTGATGCTCTGATGGAGCAAAGTAAAGCAAGCGCTCAAGCCGGTGCCGAACTAATTATCTGGCCTGAAACAATGGTGCAGGCAATATTAGATTCACAAGTCTGGCCTTTTCTTGTCTCTGCAGAGGATAGCAACGCTTTTGATAAGGCTCTGCGGGAACACTCAAAAGAAACTGCCTTTGTGCTGGTAGGCGCGTATGGGGGCAGTATTCAGCAGGATAGCGATGGGAGTATCTCGCTGGCCAGATATAATTCGGCTTTTCTCTATCGTCCCGATGGGCAGCAGGATGGCAGGCGATACGATAAAATCCATCTGGTTCCTTTCGGCGAAGTGCTGCCTCTGCGAAAAACCCTTCCTTCCCTTTACCGGCTGCTGATGAGGGTCAAATTCATACCTTATAATTTTGATTATTCGCTTGACTATGGTACCACATACACTGTTTTTGAAATGACCGGCAGAACAGCTCAAAACTTAAAACTTAAAACTCAAAACTATAAATTCAGCGTCATAATTTGTTATGAGGATGTTGTTCCCGCCGTCGCAAGAGGATTTACCCTGGATAAACACGGTCAAAAGCAGATTGACTGGCTCGTAAATATAAGCAACGATGGATGGTTTGTGAAATTTGAGGATGGAGAAGTTTCCCCGAGCGCGGAACTCCCTCAGCACGCGGCTGTTTGCACCTTCAGAGCCGTCGAAAACCGGCTCCCTATCGTGCGAAGTGTCAATACCGGCATAAGCTGCTTAATCGATAGCCTCGGACGTATAAGAGAGGGGTTTTTGGCCGGCACTTTGCCCCATAAAGCTATGGATAGAACTGCCGTAGAAGGCCGGTTCATCGACAGAATACCAATAGATAGAAGAATCGCCTTTTTCAGTAAAAACGGCGAATGGCTGGATTTTTGTTGTGAGTCCTGTGTTTTTTTGCTCATAATAGTAGGGCTTTCAATAAAATTTTTGGAAACTAAAAAACTTAAGATACCGTTTGCCGGGGTAATCAAATGAAAAATATGCCAAAAAAAGCCAAACCGCAGAAAAGCAAAAAAGTAAACGTTTTTACTTTACCCGCCTGGATTTTTACGTCTCTGGTGATATTTGCTTTCGGATGCAACAAACCGTTGCAAATAGCCCCTCGTGATTTCAACGTTCCGGATGTCAATGAACCCCGCTTGGAGGCCTTCCGAATTCTCCAGCAGGCTTTAGCCGACAATGACCCTATGGTGCAGGTCAACGCCATCGAAGTCGTTGCAGCCACCAGGCAAGCCAAACTAATGCCTAAAGTGCAGCGGTTACTAAACGATAAGGTTGTGCCGGTTCGATTTGCAGCCGCTCTGGCCATAGGCGACTTGCAATACACCCTCGGAGAAAAGCCGGTAAGACAACTACTGAAGGACGAAGACAACAATGTCAAAATTGCCGCGTCCTATACAATGGCCAGATTCGGGGCGCGCGAATACCTTGAAGTTCTACGAAAGGCCATAACCCTCAATAACCAGACGGTCAGAGCTAACGCGGCTTTACTATTGGGCAGGAGCGACGATAAAACGGCCTTGAAGCTTTTATACTGGGCCATGCAGCACAAAAATTCCGATGACAAGGTCGTATTCCAGGCAGCAGAGTCTATAGCCCGCCTCGGCGATGAGCGAATATATCAAAAGCTCTGGGCAATGCTGATAAGTGCTTACGCCGATGTCAGACTTATGGGTGTCAGGGCAATGGGCTCGCTGGGAACGGCGGAAGCGAAAAATGCCCTTATTACTATGCTGGATGATAACTTATTGGAGGTCCGGCTTGCAGCGGCTGAACAGCTCGGTATGCTTAAAGACCCCATCGGAGAACCCGAAGTTCTCGATGTTTTCGAGAAAAATCTCACTGCAGGTCTGGATGAAAAGTCTCGCGAACGTGCTAATGTGCTAACGGCGATGGCGATAGGCCAAATTGGCACAGCCCGTCTTACAAAATTTCTGCCTGGGCTTCTGAAAAATGAATCAAAATTTGTTCGTATCGCCGCCGCCAAGGCCGTTCTTCAAGGTGGGATAAAAAAATAAGCTCTTCGTCCTGTGCGGACTTATGGTCCGCTTTGGCGGATGCTTTAATTTAGGGTATTTGCTCAAAAATAGCTTGACCTTTTGAGGCCGTAAGCGTAAAATTATAATATAATAGGTGCATCATCAGGGTTAGGTCCTTATAATGTGATTTTGCACAAAAGAGAGCCTTTTCTGAACGCGTCTTTTTGTGTCGATGATGCTTTATTTGTAAGGGCAGGGGTGTTGTAAAAGAAAATATAGAATTATTGAAAGGAGCCTGGTTTGAGCCCGCTTACGAAGGTCTTAATAGTTCTGTTGACCCTATCCTCCATCTTCCTTTGCGCAACCGTCGTAACCTATGTCGCCAATGCCGATAATTACAAGGAAAAGTACACTCAACTCAACAACATTGCGCAGGCGGCAAAGAAAAATGAGGAAAATACCAAGAATCAGCTAAATAAGACTATCGAGGAGATGGACAGGCAGAAGAAAGAACTGGACGGCAAGATTGCCTCACTTCAAACTCAAATCACACAGTTAGAAGCTAAACTTGATGCCACTGAAAGAGAAAAGGCAATGCTGCTGCAGCAGGTAAATAGCTGGACAGCCATAACAAAGGATTTTTACCAGACCAATGATAAGCAAGGACAGTTATTAAAGAACACCCTTGATGAACTGCAAAGAGTTCAGGCTGAATTGACTAAGGAGCAGAATGAGCACAAAGAAACCACAACTGCCCTTATTGAGAAAATGGGGATAATAACGGTGCTGGAAGAAAAGTCCCGGCGCCTGCTCGAAGAGAGAACCGAATTGCAAGCCAAGTTGGACCAGGTCCTGCGGCAGTATGGCAAAACTGTTGCTGCACCCACACCGGTTACGCCAACAAAGGACAAAGTTCGGGTAGCTCCTGTCACCAGAGACCTCGAGTTGAAAGCGCGGGTAACAGCAGTGGACTTGAAAAATTCTATGGCCGAGATATCCATCGGTGCAGCAGATGGCGTCAAAGAAAGTATGAAATTCCACGTTATTCGTGGTGACCAGTTTATTTGTGATATCCTGATTTTAGATGTCGATGCTGAAAAGGCGGTCGGCATCCTGGACCTTGTGCAGCAGCAGCCAAAAGTCGGTGACAGCGTAAGCACCAGCCTATAAGTTTTTAGTTTTGAGTTTTTAGTTTTGAGTTCTTATGAGTCCTGACGGTCAGAGTCGTGGTAGAAAAGTAACAGCACCCGACAACCTCTATACGGTTATTCTTGCCGTAGCGGTTTGCGTGGCTCTGGCTGCCGCCGTGCTGGTCGCCTATAAGTGTTATTCTCAGTACGGCACAATTTTTAGGATACCGTAGTCAATTCACTATTGACGGGGCTCTCTTTTTATATAAAAATAGTCAACCCCGTTAGAAAAACAACTTTCTTTTCTAACGGGGTCAACCGGCAAACCGAGAAAGGAGTCGAAAGTGCTACTGGACACAATCTTAGGCTGGTTCAGTATGGATATGGGTATTGACCTCGGTACCTGCACTACCCTGGTTTGTGTCCGCGACAAGGGTATCGTCCTCAATGAACCCTCTGTAGTTGCAGTTCGCAAAGGAACAAACATAGTTCTCAACAATGGCGAGGCTGTGGGTTGGGTTGCGCACGAAATGCTCGGCAAGACGCCCGGCTCAATCAGTGCAATAAGACCTTTGAAGGACGGCGTAATCAGCGATTTCGAAATCACCGAGGCAATGCTTGGCTACTTTATCCGCAAGGTGCACGGGCGGGGCAGCTTGATCAGACCCCGAGTGGTAATTGCCGTGCCCAGCGGAATCACTGCTGTTGAACGCCGCGCGGTCATAGATAGTGCCGAACGGGCGGGCGCACGCAAGGTCTATCTTGTTGATGAGCCAATGGCCGCCGGGATTGGAGCCGGACTGCCAATCACCGAGCCTACCGCTTCGATGATTGTCGATATCGGCGGCGGAACTACCGAAGTCGCTATAATGAGTCTGGCTGACATCGCTACCTCCCAATCAATCCGCGTCGCCGGGGATGATATGGATGAGGCCGTAATCAATCATCTTAAGAAAACTTACAACTTGCTCATCGGAGAATCAAGAGCCGAAAAGGTCAAGATACAAATCGGCTCCGCAGCCCCGCTTGAAGAGGAATTGACAATGGAGATAGCCGGCAGAGACACCATCTCAGGCCTGCCGAGAAAAATTGTCATAACAAGTGAGGAAATCCGTGAGGCCCTTCGCGACCCCATCGCCGCAATAATAGATACGGTTACTGGAACTCTGGAAAAGGCCGAGCCGGAGTTGGCTGCCGACTTGATTGACAATGGCGTACACCTTTGTGGCGGAGGGTCATTGCTGCGGGGAATGGATACGGTTCTGGCAAATGCAACCGGCTTGAAGGTCGAAAGAGTCGAGGACCCGCTAACCTGTGTGGCACGTGGCACCAGCGTCTATCTTGAAAATCTGGAGTTGTGGAAAGATACGATGGACCACGATGAATACGGCTGGGACTGATTTGACAGTGCGTAAGTTACCTTTGCACTTACGCACTTATGCTCTTATGTTCTTAATATGGCAAGGAAGCAAGCCAGAGTATCCAGAGGAATGTTATTTACCTGGTTTATGTTAGCCGGGCTTATTTTCCTCTTCGCCCCTCAAAATTTGACAAACAAATTTCAGTTCGCTTTTACCCGCATTTTTCACTGGCCTTTAAGTATCGGCAGAAATATCTCCCTGACGGCACGCACACAACAGCCGTCTAATGCCCCTGCCAACAACAGAGAAGCTCAGTACCAAAATTATATTGCCAACCTCGAAGCGGAGTTAAAACAAGAACGGCAAAAGGTCGAGCAGCTCTCGGGATTACGTAATAGAGGTCCGCTGGAAGGTGCAAAGCTGATGCTGGCTGATGTCTATACAGCTTCTATCGACCGACTGCACAGCGAGCTTACTATTAACCGCGGGGAACAAGACGGGCTGGTCAAGGGTCAATTCGTTTTGGCCGACAACAGCATCATCGCAACGGTATCAGACGTCTCTTCACGCACCGCCCGTCTGAAGTTATTTACTGACCCAACGTCCAAAATAGCCGTACAGATAGGGAAGCTGAACGTAGAGAGGATAATGCAGGGTAGCGGCAACGATTCAGCCAAAATTCAGCTACTCCAGATTGAGCACAAAGTCAAGATCGGCGATGTCATTTATGCCAGCAACAAGAAAACCGGCTTTCTGGATGCCCCGATGATTATTGGAAAGGTCGCACAATGTAAAAGGGACGACCAAAATCCCTCGCTGTGGGACATAACGGTCAAACCCGTCTGTGACATCGAAAGATTAACCAGCGTAGCCGTAATCGTAATAAATCCGCGATAGTCCGCCAAAGGCGGACTGCAAAATAAGTCTAATGAGGACATCTAAATGCGATGGTTCCGATTTGCAGTTTTGATTCTTCTGGCTGCCATCCTGCAGGCAAGCCTGTTTGCAGATGTGAACATCAAGCCTGATTTGCTGCTAATCCTTCTGGTGTTTTTCGCTGTTTACTGTAATATCTCGGAAGCGATTATAACCTCCTTCATGGTAGGTTTTGCTGCTGACCTTATCGGGCTGGCAATGGGCCCTCAGATTGTTAGCTTTGGCCTGTTTGGCACCGCCCTGGCTTACCTGCACCGTGTTATCGCTATCAAAAAAATGCCTCATCAGGCGCTTGCAATATTTGTCACCGCACTTTTTGCTGGTGCATTAGCCTATTTTTTGGCCTCTCTGAAAGGCCAGCCTGTCGCGCCGAACATATACGTCGTGCTTTTGGGAATATCCCTGTACTCCGGTATCGTGGGGCCATTTTTGTTTCTGCCCTCGGCATGGTGGATGCGCGTAAAAACAAATCGCCTTCGACGCAGCTTCAGATAGCATTCACCGAATAGCAGCCAGGCGCCAGCCCGCCAGACGTGAGGCGGGCCAGCCACTAACGACTGACGACTAATGACTAACGACTAATATATGTATGATAAGCGAATCAAGATTTTTATAATCGTAAGTGCAGTACTTCTGGTGGTCTGTTTGCTTCGCCTGATACAAATGCAGTTGCTTCCTGACTCATCTGTTCAGGACCATATCGCGGAACTAAAACGCGGCCTGTCCCGGCAACTTAAAACAGTCAGAGGCAGAATACTTGACCGAAGAGGCAAAGTTTTAGCCACCGACCAGCCGCAATTCCAACTGTGCATAAATTATAGACTGACCTGTTTTTTAGATAAGCGAGTTCAAAAAGCAAAACTGCTCAAAGCCGCAGGAGAACGTACCGCAAACCCATCTCTGTTCGAGGCCCGCAAGGAACTCGAAACCAAAATCGAAGATTTGGAGCAGGTGATTGAAAAGTGCACACATTTCGGTCTCAACCGCAGCCAGATTGAAACCCAAATTGCGGAAATAAACCAGAGAATATGGAATCTGCGCGCTTTTGTGGCGTGGATACGAAATGGCCCTGACCCGAGCATCCTTGAGAAATATAATCACAATATGAACAGCATTCCATTATCGGAGGCAATTGCAGATTTCGAAAAGAAAATCCCGAGCGAAGACCAGCGTCTGTTGCTTATCAGCAAAGTGGACGATATTGCAGATATGGGCAAAGACTGGGCGATATTGGAATTGAAAACCGATGACGACATCTTTACCGCTCAATTGGAATTTACGGATATTGACGGTGTCCAAATTCTGCCGAAAGGGCAAAGGTTCTACAACTATAGGACAGTTGCAGCCCAAACAATAGGATGGGTCGGCCTGGCAACACAACAGGAAGATAAAACGCTCTTCGCAGATGACAAATTATCGAGCTATCTGGACGGAGAAGTCTGCGGACGAGAAGATGGCGTCGAGTATGTTTGTGAAGCTGTCCTTCGCGGCAGACGAGGCGAGCTTGTTTATGACATAGACCGTGAGCTTGTAAATCGAACCGAGACCCAGTTCGGAAAAGACGTCTCGCTGACCATAGACATCGAACTTCAAAAAAGAATAGAAGATTACCTTGT
>Ga0315294_10005661_pt1 | contig 13703 bp, 17 predicted proteins | sample YL17G13_40_MG_FD_203626 | JGI IMG/M metagenome (GOLD analysis project Ga0315294, IMG submission 203626) | Sediment microbial communities from Yellowstone Lake, YNP, Wyoming, USA - YL17G13_40 | ecosystem: Environmental > Aquatic > Freshwater > Lake > Sediment | place: USA: Wyoming | collected... | reverse complement strand
ATTTACGGAGCAATCAAACGACAGAACGGAGAAATCGATGTAGGAGCTGCGCAGAAAATCCTGTCCAATCACAGCGGGTACGTGTGCTCTCATCAGCTACCACATTAAGACGAATGCTAACCATTATTAGAGTACGGTTTAGACTCAAACCGAAAATAGAAAATCTTTTAGGCTGCCGTCTGGGTTTCTGAGTGTGCCTTCAAGAGTGAGTCGCTCGCAAAACTTCTTACCTGGCAACAGTGTGATCGCTTGGGTCCACAGGGCTATTGTGAACGCGCCCCAGCGCGTTTTAGGCCTCCACTTCTGACTGTATGGGCTAGTTTCTAGTGCGTGTGCTTCCTGTCCGTGCTGTTAGAATAGACTTTTTCGCTGGATTAGCTTCCACGAAGGGTTTGATCGTGGCTTTCCACGAAGAACCACGATATCGTAACGATAGACTTTTCGTTCGTGGATGATCGTGGCGCCTCTTCGTGGCGTTCGTGGTTTTCTCTTCGTGGATGATTGTGTCAAATACGTGCTGAACCATGATTCTGATGGTTGTGAAGGGTTATGCCGATCACGAAACAGTCGTTAAAGAGCAGTATGAGAAGGCGCTTCTACGTGTTGGTAAGCTACGTGAAATAGACATGCCTGAAGAAGAAATTATACGGCCAAGGATGAGTGAAAAGTTCTAAGCGTCCGTCTTAGAGTGTGCCACAAATGTAGAAGAAGCCTGCAAGTTGGTAGAACAGAAGCGCGCGCGGTGCGTGGATGCTTTCTTCACTTTTCTATGGACAGAATCGACATTCGCCCTCCAAGAGCCTGCCCAATTCTATGGATTTTACAACTTCCTTTAGTTTCATTTCAAAATTCTTACGTTTCACTTCTTGAATCTCATCTAGGCTTTTCATCAGATTCTCAATTTCCACCAAGAATTGAGGGGTACCTATAAGATGATCAACAAAGAGTGTTGCTCTCTCGACTTTCTCCTTGTCTCGAACTCTTATTAAGCGGTACCCGGCCCATTCCAATTCGTAGAATGTAACAGTGCCATATGTAACAGGATTTGTAATGAGCTTCCCCATGCTCCACTCTCTTTCCGTGCTTATTCTAAGTCTCATTTCTTCATAGAAGTTCTTCACAAATCTATCCATCATGATATATTCTTCAGGCATCCCGCCACGAATCAAGTTTGAATACTGGCAGGGAATTTTTAGAGCTTCAATTGTTAAGGCTCTTATTTCCTCAAGGAAGGTAGCTAGTTTTTGATTATGCACTGATGTAGCGAGCTTAAGCTCATTCCAAGCTTCTAAGATTTCGGGATATTTGGTTTCTAAATGACTTTCCGCAACATCAAAGAACTCTAAGTCGGCTGGATCCCTGGGTTCCACACCAATCATCTTGTCCATCTGCTTTGAATATATCACGTCGATATTGCAGCATTCTTCAATCTTCCTTAGCCAAGGTTTCAAAGCTTCATCTTTAATCTTTATTGAGTGGTCTCGACGTCTTCTTGCCAATTCAAGCTGAGCGTCAGGTGATTCTCTGTGGGTCTTCGGAGTTATCTTGATTGTCTTCACAAGAGCACCTAGCAATCCCTTTAGATCTGAGATTTTGACGGGATCATATATTATTGTGCGAAAGGTCCTTGTGTCAAACGGTATGTCTGCGGAGGTTTGACTGAGAAGTACCACGTATTTTTCAAGTCCGAATGCCAGTCCTACCTCAAGAAACACGTTTGGGTTTCTACCAGTCAGGTCCGCGATAATTAGGCTTGCTTCTTGCGCACTTTTGCATATGGTACACATAATCTCAGGGGTGTCGAACTTCTCATCTGCTCTGCCACAAGACCAACCTAGATCCTCCAGTGTTTTCTTAATTCCATTACTATACACATTCTGAAGGTCTTCCCTCAAAGGCATAAAGACAAAAGCGTTTCTTGACTTTTCCTCTATTGAAATCGGGCAGGGTTCGAGGTTCTTGAAACATATCCGCAATTCTACTAGCGCTTCCTTCCTTTGCCGTTTAGACTGGGCAATAGGTCAACTGAGGATAACCTACTCTAAAAGTTTCGCATTTTCCTTTCAATTGCCTAACAATCTCGGAAGTACGATATTGAACAATCAGTCTTTTGATTAGATTCGAAACAAGGATAAGAATAGCGAAAACATCGACTGCAACAGATACGAACCTAACCGTGCCAAAGGTCTGAGAGAAAGGATGGGGACGCTTCTGAGGAAGGGAAGTACCAGTCTAGGCCGGGGTCGTTGTTGGAGGTCTTGGTCCGGTTGTTGTGCGCGCGCTTTGCCGCCCGGGCCTCCCATGAGGAAGCCGCCAGCCGTCAACAAAGATGCCGCATCACTTATGCTCGGCGGATAGGCCAAAGTGCTGAGGTATGTGATGCCCGGGTGAATCCAGGGCTCCATGTACGCTGGAATGGGCGTGAAGATCGGGTCGTACAAGCCTTCACCCTCTTGCGCGCACAGGGCTTCTCGGTCTATCAAATGGCTTAGAGCCTGTCGGAACGAGACGACTGAGCATGGGTTGGGGTAGACTGGGTTCGGGTACAACGGGTCTTCTGGGTTGCCCAGGTATGTGTTGTTGTTGTTGAAGTTGAACGTGTAGTAGCCAGCTTCACCACCGTAACCCGCAACGCGAACGTTCGGGTCGGCGTTGAAAGTAGCCGTCCACGTTGCATCTAGTGCCCAATCAGTAATGTCGATTTCACCGTTCTGCAAAGCCTGCATCTCAGGATCCAAACCAGCATACTTCTTGATCAGGATCTGGTCGATGTGCGGACCGTAGATCTCGAACAGGTTATCTTGTGAACCGTCAGGGTACACGAAAGCCATTGAAGGAGCAACAGCCATCGATAGTACCATCGAAGTTACCAATAGAGTCGATATGACTATCAGGTTGTCTTTCATTTTTCTTTTCTCCTTTCAAAATCAGCTTGGAGATGTTCTCCAAGATAGTTACAGTTCTTATTTTCTGGACTTTTAAATTTTGTGGAACTTTTTACTATGCAGATGTCTGCCACTCAGAATCAGAGATGCTTTTGGCTAACAAAACTAAGAGGCTTGGCAGCATTGAGAAAGACGCTGCAGAGATCAAGAAACTCATCCAAACCTAGCGGCGCTCAGTTCGGGTGATTGAATGAGCAACAAAAATACTCACAACTAGTTCTTCGTCATTGCTGTGGTCTGATCTTTCTTCTTGCCAAGAATCTCGACACCATCAAAGATAATGAGATAACAACTGAAATGAATACCCAAGCCACCTGTACCTCAAGAGAGATCAAATAACATCAAGATAGGGTAGAATCAGGTAGTTTATATTTCTTATTTCCTTCCCCCTTTCTCAAGCGCCTTGAACAAATCATCGTACTTTCGCCGGATTTCCTTGCGCTTGTCAACCAGAGCCCAAGCAAACATAAATGCTGTCAAAAGCAAGATTATTCCATATTCTAACGCGACTTCTTGCATCAGAAGCGCAAAGAGCACAACGAAGAAGTATGCAATGCTTGCCCCAAGGAGTACGTTGTTAAACTCAATTTCCTCTCTGAAAAACAGTTCAAGTCGCTTTAACTCAACAGCTACGTCACCCATTTTCTCCACCATTTTTTGTTGCTTGTTTTTCCGGTGGCTGGGTGTCTTTTTATTACTTTTTCTCAGTTAGAATAAAAGGTTTTCGGCTATACTGCCAAGAGGTAACAGAACCTTAATAAATAACTATAGAACAAAATTCTATAATCTGTCTCGGAAAGATGCAAAATACATCTTTCTTGCTTGCCAAAGCCAGCCTATTTGCTTTAGGAATGTCTTGTCATGCCCATACAGGCGTGTCGGTTTCATATGTCAATGGCTAACTCAACACTTTGAATCAAAGGGTTTCTGCTTATTCATGGCTTAACACCTTTATTTTTCTCTGTAAAACTCCATATAGCCACAGTTTTTGCAGTAGTAGGATTGAACCTTCACGTTCTGGGGTACTTCTGGGTTTGGTTCGCCACGAGTACATGCAAAATTTCTTTCAAGGTTTTCCTTCGAACCCTTAATCATTTCTCCTCGACACTTAGGGCATTTCTTGACTTCACTCATTGCTTGTTCCTTCTACGTTTCTTCAATAATCGTTTTTGGGGAAGTTTAGGCTTGCGGACACGTTCAGCATCTGCAACCAGCATATCCTTTTTGCTCATGGCTTGTTCCTCTTCTTAGACTTCATTAATGCTTCTTGACGATCATCTCATGATCGGAGACTGAGACGAGCAGGACGTCAGTTTCTTTGATGTTCAAGTAATCGCAGACTTCTTTCGGGATTGTCATTCTGACAGAGTTTCCGATTTTGAAGTGGGCGTTTTCTTCTTAATCTCTGCATATAGGTTCAGTTTCTCTAACACTCTTTTCGCATACTGCGACGTGATAATTTTCTTCTTTTTCTTACTCGCATCTTCCAAGAGTATGCTACAGTATTGTAGTGTTCTTCTCGGAACTCCTTGAGTCACTTCAGCGATGAATCTGACACATTTTGGTGTAAATGGGTGCAGTCTGGACAGATTCTCAGTTCCAGCTCTTCTGTGGGCCTTTAGTCTGAATGCTATCAAGTCAGCTGTCTCCTTTGGAGTAAGAGGTTTCAGGTTAACAATGTCAACTGGACTGACCCTGCCCAAGAAGGGTGCTATTCCTCCGCCACCTGTTCTCTTTATTGAACTTGATTCCAGCTCTCTTATTCTCTCCCATCCCCCAGGTGAAATTGCAAAAACAAAGACTATCTTCGCCATTGCTCCCGGTTCAGAGGATTCTGAAACGCCATAATGGTCAAAAATCGCTCGAAAAGTATCTAGAATAACGGTAACTTTAGTGGTCGCAAGTGTTGGTATGTATTCAAATTCATCAAGAAGGACCAGAAAATTGTCGTATTTTGACGCCTTGAGTATTTTTTGAAAGTCGTGCAACAACGTCAGAGCGTCCTCTGAAGTCTTCAACTGTCTGAGTCCCTCTTTTTTCAGATCAGTTCTGTCCACATCTTGCCCTGACAGAATGCTATAACCAAGTTTGGAACCCTTTGCTATGTTCAAGAATATTCTACTCGCAAGCTCACTTATTCCTAAAGAATCATCCTTGAGCATTGCAGAGACTTTCTTTGATATTGCCTTAAGGTCCTCAAGGGGGATGTTCTTGAAGACTCTAGTGACGAAATCCAGGCCGAATCTCGCTTTGGCTGGTTCTCCAGGGTACGCTCTTATTGGCCGTCCTGCGAGGGTTGCTTTGACCACATAAACGGTAAGCTTGAGTTCCTTCTTTTGGTACAACCGGTATATTCTCTCAATTGTGTAGGTTTTTCCTAGGCCGTAGCCTGCTTTGATTACGATAAATTTGCATTCGTTTCCTACAAAGGCTGAACCCAATCGATCAACTAGCGTATCCCATTCTTCACGTCTGCCAGCCATTTCATAGTCAAGCAGGGCTACTTCAAAAGGCTTCTTAGCTAATCGAAAGTTTTCCATGGGTTCCCATCACCTTCTCTTGTAGACAGATATATAATAATAGTATTTATCACCAACCCTCACTCCACCTTCTTGTCGCATCATTGGCTCTGAAAGCATTATCGAATACTTGCCGGTTGTAAACTTGATCATCTTGAAATAGTCGTAGAACTCATCCTTCAACATTCCTGGGACCCTCTTACACACAGCATCTCGAAGTTCAGGTATGGAGATGTACACAGAATCCCCTTTTCTCTCTTTCAGGAGACGTTCATATTCAAGAAGAACAGCCCTCGTAAATTCGCCGATCGACAAATCTAAGCTTCTCTTTTTGGAGGCGCTCTCAATAATGGACTTCCGGACTGTTATCGTGTTTCCGTCGAGGGTGACGAAATCCACATATTCCAAGTAAAGGAGCCATCTTTTCAGCCGGTCCCGAAGAACGCGTTGGCCTTTGTCTTCTTCAATGTTAAACTCACTTGCAAGAGCATTCAGTACAGAATCGTACTTGACCACCTCCGCCGACTTGGTAAGGTTATCAAGAGTCTGAATCACCGAGCACTTCCGCAAGTCGACTCGGTAGATAACGGTGCCGAGCTTTCTCTTTGCTGCTGCAACTCCTTCATTTCGATAAGAACCGAGCACTTCAACACCATTAGGGTTAAGAATTATCTTCGGCCAAACGCCCTCAATCACATCGATGTGTCTTAGACTTGGGAGTGTGACAGCACGAACTATGTTCTTTTCGCTGGGCTGCTCTGAACGCGTGCTATGTTTCCTGTAAAAGTCCACAATCTCTTCGCGCATCTTAGATGGGTCATTGCTGCTTCTGTCCACTAGATCAAGCAAAGGAAAGATCAGCTGGGGACTTAGTTTGATGGCGGGGATTCTTGTTTCCACTTAGCTTCCTCAACAACAATCGATGTAGGGACAGTCTTTGCACTGTCCCTTGTCTGGCACTCTCTCTGGTTCTATCCCGTCTTTTAGCATGTTCAGTTTTTGGTCTCTCAGATTCAAAAATGCTTTTCTGTATTCATCGGATATGACGAATGCCTCAGTTCCCTTGTAGATTGGCACATTCCGGTTCCTAAATGCGACATTCAATATGATGCCAAAGTTCACAGGGACTTCCTCTTCGTATTCATATGCCATCGCGTATGCCGCCACACCTATTTTGTGAAATTCTTTCAGTTCTCCTGTTTTGATTTCTCCCATGATCACCATGTCGCCTGGTTTGTAGATGAAATCGGGTTTTATGGAAGGTGTTAAACCTAATGGTCCTGCATTCAAACATATTTCCTGCTGGAATGCGAAAATACGTGAGAATTCAGATTCAAGATTAATGTCCTCGTTAGTGGCAATCGTGTAGTCCACAAACGCGCTGACTATTTCTGACTCCATTCTTACAAGTCTATGCAGATTATTCACGAACTCCTTCTTCTTGGCCTGGCTCGGTCTCAGTTTGAATTTCGCTGTCTCTTGATCGATATTTATTGTTGCATTTTCAATAAGCGTTCGTCCTCTTTTTTGGGCGTATTTCAGCAAATCAATTTTCGCGATATTGTGAGGCCGTGATGCATAATTCCTCACAGACTTCAGTATGTCCAGCATCAGCCCATGAACAAGCCTACCTTGATATGAAGGCCACGTAGGCGGCTGCCTTATTCCCTTCACCTTGTTTAGATAGAGGTCTCGGTTTGTGGGACAGTATTTGTAAGCAAGAAGGTTTACTGGAAGTCGAAGACCAGATAACTCTGACGGGGTTTTGACTTCATCTATGTTCCAACCTCTTGCCACAATTCCTTCAGGATCCTTCAACTGTCGTTTCAGTTTTCCATAGAGATTCTCTCGAATATCCCTAAACGCCACGTACGCCATGAGCAGTTCACCATTCCTTTCGAAAGACGAGGATCCACTCAGAATCGATAAGTCCAGACGTTTTATTCCGTTTTGTCATTAGCCCATGAGACTTGATTTTGTCATTCACCATACCACTCAAAGAAAAGCCCCATTCCTCAGCGATTTTGACCACTATGTCGTGAGAGGGGAATCTCATTCCTCTGACTTTGTTATCGCCAACTATTAGAACAAACAGTTTACCCGTCTCGAGAATCCTAGAAATCTCCTTGACAGCATGGTCCAAGTCGACAAAATACTTTGCCACTTCGCTTGCTCTTGACGGGTTGTCTTCGAATATCTTTTCAAGCTTTTCGTCTACTTCGTGGATTCCGGTTTTCCTCAAATGTGGGTACTCTGACGTCTTTATCCTTTCTGTTCCAATAGCGTACGAGTCCAAACATGCAAAACGTTTCTCACTTGCTAGCCCTAGCCAGAACAGTTCAAGTCTTGTCGATCGAAAATACTTTTGAGCGTTCATGTATGGAGGCGAGGTAATCACGAAATCTACAGAATCATCCTTTAGTGAAAGGTATTTCGCATCCTGAAACAATACATGCGCACAGGCATCGGTCGGACATCGCGATGAGAATTCCAGAATCCTGTCCCTATTCTTTCTAACCGCCTCCCTAAAGAGTTTCTCTGGATATGTCCTTCTGCCCTCTCCGATGGCTGTCCTCATCTCCTTAGAGAGGACTGGAGGGCCTATTCTAGGGTCTGCTCTTGACGATTCTCTAATAATAGATGAAAAACAGACCAGAAAGAAGTCTTTCAATGAATGGTCAAACTCGCATTCTTCAATACTCCATTTTATCCATGCCAGACTTTTTTGGGCGTTTCTGGTGAACCAATAGTCAACGTTTGGAAACACGGTATTGCACAGGTTCGCTTTTGTCTCAAGTTTCTTAAGCAGTTTCTTTGTGGCGTTATCTATCTCACGTTTGTCCAAGGGGGTAGTCTTGACTTTTGTTATTAAACAGCAAAGAGGATTCAAGTCAGCGCCTATGCATTCGCGGTTAGCCAAAACCGATTCAACCAAAACCGTCCCGGAACCACAAAAACTATCCAATACTATGTCTTCCTTTGAGCAGAACTGATCATCATGAAGGAAAAAATACGGAATGTGGTAAATCATCTTTGCTGGATACCTGTGGATGTGGTGAGATAATCTGTCCTTTTCGTTTAGACAATCCAACCTTTCTCTGAAGCCGACGTCAGAGAGTAGTTTGGCTTCAGAAAAGGCCTTTAACTTCAAGGTGTATTCTCCAGTTTCCAGGATTCCATTTGTTACTCTATCATGCTTTCCAGATATTTCAATTTTTGTTTGTTCTAAGTTCTATAGAATGCTTCTTGCGTTGCGGAGACATGCGCAAGCACGCACGGATATACCTGATTACACAGAATGTGGTCAGCAATCTTCTGCTAAGCTTTCAAATCTGCGGAAGCTTTCACATTTTTCTTTGACAAAACCAAGGTCGAGGTGTTTAGCGATTTCTGGTAAGTCTCTTGAAGGAATGTACTTTTTCCCTAACTTTTCGAAGATCTCCTTCATCTTTGATTTTGCATCATGAATACTCTCAGAATCACCAATTAGCGCGCGCTGGCTTGTCCCGAAATTGGTGTAAAATGGCTTTTATTTCTTTTTTTGGATTTTGGGACAGTGTTGAGGTGCCCATCTGTTTTTAGCCCTCTTGCGTGCCTTGATGTCCCCAACGGGCTAGGTGCAGCCTTAACGGTTTATGAGAAAACTCTACTCCCTTCAGGATTTGTTGGAACCCCGTGATCTGCCATCTTTCAACACGGCCAGGATTTGCCCATCAAACAAGCCCATATCAAACGCGAAAATACAGAAGAAGAATAAAAACCATTTTTAACCATTTATTTAGCTCCCCCGCGCGCGCTAAGGATTGAAGTGACTACATGTGTACCCCTAGTCCCCATGAAAGAAGACCATTTGATGGAGACAGAGCGGGTTTAGCGCTAGCGCGCGCTGTGCCTAGTCAGCCTAGTAGCTCGAAAGTAATGTATTGACCAGTTAGTTCGTCTAAAATTAGTTTGGGGAATTTGGTTTCAGAGACCTCGATAAATTTCTCAATTAGTCCACTCATTTTATCGCTCTCCATTATTCTTTGGAACAATGGTGCTTTGTATCTTGTCACATAACAAAGGAAGAACATCAAGACATAATGTACGTTTATGTCAGACATCCTAGTAGAATCGTTAGTTGATGAAATTAGAAAAAGGTCCTTGGTTTCTGATTGTACTAATGGATTGGGAATCATCAATTCGTCTGTTAACCGACTTACTATTCTAAACTCGTTTGATTCTTCGTTGAACTCGGCATATTTCCCGATGTTTGGGAATTTTCTTTTCAGTAAATCCAAATCTATTTTCTTCTCCACTTTCAAGAGATGATCCAATTTGCCATTTGGACGTTCACGAATCGATAGGCTTGTGCATGAAATCAGTAGATTATCTTCCATTTTGAGAAAATCAAAAAGGTCAAACAGTTCCGGAACTAGGGAAAATAGATCGCGGACATTGAATTCGGTAGCATTCAGAAAATCCTCAATATTGCATTCATGAATCCAGTTCACAACAGAGTGATAATCTTGTTCTGTATACACAATCCGTTTCAATAAAGCATAGTTACGGGTTGTCAACCTGCAAAATTCATTGAAAATTCCCCTTCTTGTTTTTTGGATTTTGCTACGTAAGAATTCGTCGATTTTATCAGAAATTCCTGCACCACTTAGACCATGATTTCTTAAATCATTTACATTAACGTCAGGGTTTTTTAGGAAAATTAGAGCCTTTGCCAGACGTTGCATACCATAATACAAAAGTATAGGTTTTGTCAAAATGCTTGCAGACTTCGACAAAGAATAAAACTCAGTTGCTTGACGCACACATGAAACAATTTGATCTTTTGCTTTTTCCTTTACTAGTTTGTCAATGTATGATTTATTTGAGAATAGAGAGAGATATCTCCAAACTTCTCTTTCCGGATTATTAGTCCGTAACCATACTGCTTTCATCAGATATCTCCTTTCAATGCTGAAGAAAATCGCAGTCTTTTAAGTAGCGCGCGCGCTAGATACCGTTCTTAGCAATAGACTTATCGTCCCATTTCTTCTTTCTCTAGCACTCTCAAAATTCTCCTTATTGTATCCTCTCTCTCTAGCGTTCTGTTTACATATCTTTCTATGGCTTTAGCTATAAATTCAGATACACTTATTCCATCTTTCAAAGCCTGCTTCTTTGCTAGCTCATATACGTCATTGCGAATTGTTGCTGCATTATAACCTTTTATTGGCAACTTATCAACCTCAAAGGCTACAGTAACAAATGTTAAATATATGGTTTGCTTACAGTATAAAATGTTAAAAATACAGTAGTTGAGAATATGAGTAAAGGCTTGTTAGCTATCTTGGCTTTCCTCACAGGCTTAGGAATAGGAGCTGGAGTTGTTTGGGTGCTCACTCAACCGACAATAGACGACCTCAAGAGAAGAATAAAGTTGTTGGAAGATCGCATTTATGAGTTCCAAACTAGGTATGAAACCGATTTGAACGCCATTAAGGAAGAACATAGCATTCTATATGGACAAATTCACGAATTGAGAAGAACTGCGCTAGCCCCAGAAACAAAGCAAAAAGTCGAAGAGCTTTTTCAAATACTAGAGCAAACCTATCAATCAAAGCAATCTGAAAGAGAACGCCCTTCATATTATAGGTAAGAGCATTAACAAAAATGTGGGATGATCGCTTTATGGATGCTGAAGAAAAGAAACTTCAAATCAAACTAGCACAACTTCAAGCTGATCTTCAAATATGGCTAACAATATGCTTTGGTTTCATTGCCGTGTTCTTTTCTATGGTGATAGCGAGTTGGCAGGAGTTTCTTTCTACACCAGAAAGTCAGGCACTACTCAAGATCTCTCTCTTTGTCACTATGCTACTCGGTTTTGCTGGGATGATAATCGTTACAAGGATTAGCGTGAAGCAGATGAAAGCCAAGAAAGCTGAAATGGACAAACTATGAAAGCACGTAAGTGGATAAAGCGTAGTTGCCCACTCCCTCTCCTTTGTGGAGATCATTCAGCAAAGACCGCCGTTTTGACTATTGACGAATATGCAGTGCAGTATCATTTCTATCTCCCAAAAGTTACCATCGAAGAAAATTAATAACTCATCTCCCGAAGAGTTACCAGAACCGGTCGGGGAAAGATTTTTAAGCGGGGGCCTGCACAGCCAATTTTCCGTGGAAATCAAAGGAATAGTCGGACTCTTTTTCGCGGTTCTGGCAGCAGTTCCCCTAGTCTACCTCGGAATCAGCGCAATGCAGTACGGAATGGGCGCCATCAACGCGACTACATTCTCAGACAGGTTCGGCCAAGCAGTCGTGGACGTCGTGACGCCCTGGTGGGTTCCCATCCTCGAGTGGGGCGTCCCCGGAGCAGTAATCTTCATCGTCGTCGTCCTCATCTTCGGGAAGAAGGCTCTGTAGCCGCGCGCGCGAACCAATCATCAAAGTTCATCTTGTCAAAACCAAGTTCCTTGAGTTTCTCTTTAGACAGGCCAATCCAATAGTTAAACGCTGGTTCCACTAGTCCTTTCTTCTCTTCATTGGAAATTGGAATCAAGTCGGCGTCTTTTGATTTACCAAATTGCTTAGTCGCATGTGTAAGATTATAACATAGATCTTTACTCATGATATATCTATAATGGAAAGGCGCTTTTCCTTCATTGTTACCAATAAAAAATAATTCTACTTTCCTACCCGATTCCCTTATACCATCTACTTTTTGCTTCATTTCCTCTTTATCCGCTTTCCAGCCTCCTTCAATACTTGTTAGAATCTTAATATCTATGTGACTTGGAGAATAGCTTTGGATTATTTGAAGAGTTTCTTCGTTTACGTATTCATCTTGGATTTTGATATAATCCTTGCATTCGCTGAAAATTTTTCTCCATGTAACTATTGCTGTATAGATATCGTTCGCTGGAACTCTAATAATAGACTTGGAAAGCGCGGATCTAATGATTGTTTCTAACTCCATTAGAACTTCATGAGCTATGATGATTTCGCTATCTGTCAATAAAGCAATACCAAGTTTCGTAGCTTCTCGAAGGTCCGCTTCAGTCACATCCTTGATTAGACTTTTCCTAATAGCACAAAATGGTTCTGACAATTTGGAAATCTGGATAGATGTTAATATTCTCCTCATTAGACCGAGCAGAAACAAATTTGAGGTTCTTTCACCCACCCTTTTTCTCAATTGTTGAGTTAGTAGATTTTTAAAATCTTGATAGCGATTAAGAACAAAAAAGCTTTTGATGATGTCTTTAGTGGCTTTGGGTAATTTTAATTCTTCTCTCTCCCTGGTTAATATTCCTCTGTTTTCTAACCTAGTCACAAGTTCATTAACTTCATCAGATGTCAAATTTGGAAAATTTAGTGCAATGTCTTCTACTTTTGGAACAGTCTCTGAGAACATTAGGATTGATAGAATTCGCCAATCGGTCTCCAGCTCTAGTCCTTCTGCATTTACTTTGCTTAGAATAAAGTCCTGTAAAGTTTTCTCAACATCAATCGGAATCTTCCGAAGATAGTAGTTTTCATAGTAATGTTTTTTGCTTGACCACGTTTGTTTAAATACCATGCTAGCATCCATCAGTTTCTGACAGAAATCATGTGATTGAGAGTCCCGATAATAGTCGGAGAACCCGATATACCATTTGTCATCCTGAGTTGACTTTAATTCGATTAGTTTTAAAACTCCGGTTTGATTCTTTTCAGCGTCAGCCAGAAATGTTTCTGTCTGAATTTTTTTGTGCTTCCAAAAGTCAGTCAAAATATTCATAACTTTTTCTTTCGCAAGAGGGTTTAATGAAACAATCATTTGATATCCGGTCTTCTCAACAGAGATTAATTGTAGCTGAGAAAGTTTGTTTAGAATTTCGTCCAACTCTTCTGTTGCCAATGATCGATTTTTCGTTAACCAAACTCCAGAAATTTGGTATTGCATTAGTGGTTCCAAATTAGTTATAATGTCTAATAAGTGAAGATCTTCTTCTGAGAGCTGATGTTCGTTCATAATTTTCAATTAGCTTGAAGAGTTATATAAAGCGAATTAGTCGAAACGCTTTGAGCGCGCGCTGTGACATTTGAAGGATGCGCTTGATGGAATAAATCTCCGGCTATAATCATGAAATCTGGCTTTAGCTCGATGGTTTTGCGCGCATGCTTGTTCCGAAAATGGCCAATAATGGTTTTAAATCGGTTTCGTATAGTTAGGTTATGGACTTGTTTGATGAGCGCATTCTGTCTGTGCTCAGCG
>Ga0315294_10005660_pt1 | contig 13705 bp, 13 predicted proteins | sample YL17G13_40_MG_FD_203626 | JGI IMG/M metagenome (GOLD analysis project Ga0315294, IMG submission 203626) | Sediment microbial communities from Yellowstone Lake, YNP, Wyoming, USA - YL17G13_40 | ecosystem: Environmental > Aquatic > Freshwater > Lake > Sediment | place: USA: Wyoming | collected... | reverse complement strand
CTGCTTTTCTTTATTTTGCCAGCCCTATTGTCATTCCGGTCGTAGTTGCGGCTTCGTTGGCATATATTTTGAGTCCGGCAGTCTCTCTTCTGAAAAAGCTAAAAATCCCCCACGCTTTGGCGGTCATATTGGTACTTTTGATAAGCTTTTTCATCATTGGGATTACCGGATATTTACTTTTTGCACAGGCAAATAGTCTGATTCAAGACCTCCCTACATATTGGAATAGCATAGTGGAATCCTCCACCCAACTTTTGAATAAATACAAGGGCATCTTACCCCAGGCAGGGGATTTTTATCTGAAAAGCTTTCAGTTGAAGGATTTTTCAGGGATCGCCCAATACTTAGTTAGAGGAATAGGCTCAACCATATCCCTTTTCTTCAGCCTCGTTCTGATTTTATTTTTGACCTTCTTCATCCTAAACGACCAAGAGATGCTAAAAGAGAAAGTGATTCGAGCATTTGGTAAATCCGAAAAGGAGACTGCGCAAAACATATTATCGGAGATAAATAAACAAATACAAGGTTTCATTCTGGTCAAGTTCGGCACCTCCCTGGCATTGGCTGTTATCTTCACCATAGGTCTTTTGATAATCGGAGTTAACTACGCTTACATTTGGGGACCCTTAGCTGGGCTTTTGAATCTGGTGCCTTATGTTGGATCAATAATAGGAGCTATACCGCCTTTGATAGTGGCGGGGGTTGAATTTAAGGCGATCATGCCCATGATTTGGGTCCTGCTACTTTTTGTTATTTTCCAGAATCTGGAGGGAAATGTTATCTCGCCCAAATTGATTGGAGACAAATTGAACTTAAGTCCTCTGGCGGTTTTGGTCTCGGTGATGTTTTGGACCTGGCTATGGGGTGCCATTGGCATAATCTTAGCTATTCCCATTACTGCCTCAATCAAAGTAATCTGCGATCATGTGGAATCGTTGGAGCCAATTGGAATACTTTTGGGTGGGAAGAAAGATAGACGGTAAGCGAGTCGGGAGGGGACCCCGCGCCGAAGAGGCGGGATTTCGCTTCGCTCAACAAGCTCCTCCCCTACATACTGCAAAAAATGATCAAAGCCATCATATTTGATCTGGGCGGGGTTTTGATGACCGACGTGCCTTTGAAACAGATTGCAGAAGATTTGGCTAAGAGATTCAACCTGCCTGAAGAGGAAATTCATGCCTATCTTTATCCAACTGAACATTGGGACCTTCTCACTTTGGGCAAAATCACGGAAGATGAATATTGGGACGATTTTTTGAAAGTGTCAAAAATAAGTGAGAAGTCGGAAGTCAGAAGTCAGAAGTTGAAAAAAGAGCTAAAGAAGAAAGTTCGTTCTTCGCTTTGCCCTCTGGAGGAGACCACAAGAATAATCCCCCTTATGAAAAATCATTATAAATTGGGAATCTTGTCCAATCATTCAAAGGAATGGTCCCAATATATGAAACAGCAATTTGATCTTTTCAACTCTTTTGACCAGATAATCTTCTCTTGCGATGTCGGATTCAGAAAACCAGATCCCAAAATTTATGAAATAGCATTGGAGAAGCTTGGATGCAATCCAGAGGAATGTGCATTCATCGATGATAAAAGAAGGAACACAGAGTGTGCCGAAAAGTTAGGGATGAAGGGGATTGTTTTTGAAGACCTCCTAAAGCTTGAAAAGGACTTGTCCGAGTTGGGCGTAAAGATCAAATAAAAGAGGGAGAAATGTAGAGGAAGGCTTATGGTTATCAACTATTTAACTTGACATCCCTTGCAACTACATATTGTTCTAACTGACTTTAGTCAGGTTTAGGTGCTAACGCCCATATGGGCTGAGAACTGGATCTTGATCTTATGTGGAAGCAGAGTATGTTAACTTGTTTGGTTGAAGACCATTAGCCTTCCATTATGGAGATTCGTATGAATGCTTCGCACCTAAAGGTCTCCGCTACATCCTCGCTAAAAATGAGATAAAATATAAAAAGGCATGTCCCTTCTATTTCAAATAGCCAAATTCACCTCTTCTTCTTCCTACCTGGTGTTTAAGAAAAAGTTTATCTTTTATAAAACCTGGCTTAAAGAAACCTTCCTTCATACTTTTTACAAAGACAATTGCTCTTTGATGGCCGCCGCCATCTCCTTTTATGCCATACTTTCCGTCATTCCGTTATTTTTAGTTTTCCTCTCAGCCGCAGGATTCATTCTGCATTCGTCGGAGGAGGCTTTAAGCTCGGTTATAATACTTTTGATGAAAACCTTTCCCGCCTCTACCGCGGCGATTTTCGAGCTCTTATCCCACCTGATCCAAAAGAAAGCGGTTTTTGGAGTAATCGGTTTAGCAGGTTTAATGTGGGGTGCTTCCCGAATATTCTCCGCGGTGGAAAATGCTATGAACATCGTATGGAAGGTGAAAAAGGGAAGGAGTTATTGGCATAGCAAATTCCTCTCCTTGCTTTTGGTGCCAATTGCAGTGTTAATCATGCTCTCATCCCTCGCCTTCACCGCTTTCTATACGGTGGCCAGACATCTGACCATTCCACTAATCCATCTCGAATTAAGTGAAGCCACTTTTGTAAGCAGGCTTTTCGCCATACTTTTCCCACTCATTTTGGGTTTTATCTTGTTTTTTCTAATCTATAAGATCATCCCCTACCGTAAAGTCTCTACTAAGTCGGCTTTGATCGGTGCCATCTGTTCCAGCGTGATGTGGGAGGTGGCTAAATCTCTCTTTGACATTTATATCAAACACTATGCCCATTTTGAAAAAATCTATGGATCCCTTGGCACCCCCGTGGTTATGCTGATCTGGGTTTATTATTCAGCTTTTATTATTTTGATTGGTGCCGAGATCGGCTCTAACTATGAGGAAGTGAAAGGAAAGCTGTCAACGGTCATTTGACTCAACTGAGATTAAGCGGATTCAGCGGATTTCCATCTCGCCCGGGCGGGGGCTTGTCCTGCACTTCGTCCTGAGACTCAGTGTCGAAGGAAAGACTCGCTCTGAAGGGTTCAACCCCCGCCCGAACAAGAGAACGCGACACAAGTGTCGCTACTCCCAAATTCTATCGCAACAATACCATCTTCTTGGTCTGAGAAAATTCGGAAGTCTTTATTCGATAGAAATAGATTCCACTGGAAACACCTTTGCCTAAATCATCCTTTCCATCCCAATCCACCACCTTGTGCCCTGCTTTCAGATATTGATCCACTAAGGTTCTTACCTTTTGCCCCAAGATATTGAAAATCTCAATTTTGACCTGTTCTGGTCTGGAAAGCAGAAATTCTATGTTGGTGGTCGGGTTAAACGGATTGGGATAATTTTGAGCCAAAAGGAAGGCAGTTGGACTGGTAAGCAAAGAGTCTCCATCGAGAACCACACTGGGCGGTGTATAATTGACAAATAGCGACTCCTCGAAACCATGATCTTCCCAAGTCCGGAATTCAAACATGGCAGAATCGTTGTTGTCTTTAACGTTTTTGAATATGAAAACAACTGCATTACCAGATTTCCAGTTAGGTCGGTTGACCACCTCTTGTAATAGATCCTTTAAATCTGGAGTAGAATCAGGATGTATAGAAGACAGCTTCATATCCTCATTCCATATGACAAATGCGTCCGTCCTGTTTGCCCATCTATTGCTTATATCGTATGAACCCATCGAAGTACTAAAACTGAGGGCACTGTCAACATCTTCGCAAGCCACTGAGTCATACGTGCTCAACCAGCAAGTGGAGTAAGAGATCACAGACACATACGCAGAATTTATGTTAGCTCCCTGTGGGATTGTAATGTGGGGGAATCTTACCGCTCCACCCCACCTTTGGCAAAACCAGTTTTTCATCAACTCCATATAAGGCACAGAAGCGAAAACATCACCATCAGTTACAGCCTGTTGCGCATCATCTGTGCTATCTGCAACTGCCCTTCTTAATTCACTACCTGAAAATGCTGTTTGTGTCTTATCGCGGTTTTGACCAGAATAAGCCGCCTGCTCTGCAATAAACAAAAAAACAGTGAATAGAACAAAGATTATCCCCCAAAAGATGATTCTTCTCATTTGAGTTTCCTCCTTTGTCTATGAAATATCTTAACTCGCTTCTTTTCCACAGGCGCGGAATAAATCGGTTAAGTCGCAAAGCGTAAAAAACCAATTCAAAAAGCATCTTTTTTAAGACTTTTCGTTATACCTGGATTTTGTTTTTGAGTAGCCCAGCTCTTGCTATTGACAGTATCGGAAGAATAACACCCAGAATTGAGTTTAAATGACCGCTAAGTAAAACTACAACTTGAAGTCTTGGTTTAAAAATTCAAATACATCATTTTTTCAGTGGATTTAAGCTTTAAAAAAGCAATTTCCACTCTATTAAAAAAGTGCAAGGAATGAACAGAAAAAATTAATTTTCTCCTTGACAAGAAACTGGAGGTAGTTTATGTTTCTGATTGGCAGAAAGATTAATTATAAGTTATTAGAAGATAGAGTTTCTTTCCTAAATACGCTCCACATGGAAGTCAGGGCATACGAGGAGCACAGGTTTGTTTTTAGCCTGAGGAGGCACCAATTTAAGTTCTTTCAATGAAAAGGGAATCTATCCGCTACTGCGGTAGAAGGCCCTGGCTTTTCCAGAAAACTCGTTTCAATAAAATACCCAAAGGGCTTACCATCTCTTAAGTGGAGGTATATTATCCATGTGGAATCGTAAAAGCATTTTATTCTTGTGCATATTGCTCTGGTTTGTTTTCCCCTCGACTGCTCTCTGTCAGAGCGGTCAGATAAATCCAGTCAAAATTCATATATCCCCTGATTCAACCGGGGTAAGGGTAACCAGCATTCCATTATCTCCTCAGCCGGTAAAAATCCGTCTGCCGAATGCCGACTCAATGCAAACCACATCCGATGGGGAATCGCTTACGTTACCCTTTCTTAGTCCCGAACCACTTACTCGTTGTTGGGTGAGGTTTAGTTTTTCCGGAACCTGTTGGAATTGGCGCATACGGAAGCCGGGTAATTATACCGGAAAAATCCTCACCGGCTCTATTCAAAGCAATAGCTGTGTTCTAATAGATTTCAGTCATTTCGACAGGCTTCGTCGGACGAATGGCTCCGATGAGCGCCTGGATACTTATTACGCTCTCTCGACTCCTGATGCCAGCATTGCAAATCTAAGCTGGATGAGCCCCGATGAACTAAATGCACATGATCTCGATTTCCCTCAACCACCCACTCAACCGGCCTTGTGGGCGTTGTGGCAGGAAGTCGGGGTAAGTGCTCAGAACACCTCGGCTGACTACCGGAATAATGCAGTCATCGGGATTAAACTTCATAACCAGGGTGTGTGGGTGGATGGCAGTGAAATGCAGAATCCGCTTTCAGATAAATAAGAAAAATAAAAATATGGGGTGATCGCAAAATACAAGTTGCACAGACAGCAAAAATTAAATAAATTGAGAGGAGGTGAAAAGTATGAAGACTTTCATTTTTCTATGTTTAGTGATTATGCTTTTACCAGTGGTGGCTTCTAGCCAAACCGAGGTCGAGGCCTGGTATTGGAGTGGCACAGCGTGGGTTTACCAGACACCAGGTAACCCTGAGAATCTAGCAAGATGCTGGGCTTCCTATCCAGAGGCGGGGTTCTGCAACAAGGATTGGGATATCCCGGTGAAGATCCATGCCTCCATTGCCCAGTGGCTTGACTGGACCATGTCAGGCACCAGATGGGATTGGCGCGTGCGTAAACCCGGCAAGTATGGAGCCGACTGCATCACCGCCACGGTAAAGAGCAACCAGAATGTGCTGATCGATTATCATGGCTTCGCTGACCTGCATTCAGACGATCCTAAATCTGTGAACCCCGATATCCCGATATGGTATCATGTGAGTGCGCTCGGCGCGGCTTTACCGCCCGTTGGCTCTAATCTCTGGACGCGTGCGGCAGATATGAACCAAGAGGCGGAATGGGATACCCTCTACGATTCTATATTTCTGCACAATGGTATACAGTTCAAGCTGTGGAACATGATCGAGGTGGTGAATTGCAACTCGGCTTGCGAATATCAGGATCATGCCAGCATAAGCCTGAAACTGTTGTGTCAGAAGCCGTGGATCGATCGCAGCACGGGCTACTTCAATGCTGTTCAGGAGTTCCCAGACATCACTCATCCATAAGTAGTGTGTGGTTGTTCGTTTTATTAGAAACGCGGTCACCCCATATTATTCAAAAAGGCAGACGATGTATAGAAAGAAAAAAGCCATCATACTTCCCTTATTGCTTTTTACCATCCTGATTCTGTGCCCGGAGATCCGGGCACAATTCGATCTTCGTTTGAGTCCCCTCCTTCAGGAGCTTGAGCTGGCCCCCGGCTCCAAAAAGAGTTTTCAACTGTTTCTCGACAACGAGAGTAAGACCGATAACGTCACCATAAGGGCTTATGCCGGGGATATGATTCAGGAACAGATAGGAGCCTATGCGCTTTTAGAGGAAGGAGAGTCTGAGTTTTCCTGCGCTGATTGGATAACTTTGAGTGATACTTTCTTCACTATCTTGCCGGAGAGCAGCAAGATGATTACGGCAGAAGTTAAAGCGCCCAGAGATGCTTTTGGAGGGAGATATGCGGCGGTAATCTTCGAGATCGTCCCGGAAGAGGAGCCCGCCGGGCCGAAACTTGCTTCAGTTGAATACCACTATAAGATGCCAACCTTTGTGGAAGTGACTATTCGGAGATTCGGTGGGACAGTGAAAAAAATTGAAGTGGTGCAGTTCAAAGCAGAGCCTATTACCAATCCGAGATTGATACAGAAAGTCGGAAGAAACGCCATGTCTTTTACTGCCTTAGTTAAAAACACGGGAAACATGCATGTGAAGGCTAAAGGCTCGCTTTTGATTAAGACCAAGGAGGGAAAAAGAAAAAGACAGGTTCCTTTGGGCATGGGGCGAGACATTGTTTTGCCCGGGGCGGTTTTGGAGTACAGGTCCATTGTGAGTAAACCGCCACCAGGCGAATACATAGCTCAAGCCATAATCAGGCCCGAGAATCAAGCTCCGGTGGCGGCGGAAACCCCCTTCTCGGTCGGCACTAGCAAAGGATCGACTGCGGATACTTTCCACACCACCTCTTTTTTGACTTTGAGGGTTAAGCCGGAAGAAGTCATTCAGCAAATCCCGGCGGGAGCTTTCAGGTATATAAACTTGGTCTTCCAAAGTCAGGAGGCAGAATCTATTCATGTAGATTCCAAGCTCATGGCATTAGAGTACGATGAGGCGGGTAACCTTTCCGCGGTGGAACCGACCGAAACGGTGCGTTCTTGCATCGATTGGTTGAAGTTGGACCCTCTGTTTTTTGATTTAGGACCGGGGCAAGTAAAAAACGTGAAACTGATCGTTTCCACTCCCAAAGGGGATTCCGGCGGATATTACGCCTGTCTGCTTTTTGAAGCTTCCTTAAAGAAAGCTAAACAGGCTCCAGTGGTTCCCTATGAGATTCCCATTCTTCTGAATCTGCCTATGGGTTCCAAGCTAAATGGTCAGGTAACCGGAATTGATGTTACCGCTTCGCGAGATAAGCCGGCTCTGATCGAAGCTCGATTTCAGAACCTGGGCAATACCCATGTCAAACCAAAGGGCAAAGTGGTCCTGAAAGTTCAACCGAAAGTCGCTTTACCGGCCGGGGTCACCTATGCAGGCGAGGAGAGATACGACTTATTTGGCGAAGCCTTTCTGGAACCGGTTAACGAGTTCGTCCTTCCCGGAGGAGTGCGTCGCCTGGAAGTCACTTTTCCGGATAAACTTACCGCCGGGAAATATTTAGCTGAAGTTATCATAGATTTCGGTGGGAAATCACCGGCTAAAATGGAAAAAGAGTTCATCATTAAATAATCTTTGAAACCTTGTAATGATCATTTCCTGAAACAACAACCGGAGGAGCTTTTATGAAAATTTCTATCTATGTGTTTCTGTGCTTTTGTATTGTTTTTTCTGCTTTGCCCACCTTAGCTGAGACCCCCACAGGTTATCCATCTGGCTTGCTGGCAAGTGGTGAACAGTCCGCCCCCGATTCATCAGAGGGTTCGGACCCAAGTGATGAAGATCAGCCCCGGATATCCAATGTCTTTTATGAGACAGACATCCGGCAAGCTATAGCTGATGTGGCGGCTCAAGCTGGGGTGAGCATAATCGTGGACGAAACGGTTCAGGGAATGATCACCCTGGAAGTCTCTGACCTTCCTTTAGAGGAGTGTCTCCGCCGCATTCTGACTCCTTTCGGTTTTACCTTCAGGAAATTGGATGGGTACTATTTGGTGGGCGGAGCATATCCAGATAATCCCTCCTTTGTTCTTTTGAGTGTCGCGGAAATCATTCCGCTTAATTATCTAAGAGCCAAAGACGTGCTCCAATTACTTTCCAAGTTCTACGAACCTTTCCTGAAGGTCAATCAAGAGACGAACACCTTGGCTATAACCGCTTCTCCCGAAATCATAGATAGACTGAAGAAAGATCTATCTAAAATTGATGCGCCGCCCAAACAGGTGATGGTTGAAGCTTTAGTGACCGAGTTCACTAAGGAAGCGAGTAAAAGTCTGGGTATAGATGTGAGCTGGTTGGGCACAAAAAATGGGCGGGAGCTCTCCGTCATCTTGCCTGTCGGTAATTTGCTCGATAGTACTTTAGGGATAGGATATCTTAGGCCTGGTGCGAAAGTCGAAGGGTGGGTGGGTGATTTTAAGGCCTCATTAAAGGCTCTGATCCAGGATGGCAAAGTAAAGATCCGCGCCAATCCTCGCGTAGCAACCCTGGAGGGGCAAAAGGCATCTATTCTGATCGGAAAAGAGCAATATTATATAATAGTCACCGGGGGGGCGCCATATTATTATGGTCAATTAGAAAGGATTCCTTTCGGAGTATCTTTGAATGTTATCCCCTATATCTCTGATAAAGGTGAGATAACTGTGGAAATACAACCTGAGGTGAGCGATGTGGTCGGCACGGGTGCTACCGGGCTTCCGGTGGTGAGCAAAAGAGCAGTCTCAACCACCATCCGGGTGAAGGACGGTGAAACCATCGTAATTGGTGGTTTGCTTCAGAAAAATGAATCAACTGTGCGGCGAAAAATTCCACTTTTAGGTGATATTCCCATACTCGGGCTTCTATTCAGCAGAACCGACAAAAGAGTAGAGGAGGTCGAGACCGTCATTTTCATAACACCGCATATTCTTACTGAAGGAGCGAGAAGTGAAAAGACAGAATAAGATATTGATAGGACACCATTTTCTACTTCTACGACCTCGCCTTCTTTCTCCCCCTCTCAATCTATAGAGAGAGGAACGGGCAGTGAGGATAAATAATCCGATTACAGACGGAAAACGACCTTTCCATCGACTATGGTGCAGAAAACTTTTCCCCAAAGTTTTTTTCCGCCAAAGGGTGAGTTTTTGGATTTTGACTGGAACTTTTTAGGATCTACTATCCAGGAGGCTTTGGGATCGATGATGGTGAGATCGGCGGGGAAATCTTTTTTTATTCTACCCCCTTTTAAATTTAAAATTCTGCTTGGATTGAGGGTCAATTTGGCAATAGCTTGAGACCAAGTTAGAATTTTCTTGTTAACCAGTTCTGTAATAACCAATCCCAGAGCTGTCTCCAAACCTACCATGCCAAAGGGAGCGAAGTCGAATTCCACCTCTTTTTCTTCAATCGAATGTGGAGCGTGATCGGTGGCGATAGAGTCTATGGTTCCATCCTTAAGACCTTTCTTTATCGCTTCCACGTCTTTTCTGGTCCTTAAGGGTGGATTTACTTTGGCATTGGTATCAAAAGTTTTTACGGCATCATCGGTCAAGGTAAAATGATGAGGAGTGGCTTCGCAGGTTACCTTTATCCCTCTTTTCTTTGCCTCTCTGATCAAATCGACCGAACCTTGAGTGGAGACGTGAGCGATGTGGATTCTTCCCCCAGTGAACTCTGCCAATTTTAGGTCACGAGCTACCATAATCTCTTCGGCTATGGATGGAATTCCATTCATTCCCAAAGCGGTGGAGACGAATCCTTCATGCATAACTCCAACAGAAGAAAGATTTGTGTCCTCACAATGAGAAATTATAGGAAGGTTAAACATTTTGCAATATTCTAAAGCGTTTCGCATCACCTGTGAATTGGAGACGGGTTTTCCATCATCCGAGATCGCCACCACCCCGGCTTGAACCAAATCGAAAATCTCGGTCAGCTCCTCTCCCTTCTGGGCTTTGGTTACCGCCCCCACACAAAAGATTTTGCATTTTGCCTCTTTGGCTTTGGCGTAAACAAATTTTACTGTCTCCTGGTTATCTATGGGAGGCTCGGTATTGGGCATGCAACATACGGAAGTGAACCCTCCTGCTACCGCAGAACATGAACCAGTGTAAATGGTCTCCTCATCCTCTCTTCCCGGTTCTCTTAAATGGGCGTGCATATCAATTAAACCGGGCATCACGATCTTGCCTTTGGCATCGATAACTTCCTTTGCCTTAATCTTGGCAGTTGGTTTTCCTGGCGATATTTTTTTGATTAGACCATCTTGAACGAAAATATCTGCGACTCGATCTAATCGGCTTTCAGGATCAATTACCCTTCCACCCAAAATAACCAAATTGAACTCCTGAATTTGTTCAAATGACTCTTTTTTCTTTTTAGATTTGTTCAACTTCTCTTCCCCTTGAGTAGGCAATTATTTCTGACACAATCCTATCCCCTCTTCCTGACCCCTCGTATGAGTGCATACGCATCTCCCACAAAGGGGAGAGGGAAGAGTGAGGGAATGATGAAGTATTAGTTTTGCGGGCTGGGAGCCCTTCAGGGTGAATCCCTTTAGGATGAACCCCGCCTACACGGTATTTAGGTTTATTCAACTTTTCCCTCCCCTCCGCTTAGAAGATAAAGGACTGCCATCCTTATCGCCACTCCATTGGTTACTTGATTCAAAATCACCGAATATGGACCATCCGCCACCTCGGGGGTTATCTCCACTCCTCGATTTATTGGTCCCGGGTGCATTATAGTAAAATTCTCATTTAGCCTTTTGAGTCTATCCACGTTGATTCCGAACTTGTTAGTGTACTCTCTTAATGAAGGAAGAAACCCACCTGTTTGTCTTTCCAGTTGTATTCTTAAAACGTTGACCACATCCGCACCCTCTAAAGCTTCATCCACATCATGATAAACCTCGATTCCCATTTTCTCGATCTCATAAGGCATAAGAGTGTTGGGACCACATACCACTACCTTCGCCCCCATGGTGGTAAATCCCCAAATATCCGACCTTGCCACCCGGCTATATTTTATGTCACCCACGATAACCACCTTTAATCCTTTGATCTTTTTGTATTTTTCTCTAATAGTAAAAAGGTCTAAAAGACCTTGGGTGGGATGCTCATGGGCGCCGTCTCCAGCATTGATTATGGGGGAATCCAAACACTGCGTAAGAAAATAGGGGACCCCGGGACATTGGTGCCTGACCACCACCATGTCGATCTTCATAGCTTCAATGTTTCTTACAGTATCCTTTAAGGTTTCACCTTTTTTGACGCTGGAGGTATTCGCAGAGAAACTGACCAGCTCTGCAGAAAGCCTTTTTTCCGCCAGCTCAAAGGAGATGCGGGTGCGGGTGGAAGGCTCGTAGAAAAGATTTACCACCGTGACTCCTCTTAGGGTGGGAACGATCCTTATGGGTCTTTCCAAAATTTCCTTGAAGGACTCGGCTGTATCCAAAATTAAAGTTATTTCCTCTTTGGTCATTCCCTCCAGTCCAAGGAGGTGCTTGCTTTTTAATTTCATCCAACCTCCGACTTCGTCAGTTCACGGTTCACAGTTCATAGTTCGTAGATTAGGGTTTACTGTTCACAACTATTGTTTACTTTTTGCTCTTTGCTCTTAGCTCTCCGCTCTTTACTGTTTTATGATGGACACACTATCTTCACCATCCACCTCTTTTATTTTTACCTTCACCCGCTCACTTTTGGCGGTGGGTATGTTTTTTCCTACATAATCTGCCCGGATGGGAAGTTCCCGGTGTCCTCGGTCCACCAAAACCGCAAGCTGAATTGATCTTGGTCGTCCGAAATCTATGATTTGATCCAAAGCCGCTCTTATGGTTCTGCCAGTGAACAAGACATCATCTACCAATATGATCACTTTATCCCTTACATCAAAGGGGATCTCGGTTTTTTGAACCAGAGGCTGTTCTAACTTGGTCTGGATATCATCCCGATACAAAGTTATGTCCATCAATCCCACCGGGATTTGAACCTCCTCGATCTTCTCAATCAGCTTGGCAACTCTTTGTGCCAGATACTCTCCCCGGTTTTTGATTCCGATGACGGCCATGTTCTCCGCACCTTTGTTTTTCTCCACTATCTCATGGGCAATGCGGACCAAAGCTCTCTCAATGGTTTTGGCATCCATGACCAGGACGGTTTTTATTTTCTTAGGCAATTGATTCCTCCTTGTGGCTGAACTATAGCAAGCGAATTTAATAAATTGACATAATCACCCTCCCCCTTACCCCCTCCCATCGAGGGAGGGGAGGATTTGCGAGGTGCCCTCTCCCCTTGGGGGAGAGGGTCAGAGCCTGCCCTGAGCGAAGCGAAGGGGTGAGGGGTATGCAAACCTATTTCTTGTGTCTGTATTAGTTCGGCGAACCCGCCAATTTTTAAAAACAGACAAAAAAATACCCTCCCTTTGTTTGGAACAGGGAGGGTTGATATTTCAAATCTTATTATTTTCATCTCACCTTTTCTAGCTTCGCCGAACTAGTTTAAAAGGTCTTATTCATCTGCAATTTAATAGTCAATTTCCTTTTGTCAAGCATTTTTTCAAAAATTTTTGTAGAGGAAAGGAACACAAGTGGTGGCTTGTGTGTTTCGTGTGTTTCGTGCCTTTCGTGTGTTTCTTTTTCCCGATTTTTATCTGCGAAACGCATATGCTCACCACGAGCAGAAGTTTCTGCGTTACTGACCTTACTGGACTTACTGAGCTTTGTTTTTCATAATTTTCATGGTTCACTTTGCTCACCACAAGTCCTTCGACTTCGCTTCCTTCGACATCCCGCCTTTGGCGGGAGACGAAGTGCAGGAACGGTGAGAGAAGTCGAACCGTCAGGACAAGAGGTTCAGTTTGCTTACCACGTGTGGTTCGTTTATACTCACTATAAACAGAGCTCATATTTGTTCTCCTATAAACATGCGGGGTATCCGCATCACCATCGAAGTGCTATTCTTTTTGTCGTTTGGAGGAGGAAACTGTCAACGGTCATTTGACTCAACTGAGATTCAACGGATTCACCGTGAACGGATTCATCCTGAACGGATTAAGCGGATAGGTCGGAGACAAATTCACGATACAATTCATAAAAGGTGTCCGAATTCTGGATCTTGAGATCAGAACAGGGTTCTGACACCTCTGGTGGAATCCATAGGAACTCAACTGAGATTAAGTGGATTCACCGTGAACGGATTCACCGTGAATGGATTAAAGGGATACGTCGGGGGCAGGACCGGACTTTAGGGCTAAAGCGACCCACAGATTTCCCCCCTCACCCCTTAAACCTTACAGCTTACACCTAATTATCTATGTCTTCGCAATATAATAATGTCAGTAGTTTGCAAATAGGAAATGTCAGGTTATGATCATCCATATGGATGATAAGAGTGTTAAACCTGACCATGAAAGAGGCGGAGAGATATAAAGTAATATCAGA
>Ga0315294_10005659_pt1 | contig 13705 bp, 13 predicted proteins | sample YL17G13_40_MG_FD_203626 | JGI IMG/M metagenome (GOLD analysis project Ga0315294, IMG submission 203626) | Sediment microbial communities from Yellowstone Lake, YNP, Wyoming, USA - YL17G13_40 | ecosystem: Environmental > Aquatic > Freshwater > Lake > Sediment | place: USA: Wyoming | collected... | reverse complement strand
TGGCTTTTCGCCTCCTTCAACATTCCGTAGCGCGCGTACAGGATCCCGAGCCTGTTCATGAGCCGGGTGTTGGTCTTGTTCTCCTTGAGCTTGAGATCGGAGAGCAGCTTCGTGGCTCGGGGTTGGTACTCGATGCCCATGAAGCGCGTCATCTCCGCGCTGTACCCGCGGAAGACCGCGTCCTTCTCGGGAAGCCGCACCGCGTCCTTCACGACCCGCGAGGAGCTCACCGGCGGGTAGGCCCTCCACGCGTCTCGAACGATGAGGAACTTCGCAGCCCCCTTTGCGCTGTTTGCCTGCCAGTCCACGACGCCTGCCCTCCAAGCCTCGGTGAACCCTTTGCGCACGAGGGTGATCTCGATCGGAACCCACGCGGCGGTCTCGTTCTCCGGGTAGATGACGGCGTCAGGGTTGGCGAAGGTGGACTTCGCGTCCTCCTTCCTCATGCCGAGGTCGAAGGCAACGTAGATGTGGCCCGGCACGGTGATCAGGGCCGTCCTGATCCCCGCCGCCTCGAGCAGTGCGGAGTACAGGATGGAAAGGTCGTCGCAGTCGCCCGCCCGATAGGCGAAGGTCTGCATGGGGAATTGGAGGAAGTCGAGGGCGGCCTTGTTCTGCGACGAGCTTGCATAGGGGGTCGTTGGGTCTGTTACGTAGCTGATCCCCTGGAGGTTCATGGCCTGGAACAGGGCCATGGCGATGCGGAAGGTCGTGTTGATTGCGGCCGGCTTCGCCTTCGAGCCCGCATCCGATGCGACGTTCTTGGCGAAGAGCATGACGTCGGGATCGGTGGAGGTGACGAACGCGGCGGCCTTGCGGTCGTCGTCCCAGGTCAGGGCGTTCCTGTTGTTGATCGTGACGGTGACGGGGACGCGGGTCGTCCCCTCCTTGCCCAGGTACTTGTACGCGACGGCGATCTCACCGGCGACCTTGGTCTCGGTGGTGACATCGAAGATCCTCTGGTCGAACAGGGCGAAGATCGGGGCAGACACTTCCTGGTTCCTGTCCAGAGCGGGAGCCGACCAGAAGTTCTTCGGCTGCTCCATGTACTCCTTCACGAAGAAGCTCACGGTGACGTCCTGGATGGGTCCGGGGCTCGTGTTCTTCAAGGCGAGGGTTCCCGCCTGGTTCTTGTCGTAGTAGGTGTAGAACAGGGGAAAGATCGGCTCGATCTTCGGGTCGATCCGCAGGTCGGCCTTCCCGCTGCCCGCCCCGACATGATAGCTCACCCCGAGGTTCACCCCGATCCCGTTGTAGACGGGGCCGAACTTGGAGAAGTTGTACTTGTACGTGGCTCCAAGTCCGAGGCTGAGCGACGGGCTGAGCAGATAGGAGATGTCCGCGAACCCGGCGGCGAAGGGATTGTAGACCGTGGCGCCCGCGCCGAATCCGAGGTACATGCCGCCGTATCCAGCGAGACGGACGCCCAGGCGGGGGATCGGGAAGAACCGAAGCCCGAACTCGGGGCCGAGAGAGAGAAAGGTCATCGCCTTCGAAGCGGCATTGATGGGGAGGAAATCCACGTCCAGCGCCAGCCCCGTGTAGAGGAACCGGGCAAACGGCAGCGTGTACTCTCCCTTCAGCGACGCCCCGCCCCCGACCGTGTAGAACGGCGTGCCGTCCGCGAGGGACGGTCCGAGGGGGATGGCGAAGGCGGGATTTGCGGTGAGGGAGAAGTCGCTCGTGACCTGCGCCCAAGAAACCGGGGCGAGCAGCGCGATCAGGAGAACCAGCACCAGCTTTCGCATCATGACAGGCCTGCCTTCATGTGAGATGTGCGCGTCGGAGGAGAGACTCTGTATTTTTATTCGCGTCACCATAGAGTGTACACCCCGGCACTGGCGTATTTCAACCCAAGTTCGCGGCAATGGAAAAGGCCCCGGCAGTTGCCGGGGCCCCCTGGAATCCGCCTGGGATTCGTTCGTGTTCGCTACTTCGTCTTCGCCATCTTCATGAGCAGGTCGACGGTGCGGCAGGAGTAGCCCCACTCGTTGTCATACCAGGAGACGACCTTGAAGAACCTCTTCTCACCCTTCAGGTTGTTCTGCACAGTCGCGAGGCTGTCGTAGATTGAGGAACGGTCGTCGTGGATGAAGTCGGTGGAGACCACCTCCTCCTTGCAGTACCCGAGGATGCCCTTCATGTAGGTCTCGGAGGCCTTCTTCATCAGGCCGTCGATCTCTTCTATCGAGGAGTCGCGCGCGGCGCGGAAGACGAGGTCCACGACGGACACGTCGGGTGTGGGAACCCGGAAGGACATGCCGGTGAGCTTGCCCTTCACGGCGGGGAGAACCTCTCCCACGGCCTTCGCTGCGCCGGTGGTGGAGGGGATGATGTTGATCGCAGCCGCCCTGCCGCCGCGCCAATCCTTTTTCGAGGGCCCGTCCACGGTTTTCTGCGTGGCGGTGTAGGAGTGGATCGTCGTCATGAGGCCCGCCTCGATGCCGATCCCTTCCTTGAGGATGACATGCACGACGGGGGCGAGACAGTTGGTGGTGCAGGAGGCGTTGGAGACGATGTCGTGCTTCTTCGGGTCGTACTCGTTGTCGTTGACGCCCATGAGGAGCGTCTTCACCTCGCCCTTGCCCGGGGCCGAGATGATGACCTTCTTCGCGCCCGCCGCGAGATGGCCCTTCGCCTTCTCGGAATCGGTGAACAACCCGGTGGACTCGATGACGAACTCGACGCCGAGGTCCTTCCAGGGCAGCTGGGAGGGCTCCTTTGTGGCCATGATGCACTTCGTCTTGAAGCCGTTGACGACCAGAACGTCGTCCTCCGCCGCGCCCTCCGACTTCTCGGTGGCCAGGGTGCCGCCGAACCTGCCATGGACCGAGTCATACTTCAGCTGGTACGCGAAGTACTTCGCGTCGGTGCTGATATCGACCACCGCCACGACATCGATCTCCTTGCCCAGGAGGCCCTTGTCGACGATGGCGAGGAACACCTGCCGCCCGATGCGCCCGAACCCGTTGATCCCGACCTTTACCGCCATACAGCATCTCCTTCCGCAGTGGGTATCTTCGACCCGGCCACTATAGCCGGTTTCACGATTTGCGTGAAGACGAGGCTCAGGTATCTTCGAGCAGCTTGAAGACTTGTTCGGGGGTCGCCGCGCCAATGATCGCCCTTCGCTTCTCCTTGTTGCGGATGATGAGGGTGAGCTTGGCGAGGATGCGCAGGTAGTTCTCGTGCTCCTGGGGTCCCGCGATAAGGAAGGCGAGGTGTACGGGCTTCTCGTCGAGGGATTGCCATTCGACCCCGTTCTTGAAGACGCCGATCGTGATGAAGAAGTCCTTCACCCACCGGCTCTTGATATGGGGGATTGCGACGTTCTGGCCGATGCCGGTCGTGACGATGTACTCCCTGTCGAGGACGGCATTCTGGAACTGCTCGAAATCGATGACGTGCCGGGGATCGTCGGAAAGCTCAATGAGCTTGGCCAGGGCGTCCTGCTTGTCGCGGGCTTCGAGAAACGCAATGCGTTGCTTAGAAATGTAGTCTTTTAAATTGATCATAACTCCTTTTAATATAGCGTTTTATCGCAGGCCGGGCAAGTTGGGCAAGCTGCGAAGTCCTCTCGCTCATCGGTTATTCCCCGGAAGGGGCCTCGGGAGAAGCAACCGATGGCTCGATGAAAGAGAGGACTGTACGGTACGATGCCCAATCAGCCGTGGACCACCCTCGAATTCGGTTGATCATCCTTGTCCTCTCCAGCCTGATTTGTCTTTCCTGTGTCAGCGGCCACGGAGAGCCCTACTCCGGAGACGAGCCTGCTGTCCGCGATCTCACCATCTTCGAGGGCGATCTGAGCGCTGCAGTTGGCGACGGTGGCAACCTTTCACTCTTCGAGGCGGAACCTGGTGGCGGGACGTCGGTACGATCTCGCGATCGACCACCACGAGGACCCCTACCACCTTTTCATACCTGTTCGCGGAGACTCTCCCCGGAACAGACCGTTAAGGCTCTACGAGGGGAGCCGCGCGCGTTCGTTATCCTATACGTTTGACGGCTGCACGGATATGTAGTATAAAACCATAATCATGGACACCTTGGCAAGCTGGAGGTGCTCTCGTGGTCCGCCCGCTGCGACGTCTCGTGCACTTCCAGCTGCTCCAGCCGCACCGGGGTGAACCTGCCGGGTGCGTGCGGGATCCCGGCTACCGGATCGCCGGCACGCGGGAGGTTCGGCTCCGCCATCTCGATGGGAATCTGTCACAGCTTCGCCGCCGAAGGCCGTTGCATCTCGTTGCTGAAAGTCCTCCTGTCAAATGCATGCGTCAACGACTGCGCCTACTGCGCCAACCGCCGGTCGGGCAACGTTCCCCGGACGGGTTTTCGGGTGGATGAGCTGGTCGCTCTGACAGAAGCCTTCTATAAGACGGAACCTATAAGACGGAACTACATCGAGGGGCTTTTTCTGAGCTCCGGCGTGGTGGGCAGCCTCGATCTCACCATGGAGATGCTGATCCGCGTTGCGAGGACGCTGCGGCTGAGATCGGGCTTCGCAGGTTACATCCACCTCAAGATCATTCCGGGCTGCTCCCCTCTGCTTGCGCCTGAGAAGACGGGCAGGGACATCCTCGGCCTCATGCGATCCCTGCGCGGGATCATCGAGCAGGCCCGCACAGAGCGTCTGCCCGCACAGAGCGTCTGCCCTCCCCTCGCTCCTGGCCCGAGCGGCCGTCACTCGGCAGCGCTCAATTTGCGCCCGCCGGCCAGAGCACGCAGCTTGTCGCGGGGGCAAGCCCCGAGAGCGACCGGCACATCCTCTTGCTCGCCGAAAACCTCTACGATCGCTGCAGGCTGCGCCGCCTCTATTACTCGGCTTTCGCCCCAGTCGGGCCTGAACCGCGTCTGCCCGCTCTGGGTTCCCCGCCTCTGCGGCGCGAGCACCGTCTCTACCAGGCGGACTGTCTCCTGCGTTTCTATGACTTTTCGGCCTCCGAGGTGCTCGACGAGGAGCTTCTCCGCGTGCCCGGGCTTGGCCAGAAGTCGGCTCGTCGGATCGTCGATGCCCGCAGACACGGGAGGGTCGGCTTCGACACCCTCGAACGCATCGGCGTTGTCATGAGGAGGGCGCGCTGGTTCATCACTTGCGGCGGCAGGTCGCTCGACCGCCGGAACCTTCCGACGGGTCGTTCCCTTCGATCATCATGCTGCTGACCTCTTTGCCGAGGTCGTGAACGTACCCACTGACGACGATACCGCCGGCAGGATGCGGCGCCGTATCGACAGCTGCGCGGGGCCTGACGAGCTGGACACGCTGCTGCTCTCGTACATCCGGCTGAACCTCCGGGCGGGCCGATCGGTGGAAGCCGAGATCTCCCGGCCCGACGTCCTCGCGGTGCGCAGGATCCGCGACCGTGTCAGCCTCGAGATGGCGAAGTTCCTCGGGTTCGTGCGCTTGCGCCGCGTGGGCGGAAACTTCTACTATGCGCCGGTCCGCCCCGATGCCGACATCGTCGGTCTCATCGGGCCCCATTTCGCCGAGAGATATCCCGACCAGGCCCTGATCGTGCACGATGTCAGGCGCGCCATCGCCTTCTGGTCGGATCGGGGCGCGAACGGCATAGTTGATCTCACGGGCCTTCCGGACGAGCTTGCCGCCCGGTTGTCCACGGACTGCGATCCCGGAATCGAGGAGCTCTGGCGGGCGTATTTCACCCGCATCGCGAATCCCGAGCGGCGCAACCCTCGGCTGCAGCGGAAGCTGATGCCTGCCCGGTACTGGGACCTCCTGGTCGAGCGCCCCGGAAGCCCAAGGCGCTGATCGACTCTCCCGCCGCCCGGTGGTATGCTGACCCTCCCGCATGGAGACCCGAACCTTCGACCTGCTCACGCCCCACGCGATCCTCGGCGCAATCGAGTCCGCGTACAGCCTGCGCCTCGACGGAATGCTGTCGGCCTACCACAGCTACGTCAACCGGGTTTTCGGCCTCACCACCGACGACGGCGAGGCTTTCGTCGCCAAGTTCTACCGCCCGGGGCGATGGAGCGAGGAGGCTGTCCGCGAGGAGCACCGCTTCGTGCGGGAGTGCGCGGAGGAGGAGCTGCCCGTCGCGGCGCCGCTCGCGGATGCCGATGGCTCGACACTGCACTCGCTCTCGGTGGATGAAGGGGAGCTGCGGGAACGTTTTTCCTTCGCGCTGTACCCCCGCAAGGGCGGACGTTCATTCGACGCGGAAAGCGACGAGGACTGGGTGCGCCTCGGCGCGCTTGTCGGGCGCATCCATGCCGTCGCGGTGCGGTCGCCTGTCCTGCACAGGCTGCGGTGTTCGCCGGATGCATCGACCGCGCAGTTTCTCGATGAGCTTTCCCGCAGCGGGGTGGTGCATCCGAAGTGCGAACGGGAGTTTTTTGCGCTCGCCGAGGAAGCGCTCGCCGCGATCTTGCCGCTGTTCGAGGGGGTCCCGATGCAGCGCATCCACGGGGACTGCCACAGGGGCAACATCCTCGATCGCGCGGGCGAAGGGCTTCTGGTCATCGACTTCGACGACATGATGAGCGGCCCCGCGGTGCAGGACCTGTGGCTCCTGCTGCCCGACCGCGCCGATGCCTCGCGGCGCGAGCTGGAATCGATCCTCGTGGGCTACGAGGAGTTCCGCCCCTTCGACTGCGCCACCCTTCGGCTGATCGAGCCGCTGCGCCTGATGCGCATGCTGTACTACCTGGCCTGGTCCGCGCGGCAGCGGAATGATCACCGCTTCCGGGAGTCCAACCCCGGCTGGGGAACGGAGGCGTTCTGGATCAGGGAGATCGAGGACCTGCGCGATCAGCTCGACGCGATCGGGTGAGGGCGGCATGGAGCGAGGGGAGGTTCCATTGGAGCGGAGGGTGGCTGTGGTCACCGGCGCGACGAGCGGCATCGGACGGGAGACGGCGCGGTTTCTCGCGCGGGAAGGGTGGGACCTCGTGCTGGCATGCCGGGATGCGGGGAAGGCCGGCGAGGTCCGTGCGGCGATCGCGGCCGAATCCCCTGCCGTTTCCGTGGAAACGCCGCGGCTGGACCTTGCATCCCTCGACTCGATCCGCTCCTTCGCAGCCGAGTTGTCCGGACGCCGGCAACGCGTCGACCTTCTCGTCAACAACGCGGGCGTGTTCTGCGACACCCGCACGCTCACCGCCGAAGGCTTTGAGATGACCATCGGCGTGAACTTCCTCGGAACCTTCCTGCTGACGAAATTACTTCTGCCCCTCCTTCTCCCAGGGGGAGGCGCGGCAAGCGGGCGGCGGTCGCGGATCGTCAACGTGGCGTCCGCCGCCGCGGCGTACGGGAGGATCCGGCACGGCGACGGGCTGTTCACGCAGGGACCGCACGGGTTCCGCGGCTATGCGGCGTCGAAGCTGGCGATCGTGTTGTTCACTCTCGATCTTGCGGAAGAGCTCGCGGGCACCGGCGTGACGGTGAACGCCGTGCATCCGGGCGACGCAGCCACCAACATTTGGCGTGGGGAGAGCCTGCTCATGAAAGTCGTGGCGCCGATCATGAAACGGTGGCTCCGAAGTCCGGAGGACGGAGCCCGCGCCGTCCTGCGCGCGGCGACGGCGGCGGAGCTGGAGGGCGTCACGGGCAGGTTTCTCGGCGGGTCCGGGGAGATGGCGAGTTCCCCGAAGTACGGTGATGCCGTGATGCGCAAGGACCTCATTCGCAGGGCTGCCGCGGCAGTCGGGCTGGGCTGAACGGGAGAATCAGAAGGACGGGCCGGCCGTTACTTCTTTACCTTCGCTTCCAGGAGAGAGATCTTCGGTTTCGGCAGTTTGCGGAAGAAACTCCAGAACGAGCGCTTTTCGACCCGGGGCTCGGGCTTCATCGCGGGCCTGCTATTCGCTTCCGCCGTGACGGAGGCCGAAGCCGCCTTGGGGAGTCTTTTCCTCGTCGCTTTCTTCCCGACAGGTTTTTTTCCGACTGCCCTCTTCCCCGTGGGCTTCCCTTTTTGGGCAGCTTTCGATTTCCTGGATGAGGATGAAGAGGGCCCTGTGAGCTCCTCGACGTCCTTCTTGGAGAAGTATCGCCTGTTCCCTTCCTTGGTACCGAGCTTCTTCCTCGATGCGTAGAGCCGGACCGTCGCCGTGGAAAGCTTCGTCATCGTCGCTACCTGTTCAACTGTCAGCTTCATTTTTTCTTTCTCCTGATTCAGGCTGCAGACTTCGGTAGTGCAAGTATACTCCAGTTCTTCGGTTTTTGAAAGGGAGAAACGAGAAAATCGATCGGCGCATATGCTCAGAACTTGAAGAGGATCCCGGCGTTGATGCGCAGCCCCCGTATGCTCTGGTCACCCTCGAAGAGGAATATGTACTTCACCTGCGTGAAGAGGTCGAGGTTGCTGATCAGCTGGAAAGAGCATCCCGCCAGAGCGCCGACATGGAAAGCCGTCACATCGGACACCGTCGTCAATCCGGGGACGAACCCCGCGTAAATATCCAGGCGCGACAGGGGCACGATGAACTTGAAGGCGATCGCCATGTCCGTGGCGTTCTGGTCTGCGAACTTGTACAGCTCCGCGGATGGGGTGAGATGGAACGTGGCGATGAGGGGGATGTTCACGTAGAACCCCCAATCGAAGCTGGGCCGCCAATCGAAGCTGGAGATGTTCGTCGTGCTGCCCTTCGGGAGCGCGACACCGAGTGAGAGTCCGAGGCCCACGGAATCGCCCGAAGAGCGCGCGGCCAGGGGGAATGCCAGAACGACGGCGAAAGCGGCGATCGCGAGGGCTGCCCGAGTGAGTTTCATATGCACCTCCCGTATCTTGCTTGTACAAATGCTCTGTAGCACTCAAAGGTGGGCGCGTCAAGGAGGAGACCCATTCCGCCGTGCGCAGCCCTCCCTCCTCCCGCGTCGAAAGGGGGAGTGAAACGGGGCTTGATAGCATCCCTATTATCATATATGATAATAAAATGAGCTCCTCGCAAGACCTCTCTTCCCTGCTTAGGAGCAGGCGCGAGTCTCTCGGTCTGACCCTTGCGCTGGTCGCGCGCAGGGCGGGAACGTCCGTGACCGCCCTGTGCCGGTACGAGAAGGGTTGGGCTCGCTTCGAGATTTCCACCCTGCGGAAACTCGCAGCCTCCCTGGGCTGCCGCTTGAAAATCGAGCTGGTGCCGGTCCCCCGGCCCGCCGACCAGAAGTTCGATCGCGGGATCCGGAGGCTCCGAAGGCTTTTCTGGGATCGCAGCCTTTCCGCCGACGATCTGGAACGTCATCCCCGATGGGTGGTCGGCCGAATCGTCGAATACGGGGATATCGCAGATGTCCGTTTCCTTGCCGGCGTCATCGGAGTGAAACGGTTTCTCCAGCTCACCGGTTCCGTCAGGTTCTCGTCGAGGAGAGCGGCGCGGTTCTGGGAGCTCATTCGCACGATGGAGGGGATAGCATGCACGAGAGAGCGCTCCCGCCCGGAAGTCGAAAGCTTCTGGACACCCTGAAACATCTCTCGCGCCCGGCCCTGAGAGGATGGACACTGGCCGGGGGGACGGGACTCGCGCTGCGGGTCGGACATCGCTTCTCGGATGATTTCGACTTCTTCCGGACCGATGACATGGACCGGCGGGAGTTGCACGACGCTCTAAGCGTTGTTGGAGAGATCGAAACCCTCCAACAGGGGGAGAAAACCCTCAGCGTCCTCCTTTCTGGAGTCAAACTGTCATTCTTCCACGTTGGGGACCCGTTCCTCTTCACTTCGACGCCCTACTCTTTCTTTCGAATCGCGGACGCTCGTGACATCGCCCTCATGAAGCTCACCGCGATAGCCAACAGGGGCAGCCGGAAGGACTTCATCGATCTCTTCACGATTCTGCAGACCGGCCCCGCCCTTCAGGAGTACCTCGATCTTCTTCCCCGCAAGTATGGAACCGGGCGGACAAACGCGTACCAGGTCCTGATCAGCCTGACGTACTTCGACGATGCCGAAGGAGAGCCAATGCCGACGATGATCGGGCCCTTTGACTGGGAGGAGTGCAAGACGTTTTTCGTTCGGGAAGCGGGAATGGTCGTGCTTCCGCCCTGAGCGCCCAGAGGGCGCTCAGATCAGGTCAGCCCACTCGATGCCTTCGCCCGCGGGGATCGCGCGTCTGGTGCGGGCGCCGATCACGAGCTTCAGGTATTCGGGGCCGAGGCCGGGGCGCAGGACCTTCTCGGTTCTGAGCACGGCGACATCGGATGGGCCGATGCACGCCCCCAGCGGGATTTCCGCCACGGCATGGATCGAGCGATTGGTTCTCGAGTAGTTGGCGCGTTCTGACGGAGCGAGCGTTTTCACGCCCGTTCCCTGGGTGGCGCGCACGCGATCGGCGCCGTACTCCCTCTCCAGTCTGGCACGGGCGGCGGCGCGGGCGCTCGCGCTCCCGCCCTCCGCCTCCCGGATCCTCTCGACCATGGTCCTGAACGCCGTGGGCTCCAGGGCGATGGGATCGTCGAGCCCCGCGCTCTCGCGCGAGAGGGTGAAGTGCTTCTCGATTGCGCAGGCGCCGTTGAGAACAGCGAGAACGGGCACCAGAACAGGATCCAGCGAGTGGTCCGACAGCCCTACTTCGACGCCGAGTGCGGCGCGAAGGCTCGCGAGCACCCCGAGGTTGTACTCCGTCTCGGGCGCCGGGTAGGCGGTAATGCAGTGAAGGAGCACCACATTGCTCCTGCCCGTGATCTGCAGAGCCCGCTCGATGTCGCAGAGAGTGGAAACCCCCGAGGAGAGCAGGAGGGGCAGGCCATACCCCGCCGCTTCTTCGAGCAGGGGGAAGTGGTTCAGCTCGGGCGAGGCGATCTTGAGCGCGCGCACGCCGAGTGATTTGAGCTCGCGCGCGCTGCGGATGCCGAACGGCGAGCATAGGAAGAGAGCGCCCTTGCTCTCGGTGTACGATTTCAACTCAGCGTAGAACTCGACGGGCCGCTCGAGCGCCGCAAAGCGCTCGTACAGCGCGATCTTGCCAGTGGGAAGATCGACGATCCCCGACAGCGGGTGGAGGATCTCTTCAGCGTGGACGAGCTGGGTCTTGATGCATTCGGCTCCGGCGCAGATCGCCGCGTCGATCAGCGCCCGGGCTCGTCCAAGGTCTCCCTGGTGCGAGGTGCCCAGCTCCGCGACGATCAGGCAGGGTGAGCCCCCGCCGATTTTCAGGTCGCCGAATGCGATCATGTCCCTCTCATCGTCGTCCGTCGAGGTCCTTGAAGACTCTGCTCCCCACGGTTCCCCTCTGGCCCTGGTACTTCCCCGCGTAGGGGGTGCGCGTGGCCTTGTCCATGAAGGCGAAGACGATCTGGCAGATCCGCCTGCCGCTGGCGAGGCGGAGGGGAAGCCTGTTCGCGTTGAACAGCTCCAGGGTGATGTTGCCCTCGAAGCCGGGGTCCACCCAGCCCGCATTCTGGATGAACAGTCCCAGGCGGCCGATCGAGCTGCGCCCTTCCACGAAGGCGGTGACGTTGGGCGGAATGCGGATGTACTCAACCGTGGTTGCGAGCATGAAGGACTGGGGCGGGATGACGATCTCATCTTTTTCGATGTGCACGTAGGGCAGCTCGCTGTCCAGGCTGAGGCTCTCGAGGGTGTTCTCGTCGATCTTGAGGAAATTGCGGCCAAGCCGCAGGTCGATGGAGGCGGGCTGGAGCTGGTAGGGCTCGAGGGGCTCCACGACGATGCTTCCCTCGGCCATCATCATGCGCAGCGTCTCGTCGGAGACGATCATGCGTGCGTTCCTTTCGCGAGGCTCTCCCGGATCAGCCGGGACTTCAGCTCGTTCAGGGTGTCGGAGAGGGAGATCTTGTACACGTGGGGATTGATCAGGCGCTTGTAGGTGTCGTCCAGAAGGTCCAGCTCGCGACGGGCGCGCTGCTGGATCGCGGGCAGGGCCGGCGACTCGCACGCGATCCGCCCGTCCTTGACCTTCAGGCCGAGCAGGGGGCGCAGGCTTCCGTAGTCCTCAAGGCAGAAGGAGCGGTAGTCGCCCATGGGGTGGTGAAAAGTATGCGGCCGTCCGGGCGACGGGGCCTCATCCTCCAGGGCGACCAGATCGGCGAGAGGGCTCCCCTCATGACCGGAGAACCTCCACACCTGCTTGATGCCGGGGATGGTGACCTTCTCGGGGTTGTTGGAGACCTTGATGGTCGGCACCCAGGCCCCGTCCTTCTCGCGGGCCACGATCTTGTACACGCCGGTCAGGGCCGGGTCGCCCCCGCCGGTGACGAGGCTGGTGCCGACTCCCCAGACGTCGATGGGCGCGCCCTGGGTGACGAGCTGGTGGATGATGTTCTCGTCCAGCTCGTTGGAGGCCACGATCTTCGCCTCGGGGAGTCCCGCGGCATCCAGCCGCTCCCTCACCTTCTTGCTGAGGTATTCCAGATCGCCGCTGTCCAGGCGCACGCCGAAGCTCTTCCTCTGGCTCTTCGAAAGCCCCAGGCCGGCGGCGATCGCGTTGTCGATGCCGCTGCCCAGAGTGTCGTAGGTGTCGATCAGGAGCAGGCAGTTGTCGGGGTAGGTCTCGGCATACTTCTCGAATGCCTCCCGCTCGCTCGCGAATACCATGATCCACGAGTGGGCCATGGTCCCACGCACGGGGATGCCGAAGCGCTGGCCCGCGAGCGTGTTGGAAGTGGCGGCTGCCCCGCCGATGAAGGCGGCCCGGGCGGCCGACAGGGCGCCGTCGATCCCTTGAGCCCGTCGCAGGCCGAACTCGATGACCGATCCCCCGTTCGCCGCCAGGCGCACCCTTGCCGCCTTCGTCGCGATGAGGGTCTGGAAGTTGACGATCGCAAGGAGGGCGCTCTCGATGAGCTGCGCCTCGATCAGGGGCGCCTGGACCCTGACGAGCGGCTCGCCGGGGAAGACGAGCGAGCCTTCATCCATCGCCCAGATGTCCCCGCTGAATCGGAAGCCGGCGAGATGGTCGAGGAACTCCTTGTGAAAAACTCCGAGGCTGTCGAGGTAGGCGATGTCCTCCCCGGTGAACCCGAGGCTCATGATGTGGGCGAGGGCGTTCGCGAGGCCGGCGAACACCGAGAATCCGCCTCCGAAGGGCTGGCGCCGGAAGAACATGTCGAAGACGACGCGAGGGTTCTTCCGCTGGAGGAAGTACCCCTGCATCATCGACAGCTCGTAGAAATCCGTCAGGAGTGTGAGGCTCATGGAGGGTTGTGGAGGATGGGGGATTCGAACCCCCGACCTACAGATTGCGAACCTGCCGCTCTACCAACTGAGCTAATCCCCCGAAATCCAGGCGAATACTACAATTTTCGGGCGGGGTGTGGCAAGAGCCGCGGAAAACCATGGACGACGGCTCGGGCAGCGCGGGCGCGCTCGGCGGTGCGGTGCGGGGGTTCAGTTGACACGAGGCCGGCCCACCGCTCATCATCCGTCGATGCCCCGGCAGGAAGCCACCGCGACGAAGGCTGCGATTCCCCTCGTCGTCTTCCAGGATGTCTCGAAGAGCTACGGCGCCACCGCTGCTTTGAAGGGGGTTAGCTTTGATATCCGCCGGGGCGAGGTCTTCGGCTTCATCGGGCCCAACGGCGCGGGCAAGACAACAACAATGAAGATCCTCGTCGGGCTGCTCTCGGACTTCACGGGGAGCCTGACCGTGGACGGCCTCGAGATGCCCGGCAGCCGCGCCGCCCTGTACAGGACCGCGGGCTACATGCCGCAGAGCGTCGCCTTCCAGGAATGGCGGACGGTGGGCCACACCCTCTCCACTTTTGGACGGCTTTCGGGCGTGAGCCGCGATG
>Ga0315294_10005658_pt1 | contig 13706 bp, 13 predicted proteins | sample YL17G13_40_MG_FD_203626 | JGI IMG/M metagenome (GOLD analysis project Ga0315294, IMG submission 203626) | Sediment microbial communities from Yellowstone Lake, YNP, Wyoming, USA - YL17G13_40 | ecosystem: Environmental > Aquatic > Freshwater > Lake > Sediment | place: USA: Wyoming | collected... | reverse complement strand
GAGTCGCCGGACGGGGTCCGGGAGGCGCTTTCGACTGCGATCGAGACCGAGGGGCCCTTTGTCATGGACTTCCGGATCGAGCGGGAGGAGAATGTCTTCCCCATGGTCCCGGCCGGGGCTGCCATCAACGAGATGATAGGGGGGCACCCGAGATGAAGGCCCACACCCTCTCGGTCCTCGTTGAGAACAGGCCGGGGGTCCTCTCCCGGGTCTCGGGCCTCTTCACCCGGCGCGGGTTCAACATCGAGAGCCTCGCCGTAGGCACCTGCGAGGAGCCTGACATGAGCCGCATGACCATCGTTGTCGTCGGCGACGACGCCCAGGTCGAGCAGGTGATCAAGCAGCTGAACAAGCTGATCGACGTGGTCAAGGTCTCGGACATCACAGAGATGGAGACGGTGGACCGCGAGCTCGCGCTCATCAAGGTGTCCGCCGAGGCCGGTTCCACCCGTGCCGAGGTGATGCAGATCGCCGATATCTTCCGGGCCCAGATCGTGGACGTGGGGGCAAAGACCGTGGTCCTCGAGGTCACGGGCGGGTCCACGAAGATCGACGCCCTGGAGGGCCTGCTCATGCAGTACGGGGTCAAGGAGCTCGTCCGCACCGGGAAGATTTCGGTGCTCCGGGGCTCAAAGACCGTCAAGCCCACGAAATGAGTTCCTCATTTCGAAGTCCTCCAGGTGAGATTCTCACCCGGAGGCCCACCAAATAGCCCCGGATCACACTTTTTTCAGTAGATACCCTGCTTGATACGTTCCATCTCGCGCACTATCAGCGCAGGCTTGAGAGAGATCCCCCCCTGGCCGAGGATTCCGGCCATGCGGTAGACCGAGGCCTGGGAGAGGTTCCTTTCAAGCGCCGCCTGGGCTGCGACCCGTTCCACCGGTTCTCCCGTAGCCCGTGCCCGGGCGGCAATCCCGGATACGCACTGCTCCACCCTGCCGGCCTTCCTCTCCCTCCTCGCGATCCCCTCGTGCTTCCGGAGGATCCCTTCGAGCTCCAGGGCGAGCCCCTCCTCGCCGACAAGGCCGATGACCCGGGGGATGAGAGCCTGGTATCTTTTCATTTATAGTATAAATGATAAATATTTGGGATGATAAATGTACCGGCCGCCCTGGAGGGAGGGATTACTCATATATGGCATCGGCGCGAAGGTACAGGTCGTGAGATGGGCTGTCCTGGGCGGGGGCCTTGCCGGGGTGACCCTTGCGAGGTTCCTCCACGAGAGGGGGCACGAGGTACAGGTCTTTGAGCGGGAGGCTGGGACCGGCGGTCTCTGCCGCTCACGGACTGAGAGCGGGTTCACCTTCGACTCGGGGGGATCCCATGTCATATTCTCCCATGACGCAGAGGTCCTTGCCTTTATGCACCGCGTCCTCGGGGAGAACCGCGAGGTGAGGGAGCGGAAGACCAAGATCTTCTACAAGGGGCGGTACGTGAAGTACCCCTTCGAGAACGGCCTCTCGGACCTCCCCAAGGAGGACCTCTTCTTCTGCATCTACGAGTTCGTGAAGACCCTCATTGCCACTGAGAAAGGGGAGCTCGATCCCCCTGCGAACTTCCGGGACTGGATGTACCAGACCTTCGGGAAGGGGATCGCGGAGTCCTACCTCGTCCCGTACAACGAGAAGATCTGGAAGATCCCACCCGAGAAGATGTCCTGCCACTGGGTGGAAGGAAGGATCCCCCGCCCCCCGGTCGAGGACGTGATCCGGTCCGCCATCGGGATCGAGACCGAGGGCTACACGCACCAGGCGGTCTTCTCCTACCCGCGATCGGGCGGGATCGAGGCGCTCGTGCACGCCATTGCGGAACCCGTCGAGAGGTTCATTGCAACGAACTCTCCTGTCACCTCCGTCACCCGGAAAGGGGACGGGTTCATCGTCAGTGCCAACGGACGAAAGGTGCAGGCCGACCAGGTCGTCTCCACCATCCCGCTTCCAGCTCTTCTCCCATGCCTGCAGGATGTCCCTGACGAGGTGACTGGGGCATGCCGGGGGCTTCGCTCGACAGCACTCCTCTCGGTCTTCATCGGGATCGAGGGTGAGGTGCCCCCGTACTCCTGGGTTTATGTGCCCTCCCCCGAGATAGGCCTCTTCAACCGTGTCTCCTTCCCCTCCAATTACAGCCCGTCAGTGGCTCCACCGGGCCACTCATCTATCCTCGCAGAGATCACATGCACGAGGGAAGATCCCCTCTTTTCCGCCCCCGACGGCAAGATGATCGAACATGTCATCGAGGGTCTCTCGAAGATGGGGATCCTCGAGGATCCAGGCAGGGTGGTCTATTCAGCCGTGGAACGGAGTCCCTACGCGTACGTGGTGTACGACCTGGATTACCAGAAGAATATCGGGATCGTCCGGAAGTATTGCGAGGAACAGGGGATCCACCTCGTGGGCCGGTTCTCCCGCTTCGAGTACCTGAACATGGACGGCGTCATCAGGAGCGCCATGGACTTTATCGGGGGTCTGGGATGAGGATCAATTTCATCGTCGAGGACTTCTCGGTCTTCAAGTATATCGGGAGCGCCACGGCGGCACGTACTATCTACGGGAACATGCCCCGGGACGCGGATCTCGACCTCTTCTGGAACTCGGCACGGCGGAGCGTGGACCTCGCCCATTTCCACACCTTCGGGCCAATGGCCCTCGCCTACCGAGCGTATACAGGGGGGGTGAAGGTCCTCACCGCCCACTCGACGCCTCACACCAACGTGGGCAATATCGGGCTCTCCGGGCTCATCAACCGGCTCTATCCACCCATCTACCGGGGCTTTGACCACATCATCACCGTCTCGAACCCCTGTGACCGCGAGATCAGGGCAATGCTCCCGGACATGGAGACCACCATGATCCCGAACGGGGTCGACCGTCAGATCTTCAGGAGGTACGAGGACAAGCGCCGGGCATTCCGTGCAGCCCTCGGCGTCGACGAGGATGAAACCGTGGTCCTCGCCCTCGGGCAGCAGACCCCGAGGAAGGGGATCTACGACTTTCTCTCGCTCGCAGCACGGATGCCAGACGTCATCTGGGTATGGGTCGGCGGTTTCCCCTACGGGCGCCTCTCGAAGGACTACGCGAAGATCGAGCGGGAGAAGAGGAAAGCCTCGGAGAACGTGGTCTTCACCGGCTTCGTCCCGGATGTCACCGAGGCATACAGCGGGGCGGACCTCTTCTTCTTCGGCTCCCGGGCCGAGACCTTCGGCCTTGTCATCCTCGAGGCCCTGGCAAGCGGCCTCCCCGTCGCAGCCCGCGGGATACCCGAGCTCCGCGAGATCTTCGGCGATGCCGTCGCCTTCTTTGATACCCTGGACGAGGCGCAGGGTCTCGTCCAGTCGAAGGCGAAGCTGCACCTCTCGGGGGACAGGGCGAGGCAGTTCACCGAGCAGTTCGACATCAAACTTATTGCCGAGGCCCACGCGAAGCTGTACAGGAGGCTTGCAGAGCCGTGATCTCCGTCGTCGTCCCTGCATACAACGAAGAGGAGAACATCACCGCCTGCCTCGAGTCCCTCAACCGCCAGACCCTTCCCAGGACGGAGTACGAGATCATCGTGGTGGACGGCAACTCGAAGGACCGCACCCGGGAGCTCGCAGCACCTCTCGCGGATCTCGTCTTTATTCAGACGAGTGAGAGGGTCGGGGGGGCACGAAACGACGGGGCCATGAGGGCGAAGGGCGAGATCGTGGCCTTCACCGATGCCGATTGTGTCATCCTGCCGGATTGGCTTGAGCGGATCCGGGATGACTTTGCAAGGCACCATCCGGACCTTCTCTACGGCACAGTCTACCCGAAGGAGGCGGGGTTCAGGCACCGTATAGCCCTTGGTATAGCCAACACCTTCGCCCGGATCGGCTATCATACGAGAACCCTGTACTACTCCCTTGGGTGCAACACCGTTGTTGACCGCGCTGCCTTCCTCCGGGCAGGGATGTACCGGTCCATGGATGCCGGCGAGGATATTGAGATTGCCCTGCGGATGAAGCGGCTCGGGAAGGTCCTCTTCGACCCGAAGCTAAGGGTAGGATTCTCTATGCGACGCTACCAGCAGTTTGGGACCCTGCGTTCCCTGTACCAGTGGCTCTATATCGTTGCGCACGGCGGGGAGACCTCTCGCTACTCTTATTCCCGCAGGGAATACGAGAAATGAGCTCTAGGGTTTCGGCATGACAGGGAAGAAAGGGCCGAAGGAGGGAGGTACGGAAAAGGGGCCCAAGGTGCCGGATGCGGACAAAGGGCCGATGAGGGAGGTTTCGGAAAAAGGGCCGAGGATAGGAGGTACGGAAAAGGGGCCGAGAGAGGCGGTAGCGGAAAAGGGGCCGAGAGAGGCGGTAGCGGAAAAAGGGCCGAGAGAGGCGGTAGCGGAAAAAGGGCCGAGAGAGGCGGTAGCGGAAAAAGGGCCGAGAGAGGCGGTAGCGGAAAAAGGGCCGAGAGAGGCGGTAGCGGAAAAAGGGCCGGAGGAGCAAATGACCGGTGAACAGCGGATACAGGCCCTCGGCGCCTGCCCCTTCGCCCGGCTCCTGGGGATGGAGATCCTGGAGACCTGGCCGGGGGGCGCCCGGGTCGTAATGGATACCACGGGGAAGGAGAACTTCCTCGGGGTCGCCCACGGCGGGGCGATCTTTGCACTTGCAGACCAGGCCTTTGCGGCGGCAGCGAACCGCGAAGGGATCCTCCAGGTAGCGGTCTCGGTCCATATCCAGTTCTTCTCCCCTGCAAAGGGCAGGCTCGAGGCGATTGCCCGGCTGATCGCCGAGACCGACCGGACCTCCCTCATCCTCGTCGAGGTGAAGTCCGGCGAGCGGGTCGTCGCGACGTTCGAGGGAGTGGCGTACAAGGCGTAAAAACCATAGATTTTCAGTAACCGACCTCTCGTAACCCAGGGGATTCCACACGACAAACGTAAAATGGATGCGAAGGTTCCTGAAAATCAACGATCCGGATACTCAATGGGAATCGCCTTTCCACAATTATTCTAAATTATTCTATTGTTTGGCTCTCGGGGGACTTCCGCCCCCGCCGCGGGCACCCCCGTCGTGTACGGGGACATTTAACTGATGGTTTTCGGTACCAAAGGAGATCCGTATTCCATGGAAAGAGACTATCCCCAAAAGCGGGGGACGCCGAAGCGGCGGGGGTGAGCGGAGCGAATCCCTCAGGAGCGTCCGACGAAAGGATCAACTCCTTTGAGAATCGATAGTATTTTATAAACTCTTAAATACCATCCCCGTCCACTCTCCGTCACCATGACGAGTGCTGAGAAGAAGGCCGTGGAGATGGTGGCAGGCCTCATGGCCCTTTCCGCGAGGACCGCCCCGAAGGGGAAGGGGCAGGACGCCCTTGTCACCCGGGTCCTCGTGGGGGACGAGGTGAAGAACCTCTCCCGCGGCATGGAGGCCCTCGGGAAGGAGAAGGAGATACGGTTCTTCCTCCGCGACGCAAGGAACATGGGGGAGAGCGACACCTGCCTCCTCCTCGGGATGAGGAGGGAGCCGACGGCAGGCCTCGACTGCGGGGCCTGCGGGTTCCCAACCTGTGCTCAGATGCTCATGGAGGACCCAACGAAGAACCGGACCCTCTTTGCAGGGCCGAACTGCGCCGTGCGGATGGCGGACCTCGGCATCGCCATCGGCTCGGCGGTGAAGACCGCATCCCTCCATAACGTGGACAACCGGGTGATGTACTCGGCCGGGGTGACAGCCCTCTCCCTCGGGCTCCTCGAGGAGTGCACGGTGGCGTACGGCATCCCCCTCAAGGCTTCGGGGAAGAACATCTTCTTTGACAGGAAGGACTAGGAGGAGATAGCATGGCCAAGATGATGATACGCGGCGGGGACCTGGACCTGGTCGAGTTCGAGTTCAGCTCCTTTTCCCCCGGCGAGAAGATCAACACCCTGAACCTGAAGAAGAGCTATGCGCTGAAGCCCGTCAGGGACACGGTACGCGTGAAAGCGCCGGCCCGGATCCACCTCACGGTCCTTGACATGAACCGTTTCGCCCCCGGGCACCCTGGCGGCGGCGGAGTGGGCTTTGCGGTCCAGGTGTACTGCACCGCCGAGGTGACCTGCACATCCCGGGAAACCGAGATCGATTATAACCGTGAACCTATCCTCCGCCACTTCGTGGAGGTCTTCCGAAAAACCGTCGGTTACCAGGGCGGGTTCCGGATCAAGGCGCGGGATCATGAGTACAAGCATGTGGGGATGGGATCCACGTCGACCATCACCATCGCCGTGGCCAATGCCATGAACATCGCCCTCGGGTCCCCCCTCTCCCAGGACGAGCTCCGGCTCCTGATGGGCAACAACTTCGTGGAGGAGACCTCCGAAGGGAACGTGACCTTCGCCTTCGAGACCGGGGTCGGCCCCGCCGTCTCGACCTACGGGGGCATGGCCATCATGGGGGACGAGCTCTCCCTCGTGTACCACCACCCCTTTGCTGAAGGGATGAACGTCTACATCGTCATCCCGTCATCCGGGATCTCCTCGGCCGGCGAGAAGGAGTTCGAGCTCCTCATGAACCGGGCACGTGACCTCGACTACAAGGACCGGGAACTGAAGTGCTACATGGTCATGATGGATCTCATCCCTGCGCTCGAACGGGGCGACGTGAAGAAGGCCGGGGATATCATCTGGGAGATCGAGTTCCGGGGATCCAAGAGGGCCGAGGTAAGTCACCACGGGTTCCGGATCTACCAGTACATGGCAAAGCTCCGGGAGAGCGGCTTCGAGTTCGTGGGGATGTCCTCAGTCGGGCCCACCATCGCCATAATCACGGATAAGGACCGGAAGGCGGTAGAGAAGGCGATCTCCCCGCTTGGCCTCTCGGTCGCGGTCGAGACGAAGATCGACAACCGGGGGATGGTCATCGGGAAGCGGAAGGCCTGATCTTTGGATAAACCGGGTGAAACAACCCAGGGTTCCATGAGCCGGCCACCTGATCCTTCACCCCCCGCCAGAGAGCATCCGGTTCATGGCCTTCGCCGCGGTCTTCGCCGCGCCCATGGCAAGGATCACCGTGGCCGCGCCGGTTGCCACATCCCCCCCGGCGAAGACGTGAGGAATGGAGGTCCGCCCCTCATCGTCGACAGCCACGTTCCCGAGCCTCCCGCACTCAAGCCCGTCGAGGCACCGGAGGAGGAGGGGGTTCGGGGAGGTGCCGATCGCCACGATGAAGACATCGGCGTCCACGACGAACCCGCTCCCCTCCACGGGCTCGAACCACCCCCTCCCGTCCGCCTCCTCGCCGCAGAGCCGCATCCGGACACACTCCACCCCTTCCACCCGGTCCTTTCCAATGACCCGCACCGGGTTTGCGCAGGTGAGGAACTCCACCCCTTCCTCCTTTGCATGATGGATCTCTGCCTGCCTGGCAGGCATGTCCTCCTCGCGGCGGCGGTAGAGGAGGGTGGCCCTCGCCCCGAGCCTCCGTGCCACCCGGGCGGCGTCCAGGGCGACATTTCCCCCTCCCACAACGGCGACATGGCACCCTCGCTTGACAGGAGTATCGTACGTCGGGAACCTATCGGCGTGCATGAGGTTCACCCTCGTGAGGAATTCATTCGCAGAGTAGACCCCGTTCAGGTGCTCGCCGGGGATGCCCATGAAGAAGGGGAGCCCAGCACCGGTCGCAACGTAGACCGCATCGTACGAGAGGAGCTCTTCAATGAGGACACTCTTCCCCACCAGGTGGTTCAGGTGCAGGTCCACGCCAAGGGAGAGGACCGCCCCGATCTCGGCCCTCACCACCTCCCTGGGGAGCCGGAAGGAGGGAATGCCGTACATGAGGACCCCGCCTGCCTCGTGGAGGGACTCATAGATGGTGACCGCGTGGCCCCACCGGGCGAGCTCGGCGGCAGCGGTCAGCCCGGAGGGACCGGACCCGACGATGGCAATGCGCTTCCCTGACGACGGGGCGACCGTGGGGACCTCCACGCCGTTCTCCCGTTCCCAGTCGGCGATAAACCTCTCGAGCTTCCCGATGGAGAGGGGCCGGTCCTTCACCCCGAGGACGCAGACCCCCTCGCACTGGATCTCCTGTGGGCAGACCCTCCCGCAGATCGCGGGGAGCATGTTCTCGGCCTTCAGGATCCTCGCAGCTATCCGGAAGTTGCCCTCCGCGACGGCGAGGACGAAGGAGGGGATATCGATGGAGACCGGGCAGCCTCCCACGCAGCCGGGCTTCTTGCACGCGAGGCAGCGCCCGGCCTCCTCCACCGCCACATCAGGGGAGAAGCCGGGTTCGACCTCGCCGAAGTTCCCCTCAAGATCACGGTCCCCGCAACCGGCCATCCCCGTCACCTTCCTGCCCCGCACTGCCCGGCAGGGAGGTGTTCCATGGCCTTCTTCTCCTCATCGACGTACATCCGCTGCCTGGTCATGAGCCCATCGAAGTCCACTTGGTGGGCATCGAACTCGGGACCGTCCACGCACGCGAACCGGGTCTTCCCTCCCACCATGACCCGGCAGGACCCGCACATCCCCGTCCCGTCGACCATGATCGGGTTCAGGGAGACGAAGGTCCGGATACCAGGAGGTCGTGTCACCTCGGCGGTAACCTTCATCATGATGGCCGGGCCGATGATCCAGACCGCGTCCAGGTGTTCCCTGGCGATGACCTCCCTGAGGAGATCGGCTGCGAAGCCCTTCCGCCCCATCGTCCCGTCATCGGTCGCAACCAGGACCTCGTCGCAGGACTCCCGCATCTCGTCCTCGAGGATCAGGAGGGGTGCCGAGCGGGCGCCCAGGATTCCGATGACCCGGTTCCCCTTCCCGCGGAGCGCCCTCGCGATGATGGGTGCACCGGCGATCCCGACGCCGCCCCCGATTACAATGCAGGTGCCGTAGGTCTTCAGGTCGGTGGGCTTCCCCAGGGGGCCGACAACATCGCGGATCTCGCCGCCCTTCGGGATCATCGAGAGCCGGGTGGTGGTCTTCCCCACGGTCATGAAGATCACCCGCACCAGGTCTCCCTTCACCGCCGAGATCGTGAGGGGGATACGTTCACCATGCTCGTCGAGCCGGAGGACGAGGAACTGGCCCGCCTCTGCATTCCTCGCGACCTGCGGGGCACGGATCCAGAGCTGAAAGACCCGCTCCGAGAGAGAGAGAACCTCCTCCACCCTGTACAAACCGATCACTCCGGAGTGATCCGGAAACTGCCTGCCTACCGGGTTGCACCTACTCGCTCTTTATCTTACGCACCCTCACCGCTACGCCGTGCCGGGAGCGGAGCATCTCGGGCCCGCCCATGGCGGCCCGGCCGGTTGCAGCGAGGCCTTCTCCCTGGACCAGGACCTCGTCCCCCTCGCGGATCCCCTCGTCAGCCGAGACGATCCCGGGGGCGAGGATATCCCCCTTCGGGGTGAAGGCATCGATCCCGACCCGGTAGCCCTCAGGGATAAGAGCCCACCCCTCGAATGTCGGCCGCAGGAGACCGGTCCTCGCATCGATGGTGAAGAGAATTCTCCCGCCCTTCTCTACCCTTTCCTGGGGGGGCCTCCCCCGGATGATCATGCCACGGGTCTCGGCCGTGACCCCGAACTGCCAGGCAAGGACCCCCCGCACCACATCGGCGGACCGCCTCCTCTCCCCCTCCAGGGCCGTGTCAAGGGCCGCGAGGGAGGCGGGGTCAGTCGGGTGGCATGCAGCGGTCACCTCGAGGGGGATCCCGCAGGCATCCGCTGCTGTCTGTGCTGCCTCGAGGGCGCCCCCGTCCAGGTGGGCGAGGACCCTTCGGTAATGATGCCGCCCCAGGTACCCCGCGATGACCGACGAGATCAGGGCGAGCTCTTCCCGGTCCCAGTGGCCGGTGACAGGGACATCGTAGTGTGCAGCCGGGTATACCCGTTCCAGCTCCCGGGGGACCAGTCCCAGCGGCGAGGTGACGATGAGCTCGTGTGCCCTCCCCCTGACCGCCTTTGAGAACCTGTGGTGGGAGAGGGAGGTGGAGTAGGGTTTCCGGGCCGAGCAGGGGAGGAGGACCGCCACATCGTGTATGGGGGGAGGGGTCCTCTCGACAACCCTTCTCCCGAACCGCATCACCTCGATCCTTTGGAGGGACTCGGAGGTGGTGGCCATGAAGGGGATCGATCGGGCAACAGGAGTACGCGGCTCCATAAGGGCCTCTTCCCTGTCCAGGAGCCTCATGATAGCGACCTGGTGGGGCTCCGACCTGCACCGCGCCTCGACCAGGTCGCGGAGCCTCGATTCGGCGATGAACCTCCTGATGAGGGCCAGCTCCCGTTCCAGCGCCAGCCGGTTGTGGCGCCCGATATCTCCACTGGCGCACCCCTCACAGGTGCAGACCCCGGAAGCCGAAAGGTCCCCCGGGAAGATCCCTTCGGCGAGGCAGAAGGATCCCTTCGCGGTCTCGAGGTCCACGGCGCGATGATCAAAGAGGTCGAACCCTGCGTACACGAGCAGGGCGGCCGTGGAAGGGAGGGCCGAACCGGGGGCGAACCAGGCTGTATCAGGAGGGAGTCTTCCCTTCAGGGCAGCGAGGAACCTGACAAAGTCGGGGGGCCGGGCAAGGACGGTGTGCCAGTTCGCCACAACGACGAGGTCACCAGAGACGACCGGTTCCTTCCCGAGGGGATGAACCACAACAGGGCTCCCATCACCGGCATTCTGGTATTTGGAGACGAAACCTGCACTGGCAGTGAGGGGAACGTTCGTACCTGTCTCCCTGTCAAGGGCGGGGAAGATCCCCGGTATATCGATGAGACCCGGGGTTCGCACCTCCAGATCACCGTGGGAGAAGATCCCTTCGCGGGCGAGGCAGTCCCTCCTGCGGATATCAAAGAGGCTCAACCTGCACCTCTGCACCGGGCAGATCCCTTCTCACCAGGTCCTCCCACAATGGCTGGCAGAGGATGGTGAGGTGAACGCTTCCCTGCTCCTCCATGATGGCCCGGATGCCGGCGCACCCGCGGGCGACCATCTCGCGGTCCCAGAGAGGGATCTCGGACTGCCCGACAGGGAAGGTCTCCGAGAGCTCGGGCGAGTAGGGGCCGAACGGGGGCTTGAAGAAGAAGACGGTATCAAACCCCGGAGGGACCCTTCCCGTGAAGGTGACGAGGACCCTGCCCCCCACCGGGATCCGCCGGATGAGGCGGTGGTGCCGGTACACCTCGGTGCGCAGGCAGCTCTCGCTCCCCCGGTAAAAGAACCGGCGCTTGGAGGCCCGGTCCATTGCCTCGAGGGACTCCGCATGCCCGAGAAGGGCGCGATAGCCGTCGAGGAGCCTTGGGTGGCCGCGGCAGCGGTCGTCCACGAGTTCCCAGAGGGTCCCTTCCCGGATAGCCTCCCGGATCCGTGCCATCTCGAGGAGGGTGATGGCGAGGTTGTGCCGGGCGAGGATGGCTTCCCGGTCGGGGTCCTCCCTGAGATCCTCGCCCGACCGGCCACGACAGGTATCGCACGGGCAGCCGAGCTCGGTGATCTCGTCGAGATGAAAGGATCCCGAGGTGGTGAGATACCGGCCGTCCCTCGCAAAGAGGGCATAGGCCGCCGAGTCGAAGACATCGCAGCCCATGGCGACCGCGAGGGCGAGCATCGACGGGTGGCCGGCCCCGAAGAGGTGGACGCATGCTGCCGGCGAGAGGCCGCGCTTTGCCGCGAGGACCACCTCGACGAGCTCCCGATACCGGTACGCCTCCATGAAAGGCACCACCCCGCCGATGGGGCAGAAGCTGAAGCCCATACCCGACACGGCTCTCCCGGCCTGCTCCCTCAGATCAGGGAACCTCCCCCCCTGGACCGGTGCCGCGAGGTTATCCACACCCACGATCTCAACTGATTCCCGAATCCGGGCCATCGTAATGGAGAGATCCGATTCCGCCATGGTCCGGTCGGCCTGGGGTGGGGTCGCGATGTCAAGGGGCACCAGGATCTCGCTCCCGATGGACCTCTGGAACTCGAGGGTCTCCCGGTTCGTGATCTCGACATCGCCGTACACCGACTGCTGGAATGCCCCCGAGTCGGTCATGATGACCCCGTCGAACCCGAGGACTCTGTGCAGTCCCTTCTCCAGGGCCGCTTCCCTGAACCGTTCGCTCTTTGCGAAGATGTAGGCGTTCGTGATAATGGCCTTGGCTCCCATCGCCTGTATCTCAGCCGGCGGGATGAGAGGGAGGTGGGGGTTCACCACAGGAAAGAGGGCGGGGGTCTGGACGGTCTTCCCCCCGACCTGGAGCCTCCCCAGGCGTCCTGCAATGTCCTTCTCAAGGAGCTCGAACCGTATTGCCATTCAGCCCTCTTTCTCGTGGAATACCTGCCCCTCGAAGGTGAGGACCTCCACCCCCTGCGACTTCCAGGCCCCGGGGGGCAGGCCGGCTTTCACGCATGTGTGGTCCAGGAACTCGCCGGCAGACCAGCAGTACTCCGTTGCCACCTGGGGGAGGAGGAGGCCGCTCCGGCCATAGCCCTGGGCAATGAGGCCGTGGGTCTCGACCCGGACGCAGGCTTCCCTCCCCTCCGAGGGCCCGCTGAGAGGGGCGGGGACCGAGAGGACCGTGACCTCCACATGGATCTTCGGGAGCTCGCCGGGCTCAACAGGAGGGAACCGGGGATCCTGGAGGGCCGCCGAGGCAGCCGCCTCACGGATCGCCTGGCCGAGGGGCATGACCGGGTAGGGGAGGCCGATGCACCCCCTGAGCTCCCCTCCCTCATTGAGGGTGACAAAGACCCCCCTCTTCTCGCCAAAGACCGGTGGCAGGGACGGCAGGCAGAACTTCTCGTTCCTGACCGCAGCCCCGAGGGCCTCCCGTGCGAGCGCGACAGCTGCCGCCCCTTCCTCTTCTGAGAGAACCTTCATGAGAAATAAATAAAGGGTGCTCCCATATTAATATGAGAGGGAGAGGGCGGCTGACGGTGGCTCCTATGGAGCCGCTGAGGAAAGTCCCCCCACCGATCAGGCTCGCAGCTGCACCCACGTGCAGGTGGCGAGAGCCACGGCAATGACACAGAAACGGCACGGCCCGCCGCCAGCGATGATGCGACGATTTCGTTGAGCGTATCGGCGGGAAGCGTTGAAACGGTGAACCCCTGCGGGTGCAAGCCAGAAACGGGCGATGGGCTGCCTGGTGCCCGCCCAGGTTTGGCGCAGAGCTGAATGCCGCCATGAACAGAAGGGGGCTTACTCCTCCCACTCACCAATCGCAAAATTCGCATGGGTTATATAGATCTGTTTCTCTATTACAGTTGTGCATATCCCATCGCCCGATGAGCTGAAGGCTCGGCGAATAAAGCTCGGCCTCACCCAGACTGAGCTCGCCATGATGGCAAACATTTCCCAGTCAATGATTGCACGGATCGAGTCGGATTCCGTTGATCCGCGAGTATCAACGCTGCGAAAAATCGTGGATGTCCTGTCAGAGAGTGGGAAACCCCCAATGCGTGCTAGGGACGTGATGCATACGCAAGTCTACACCGTCGGGCCCACAGACCCCATATCACTGGCCGTGGAGCTCATGGAAGAGAACGACATCTCCCAGATCCCGGTGGTGGACAAGGGGGTCCCAGTCGGGTGCATCTCCGAGTCGGCCATCGTCTCAGCCCTCGAGGAAGGGGGCATGCACGGTTCAGGCAGCCGCCCGGTGCGGGACTTCATGGAGCCGGGGTTCCCCACCGTGCCCCTGGAAGCGGACGTGCGGGACGTGGTCCACCTCCTCAGGGAGAACCATGCGGTCCTCGTCGTGGACGGCGGC
>Ga0315294_10005657_pt1 | contig 13707 bp, 14 predicted proteins | sample YL17G13_40_MG_FD_203626 | JGI IMG/M metagenome (GOLD analysis project Ga0315294, IMG submission 203626) | Sediment microbial communities from Yellowstone Lake, YNP, Wyoming, USA - YL17G13_40 | ecosystem: Environmental > Aquatic > Freshwater > Lake > Sediment | place: USA: Wyoming | collected... | reverse complement strand
CGGCTGCATGTCGTAGTCGACCCACACCAGGTTTTCATAGATCAGGGGTTTGCGGCGCTGCCATATATCCGCGCCTTCCAGATGGGGCTCGATACTCTGCGGACCCGCGGGTACGGCGAAAGTAAGTTTCTTGCTGGGGGATGCGCCAAATGCGGTTCTTATCATGGATGCCGGAACCGACGCCATGACCCCGGCCGCTCCTGCCGCCTTCAGCACCTCTCGGCGGGTCATCAGGCTTTTGCCCATCGTTGAACCTTTGGAATTTTTGTCGTTCATTTTTCAAGTCCTCCTTTCTAAGAGTGAGGTAAGCCTTTCCGTTGAAAAGACCGCTGGAACGATCCTGGAGACATCCCGCCTGGTTTCACCGGCGTTTCCCCAGGCCCTTTTACTCCTGGGATCACGGGGTGGACCCTATTCAGAAACCTTGGGCGGTCGGGCCCCCCCTCCCCTATCCGCCGAGTTCTTTCTGTCAGGCCTCTTATATCACAAACCGGATCGGGAGTAAATGAAGCACAAAATCATGACTTCCGGCAGAGCCGGAGGTATGAAAAACAGTGAACCGCTCAAAACGGATTGAAATGGGCACCGGCGAAAGGTGGCCTTCGATCGGGTGCCAGGCCCGGGGGCAAGGACCTTCTGCGCAAAAACCATGAGGCGGCTTCCATTTCATGGACGAGGCGGGCCAGCGGAATTGCGGATTGTTGATTGCGGAATGCGGATTGAAAAACCTAAAATCCAAAATTCGCAATTCGAAATCCGAAATCCAATGGGCCGATGCTTTTTGCGCAGAAGGTCCTTGCCCCCGGGCCACAACCCCAGCATCCCGTAAATGTCAAACCCTGTAAGTCCCCCGGCAGATCCGGGGGTTTACCTTAAGGAAATTAATTTTGACTTCATCTGCCAGGGCATAGTAACATCCATATCCACCAGACGCGGGAAGACCCTGAGCGCACGAGCTGCGAAATAAAGATTCGAAAGGAGGAGGACCTCATGGGGGTATTACCAGACTACTTGGATAAGGTATCCGGAATTTTAAAGGCGATTACCGAAAACGAAGAAGGAAACATCACCCGGACCGCTGAGTTTGCCGCGAAAATGATCGAAGAGGACCGGCTCATCCATGTGTTCGGTACAGGCGGTCATTCCATCATGGGAGCGATGGAGGTTTTTTGGCGGGCCGGGGGGCTTGCCAATATCAATCCCTTATTCCCGGCCGGGATCTCTTTGATTGACAGCCATCCCAATATCGAGAGGACAACTGGATTAGCAAGAAATGTATTGAAATTTTACGGGGTGAGAAAAGGGGACCTATTGATCATTGTCAATGTAAACGGGATCAATGCCATCACCATCGACGCCGCGGTCTTCGGCAAGGAATTGGGTGCCACGGTCGTAGCCATCACCTCCCCCGCGTTTGCCAAGAGTGTTCCGCCGAACACCCCGGCCAGACATCCGAGCAATAAGAATCTCCACGACCTTGCTGATATCGTAATCGATGTTCACGTGCCAGCGGGCGATGCCGTGCTGTCCATCGGGAGTCTTCCGCAAAAAGTCGGGGCCACCAGCACTTTTGCCGTTTGCTACACAGCCAATTCGATCATCGCCAAGACGGTAGAAATACTCGCCCAAAAGGGCATCAAGCCGCCGGTGTGGACAAGCGCCAATATCAAGGGCGGAGATGAGGCCAATAGAGAATATCTTGAGAAATATCTGCCCCGCATCCATCATTTATATCCGATGTTCTGATTTCAGGCGGTATGGCGGTGCCAAAATGTTTTAAGAGCCTCCCAATGTAGCTGAACTTCACCGACCGTCTTCGATCATCATCACCAGCCATGAGGAGAGATGAACAACGCTCATGAAAGCAATTATGTCGGTCAGGGGAAAAAGACCTGGCGGCCCTTTCATAGAAATTGAGGTTAGAGGAGACAAAATAGCAAGAGTGCTCCCGGCCAAGGCAACTCGACGCGGCCGGGTTTTCGGGGGTAGGGAATTTTATGTGTCCCCTGGATTTATCGACCTCCAGGTCAACGGGTTCGCTGGAAAGGACTTTAACCATCCGGCCTTCGACGGGGACGACCTCGTCCCCGTTTGCAGAGCACTCTTGCGGACTGGTGTCACGCGATTCTGCCCTACCTTCATTACCGGGAGTGAGGAGCGACTCTCCAGGAACATTCAGCAGATGGTTCAAGCCTGCGAGAAACATCCCTTGGTGCGGTCGATGGTCCTCGGGATTCACCTGGAGGGTCCTTACATTGCCTCAGAAGAGGGTCCGCGTGGCGCTCATCCGAAGCAATATGTCACCGATCCGGATTGGGATCAGTTTGAGGGGCTCCGCAGCTTGTCCCGAGGTCTGCTCAAAATCGTCACCCTTGCACCGGAGCGGCCTGGCGCGATCGAGTTCATCCGAAAGGCCTCGAAGGCCGGTCTGGTGGTGGCGATCGGCCACTGTGCTCCGGAGCCGGATCAGATCGATGCAGCGGTGGAGGCCGGAGCCGTGCTCTCGACCCATCTGGGCAATGGCGCCCATCAGGTACTTCCCCGCCATGCCAATTACCTTCAGAAACAGATCTCTACCGACGGATTGATGGCCAGTATGATTTGTGATGGGATACACCTGCCGGACTATTTTGTGAAAAACCTCATCCGGGCAAAAGGAATACCGAGAATGATCCTGGTGACGGATGCCATGGCTGCCGCTGCCGCATCGGCAGGCCGATTTACCCTCGGAGATCTTGAAGTGGAGGTCGGTGAAGAGCGGAAAGTGCGGCTTCCGGGCACCCCGTATCTCGCTGGGTCTGCCTTGACGATGGATGAGGCGGTCAGCAACTGTGCGAGTTTCGCCAAAATCTCGTTGACGGCAGCGATTCAAATGGCTACGGTCAATCCTGCCAAACTCTTCCAAGGGATTCGAGGTGCGCTGGAGCCAGGAGAAAGGGCGGACCTGGTGCTTTTCAGTCTATTGAAAAAGCGGATTCGGGTCGAGCAGGTTTTTTTGGCCGGCAAGCTTGCATTTTCCCTCCGTCCGACCTTGGAGGAAGGATCACATGAAAATTGAAGTCCTCAGGACAAAGGACGAGGGTGGCACCGCAGCAGCAGAAAAAGCGGCTGAAATTTTAAGAAAGGCCATTGCTACCGGGGGCCAGGCGAGTTTTGTTGCCGCCACCGGGGCTTCCCAGTTCGAATTTCTGAAGGCGCTGACGAAACAAACCTCGATCGATTGGTCGAGGACCACCCTGTACCATCTCGATGAATACATCGGCCTCCCAGCGGATCATCCCGCTAGTTTTCGTCGCTATTTGCGAGAGCGCCTGATCGATCCGGTTCACCCGGGCAGAGTCCATTTCATCCAGGGAGATGTCGAAGACCCGATGGCGGAATGCGCTCGACTCAACCGGATGATCTCCGGCGACCGAATCGACGTGGCCTTTGTGGGTATCGGAGAGAACGGGCATTTGGCTTTCAATGATCCTCCCGCCGATTTTCGCGCCGAAGAGCCGTACCGGATTGTTGAACTGGATGAAGCCTGCCGAAGACAGCAGATGAACGAAGGCTGGTTTCCTTCTCTTGCGGACGTTCCCAGGCTAGCCATCTCGATGTCGATTCGACAGATCATGAAATCTGAAGCCATTGTGGGCACGGTTCCAGAAAAAAGAAAAGCTCAAGCCGTGAAGCAATGCCTGGAGGGAGAAGTCTCCCCTTGGCACCCGGCATCCATCCTGAGAGAACACCCCAACGTAACGATCTATCTGGATCAGGATTCCGCTTCTCTTCTGGACAGGAAATTCTGATCTTCTTCAATTTAATTGACTCGGCCAAAAATAAACGATTCCCATCCATAATGATCAACTCCTCGGGCTATATTCTTTTCACCCCCAATCTCAATTTCTTTCTTTTCCATTCTTTCCTTTTTCTTTGGGGGGGACTGGTTTTGCCTTGGCCAGGGAAAGGCAGAGGCGGCGAAGCTGGGAGTCGCGCTTCAAGCGGTTGGAAATCGCTTTGGGGGACATGTCAACCTTCATCCGCTTCCTCTTTCAATGCCAAATTTTTCCCAAGCTTGACGTCTCTTTCCAATTTGTGCTACCCTACATCAAAAAACGATTCGAGAATCACCATGAATGACCTCATTGAGCGTATCTCTGTTGACCCAAATGTTTGCCATGGGCAGCCCTGCATCAAGGGTACCCGCATCATGATTTATTTGATATTGGAACTCCTGGAAGCCGGTCTCTCAGCAGATCAAATCATCCAGCAATATTATCCCCAACTGGGGAAGCAGGATATCGAAGCCTGCCTTCATTATGCCGCGACTCTCATCCGTGATACCGAATACGTTCCCTTTCCAATGGCCACCTGATGGGAAGATTCCTGACGGACGAAAATATTCCTCCCTTTGTCATTCAGTACTTGAAGGGAAAGGGGTTTGACGTAAAAGCGATTCGGGAATTTGTTCCTGCGGGATCTCCCGACTTAGATGTTATCGGCGTGGCCCGGCAAGAAGGAAGGATTCTCCTAACCTTCGATAAGCATTTTGCGAACATTCTGCTTTATCCCCTCCGAACTCATGCAGGCATCATCAGAATCCGCCTTCATCCGCCGCTGATTGAGGACCTACTCGGCGTGCTCGAAAATTTTCTGAAGAATGCCGATCTCCGCGAAATTGAAGGGGCTTTGGTCATCCTGGAGCGCGATGGTTTCCGGATCCGGCGAAAAACTTGATGGTATTTATTTTTTCATCGATGAAGTCATAAGTCTTTACAAATATCGGGGATACTTGAATAGCCTATTTCCTCCTAAAATCTGGCGCGCACGGGGGCTCCGCCCCCAACCCCTTTTTAATACCCAGAAAACAGAAACCCAGAACTCAGAAAATAACTACTGGGGAGAAAGCCCCAAACGAAACCCAACGACGTTGCCCCGCCCGGACGGCTCGTTCCAGCCCCGGTCCGCGGCACGCACGAGCCACGGGAGGGCGAGCCAGGAACCGCCGCGGAGCACTTTATCCTGCCCACTGCTCGGACCTGGCGGGTCATTCTTGGGGCTGTTATGATAATAATCCTCATCATACCAATCACTTACCCACTCCCAAACATTTCCGCTCATATCGTAAAGCCCCAGACCATTCGGCCTCTTTTGTCCCACTGGATGAGTCTTGTTTCCTGAATTGCCCGAAAACCATGCATACTCGCGGAGTTCCGATTCGTTACTGGTCCCAGCCCATTTTTCTCCGTTCTTGCCGTTCCTGGCCGCGTACTCCCACTCCGCCTCCGTGGGCAACCGATAACTCTTTCCGGACATCTGGTTGAGCCTGCGGATAAATTCCTGGGCGTCATTCCAGCTGACCGTCTCAACAGGATGTCCATCGCTCTCCTTGAAATAGGATGGATTGTCGCCCATCACTCTTTTCCATTGCCCCTGGGTGATCTCATATTTCCCCAGGTAGAAATCCTTCAAACACACCTCATGCACGGGCTTTTCGTCCGCCCCGCCGTCTCCGAAAGTATCCCCCATCTGATAGCACCCGCCTTTGACCAGCACGAATTCCATTCCCGTAGCCGGGTCTCGGTATTCACCCGGGCCGGTTTTTGCCGCAGAAGCTGGGGTTTCCGCCCTGGCCGGCGCCGGAGTTGCAGGCGACTCCCCCAGCAATTCACGGACCGACGCCTGGATGAGCTCGATGAGTTCATCTTCCGACTCGCAGGTTTTCGATATGGCATTCTCCGCCCTGGCTTTCTGGGTGTCGAAAAGATTCAGGGATACGGTGTATCTCTTCCCGATCTTCCCCACGCTTCCGGAGATGAGCTTGGCGATGTCCATCTGGCCGAGGGCAGTAAGGCACTTGGTGTCCGTGCACCCCAGCTTCATCCGCTCGGCGCTCCAGCCGGCCAGGGTCCGCACGTTTTCCTGGCTGTAAACCTCATATTTCTTGAGTTTCGTGATCTCGCTTACCACAAAAGAGGTCAACTCCTGGGCATGCGTGGCGGGGGTGTTCCTGGGCGCCAGGTCCCAAACCGCGATCTTGGGAAGTTCTTTGCCGGCGGATAGAGGAGGGACAAGGAGTGATATAAACGAAGCCAGGACGAATAGAATAGATAATTTCATCTTCTCCTCCTCAGGGAGATGAGCTAGATCCTCAATAACTGATTTCCAAATTCTCTTTTTTTGTATCCCCCCCTGGCACAAATATAATGTATTGGGAAAAAGAGACGAAAATTAAAGCCCTCGGCCATAAAGAACCCGAGCCCTTTCATCTTATGCCGAACGGATACTTCTCTAGGCTTCATTTTTCACCAACAACATGGCCCGATCCATTGGATTTTGGGGTAGAAAGGTTTGATCGCCTCCCCCCCCAGGTCTCAGCCGGGACCCCGGGACGGGCGGCGGGCTCCTGGGTAATCTTTTCCTATCTTCTCCTGGCAGTTATATCGGGGCTGTGTTGGCTCTCCCCCCGGTCAGGGTTTAAAGACCAGGGAGGTCTTCCGGGCCGGCCCTTCTCCCTGGGAGACAAAATCGGCCTGGAGCGGTATTCCCACCTTGATCTGCTCCGGTTTCCTGGCATCCAACCCGGTGATCCGGGACACGGCCTTGACCCCTTCTTCCAGCTCCACCACCCCCACGAGATAGGGGTTGTTCCGGCCGAACCCCTGCTGGGCCATGAAAGGGGGAGCCACCACGATGCTGGTGAAGGCGGCCAGTTTCCCCCGGCCTTTGAATTCGAACCATTCCATTTCGCCGCTGTAGCAGGACACGCAGATCGGCCGGGGGGGCAGGGCCAGGGCGCCGCATTTCTTGCACCGCGAGCCCATGATCTTGAGCTCGTTCAGGTACTGCTCGTAGGAGGTATCGTTAAAAGGTCGGTTCTCCATGAGTTTACCTCCTTTCCAGAATGGTGAAGGTGCAGGTTCCGCCCGTGCCTCCCAGGTTGTGCGCCGCTCCCACCCGCAGGTTGGGATTGGGGACCTGTCTCTTGCCCGCCTTTCCCCTCAGCTGCATCCAGACTTCATAGAGCTGGGCGATCCCCGTGGCCCCCACCGGGTGCCCTTTGGATTTCAGGCCTCCCGAGGTGTTGATGGGCTTGGGCCCGTCGAGGCGGGTCATCCCTTCGGCCACGGCCTTGTGTCCCTCTCCGGGCTTCACGAACCCCAGGTCCTCCAGGTGCACGATCTCGGCGATGGAGAAGCAGTCGTGGACTTCGGAAAACTGCACGTCCCGCGGGGTCAGGCCGGACATTTCATAGGCCTCCTTCGCCGCCGCGCGGGTGGCCTCGTAGGTGGTGAGATCCTTCTTGGCATGGAGGCTGTAGCCGCTTCCCTGGCCCATCCCCGCCAGGTAGACGGGCGTATCGGTGAAATTTCGGGCCAGGTCTTCGGCCACCAGGAGAAGACAGGAGGCCCCGTCGCTGATGGGGCAGCAGTCAAAGAGATGCATGGGCCAGGCCACGGGAGGATTCGCCGCCGGGTCGCGGAGGAAGTCCTTTTCGTCTTTCCAGTCCGGGACCGGTTCCCCTTTCTTCCTGCATTTTTCAATCCGGGCATTCATGAAATCCCGCACGGTCATGGGGAACTGGGCTTTGGGGTTCAGGGGAGCGTTGTTGTGGCTCTTGATGGTCACGTTGAAGAGCGCCTCCCGGGTGGCCCCGTACTTGGCGAAATAGGCGGTGGCCATGGCCCCGAAAACGGCGGGGAAGGTAAACCCCGTCGCCACCTCGTAGGGGCTCGCCGCCATGGCCAGTCCCTCGGCCACTTCCTCGGTGGTGCATTTGGACATCTGTTCGAAGCCCCCCACCAGCACCATGTCGTACATCCCCGAGGCAATGGCCAGCACCCCTTCCCGGAAGGCCAGGGCGCTGGAAGCGCAGGCTCCTTCCGTCCGGGTGACCGGCTTGGGCACCTGGCCCAGCAGGTCGGCGATGATCGGGGCCCAGTGGGATTGATTCACAAAAAAGTCGTTGGTGAAATTGCCCACGTACACCGCGTCGATGTCCTTCGGGTCCACCCCTTTGTCCACGGACCCGATCATTTCACCGTACGCCTCGGCAAAGAAATCCTTGCAGTTGCGGTCTTTGAAGAGGCCCAGCTTGGTCAGCCCGCCGCCCACGACCGCCACGCCCCGGGCTAGCTTCCTTTTCCTGGCCATCATTCCCTCCTTCCGATGTTAGGTCACAGCGCGGCAGAGCCGCAATAAAAGGATTTTAATGGGACGCGGATGAACGCAGATAAACACGGATAACTTCCAGAGAAAAAATATCAGCAACGGAAAGATAGCAACCTAGCCCAGCAACCCTCCATCCCCAAGAGTTGATTTTTGCAGCCGGGCAATTCCAGAAATCCCCCCTTCGCCCCCCTTTTCTAAAGGGGGGTTGGGGGGATTTCAGAGAATCGTGGCCGAAAGAACATTTTCTTTACAAAATTTAAAGAGTCTGCGCGTTAGTAGTACAGATGTTAGATGACCGGCAGCAGACAATGGACTATGGCTAAATGACGGATGACGGATAAAGAATTGCGGAAGCTAAATATCGGATAATAGATGGATGATCGATGGCAGATATATTCGTTGGATGGTTGATTCGGACCGCTCGACGACCCCACCAATCAAATTGGGTTCGACCCCGCACCCTGCCCCCTGCCCCCTGCACCCTTCTTCTGGGGCCCCCTCAGGCCTTCGCGTTCGCCAGCGCGATGATCTTCTGGGCCGCCTCGCGCATAGACTTGTAGGTGAGGATGTTCAGCCTGGACTCTTCCAGGATCTTCCTGCCCATCTCCACGTTGGTCCCTTCCATGCGGACCACCAAGGGGATGGTCAGGGGCCGTTCCCGCAGGGCATCCACGATTCCCATGGCATAGCTGTCGCATCGGGTGATCCCGCCGAACATGTTGATGAAGATCCCTTTCACCTTGGGGTCCGAGCGGAGAAGGCCGAAGGCGTTCCGGATCATGTCTTTGGTGGCGCCGGCCCCGGCGTCCAGAAAATTGGCGGGCTCTCCTCCGTAGTACTTCAGCAGGTCCAGGGTGGCCATTCCCAGGCCCGCCCCGTTCACGATGCAGCCGATGTTGCCCACCAGGTTAATGTAATTCAGGTTCAGCCGGGAAGCCTCCACGTCCCGCGGGTCTTCCTGCTCGATATCCCGCAGGGCCATCAGTTCCGGGTGCCGGTAAAGGGCGTTGTCGTCGATGTTCATCCTGGCGTCCAGGGCGACCAGCTCTCCCCGCGTGGTGAGGGCCAGCGGATTGATCTCCGCCAGGGAACAGTCGCAGTCCATGAAGGCGCGGACCAGAGCGCTGGTCACGGTCGCTCCCTTGCCGATCACCGGGCCCTGGAGGCCCATGTCGAGGGCCAGCTTGCGGCCCTGGAAATTGGTAAACCCGCATCCCGACTCCACCGCCAGCTGATGGACTTTCTCCGGGGTCCTCCCGCTGACCTCCTCGATCTCCACCCCCCCTTCCGAGCAGCCGATGACCACCACCTTTCCCTGCTTGCGGTCGATGGTCACCCCCAGGTAAAACTCCTTTTCAATCGCCAGGCCCTCTTCGACCAGGACCCGGTTCACGGGCTTCCCCTGCGGACCGCTCTGGGGAGTCACCAGTCTTGTACCGAACATGGAGCGGGCGATTTCCCGGACTTCCGCCGGGTCTTTGGCCTTCCGGATTCCTCCGGCCTTTCCCCGGCCCCCGGCGTGGACCTGGGCCTTCACGACAAAGGGGCCCATGCCGATCCCCTGAGCCGCAGCCTCGGCATCCCGGAGGTCAAAGGAAACATGCCCCCGGGGGATCTTCACCCCGTGCCGGGAAAGAATCTCTTTGGCCTGGTATTCGTGGATGTTCACCGGATCCCCTCCATCCTCCCCTCGCTGCTTATCCCTGAACGCCGCAAGGGCAATTGATGAATTGCCCCTACGGTAAAGCCGCCTCTGTTATCCCGGTGCAGGGGCGGTTCGCGAACCGCCCCTACGAACCTGGGACCTGAAACCTGGAACCTGCCTTTAATATCTCTCCCCCACCAGCTTCTTCTTCAGCTCCCCGATGGCCCAGGTGGGGTTCAGGGACTTGGGGCAGATGGTGCAGTTGAAGATGGTGTGGCAGCGCCAGAGCCCGTAACGGGTGTTCAGAACCGGCACCCTTTCGGCAAACCCCTCATCCCGGGAATCGAAAACATACCGGTAGGCCTTGAGCAGCGCCGCCGGCCCAAGGAAGTCGGGGTTGGCCCAGTAGGAGGGACAGGAGGAAGTGCAGGCCCCGCAGAGGATGCACTCGTAGGAGCCGTCGATCTTCTTCCGGTCCTCGACGGACTGGTACCGCTCCCGGTCCGTGGGCGGTGTCCCGGCGATGAGATAGGGTTTCACCTCTTTCAGCTTCAGGAAGAAATCCTCCATGTCCACCGCCAGGTCCTTGATCACCTTGAAGTGCCTCAGGGGCTCGATCTCGATGGTCCCGCCGCCCAGGGATTTCACCTGGGTCTCGCAGGCCAGCTTGTTGAGCCCGTTGATAGTCAATGCGCAGGACCCGCAGATCCCGTGACGGCAGGAGCGGCGGAAGGTGAGGCTGCCGTCCTGCTTCCACTTGATCTCGTTCAGGACATCCAGGATGGTCATCCCTTCCTGAAAGTCGACCTCGTAGGTCTTGTAGTAGGGGGCCTTGTCCTCCTCGGGATTGAACCGGTAGATCTTAAAGGTTCGCATCATCGTTTTTGCTCCTTTTGAGTAGGGGCAATTCATGAATTGCCCTTACAAGGGTAGTCTGCATCGTCCCCGTTGTAGGGGCGGTTCGCGAACCGCCCCTACTGCACGGCAGATAGCCGCAGCGGCTAGAACTTCCTCTCCTCAGGCTTGTACTTGGTGATCACCACCGGCTTGTAGTCCAGCCGGATTCCAGAATCCGTCTTCCAGGCCAGGGTATGTTTCAGCCAGTTCGCATCGTCCCGCTTCGGGAAGTCCCGCCGGTAATGGGCGCCCCGGCTCTCGGCCCGGGCCAGGCCCCCGACGACGATGGTCTCCACGAAGTCCAGGAGGTTCCCCAGCTCGATGGCATCCAGGAGTTCGGTGTTGAACCGGTTCCCCTTGTAGCCGACGGAGATGTTCTTGAACCGTTCCTGCAGGGATTTGATGACCTCCAGCTGCTTCTTCAGGAGTTTCTCCTCCCGGAAGATCCAGCAGTTGGCCATCATGCTCGTCTGCAACTCGTCCCGGATGGCCGCCGGGCTTTCCTTCCCGTTGAGGCTCAGGTACCAGTCGATCTTGGCTTTGGCCTTTTCCAGACCGTCTTTCGGCATGTCCGGTTTCTCCGCCCCCCCATTGATGTACTTGACCATGGTCCGGCCGGCCCGCCGGCCGAAGACCGCGCACTCCATGGTGGAATTGCATCCCAGGCGGTTGGCCCCGTGCACGGAGACGCAGGCGCATTCCCCGGCGGCGTAAAAGCCGGGCACGGGGGTATTTTTCGCGTCCCGGACCACCTGGCCCTCCACGTTCGTGGGAAGGCCTCCCATGGCGTAGTGGGCGGTGGGCAGGATGGGAACAAAGTCGGTTATCGCATCGATTCCGGAGAACTTCAGGATGAGCTCGTGTATCTGGGGAAGTTTCTCCATGATCGCCTGCTTTCCCAGGTGGCGCATGTCTAAATGGACGTACCCTTTTCCCCCGATTCCCCGGCCTTCGTCGATTTCCTGCTGAATGGAGCGGGAAACCACGTCCCGGGGGGACAGTTCCATCTTGGCGGCGGCATATTTCTCCATGAACCGTTTGCCTTCGCTGTTGACCAGGTAGCCGCCCTCTCCGCGGGCTCCTTCCGTAACCAGAACTCCCGATGGAAAGAGGCCCGTGGGGTGGAACTGGACGAACTCCATGTCCTCCAGCGGCAGGCCGGCCTGCAGGACCAGGGCCATGCCGTCCCCCGTGTTGGAAAGGGCGTTGGTGTTCACCTTCCAGGCCCGGGCGTATCCTCCCGTGCCGAACAGGGTGGTTTTGGCGTGGAATATGTGCAGGCCGCCGTTGCGCATGTCCCAGGCCACCACACCGGAGCACGCGTTGTTCTCCACCAGGAGGCTGATGACGAAAAACTCCGAGTAGAACCGCACGTCGTTCTTGAGGCACTGCTCGTAAAGGGTGTGCAGCATGGCGTGCCCCGTTCGGTCGGCGGCGTAGCACATGCGGCGGATGGTGCCCCCCTTCCCGTAGTTGCTGTAGTGGCCCCCGAACTCCCGCTGGGCGATCTTTCCCGCGTCCGTCCGGCTGAAGGGGCAGCCCATGTGCTCCAGTTCATAGGCCACCTCGATGGCATCCCGGACGAGAACCTCCTGGGCGTCCTGGTCCCCCAGGTAGTCGCCCCCCCGCACCGTGTCGTAGAGATGCCATTCCCAGTGGTCCTCCTGCAGGCTCCCCAGGGCCGCGGCCGTGCCCCCCTGGGCGGAGATGGAGTGGGACCGGGTGGGGTAGACCTTCGATATGACCGCCGTGTTGAGGTGCTTGCTGGACTCCAGGGCGGCATACAGGCCGGCGATCCCCGCCCCGACAATCACGACATCATGTTCATGAACCATTTGATCCTCCAGTTTCATCAAGACCCTTAGCCACAGAGGACACAGAGAACACAGAGATAAGAATCGAAAAATCCAATCGAATCATCTTGCCATGAAAAAGTAGCGACGGCATTTTTTATGCTTTGGATGTTTTTCCCCTTTGATTTCTCTGTACTACTGTAGTGTAAAATCTTTAAATTTTGTTAAGCGTTTTTCATGAATCCTTTTCTGTGTTTATCTGTGTTCATCTGTGTCCAATAAAATTTTTTTGGTTGCGGCGCAGCCGCGCTAAGTCCTCTGTGACCTCTGTGGCAAATCTTTTTTTACGTTCCGAAGGGCACCAGCGTTACGAACCCCAGGATCAGGAAAGAGATCCCCACGATCCAGGCCACTCCGAAGAGGGTCACCCGGAGCCCGTTGCAATGGACGTAGTCCTCCACCATGAGCCAGAACCCGTTCAGGATGTGGTAGAGGAGCAGGATCACGAACCCCACGTGGAAGAATTTCCAGAAGGGACTTCCCAGGTCCACGGGGGAGGCCCCGAAATGGACGGCCCCCATGTGGATGACCAGGACCACGGCGATCAGAATTCCCGTGATTCGCTGGAACAGCCAGTGAGATGCGCCGGATTGATGAGATGTGGGTAAGGCCATTTCTTTTCCCTCCTAAATCGCTGACAGGCCGGCCACGAAAAAGACCAGCCCGATGACCATCATGACCCAGAAGAGCTTCTTGTGGTAGAGAGCCCCGCTTCCAAAGTCGATGATCAGTCCCCGGATTCCGTTCAGGGTGTGGTAGATCAGGAAGGCCAGGAGAATTACCACCACCGCTTTTTCGGTCAGGAAGTTGCTGATGCTGGCCAACCCCTTCTGGTCGTACTTCATCCCGAACTGGGCCAGGATGTGGAGCAAGAGATAGATCCCCACGGCGGCCCCGGTGATGCGGTGGATCAACCAGGCCATAGCCCCGGTTTGCCATTTGTATCGCATCTATTTTCTCCTTTTCAATTGGACACAGATGAACACAGATAAACACAGATTAGAAATAATTCAGAAAGACCATGGAAAATGCTTTTTTAAATCTGTGTAATCTGTACTACTGTAGTGTAAAATCTTTAAATTTTGTTAAGCGTTTTTCATGAATCCTTTTCTGTGTTTATCTGTGTTCATCTGTGTCCAATAAAATTTTTTTGGTTGC
>Ga0315294_10005654_pt1 | contig 13709 bp, 10 predicted proteins | sample YL17G13_40_MG_FD_203626 | JGI IMG/M metagenome (GOLD analysis project Ga0315294, IMG submission 203626) | Sediment microbial communities from Yellowstone Lake, YNP, Wyoming, USA - YL17G13_40 | ecosystem: Environmental > Aquatic > Freshwater > Lake > Sediment | place: USA: Wyoming | collected... | reverse complement strand
TGTGACTCCCCTGCTCACCGCCCCGTTCTATGAAGTCCCGAGTGTGAACGGCATAGCGCCGGATATAGCGTGCTACGAACGCTCCAGCCCCGACCAGAACCAGTGGTTCGGACTGAGCTTCTACGAAGGCAGCGATGACGGCGAAATGCCCTGGGACTGGGAGAACACGAGCATCAGAAGCTACAGCTTCGATGAGCTCTTCGACATAACCTTCCGCCATCGGGCCTGGATTTACCATCAACCCGCATTTTGGGGATTAGAGGCGCCGTTCTCGGGCTCTGCGATTTGCCTCAGAGATCCGTCCGTGCCGGATGTTCCCGATCCGCCTAATCCGCCGGAACCAATCAACGACATGTTTGCGGCCTCAATGATCCAAGAGACGGAAGACTCAACTCCCGTGTGGGTCTCTGAGGGCATCATTGATCAGAACTGAGAAAGGAGCGAAGAGATGAGAAACGCCATCGTGCTTCTGACTGTCTTCGTGCTGGGCTGTAGCGGTTCAAGCCCGATTCAGCCGGACACATACGGTTCGGTATCCGGGAGCGAACTAGTCTCACCCACGTCAAATCGCAATACTGAGACGGGTTATGACATCGAGTGGGGCTTCTACCGGCTCGAGATTGCGCGCGACGCTTCTTATGCGCAACTGGTGCCGGCCAGATCTGCAAGTTACTACACCTACGGGCATCACATCAATGCGCTTAAGCTGCTGGAAGGCAGCCCTTGCACCAACTGTGTCTCAGTAAGCAATGTCCATCTCCTGCCCGACGGCAATGTTTCTGTAGACGTCTCGATTACTCATCCATTCAGCAATCCGGTCTATACCGGCTTTGATGTCCGCGGCATCATCATGTTTCCTGCCTCTCAGGTAGTACCTGACGATGAACTGAGAGCCAAGGCGGGATTCGACCCGTACGACGGGGAGATCGATGCAGTGTTCTCAAGCAGCAAAAAGGGTGATGCTGAGCTGGTCAACAGAGAAGGCTGGACAAAGCTGTGGAATCCCAGCCATGACTTCGCTTTCTGGACAGAGATAGAAACCGGTTACCCGATTTTCGACTATTATCAGGGCAAGTTCGCCTCAGGCGAGAATATCGGTACTCTTAATCCCTTCATCCGGTTTAAGTCGAATGAAACCAGACACATGTTCGAAGTCAACAAAACCGTAACCCGCACCTACATCATAAAGCCTCCTGCCGAGGGGCCGATCGAGGCTTGCTATGCGGTCTACGCTCACTGGGCGGAGCCTGATGTAACACCTGTCACCAATCCAGCCACCGACTTTCCCCTGATTGCGAACTCGTGCCTGCCTTATGAACTGGAGTTTTCGCAGGAGGGACTCATTGACCCTGATGCTCCCGATGAGGTTCAGGCCGAGCACATCCATATCCACATGAAGCACTGGGGCGTCATCCCGCTGGAGAGCGAAGAAGGTTATCAGTATTGGGACATGTCTCAGACCGATTTTATCGGTGGGAGCCTGAGTGTCGATTTCGAACCACATCCCTCCGGGCAGCCGGATGATTACTGGCCAACAATCTTCTGGGCAGGTTACTACTATCAGTTGCCGAGCGCGTTCCCGGGGACTTGGCCGATCTTGTTCGCTGTTGGCGTCCACGACCCGATCAAGCCAGGTGGCATCGGCGTGGTCGGCAAGGACTACTGGATTATGGACGTTCAGTTCGGTGCGCTTGACGGTCAGTGGTGAATAACCGCAATCATTTCCACCCCGGGAACCTGTTTCCCCTGCCGTGATGAGCTAACCTTTCCCTCATCGACCGAAACAGGTTCCCGGGCTGATTCTCCCACCACCCCCAGCCATTAACCATCTTTCTCCCGTTCAGGATGTCAGCTTTCGGAGAGCTCAACCGTTTATCCATTGTCAGGGGTGTCATCCTCTCCCTCGAGACGATCTCTGATTGCGGGGGGGAGGTAAATCCCTGACGTATCGAGCCGTTTGAGCGCGCTGAGAAACAGTTCTATGCGTTTGGACCGAGGGAGGTCGTTCGAGAGAACAATGAGAGGCTCCCTGTCAAGCCGACAGAATCCGCCCGAGCCGTCCTCCAGACGCTCCCTGCGGATTCTCACCCCGAGACGGGTGAGGGCGTCGATGAGTGTCGCCTCCAACTCCTGCTCTTTCACGGGTGAAATGCTACGACTGTTGATCGGGCGCTGTCAAAAGGGAATGGCGGATTCGGGCGGTCCGATCCCGTCGAAAATGTCTCTGAAGGCCGGGTGATCGCAATGCTGGCAACCGTTCATTCTTCCACGCTACTGGGCATCGACGCTGTGCCGGTGGAGGTGGAGGTCGATATTTCGTCGGGGCTAACCAGGTTTGACCTGGTGGGACTTCCGGACGCGGCGGTGATGGAGTCGCGCGAGAGGGTGAGGGCGGCGATCCAGAACTCCGGCTACGCATTCCCGCTGAAACGTATAGTAGTGAACCTCGCGCCCGCCGACATCCGGAAGGCGGGGGCGATGTACGACCTCCCCATCGCCCTCGGGGTGCTCGGGGCCACCGGGCAGATCGACATCGAGGAACTCGGGGGCCTCCATGTCGTCGGAGAGCTCGCGCTCGACGGCAACGTGCGATCGGTCCCGGGCGTCCTCCCCACCGCCATCCGCGCGGGCGAGGAACAGCGTACCGGACTCGTATGTCCCCACGCCAACCGCTATGAAGCGGCGCTCGTGTCGAAAATCGATGTCTTCCCCATCGTACACCTCCGCGAGATCATCGACCACCTCGGCGGATACGCGCGCCTGTCCCCGTTCAAGAACGGTCACGTTCCGCAAAAGGCGGAGTACGCTCAGTCGATCGATTTCATCGAGGTCAGGGGACAGGAAGCGGCGAAACGGGCCTGCGAGATCGCCGCAGCCGGTCACCACAACCTCCTCATGATGGGCCCGCCGGGCAGCGGAAAGAGCATGATCGCCAAGCGTCTCGGCACCATCCTCCCGGAGCTCTCCTTCGAAGAGGCCCTGGAGATCACGAAAATCCACTCGATCATGGGGCTGGTCGGCGACGGTAACGGGCTTGTCAAGCGCCGCCCCTTCCGCTCTCCGCATCACACCATTTCGGCTGCGGGACTTGTCGGAGGCGGCACCACGCCCTCCCCCGGCGAGGTCTCTCTCGCGCACCTTGGCGTCCTTTTCCTCGATGAGCTCCCGGAATTCAGGCGCGACGTTCTCGAGGTCATGCGTCAGCCGCTCGAGGATCGCAAGGTCACCATCTCCCGCGCGAGCGGTACCCTCACCTTCCCCGCGAACTTCATGCTGGTATGCGCGATGAATCCGTGCCCATGCGGATACTACGGCGACTCCATCAAGGAATGCACCTGCTCCCAGGCCAGAATCCATCAGTACCGACAGAGAATCTCCGGACCGCTTCTCGACCGCATCGACCTCCACATCACCGTTCCGCGCGTTCCGTTCGACAAGCTGAGAGTGCCGACCGAAGGTGAGCCGTCGGATGTCATCCGCCAAAGGGTCGATGAAGCGAGGCACAGGCAGGAAGCGCGTTTCAAGGGCCAGGGAATCTGGGCAAACGGCCAGATGAGCGAGAGAGACATTCGCGAGCATTGCGGGATACCGGACGAAACTTATGCGCTTCTGAAGCGGGCGGTCGATTCGCTCGGGCTGTCCGCGAGAGCCTACAACAGGGTGTTCAAGATCTCCCGCACGATCGCCGACCTCGACGGCGTGGAGAGAATCACCACCGCGCATGTCGCCGAGGCCATTCAGTACAGGATGCTCGATCGAACAAACTCCTAGTCACGATTGATTCCGTCCCCTTCCTCTCGTAGAATCGGACCGGCATTCCACGCTGTCTGGCATGACGGCATAACGATTTCTCTGTCAAACCGTCCCCGGCAATCTGAAAGGGGACTGGCACGCCGATTTCGCACGCCGCGGCGGGCGAAATCGGGGTGCCTGTCCCCGCTCTCGAACTACAGGGGGGGTTAGGATAATCTCATGCTCGAACCAAGCTACACTTGGGAGCCCGCACCGCATACCGCCGACCTCGCGATTGCCGTGTCTGCGTTGGAACCCACCGGCCTCTTCTACGCCGCGCTCGACGGCCTCCTCGGCACTCTCGAATTCGACAAGTCCGCTCCATCGGGAGGAGTGATTACCGAGTATCATCTTCATCTCTCGGGTTGCGCAATAGAGCCTGCACTCGTCGATTTCCTGAACGAGTGCATCTATGTCATGGAGGTGGAAGAGCTCGTGCCGATCAGCCTTCACTCGCTGAAGTACGATGGGAAGACACTCGACGCCGTGCTGCGATGTCGACCCGTGGCTGCGAACGAGACAAAAGAGATCGGACACATCAAGGCCGCCACCTACTCCGATCTCGAAGTGAGGCAGGTCGAAGGACGATTTCAGGCCAGGATCGTTTTCGACACGTAGAAGTACGTGGTAAAAGGTATCTTGGAGACAAGAGACGAGACCATGTCGGAAGAGAAATCGGAACGGAACATCACGAAGCTGGACGACAATCTTTATTGCCTTGGAAAAGCCTTCATGCAGGGGATGCGCGTGCCCGGCTACCTGTACGTATCGCCAAGACTCCTGCAGCTCGCGCTCAAGGACAATGCCTTAAGCCAGGTGGCCAATGTCGCCACCCTGCCGGGAATTGTCACGGGATCGCTTGCCATGCCCGACATACACTGGGGTTACGGGTTCGTCATCGGGGGAGTCGCCGCGTTCGATCCAAAGAAAAACGGCATCGTGAGCCCGGGCGGCGTGGGTTACGACATCAACTGCGGCGTGCGTCTCCTGCGCACCAACCTGGACGCCGTCGAGGTGTCCGGCCGGATCGAGCCCCTCATTAATCAGATTTTCCGCGACGTGCCGGTTGGCGTCGGCAAGGGCGGCGATTTCGTATTCGAAGGGAAGAAAATGCAGAAGCTTCTCACCGACGGCGCCGCGGCCATTGTCGATGAGGGCATGTCATGGCCGCAGGACCTCCAGTTCATCGAGGAGGGCGGGTGCCTTGACGGCGCCGATCCCTCCATCCTCACCCCCAGGGCGCTCGAGCGCGGCAAAAGGCAGTGCGGCAGTCTCGGAGCCGGAAATCATTTCATCGAAATCCAGCGCGTGCAGGAAATCTTCGACCGCCAGGCCGCCAACACCTACGGACTTGCCGAGAACATGTTGACCGTCATGATCCATACCGGCTCGCGCGGTCTTGGACATCAAACCTGCGACGACCAGCTTCGCGTGATGCGGGACGCGGTGGGGAAATACGACATCGACCTGCCCGATCGCCAGCTTGCGTGTGCGCCCCTGGAGAGCAGGGAAGGCCGCGACTATGTCTCTGCGATGGCATGTGCGGCTAACTTTGCATGGGCAAACCGATCCATACTTGTACACCTTGTGCGCGCGGCCTTCGAGCGCGTCTTCTCGGATTCCGCCGAAAATCTCGGCCTCGACATCGTCTACGACATAGCCCACAACATCGCCAAATGGGAGTATCACACTGTCGACGGGCAGAAAAGGAAGCTCCTCGTCCATCGGAAGGGCGCGACCCGCGCGTTTGCCGCAGGACATCCGGATGTCCCCGACGCCTACCGCAATGTCGGCCAGCCCGTGCTCATCCCCGGAGACATGGGCACAGCCTCATGGGTCCTCCGGGCGCAGCCGAAGGCGATGGAGGCTACCTTCGGCTCCACCTGTCACGGAGCCGGTCGCGCGATGGGGCGAAATGAAGCCAAGCGGAAGATCGACTACAACGACCTGATGAAGGAAATGAACAGCCGCGGAATCCTGGTGCGCGCAGGAAGCAAGAAGGGCCTCGTGGAGGAAGCGCCGGAGGCGTACAAGGATGTGGATGAAGTAGTGGAGGCAACTCACCAGAGCGGTCTGAGCACCAAGGTGGCGCGGCTCGTACCGCTCGCCGTCATCAAGGGGTAGATATCTACCCGTACCCCGCCAGCACTTCGGACGGTATTGTCTTGATGTACTTGTCCGCCATCAGGGCGGCGTGTGCACCCTGGCCGCATGCGATGATCGCCTGTTTGAACGGCTCCCACCTCACATCTCCTACGGCGAACAACCCCGGGAAGCTCGTTTCACACATGCAGCCCGCCTTTATGTATCCCCACTCGTCCATCTCCAGTGGAAGGTGGATGAACTCGGTGTTTCCCGTGGCGCCTATGTAGACGAACAAGCCCGCAATGTCCAACCGGGTGATCTCACCTGTCTTCAGATTTCTGATCTTGACGCCCGCCACCCTGTCCTCCCCCAGGACCTCCTCAACCACGCTGTCCCAGGCGAACCTGATCTTCGGGTTTTCGAGCGCCACCTTGGCGAGCTCCTGTTTGGCCCTGAGCTGATCGCGACGATGTATGATGGTCACAGAGCTCGCGAATTTCGTGAGATAGATGCCCTCCTCGACCGCGCTGTCGCCCCCGCCCACCACGCCGACGTCCTTTCCCCGATAAAACCCTGCATCGCACACAGCGCACGTAGAGATGCCTCTCCCGAGTTTCCCCTTCGCGCCCTTAACCGCGAGAGGCCTCGGATTGCTCCCAGTCGCCACTATGACCGCTTTGGCCCGGTACTCTTTCGAGCCGCCGACAACCCTGAACAACGGACCTCCGTCCAGCACCTCCAGCGACTTTACATCGTCCATCACGATCTCTACGTCCTGCTCCCTGAGCTGAGTCTCGATGCGCTCCGCGAGCTCGAATCCCGTAACGCCGCCGGGAAATCCGGGAAAGTTGTCATACTGGGACGACAGAAGCACCGCTCCCCCAAGTGCTCCCTTTTCGATGACGAGGGTTTTCAACAGGCCCCGACCCGCATAGATGCCCGCCGTCATCCCCCCCGGACCTCCTCCGATTATCGCTACATCGTAGAGGGTTACTCCTTCGCTCATCTGTCGCGTACCTCGAATCGGGCGAACTGACGAACCGATGCATCACCAGTACTGAAGCGGCATGCGATTATAGCACACGCGAGTCATCAAGGTTTCTCACTCTCCCAGGATGAGAGCAGACATCAAACGGTCGATCTCGGTCACGCTTCTCCGACCCGCCTCGACAACTTCCTCATGCCTCAAAACGCGGTCGGACCCATGCACGTTCGCGACCGCGCTCAGAGCCACGGATTTCATCGCACGCTCTTTCGCGCGCAGAAGCTCGGGCACCGTGCTCATCCCGACAACGTGACACCCCAGGCTTCTCAGCCACGCGACTTCCGCCGCGGTTTCGTACGTTGGTCCGGGCACGCCGACGTAATTGCGTCTCAGCAAACGGATTCCGCACCTTCCGGAGATGCTTTCCAGCCGGTCCGCAAGGTCCTTCGATGTCTCGGTCCACGGTCCGCCATCGAACGTCCGTTGCCTGCCGGGAATCGGGATGAAGCACCGATAACGCTCGACAACTAGCAGGTCACCGACTCTGAGCGACGGATCAAGTCCTCCTGCCGCATTGATGCAGATCAGTCGATCGGCACCCAGCCCGCTCGAAATGTCAATATATAAACCGATTTCCTCGTAGCTGTACCCCTGGTAGAAATGCCTCCTCCCGATCCATATCGCCCAATACCCTTCCCCTCCCTCGACTACCCTGAGCCTCCCCGCATGCCCTGGAACGCTCGGGTCGCTCAGACCCGGGATTTCGTCGTAGTCAAGTTCCAGCCCGACTTTCAACCCGTCCAGTCGAAGAGCCTGCCCGCTTCCTGTCGAGACCGCACCCGCGAGCTTATCGATCCCGAGGGAGCGCAGTACCCGACATGCGCTTTCGCCTGACGATGTCATGAGGGTGGTTGTTCGGGCGATTCCGTGCCCGGCACGGATTCCCCGGTCTGACTCTCCCCCGCGTCCAGATGCTTCTGGGCCTCGTAAAAAAAATCATGCGCCTGCCTGCTCTCAGGCGTCCCGAGCAGGTCCTCCGTTTTCAGAATGTCGATCGCCTGCTTCGCCCGTATGCTCACCGTCACCCAGTCGCCCAGCTCGGAGGAGATCTCCGCTATCTTCAGAAGAAACGGAAACTGCAGCCTGCCGAGATTGTAGTACTGCTCCGCCATCTCGCCTCCGCCCACCGGAGTGTTGAAACCGTTGTACAGCGGGATCAGGGCTTCCGCTTTCTCGCCGGACTTGATGAGGATATCCGCCTTGAGCCACCATCCCTGTCTCATCGTTTCTGTGATCTCGATCCAGTCCTGTCGCGCGCGCGATTTCTCCTTGAGGCCGCGGAAATCGATCTGCCCCGCGTCGTCGAGCGGCACAAACTTCTCTTCCAGAATCGCCAGGTACTTCAGCGCCTCATCATTGTTGCCTTCGTCGGCGTAATACTGCGCGATCCCAAGGTAGTATGTCGGGATGTTCTTCGGATCGAGCTTGATCGAGTGCAGCAATTTCGCTATTCCCTTTTCCTTCAGGGCGTTGTCGCCCCTGAGACGTCCGGCGAGAATCTCAAGCTGACCAACGTAATAGTAGCTCGCCGGCCTGTACGGTGTGACTTTGAGCAGGCGATATCCGTACCCCAGGCCGGGGTTGATGATTCTGTCGAGGTCGATGGGGGTTCCGCTTTTCGCGAGGTCCATAGCGCCATAGTAGTGTGCCGTCAGGAGGTCCTTCAGCGCGTACCAGTTCCAGGGATTGAAATTGAGGCTCTTCTGCCAGTACTTCATGCCCTCCTGAACGATCTCGGAGCGCACTTCGCTGTGAACCTGGCTGAACGTCGGGGTTTCCTGGGTTAGGCTCATCACCCGCTCCCGCTCGAGCTGCGACATCTTCTCCTCAGTTCGTTCCTCCGCCAGCTGGGCCTGGTTGTCGATCATTCCCTTCCCGGTCTCATATAACTGCATGGATCGGAACCCGAATATGTTCACCCCGAAGAAAATCAGCGCAAGGACCAGCCACACGATCACGGGTCTGATGAACCATCCTCGCCGAACCGTCTTTCCCGGCGCTTCCTTCACAACATTCGTCTTCCCGGCAGAAACGGGCTCCCATTGGTCGATCGTCTGATCCTGCTCCGCCCTGGAGTACGTGAATGTCCTCGCCACTATCGCCATCTGGCACAGAAGAAGCATCGGTATGACCGGGAAAGTCTCGTCAAAATCGAAAGCGAGGTGCAGGAGTTCGCCCATGATCCCGGCGAGAAGACCCACCCGGTAGACGGTGAGCATCTTGTGCGGGCCCTCTCTGAGCGTCCTGCGCACAAGGCTGAAAACAATGGCCAGGATCGACAGGATGACCGCTAACCCTATCACGCCGCCCTCGACCATGAACCTCAGGTAGAGGTTGTGAACATCCTTGCTGTAATAGAAGGGATTAGTCTGGTAGTGAACATAGTAGTAGCCGAAGGTATTAAACCCGATCCCGAACCACGGGTGCTTGAGGAAAACGCGCCACGCGATCGACCAGAACTCCATGCGCCCCACCACGGAATAATCGTCCCACCTGATCTGGTTGATCCTGTCGATGATCGGCTGGAAAAAGTGCCCGCGGTGCCTGAGCACGAACGGAAGAGCGGAGAGGAAATACAGCACCAAAAGGACGGCGGGCCTCCACGACACCATGATCTTCCGCCTGGACAGCACGAACGGAATCCAGAAGAACGGTATCATCGCAGCGAGCCATCCCGCGCGCGAGAGGGTCAGGACGAACCCGGTGAACGTGATGTAGAAAATGTAGAGGATGAGAAACGTATGCCAGCCGCGCCTCAGCGAATAGAACTGCGCAAGCATGGTCGGCCAGATAAGGAGCAGGAAACCGGCGCACGGATTATGCCAGTAGAAAGGATACGAGAGCGGGATCATCTCGCCCCTGCTCCAGAGAGCGCCGTAGAATATAAAGAGGCCGTAGAACGCTATCAGGAATCCAAAAACAAGCACCAGTTCCACAAACTGCCTCAGTCTCTTCAGAGAGTCGATATACGTGTAGCAGAGAAAGGCCATGGCCGCATATGCGAGGAAATTCATGGCCTCCTCGATCGTCTCGGATCGCCGGATCGTGACGATGTTCGCGTCTATCAGCAAAAGAACCAGCGAGATCGGCAAAACGGCCCGAAGATTGACAAGCGCGAACTTCGATCTGATCGTCGAGTAGTCGAGTATGCAGAAAATCGCCAGTCCCCCGAAGATAAATGCGCGGAACGCCCATTGCGGAGCCTTCGCCAGATCGATGCTACCCCCCTGGTTCAGAAGAAGGTAGGCGAGAACCACGGCAAAATAGATAATGAACCAGAGGCCCCTGTCCCGCAGAAGCTCATCGAGGAAGCTCTGATAACCTTCGATTCTGCCCTGGAGCGCAGCACCCGCCTCCGGACGTGTGATTTCCTTGTTTCCTGCCAATGCCGCTACTAGTATACATCCTGCTCTCACTCCGTGCTATGCACGATTGCGCCCGGTCGACGCCCCCGCTAGAATGTCGACAAAGAACCGGACCGGCTGACCGGCTTGGCGAATTCATGACGGAAGAGACGAGGCAAGACGGCGACGACTCTCAGGCGATTCCGGTCGCCGACGCCGAAACGTCCCCGGCCCCCGTCTCACCGGCTCCCCCACGCCGTCCGTTCCTCGACCGCCTCCTTGGAGCTCTCTCGCTCGTCCTCCCCCTGGTCCTCTACTACATCACCACCTGCCCGGTCGTGTATTACGGGGACGCGGGCGAGCTTACTGCGGCCGCCTACCGATGGGGCGTCGCGCACCCTCCCGGATATCCCGCCTACATCATCTCCCTTGCCGTTTTCCTGCGCCTTCCGCTTTCCTGGCTTGCGCCCCGTGGACAATTCCTTCAACCGATCGCCTGGCAGGCCAATTTCCTCTCGGCCGTCTTCGGGGCGCTCACGATCTGGATCGTCTACCTGATTGTCCTGCGACTCGTCCGCAAGCCCTTCCTTGCGCTCGTTGCCGCGCTCCTTGTCGCCACCGGCCGCACTCTCTGGTCTCAGACCGGCATCGCCGAGGTCTACACGCTCAACGCGTTTCTGACGTCGCTTGTCGTCCTTCTGGCTGTCGTGCAGAGCGAAAAGCCCGCAGGCTCGATGGGCCGGATCGTCTTCCTCCGACTGGGAAGCTTCGTGTGGGGCCTGATGCTGTCGAACCACCACGAGTCCGCGTTTTTCTTCCCTTTATGGCTCACGATGCTGTATCTCGCGCTTCAGCCTTCAATGGAGAAGAGACGGCCTGCTCTTCCCCATCCGAGAATCGTCCTGGAGGCCGTCCTGTTCCTCGGGCTCGGACTCCTCCCCTATCTCTATCTTCCGATCGCCGCCTCCATGCATCCGCAGCTGAACTGGGGCGATCCTTCAAACCTCCGCGATTTCATCAAGGTCCTCACCCGCGAGGAATACAGGCATGCGAAAGCACTCATCAAGGGAGACCTCGTCACTTCTCTCGGTATTTTCCTCGGCTTCCTGCGCTGGACCCTTATCCAGTATCTCTGGCCGTTTCTCGTTTTGGCGATTCCCGGGTTCGTGTCCATTTTCAAACGATCCCCCCATCGGCCCGCCCTGATCGCCACCGCGCTCTCGGTTTTCCTCATGAGCGCGGCATTCATCGTTTACTTCGCCGGGATCGATCGATCCAGCATGTTTTTTCTCGAGGTGTATTACATCCCCTGGTACATCGCGCTGGGAGTGCTCATTGCCCTCGGGGCGGATTCGATCGCCGTCCATGCGAAAACCCGATCAATCGCGGGCAGGAGCGCGTGGGTCGCCGTACCGATTCTTCTGGTGCTCCTCGCAACGGTGCTCGGATTTAAGTTGAATTTCGCCGTCTGCGACATGCGCGACAACATCGCCGGCTACGTCTATTCGCACGACGTTATCGCGACGCTGCCGTCGCCCCCCCAAAGGAACGTCCTCGTCACCGGAGGCGATGAGATCTTCCTGTTCTGGTACTGGAAATGGGTCGAGGGCACGGACAAGGATGTCGGGGTGATCGGCATGGACGCCCTGGGCACGTGCCATAGCTGGTTCTGGGACGATCTCGGGCGCGATCAGCCCGACCTCGTCCTCCCCTGCGACTCCGGCATGGACAGGACATACTCCGGCGACGAGCTCCGCAACAAGGTTCTGGAGACCCTCATGCGCGAGAATCGCGGGACCTACAGGTTCTGGATGACCTCGTGGGACCCGGTCCTCGATCCCATCGTCTACGACGGTCCGTGGCACATGGTGCTGGACGGTCCGGTGCTCGAGCTCGAGCGCGATTCCGAGCGCAACATGACCGACTATCCCAGGGCGAGCGCTCCGGAGAACCAATACCTGTTTCGCAGCCTTCTTGAAGTCAGCCGCGTCGGCCTTGCGCCTTTCGAAGAGGAGATATACGACCGGTACGCGGCCGCGTGCTACAACCTGGCGGTCTATTTCACGCGCGAAAATATGCCGGACCGCGCCATCGAGTTCACCGGACTGTGCCTCCAGTTCGTCCCGGACTACTCCCCGGGTCCCAGGATGCGGTCCCCCATCGAGCTGCTTGTGGCCAATCTCTACAAGGCCGGCGACCTCCCCCGCGCCACCGAGATCCTGACCGATCTGCTCAGGCAGGAACCCTCCAACAGCCTCTATCACGCGGCCATGGCGGAAATCCACCTGACCAAAGGAGACAAGGAGTCCGCACTCCGCGAGCTCGAGATCGCCATCAGCCTGGACCCCAGGAACGACTTGATAAGGGCTATTTACGAGGGCCTGAAGCAGAAAGAGGACGACTCCGGAGGCAACTAGCGTCGCCGCTCTGCTTTGTTTTTAATTGATACCTATACTTGTGATCCCTGAGGGATTTCCGCCCTTTCCCGCGTGCCGATGTTGTGACGGAATCGCGCCCCTGCTATACTAGCAGGCCGGTCTGAACCGGGAATACACGCACAAGGAGTCTTGTTTCATAGATGCAGCCGCATTCGTATCTCAATCAGAAGCTCAATGAGTTCGGGGTTAAGTATCAGCTCGGGAGGGGCGCCTACGCCGTCGTTTACGCCGCGGAGGACCTTCAGGGAATATGCGGCCAGAAAAACAAGCTGGTCGCTCTGAAAATACCCATTGACCAGAAGAAGTCCTACAAGAAGCAGATGGCCGAGGCCGAGTTCCTTATGGCCCTCGACCATCCCGGCATCGTCAGGGTTTACTCCATCGAGTTCAACCGCCTGCACAACATATTCTTTTTCGTGATGGAGATTCTCGAGGGGAAGAGCCTCGAGGAGATCATCGATCTCGCATGCTTCCAGCCGCTCCCCCCGAAGAACACCGAACGTCTCATCTCTCAGATCCTGGCGGTGCTCAAGTATTTCAAAGAAAAGAACATCGTCCACCGCGACATCAAGGCCGCCAACTTCGTCGTGCACAACGAGACCGGTCGCGTGACCCTCACCGACTTCGGCTTCGCCAATTATATCGACAAGCTCGACCCGAAGACCCTTCGCGCGGGCACTCTCTACTACATGCCCCCGGAGCAGCTCGACGGCAAGCCCGAGCCCGCGAGCGATGTCTGGGCCGCCGGCGTGATCCTGTACAGGATGCTCACCGGTCGCCTGCCCTTCAATGCGGGAAACGAGCAGGAGCTCATTCGACTGATCCGACAGGAGGAGCCTCTCCCCGTCAAGGACCTGAACGCAAAGGCCCCCGATCACCTCGTCGAAATCTGCAGCGCCTGCCTGATTAAGGACCCGACCCTCCGCTACAACCACTCGTACGACTTCGAAAAAGCGCAATCTGTCTGAGCCGCGACAGTTATGGAGCGGTCCCGCCGATCGGCCA
>Ga0315294_10005651_pt1 | contig 13713 bp, 12 predicted proteins | sample YL17G13_40_MG_FD_203626 | JGI IMG/M metagenome (GOLD analysis project Ga0315294, IMG submission 203626) | Sediment microbial communities from Yellowstone Lake, YNP, Wyoming, USA - YL17G13_40 | ecosystem: Environmental > Aquatic > Freshwater > Lake > Sediment | place: USA: Wyoming | collected... | reverse complement strand
CAGTTCGGCTGACCAAGGACGAGCATGAGCAACTGCTGCGGGAAGAGAACGTTCTCCGCAGGCTCATGTCCATCGAACTGCTGGAGCAGATCGGCAAGGACTACAGGGCCAGGAAGTTCGAGATTCAGGGCATCGATCCCGCAGAGCGGGACAAGTTCGTGAAGGAGAAGGTCTTCAGCACCCTCGAGGCCGTCCTCCAGGACAAGCAGGTGGGCGCCAGAGCGCAGAAGGCCTTGGACGATCTGGGGGAGACCGTCCCCGACGCCAAGTAGCCACGCGCGCCCGCCGCCACTCAACCTTTCAGTACAAGAAAAGCCCTGGCGACTCCGTCGCCAGGGCTTTTGCATTCTCATCAGCAGGCGGCACGGCAGGCGCCGGTCACTTCGGGCTCTCGCCGGTCGTCTTCTGCGCCTTCCGGATCGTCTTCAACCTCTCCAGCTCTCCGCGCCTCTGCTGCTCTGACGGCTTCTCGTACCGCGACGACCGCTTCATCCGATTGATGATGCCTTCCTTGTCGCAAAGCTTCTTGAAGCGTCGAAGGGCGTCCTTCACGCTCTCATCTGGTTTGACTATAACCTTCGCCATAGACCGAAACTCACCTCCTTGACGCACCGACAAAAAGAGCATACCGATGGGAATTGAAGGTCAGCATTATAGCACTTTGAAAGAATGGGTCAAGTCGCAAGGCCGTTCCCGGAGCCCTCTGCAAGGCGGACAAGCCGTCCGTGGTGGCATTCGCCCCCGCCCTTCCGTGCGTGGTATCATGGCGCGCACACGTGACTCGATCTGCGCGGGCGAAGATGCGACACCTCAAGATGACCATCGCGGCAACTGCTTTCTGGCTCTTGCTTGCTGCGCCCCCCGCCCGCGCGGCGTCCGCGCCTCCGGCACTCGACGACAACGCCAGGATTGAGCTCGCGCGGGTGGATGAGCACGTCATCACCGCCAGGGAGCTCGAAGCGTTCCTGAAGATAGCCTACCTGGACGAGAACCTGCGCAAGCAGCTCGACGCGCTCGCCCCGCTCCACCGCGAACAGCTCCTCGCCGAAGGCCGCAGGACGGCCCTCACCGAGCTCATCGAACGAGAGCTCATCCTCACCGAGGGCCGCAAGGTGGTGCAGGACAACCCCAACGTCAAGGAAGCCATTGACATGGTGGTTGAGGAGCGCTTGCGCAAGATTCTCAACGAGAAAGGGTCTCACATCGCCACACACGAATGGCTCCGCGAGCAGGGCCTCACCATGCAGGATTGGAAGGACCTCCTCGCCGACCTCATCGTCATGCAGAACTACTTGTGGGAGAACGTCAACTCGCACGTGCGCGCCACGCCGGCCGAGATCCGCCGCTATTACGAAAACAACAAGGAGAGCCTGCGCCTGCCGCGCCGCATCGCCTACCGCCTCATCATCGTGGACCCCGCAGGCTGCCAGACGGCGGACGAGGAACGCGCCAGGGCCGAAACGGTGCTCAGCCGCGTCAAAGAAGGCGAGGACTTCGGAAAGCTGGCGGACGAGTTCTCGCTCGACCGCGCCAGGACGAAGGGCGGGCTGCATCAGGTGGAAGCGCCCGCCGCGCCCGCTGACTGGTTCCCGCCGCTCTGCGGCGGTCTCCAGCCTGGCCAGTGCTCCGGTGTCGTCAAGACGGAGGCGGGCTATTGCATCACGAAACTGGAGCGCGTCGAGGAGAGCAGAACGCCCTCGTTCGACGAAGTGCAGGAGCTGATCGGGGAGCTGCTCAGGAGGAAAAAGACGGATCTGGCGCGGCGCGAGCTTATTGATGAGCTGCGCCGCAAGATCCACATTGAGGTGTACCCGGAGGGCCGAAAGATACTCGGCGACTCCGCGCAGTTTTGAATCCGGCGGCCCGCCGCGTTAGAATGATTTGAGCTTCGACACGTGCCCATTCTCCCTGTCAAGGAACGCAGTGAACATGAGCAACCTCACCGGCGCCGCCAACAACCACGAAGCCGACGAGAAAGAACGTGACCGCGCCTCGCTCAGCGACCGGCTCTTGAAGTCGCGCACGATCCTCCTGGCCGAGCCTATCACTAAGGACCTGGCGGAGCGCGTCTGTGCCAGGCTCCTCCTGCTGGACGGGGAGGACGACAGCAAGCCCATAACGCTCTACGTCAACTCGCCGGGCGGCGACGTGGACGCGGGGTTCGCCATCTTCGACATGGCGCGGTTCATATCCGCGCCCATCAGGTGCATCTCCACGGGGCTGACGGCAAGTGCAGCCGTTATCGTGCTGCTCGCCGCGCCGAAGAAACGCCGCTACAGCCTGCCCAGCTCCCGGTTCCTGATGCACCAGCCATCCACGGGCGTGCACGGCTCGAGGGCCGACATCCAGATTGAGGCCAATGAGATCCTCAAGATACGCGCAAAGATAAACGAGCTCATTGCGCACGAGACAGGCCAGCCCGTCCAGAAAGTGGAGAAGGACACGAGCCGCAACTACTGGATGAGCGCTGAGGAAGCGCACGAGTACGGCCTCATCACCAAGATCATCAGGTCAAAGTCGGACGTCAAGGACTAGCCGGCATCCCTCTTCTTCCCGGAAGGCGGCCACACGATGAAGCACATTGCACTGACTGTATTCGTCCTGTCCCTTGCGCTTCTGCCCCTTCCCTGCCCCGCCGGCGAAGCGCCGCCGGCTGAGCAGCCGCTCAGCGCGGAGACGATGGCGCTGCTGCGCGACGCAGGCCGCAAGGTCCAGGCCCTCCTCCAGCAGGAGCAGCTTCTGGAGGCCGCAAAGCTGCTGCGCGAGACGGCAGAGAAGGTCGGCGCTAATCCTGTGGCTGACCAGCTCCGGTTCGACGCCGCAAACCTGATGCTGATGAGCTATCAGTCCACGGGGACCGGCAGGGACGACCTGCACAAGGCCATCGCCGACTTCCTGGCCAAGGCGTCAAACCAGACGAAGGAACAGGCATGCATTGCAGCCGCAAGCCTCTACGCGGATTCCCTGGGCTACCAGCAGGCTGAGGCGACGCTCAAGGAGTACCTCGACAAGTTCCCGGCTCCCACAAAAGAGGAAATCGAGCAGTTCAAGAAACAGGTGCCGCCCGTGGACCTGCAGAGCGGTGAGGCGATTGAGCACCCCCGCCTGCTCGGCAGGCAGGCCGCCGAGGGCATACTGAAGCGCATCTCCGTGGTGGGGAAGAAGCCGCCGCAGTTCGAGCTGGTGACCCTGGCCGGCGCGAAAGTCTCTCCCGACTCGTTCAAGGGCAAGGTGCTGCTGATTAACTTCTGGGCCACCTGGTGCGCCCCGTGCCGGGCGCAGCTCCCGGACACCCGGATGACCTATGGCAAGCACCACGAGGCGGGATTCGACATACTCGGTCTCAGCGTTGACCGCGACAAGGACAAACTGACGGCCTTCGTGGACTCGGAGAAGATCCCGTGGCAGCAGGTCTTTCTCACACAGGAAGTCGCCGAGAATCTCGACAAGGCGTACTCCTTCTATCCGATACCGGCCACGTTTCTCGTGGACCGCCAGGGCATCGTGCGAGCGCGCGACGTCCAAGGCCCGGTGCTCGAGGCCGAGATAGAGCGGCTCATCAAGGAGAAGCCGCCCGCGCCGTAAGGCGCAGGCACGCTGCCGCCAGGCTCCTGCCTGCGCCACTCCCCTGCCAATGGACCAACGAGATTCCAGCCGCAACTTCCGCGTCCTCATCCTGAGCAGCTCGCTTTTCGGGCTGGCCTTCGGCATCTATGACCTTGCGCTGCCGCTCTTCATGCATGCCAGCGGCTTCACCGCCCTCCAGGGCAGCCTTGTCTTCGCCGTCCCGCTCGGGGTCAGCATCGTGCTGCGGCTCTGGATCGGGCGGTTCAGCGACTTCCTGGGGCGCAAGGTCTTCTACACGCTCAGCATGTTCGGGGCCGCGGTGTGCAGCTTCCTCACGCCGTTCTTCCCCATCGTCTCAGCCCAAGTGGGCCTGAGGAGCCTCTGGATGGCCTGCCAGAGCATGCGCGACACGCTCCACTCGGTGTTCCTCTACGAGACGGCCAAAGAGAAGTTCATCAGCATAGTGGGTAAGACCAACGCCGCACACCTGGTGTTCCAGGCGGCGGGCCTCATTCTGGTCGGCTACGGCCTCGGATGGGTCCTGCCGGGCAAGGCGGGCGCGCAGGAGAACTACATGCCCGTGCTGATGCTCAGCAGCGCGGCGGCGCTCGCGGCCTCCGCAGCGCTCGCCATCGGACTGCGCGAGCAGTTCCGCACCGCGCCGCTCCAAACCTCCGTGTTCCTGAAGGAACTGGTCAGCGTGGAGTTCGACGCGCGGCTGTACGTGTTGATGGCGGCCATGATCGTCTTCTCCATCGGGCTGGGGACGTGCCACACGTACACGATGTACGTCTTCTGGCAGGACCGCTTCGGCATAAGCCGCAGCGGGATGGGATGGCTGATGGCCGCGCACAGGCTGGCGTTCGCAGTCTCGTCGTTCATGGCGGGGTTCGTCGTGCGCGGCTGGGTCCACAAGCATCGCCGCGGGGTCATGATGGCCCTGATATGCGTGCAGGGAGTCACCACCGCAGCCGCGGGCATCATCCCGCAGTTCTGGCCCGCGCTCGTGGTGTGGCTGATGCACGACCTGCTCGGCGCCGGCGTATGGAGCCCCATCCGCCAGTCGCTGCTCCAGCGCTACAGCCGCGGCCACGTGCGGGGCACAGACACCGCGAAGGCACTCGCGATAGGCGAGGCGGGCATGATTGTGGGAGCGCTTCTGGCGGGCTGGCTCTACAGGCCGGAGGCCGCCGCACTTGTCCGCGCTGCCATCCCCCTGCCGGGCGGCGACAAGGCGCACCTCGGTCTGCCGTTCCTTGTGGGCGGCGTCATAACCGTCGTCTCCGTCGTGCCGCTCCTGGCGCTGCTCGTGATGGACCCGGAGGAGCGAGGCGAGGCCGCGACGAACGCCGCAGGTTGACTGGCCCGCAGCCGCAAACTATATTGGATGTTTGCCGTGCTCGCCCCATGACCGATGTTCCGACCGGAGGGCTGATGCGCGCAAGCGTTATCGTGTTCCTGACGCTCCAGGCTGCCTTCGCGCTGGCTGCGGTCGGTCTGGCCGCCGACGACGCCGCCGAGAAGGAAGCCCGGCAGCTTTTCCGCTCGGCTTTCGCCGAGAACGTTGAGGCAAAGAAGCGCGTGGAGATACTCGAAGCCCTCGTCAAGGACCATGCGGACAGCAGGTGGGCAGACGATGCGCTCTGGGCGCTCGGGGAGATGGCGGCTCAGGCCGGCAGGCGGGAGCAGGCCGTGCAGTACCGCCGGGGCCTGATGGAGCGCGCCACGCCGCCGTCGCTCGAAAGCTTCACCTGCAACCTGCCCATCTACTCCAACTCGCGCGTTCCGAAAGCGCTGTACCTGCTGACTGTGACGGGCAACCGCTACGCCAAGGACGGCATCAAGGCGGTGCCCTTCAACCCCGTGCCGATGCTCGTGCACGAAGACCTCGCGCTGGACTACGAGGCGATGAAGATGCTGAACCAGGCGCTGCGTGAGTACCAGTTGGCGGCTGCAGTCGCCCCCAAAGACGACTTCTTCGAGAAGTTATACCTCCGCCGCGCCGGGCAGCTTGAGGAGAAGATCAAACAGCTTGAGAGCATCAAGGCAGGCAAGACGGACGAGAAAGAGCCGGATGCAAACAAGCCGAAGGACAACCAGCCCGAGGAACCGAAAACTGACAAGAAGCCCGACAAGCCGAAACAGAAGGAAGGCCCCGAGCCGGGCAAAGAGAAAAACGATTAGCCTGCCCGTGCCCGTTGTGCTGGCGAGCAAGTCCCCCGAGCGGCGCAGGCTTCTATCGCGCATCGTGCGCCGGTTCGACGTCGTGGAGCCGCAGGTTGACGAAGGCGGCGCGTGCTGCTGTGCGGACGCGGAATCGGTCGCGGGCAGACTTGCGGAGGCGAAGGCGCAGGACGCGGCGCGGCGCCGCCCTGATGCCCTCATCATTGCGGCCGACACCGTGGTCGAATGCCAGGGCGAGATCATCGGCAAGCCTGCAGACCGCGATGACGCCGTGCGGATTCTGAGCAAGCTCACTTCGCACCCGCACCGGGTTGTCACCGGCCTGTGCGTCATGGCGCCGGACGGCAGGCGCCGGGCGGCCGTTTCAGTGGCGCGCATCAGGATGAGGAAGTTCACGCAGCAGGAAATCGAACGCTACGTGGACCGGGAGGACGCGCTCAACCGTGCGGGAGCGTACGCCCTCAAGGAGTTCGACCCGAACGTCCTCTCGCTGGATGGCAGCCGCACGGCTGTGATGGGGCTTCCCGTGGAGATGCTCGGCGACATCATCGAGTCTCTTTACCCCTCGCTCGGCAGGCAGGCATGACGCTGGAAGGATTCAGCTGGCTCATAGCGGACAAGCTGGCCGGACTTGCCTATCCGGAGGCCGGCGAGGATGACCTGTTGGAGCTCCGGCAGATGGGCGTGCGCGCCCTGGTGTCGCTCACCGAGCGCGCGCTGCCCGGGGCGCTCGTGCAGAAATTCGACATCGCTTACCTGCACCTGCCGATTGCGAACTTCGCTCCTCCGAGGCCGGAGCAGATAGACCGGTTCGTGAGCTTCTGCGAGGACAACATCAGCGCCGGCCGCCCCGTGGCGGTCCACTGCCTGGCAGGCATGGGCCGCACGGGCACGATGCTCGCCTGCTACCTCGTGTGGCAGGGCACGGCGGCAGAGCAGGCCATCGAGACCGTGCGCGACAACCGCCCCCATTCCATCGAGACAGTCGAACAGGAAAGGGCCATCGTCGAGTACGCGGCCCGCGTGCGCGCAATCAGAAGGGCCAGGGGGAAGAAGTCCGGGAACTAACGAGACTGCGTCACAGAAAGACGGCATCACCATGCAAAGGTTCAACGTCATAGGAGCGGTCCCCACCGTTGACGGCGCGGCCTCGGCCGCGATCGTGGCGCGCACCTCGATTTCGTCGTGCGAAGTCCTTTTCTTTGAATCCGACCGGCTGTCCGAGTTTTTCACCAGCGACGTCCAGAGCAAGCTGCCGGGTTTCTACACGCTCGTCCTGTGCGGGCACGAGGTGGCTCACGCGGACTGGGACGGTCGGCTCATGCGGCCGCACCTGATGGACGTCCTGCGCGCCTTCGTGTCGCCCGTGCTCTGGTTGAGCGCCGCCCCGTGGGAACCCGAAGACACTGCGGCCATCCAGCACATCATCGGAGAGAGCAACCTCATAGTCGGCGACCACACAGCTTCCACTGCCGCTCTGGCGCGCAGCCATTTCTTCAAGGCGGGCGACACATACGCGGACAACCTTGTGCGCCTGGCCGGGCCGCCGCGCCGTGACGAAGAGCCGGAGTGGGTGGGCAGGTGGCGCCGCGTGCTGAGCGCGCTCAGGAACGACCCCGTCAGACTCCGCGAGGCCCTGCAGCCCCTCATCGAGGAACGCCCGCAGGACATGGGCGTCGGGCTGATTGCGCTCGCTGAGCGCGTAGAGAAGGAGAACGGCGACGACGCCGCTCGCACTGCGGGCGAGCCGGTTGACATGGGCGAGTTCAAGTTCGTCACCGTCGCCGCGCCGCCGGGGCGGCACGCCTTCTGGCGCGAGATATCGGACTGCGCCCGGGCGAAGACCGGCGCTCAGCTCTGCCTCTGCCGCCTGACGGGCCGTTCGGTGCTCATCCTGTCCTGCGGCCGCGAGGCGCGCGTTGACCTGCGGCCATGGGCGCAGTACGCGACGGACATGCTGCCCAACGTGACGGCCTTCGGCCGCCGGCCCGACGCCGTGCCGCTGCACGTGCGCGGGCTTAAGGATGACCCGACGCTGGAGCAGAAGGTCATCGGCATGCTGCACGAGGGCGCGCATCTGTTGAGCACGTGACGCCCCGCGGAGCCGGCTTTCAGGAAGGACCACCAGAAAGGGAACAGGAGCAAGAATATGGCGAAAGCTCAGGACATTCTGAACTATATGCGCGAGGTGGGCACGTGGGTCAACTGGGAGCACACGGTGGACCGCGTGATTGTGGGCTCGGCGGAGGCCGAGGTGCAGCACGCGGCGGTGGCATGGATTCCCAGCCGCGAGGCGCTCAAGAGGGCCATGGAGCTCGGCTGCCAGCTCTTCGTCACGCACGAGCCGACCCTTTACTCGCACACCAACGAGCTCGACAGCATTGACAAGTGGCCGGGCGCACCCGAGAAGAAGAAGTTCATTGAGGACAACGGCCTGACCATCCTGCGCTGTCACGACACGTGGGACAACATGCCGGACGTGGGCATCCCGTGGTCGTGGGCCGCCTTCCTCGGCATCGAGGGGCAGCCGTCGGCCTCGCGGCCCTACATGAACGTCTACCCCGTGCCGGCGACCACGCTGGATGAGCTGGCGCGCAGGGTCGCCGCGCGCACCGCCGTCATCGGCGAGCCGAGCGTACAGGTCGCAGGCGACCCCAAGCTCAGGGTGGAACATCTCGGCATCGGCACGGGCTGCGCGTGCTTCCCCGTGGCCTACCGCGAGATGGGCGCCGACGCGGGCATCGTCTGCGACGACGGCACCTCATACTGGCAGGCCATCCAGTGGGCGGTCGACCAGGGCTTCGGCATCATTCGCGTGAACCACGGCACGAGCGAGGAGCCGGGCGTGGCGGCCATGGCCCGGCACTTTGCGAAGAAGTTCCCCGACGTCACATTCCACCACATCCCGCAGGGGTGCCGGTTCAGACTCGTGGGCGTGTGAAGCGCCCTCACCCGTGCTCGGTGCGCTCGAGGATGGAGAGCTGGAGGTCGCGGCTGAGGCGGCTCCAGTATTCCGAGTACCCTCCCACGCGGATTATCAGGTCTTCGTGGCGCTCGGGGTGCTCGAAGGCGTCCCGCAGCACGGCCTGGTCCACGACGTTGATCTGAATCTGCATCCCCCCCATGCGGAAGTAGGTGCGGATGAGGTCTTTGAGCCTTTCGCGCTCGTCCGGGGTGCTGAGCAGCTTCTTCGAGATGCGGATGTTGACGACCATCGTGCCGGGGGCGTGGACGAGGTCGAGGCTCGTGACGGAGCGCAGGAGCGCAGTCGGGCCGCGCCTGTCACGGCCCTGGTAGGCGCCAGCGCTGTCGGCAATGGGCGTGCCGGCGCGCCGCCCGTCCGGCGTTGCGCCCACGGGCTTGCCGGCATCCGCGTAGGTGACGAACATCAGGCATGCGGGCAGGAAGCGTCCGCCGCGCCACGGCGCGCGCGACATGAACTCGTGGAAGATGAACTCGGAGAACTCGCGCGCCAGCGAGTCCGCGCGCTCGTCACCGTTGCCGTAGCGGGGGCACTTTTCGAGGCGCTTGCGCAGCGCCTCGCGCCCCTTGAAGTCATCGCGAAGCACGGCCAACAGCTCCGCCGCTGTGATTTCCCTGTTCTCGAACACCACCTCGCGCAGCGCGCAGAGAGAGTCCACGATGTTGGCGATGCCCTCGACGTTGTTCACGCTCCAGTTGTAGCGCGCCCCGCCTGCCGCGTACTCGCGGCCCTGGTCAATGCAGTCGTCAATCAGCAGCGTGCGGATGAGCTGCGGGAAGTAGCGCGCCTTGTTCGCCTGCCAGGAGCTGATGTCGTCGGTGAACCGGCGGACCTCCTCGCGCAGGTGCGTCTTAAAGCGCGCGAGGAACTCATCGAACGTCCCGCAGCTTGCCAGCTCCCTGTGCAGCACATCCACGAAGCGGACGGGGATGTTGAAGTGCGCATCGAGCGAGCCGACGTTCGAGCGGCCGTGCACCATCGTCTCGGTGCAGCCGCCGAAGGCGAACCACGGCAGGTCGTCCTCGCGGATGCCCAGATGGGCCTCGCGGAGCGCGCGGAAGTAGTTCTGCTCGCCGTAAAGCGCAGGCAGGCCGGCGCCCGTGGCGATGCAGTCGAGCGCGGCGTCCCAGATTTCCTGAGGTGTGTCCTCGCGCAGGCGCAGGGCCAGGTTCGGGCGGCGACGGCCGCGCGCGGCCTCGATGCACAGTATGGTGAGTTCGCTGGCGCCCTGCTCGCCGCCGGCGGCTGTGCCCCCGATGGCCGCGTTCCAGCCCGTGGACCTGTCCATATGAGTCCACGTCGCGCGAATCATGTCGAGTGCTTCATCGCGGCCGAGCCGCCCCGCCTTGCGGTCGGCCTCGAAGAAGGGACGCATGAACTGGTCGAAGCGCCCGAGGTTGTCGTTGCCGTCGAGCACATAGATGAAATGCACCGCGACCATCGCGTCGTGGAAGCCAGTTGCAGGCTCGAACGGCACGCGGCGCAGAGCGCTCAGCAGGCGGCGTCGGCGCGTCTCCTGCTCCGGGTCGCTCAGGTGGGCCGACTCGACCTGTCCGATGAAACGCCCGTGCAGGATGCGCACGCCCTCTATCACGACCAGGAGCGACTCGTAGAGGCGGACCTTCTCGTCCTCGCCGAGCCGTCGCGCGCGCTGAAGCCCCGCACGAATCCGCCTCTCGAAACCGTCCAGCCCCTCCGCGAGCACGCGGTCATAGTGCGGGATGCTGTGCGTGTAGCCGCCGGCGGGCGGGAACGTTGACCAGAAGGCGCCGAGCGCGTCGAGCGCGGCGCGCTGCGCGTCGGTGCTCGCCTTCTTGCGCTTCTCATCAATCGCGGCGGCGCTGTGTCCGAATCTCACGTAATGGTGCCAGACGGCCTCGCCGCAGCTCCAGACGTCGCCGCAGAAGGGATAGAACCACTCGCCGCCGTAAGGCGGGAGCGGACAGCGGGCGAGGTGGTTGCGGATGCCCTTCGCCACGCGCATCAGCGGCGGCAGCTCCATCGCCTGCGCGGACTCCGGCACGCCGTCCTCAAAGAACCCGGCAGCGAAATATTCGCCGATTTCGTTGAGCGCCTCGACCGCCGTGTCTTTCTCCGTCGTTCCTGCCATGCCCGCTACCCCTGCACCGTGGCCTCAAGCTTTTCAGCTTCGACGATGGCCTTGAGGCGATTCATCCCTTCGTCGTCCGGCGGCTGCAAACCATTGAGTTCGTATGGCCTGCCGAGTCGCTGCCACTTCGATTCGCCGAGCCTGTTGTAGCGCATCAGGTCCACCTGCCGCACGTTGGGGAGCGAAGCAGCCATCTCCGCGATGGCGCGCAGGTTCTCCGCCGAGTCTGTGCGCGTGGGTATCACGGGCACGCGGATAATCACGGGCACGCCCACCTCCGCGAGCATCCGCAGGTTGTCGTGAATCACCCGCGCTTCCACGCCGACGACCTCCCTGTGCCTGGCTGCATCCATCACCTTCAGGTCGAAGAGGACGAGGTCCACGTGACGCGCGGCCTCGCGCAGATGCTCCGCCTTGCCGTAGCCGCTCGTGTCGAGCACGGTGTGGAGGCCAGCGCTCTTGCCGGCCTTGAGCAGCGCGATGGCGAACTCGGCCTGCATGAGCGGCTCGCCGCCCGAGAGCGTCATCCCGCCGCCGGACGTCTCGTAGAAAGGCCGGTCCTTCTCGACCTCCTCGATGACCTCCTCGACGGTCATTTCCCTGCCGCAGAGCACGAGCGCCTCAGCCGGGCAGGCCTCGGCGCACAGGCCGCAGTCAGTGCAGAGTTTGTGGTTGATGCGCGTCTCCGATTGCTTGTCGAGTGCGCCCTTGATGGGGCATGCCTTCAGGCATCCGCCGCAGCCGATGCACTTGTTTGCGTAGAAGAGCACCTGCGGCTTCCCCAGCCACGACTCGGGATTGTGGCACCACTGGCAGCGGAGCGGGCAGCCCTTGAAGAACACCGTGGTGCGGATGCCCGGCCCGTCGTGAATCGAGAAACGCTGTATGTCGAAGACAAGGCCTTTCATCGCTTCCTTTCTGCGCTCCCGGCCGAAAGTCCTGCTCTTCTCCGATTATAGCCCGGCCCAAGCTTCAGTTTCACCGCCGGTTCACAGAGGCTGCTCCGTGCGCGCGATTATCTCCTCCTGAAGGTTGCGGGCAAGCGTCGTGAAGTAGGCGCTATAGCCGCCAACCCGCACGACCAGGTCGGCGTACTTCCCCGGCTCGCGCTGTGCAGCGCGGAGCGTCTTGCTGTCCACAACCGTTATCTGCACCTCGAAGATTCCCTGCCCGAAGGCGGCGCGGAGCAGCTTGACGAACTTGCCCCTGCTCTCGCCTTCGAGCTGGCGCGGCAGGAACTTCAGATTGAGCACAACGCCTCCGAGCGCACGGCTCAGGTCGTTCTTGCTCACGGACTTGATGACGGCGGTCGGCCCCTTGCGGTCGTATCCCGGGGAGGGGCCAAGGTGCGCCGAGAGCGCCTCGCCCGCGCGGCGTCCGTCGGGCAGCGCACCCACGCGCTCGCCGAGAACGCCGTGCATTATCCAGCACAGGAACCCGGGCAGGTAAGGCCCCCCGCGCACGTTCCGATGCTTGCGCACCTCGTCGCACCAGAAGTCCACAAACTCCACGAGCACGCCGTCCACCTCATCATCGTCGTTGCCGAACTTGGGGGCGTCGTGCATGAGGCGCTGGCGCAGGTCCTCGCGCCCCGCGAAGTTCTCCTTGAGCGCCGAGAGCAGATCGTCCCGGTTGAGCGTCTTGCGCTCGAAGACCAGGCGCTTGACGGCCATGAGGGAATCGGCGACGTTGGCAGGCCCAACCGCCTCCGGCTCAATGAAGTTGTACCGAGCGCCGCCGTCGAAGTAGTGCCGCCCCTTCTCGATGCAATCCTCCACCACGCACGAGAGCAGCGGCACCGGGAACTCGTCGCCCATCAGCTTGTCCAGCAGGTTGTAGGAGCGCACCTCTATCTCAACGAAGTGAGCTATCTGCCGCTTCACGGCCTCCTTCAGTTCATCGAATGTCCGCATCTGCTCGAAGCGGCCAGTGGCCGGCCCCACCTGCCGCCCGGTGGCCGGGTCCACGCCGTCGTGCAGCGCGAGCTCCAGCATCTTGCCCCAGTTGTGGTAGCCGCTGGCGACCCATGCGTTGCACCTGCCGCCGACGGATATCTCGACGCAGGCGCAGGGCACGTAGCCGACGGCGTCCTCGCGTGACACGCCAACCTCCGTCAGGCCGGGCACAATCACCTCGTCATTGAAGATGAACGGGTAGCTGCAGCCCGCGCGCAGCGTGTCGGCAGCCGCCTCGAGCAAACGTTCGGGCGTGCCCTTGTGATAGCTCAGCGCCAGCGACGGGTGCAGGATGCGCAGTTCGCGGCTCGCCTCAAGGCACATGTACGTCAGCTCGTTCGAGGCGTCGCTCCCGTCGGCACGCTGCCCGCCGATGATCATCACCTGCGGGGAGGAGGTCGCGCCGTAGTCGCCGTACTTCACGAACAGGCACTCGAGGAGCTCCATGGCCTGCTCGCGCGTGAGTCGTCCGCTCTCGAGGTCTCGCTTCAGGTGCGGCCAGCAGTACTGGTCGGTGCGCCCCGGGCAGAAGCAGCCGTGGCCCCAGCCCGTCTCAGCAGCCACGAGCAGGTGCATCATCCAGACGGCCTGAAGGGCCTCGTGGAACGTCTCGGCGGGGTGAGCCGGCACTTTGCGGCAGACGCGTGCGATCTCACGCAGCTCGGAGGCGCGGGCGGCGTCAGCTTCCGCACGCGCCATCTGCTCCGCGAGCTCCGCATACCGCTCCGCAAACCTGACTGCCGCATCGAGCGCAATCAGACACGCCTGGTAGAAGATGCGCTTCTCCGGCGCCTCGGGCGCCACGGGGCTGACAGCATCAAGACAATTCTGCACGTCCGCTTTGATTCCCAGCAGGCTGCGCTGGAGCACCTTCTCATTGTTGATGGCCGTGTGGCCGGTCATCGCGCCCGCGG
>Ga0315294_10005649_pt1 | contig 13714 bp, 7 predicted proteins | sample YL17G13_40_MG_FD_203626 | JGI IMG/M metagenome (GOLD analysis project Ga0315294, IMG submission 203626) | Sediment microbial communities from Yellowstone Lake, YNP, Wyoming, USA - YL17G13_40 | ecosystem: Environmental > Aquatic > Freshwater > Lake > Sediment | place: USA: Wyoming | collected... | reverse complement strand
TCAGCAAACTCAACGACCTGGGCTACGTCGGCGCGTGCGAGGGCGACATCGACTCGACGCTCACGATGCTGATGTTCGCGTACGCCTTCCGCGTCCCCGGCTTCATCACCGACCCCGTCATCGACACCGCCAAGAACGCGATGATCCACTTCCACTGCACGTCGGCGACGAAGATGGACGGGCCCGGCGGCAAGCGACTGCCCTTCCGCCTCCGCACCCAGACCGACACCAAGGGCGGCGTGGCGGTGGAGTGCGAGAACCGCGTCGGCCAGCCCGTCACCTGCGCCAAACTCATCAACCTCGACACGCTCCTCGTGTGCCCGGGCAAGATCATCGAGACGAGCCGCAGCCCCCTCGCCTGCCGCACCCAGTTCACCCAGAGCGTGGCGGACGCGCGGCGGCTGTTCCTCAATTGGGGCGCCGACGTCATCCAGGGCGACACGATGACCCTCCTCCACCGGGCGGTCTTCTACGGCGACCACGCGAAGGCCCTCCAGGACCTGGCGGACCTCATGGGCCTGAAGGTCATCGAGGAAGGCGGCGCGGCCTGAGGGCCTCCGCCCCGCACAGCCCGTAGCCGCGCCCCGCGCCGCTCCTGGCGCGGGCCCGGGTGCCCCCCGCTTCCGGAGTGCGCCCGAACGGCGCGTTGCCTCCCAGTCCGAGATCCCAAATCTGAAATGCCGCCTCCTCCTTGACGCCCCGGCGAAAACGGGGTAGATTCAGGGATTCGGTACCTGCCTGTCGGCCCGGCACCCATACGGGCAGGCCGGGTCCAGACTTCGGACAGGCAGGTCGGAGACTCGGGGCCGCCCATGCGGCGAACCATCGAAGTCCGCGGCGCACGGACCCACAACCTCCAGGGCATCGACGTCACGATCCCCCACCGGGCCCTCACGGTCATCACGGGCGTCTCGGGCAGCGGCAAGTCGAGCCTCGCCTTCGACACCCTCTTCGCCGAGGGGCACATGCGGTACGTCGAGTCGATGTCGGCCTACAGCCGCCAGTTCCTCGAGCAGATGGAGCGGCCGCCCGTCGACGCCATCACGGGCCTGCCGCCGGCGATCGCCCTGGAGCAGAAGAACACGGTCAGGAACGCCCGCTCGACGGTCGGCACCGCCACCGAGATCGCCGATTACCTGAGGCTCCTCTTCGCGAGCATCGGCGAGACGGTCTGCCCGACGTGCGGCCAGAAGGTCGTCAAGCACACGGTCGCGATGGCGGTGGAGGAGGTGCTGCGGCAGCCGGGCGGGTCGCGGTTGCTCGTGGTGGCGCCCTTGGCGCGCGGCGAGCGGCCGTGGGAGAGCCTGAGGCGGGAACTCGAGCGGCAGGGGTTCCGGCGGCTCTGGATCGGCGGGGCCCTCAAGGACCTGGCCGATGTGGCCGAGGCCGACGTCGCCACCGAGGTCGAGGTGGTGGTCGACCGGCTGGTCCTCGACGCCGTGCCCGCCGACGGCCGCGCGCGCGTGGCCGAGTCGCTCGAGACCGCCTTCAAGGCGGGCCGAGGCCGGGCCGAGGTTGCCGTCCTCGCGGAGGACCGCACGGAGCGGGAGCGCCTGCGGTTCGACGTCCGGTTCTTCTGCGCCCGGTGCGACCGCGAGTTCCCCGAGCCCGACCCGCAACTCTTCTCGTTCAACAGCGCGGTCGGCGCCTGCCCCACCTGCGAGGGGTTCGGGCGGGTGAGCGGCCTGGACGAGTCGAAGATCGTCCCGGACCCGCGCAGGAGCATCGACAACGGGGCGATCTCGTGCTGGCAGACGCCCGCCTACAAGCAGATGCACCGCGAGTGCCGCCGCAAGTGCCACGCCCAGGGCATCCGCACCGACGTTCCCTATGTCGATCTATCGCAGGCGTCGAAGCGGTTCATCTGGGACGGCGACGAGGCCGCCGACTGGCCCGGCGTCAAGGGCTTCTTCGACTGGCTCGAGACGAAGCGCTACAAGGTCCACGTCCGGGTGATGATCGCCCGCTATCGCGGCTACTACCCGTGCCCGACGTGCCGGGGGCGGCGCCTGAGGTCGGACGCCCTGTGCGTCTTCGTCGCGGGCAAGAACCTGTCGGACCTCGTGGTGATGCCCGTCAAGGGCCTGCGCGCGTGGTTCGACGCGCTCAGCCTCGGGCCCGCCGACGCCGAGAAGGCGGCCGTGCTCCTCCGCGAAATCCGCAGCCGCCTCGCCTACCTCGACGACGTCGGCCTCAACTACCTGACCCTGGACCGCCAGACGCGGACCCTCTCGGGCGGCGAGTCGCAGCGGATCAACCTCGCCTCGGCCCTCGGCTCGAGCCTCACGAACACCCTCTACGTCCTCGACGAGCCGACCGTCGGCCTCCACGCCCGCGACACGCACCGCCTGCTGGGGATCCTCAGGAGCCTCATCGCCAAGGGCAACACCCTCGCCGTCGTCGAGCATGACCCGGACGTCATCCAGGCGGCGGACCACATCGTCGACCTCGGGCCCGGCGCGGGCGCCAACGGCGGCCGCATCGTCTTCGCCGGCACGGTCGAGGAACTCCGGGCCAGCGAGGCGTCCGAGACCGCCCGCCAGATCCGCGTCCACGCCGACCGGGCCATGGCCCCCTACGCCCGCCGGCCCAAGGGCTGGATCACCCTGGCGCGGGCCCGGGCCCACAACCTCAAGGATCTCGACGTCCGCATCCCCCTGGGCGTCCTGTGCGCGGTGACCGGCGTCTCGGGGTCGGGCAAGACGACGCTCGTCCACAACGTGCTCTACGGCCAGTTCAAGCAGCATCGCGGCGAGTCGACCGACGACGTCGGCGCGTGCGACGCCATCGAGGGCACGGACGACCTGAGCAACATGGTCCTGGTGGACCAGTCGCCCATCGGCCAGAGCACGCGCTCGAACCCCGTCACCTACGTCAAGGCCTACGCGACGATCCGCGGCCTGCTGGCCGAGACGCCCAAGGCCCGCATCGCCGGCACCCGGCCCGCCGACTTCTCCTTCAACGTGCCCGGCGGCCGCTGCGAGACGTGCAAGGGCGTCGGCACCGTCACCTACGACATGTACTTCATGGCCGACGTGACGGTCGTCTGCCAGGAGTGCGGCGGCAAGCGGTTCAAGAAGAAGGTCCTCGACGTCCGCTGGGACGGGCGCAATATCGACGACATCCTCGACATGACCGTCCAGGAGGCGCTTCGCCACTTCCGCGACCACGCGGCGATCGTCGTGCGGCTCCAGCCGCTCGTCGACGTCGGCCTCGGGTACATCCGCCTGGGCCAGAACACGGCGAGCCTCTCGGGCGGCGAGGCCCAGCGGCTGAAACTGGCGGCCTACCTGGCGGCCCCGAAGAAGGGCGAGCATTACCTCTTCATCTTCGACGAGCCCACGACCGGCCTCCACATGGCCGACGTCCAGGTGCTCCTCACGACCTTCCACCGCCTGGTCCACGCGGGGCACTCGCTCCTGGTGATCGAGCACAACCTCGACTTCGTGAGCCAGGCCGACTGGATCCTGGACCTCGGACCCGAGGGGGGCGAGGCGGGCGGCGAGATCGTCGCCCAGGGCCCGCCCGAGCGCGTGGCCCGCTGCGAGCGGTCGTACACGGGCCGGTTCCTGCGCGAGCGCCTGCGGGCCCAGGCCGCCGCCGAGCAGCCCTCCGCCTGACGCTGCACCCCAGGATGCCGCGCGGGCGCGGCAGCGGCTAGCGCGCAGCCGTGTCCAGGACGAGGACCCAGTCGTTGCCGCGCGCCGGCGCGCCCGGCGGGTCGAACGCCCGGACGCCCTCGTTCGGGAACTCGCCCGCCGGCGCCCATTCGCCCGTCCGCGGGTCGAACCACGAGGCCTTGACGTTGCGCCCGGCGATGCGACCCATCACGATGCGAACGTCCTTTCCCGTCGGCAGGTAGACGAAGGCGTAGTCCTTGCCGCGCGCGGCCTGGACGTGGTCGGCCCCGGCACCCGGGCCGCCGTCGATGAGCCCCTGGTCGGCAGCGCGCTCGAGCATCGGCCGCGACTCCATCAGACGGCGCACGTGCGTCATCGCGCACGCCCCGGGCAGGTCGAGGACCTCGGTCCAGGCATGCCGCATGTAGTCCGGCTCGAGCGGCTTCTCGGCCCCCGGCTCGTACATCCGCCAGACGGGATGGCACCCGTACGTGTGGCCGCACGCCCCCGCCAGGAGGGCCCAGTACGCGGCCTGGCGGACGTCATACGCGTCGAACCAGCCGTTCTCCTTCGACTTCCAGTTGACGGGATGGTCCTCGTAGCGCGGCTCGCCGTCGAGGCAGGGCTTGACAGGGCGGCGGGCGTAATCGCGCGCGACGATCTCCCAGTTGGGCAAGTCCTTGGCCCCGTGGCCGGACTGGGCCATGTTGAACGCGAGCCAGGCATCCTCGTGGAACCACTCGGCGCTCGTGTGCCCACCCATGGGATGGAAGGTCATGAGGTGGCGGCCGCCGTCGCCGCGCGCCAGGCCGCGCGCCATCGCCCGGATGACGGCGCGGTGAGCGTCGGTCTCGACGGGCCGGTCGCCGCCGAGGATCCAGAGGATGGGCTTCTCGCGGTACCGGCGGCCGAGCCATTCGCCGTACGACTCGGCGGAGGCGGGCGTGAAGATCTCGGGTCCCTTGCCCCACTTCCTGTTCCACTTGTCGCCCCACGTGGGCAACATGCCGATGAAGATCCCCTTCTCGGCCGCCCTGTCGACGACGTAGTCCACGTGGCGGAAGTAGGCCTCATTCGGCCGCGTCGGATCGTGGTCCTCGAGGGGCAGGTCGCCGTACGCGTTCGGCACGTCGAGGCCGTCGAACTCCGCCAGGACGACGGCCTGGATCACGGTGAAGCCCTTCGCGCGGCGGTTCTCCAGGTAGCGGTCCGCCTTAGGGCGGTCGAGCCGGTGGAAGAGTTCCCACGCCGTGTCCCCCAGGTAGAAGAACGGCGTGCCGTCGGCGTGGACGAGGAACCGCCCGTCCGGCGAGACCTTGAGGTCCCCGTGCCGCAGGTCGACGCTCGGTCCGGTCCACGGCCCCGCGGCGGCCGCGAGCGACCCCATCCCGAGCAGGACCGCCAGGAGGACCACCCCCGCGATGGCTGTGCTCTCCATGCTCCGCCTCCGATCCGCACCCGACCTGGCGGCGCGTGCGCCGGCCCGGCCCGGCGGCCGCGCCCGCGCCGCTGAGGCGGACGATTCTACCGCCGGGGCGCCGGGCCGCAAGGGCGCGGCGCGGGCGCGTGCAAAGCCAATCCCGGCAAGGACGGGAACCACCGATTAGCGTTGCCCCGCACGGGCGCACACGCGATACTCTGGCGGGCGGGCGGCGCCGCCCGCCCACGGCGCAGGCGAAGGTGCGAGCGGCATGGACATCGCAATCCGGTTTCTCGGGGCGGCCCAGAACGTCACGGGCTCGCGGCACCTGGTCGACGCCGCGGGCGCGCGGTTCCTGGTGGACTGCGGCCTTTACCAGGAGCGGCACCTGCGCGAGCGGAACTGGGACCCGTTCCCCGTCCCTCCGAAGACCCTCGACGCGGTCCTCCTGACCCACGCCCACCTGGACCACTGCGGCCTCCTGCCGAAACTCTGCCGCGAGGGTTTCCGCGGCAAGGTGTATTGCACGCCCACGACGGCCGAGGTCGCGCGGATCGTCCTCCTGGACTCCGCCGGCCTCCAGGAAGAGGACGCGCGGTACAAGCAGAAGCGCCACGCGCGCGAGGGACGCCGGGGTCCCTACCCCGAGGCACCGCTCTACACGACGGCCGAGGCGCGGGCGTGCCTCGGGCACTTCACGCCCGTTCGGTACGGCCAGCCCGTCTGCATCGCGGACGGCGTCACGGCCGTCTTCCGGAACGTGGGGCACATCCTCGGCGCGGCCTGGATCGCCGTGACGGCCGAGGCGGCGGGCGAGGTGCGGACGATCGTCTTCTCGGGCGACGTCGGCCGATGGGACGTCCCCATCCTGAAGGACCCCGCCCTGCCGGACCGGGCGGACTACGTCCTGGTGGAGTCGACCTACGGCGACCGGGCCCACCCGAGCCAGCGCGAGGGACGCGACCTGCTGGCCGAGGTCGTGAGCGCCACCGCCAGGGCCGGCGGCAACGTCGTCATCCCGTCGTTCGCCATCGGCCGGACCCAGGACCTCCTGTACCACCTGAGCGGCCTGGCGGACGAGGGGCGCATCCCGCGCGCTGCGACGTATGTCGACAGCCCGATGGCCATCAGCGTGACGGAGGTCCTCGAGCGCCACCCGGAGATCTACGACCAGGAGATGCGCGACCGCGTCCGCCGCGACCGGTCGCCCTTCGACATGCCGGGCCTGCACTTCGCCCGCTCGACCGCCGAGTCGAAGGCGATCAACAGCGTCCGAAGCGGGGCCGTCCTCCTCGCCGGGTCGGGCATGTGCACCGGCGGGCGGATCAAGCACCACCTCGCCCAGCACCTGCCGCGGCCCGAGAGCACGATCCTGTTCGTCGGGTACCAGGCGGCCGGGACCCTCGGCCGCGAGATCGTCGAAGGGGCGAACCCCGTCCGCATCCACGGGTGCCGGTGCCCGGTGCGGGCGCGGATCGCGCAGATCGGCGGCTTCTCGGCCCACGCCGACCGCGACGAACTCCTGCGGTGGCTCTCGGGCCTCGGGGCGCCCCCGCGACGGACCTTCGTCGTCCACGGCGAACCCGAGACGGCCCGCGCCTTCGCGGACCTGGTTGCCAAGCGCCTGGCGCACCGCGTGACGGTGCCGCAGTACGGCGAGCGCATCGCGCTCGACTGACGGCCCGGGCCCCCTCTTCGCCTGCCGCGCGCCGGGCGCCGGCGCGGCCGCGCTCACTTCCGCTTCAGGACGATCCGCACGAGCGACGCCGCCGGCGACGTGAACCACAGGCGCCCGTCGCGCACGTCGGCCTGCGATGCGACCGGCCGCACGCGGTCCGGCGCCTCGAGCGTGTTGACGGCCATGTAGTCCGTCCCCGCGAGCGTGACGACCTCGGCCTGGGGCGCGGCCGCGAAGCCGCGGATCACCAGGGCGGTCTCGAAAGCGTCGCGCGGGCTGCGGTTGACGACGAAGAGGGTGCACGCGTCGCCCGCCGGCGCGAGGAGCGCGGCCGCGCCCAGGCACGCCGTCCGCCCGCCGTGGAAGCCCCAGCGCTCGGGCATGTCGTACGCCGGCGCGTCGACACGGACCGCGACGGGGACGACGCCGTCCTGCGTCCCGTACAGGTGCGTCGTCCACCAGACGGGGTTGGCCCAGACGACGCCGCGCTGCTTCCGGAGCCCGCCGCCGTGGTTGAGGAGGGCCGAGTGCGTGATCATCTCGACGCGGCCCTCGCTCTGGATGGCGGCGTTGATGATGTCGGCGACCCAGACAGCCTCGGTCTGCGTCCGGTTGCTCGGCAGGTTGGGATGCTGGGTGAAGATCTGGAGTTCGGTGACGGCCACGCGCGGCGCCAGGCCGGCCTGGACCATCGGGCGGTACACGGGGGCGATCTCGTCCAGGAAGTGCGCCGAGAAGCCCATGAGCCACCGGAAGACGTCGTCGGGGTCGAGTTCCTTGGCCAAGCCGTAGCCCGGCAGGTGGTGGACCGAAACCGACTCGACCTTGGCGCCGGCCTTGGCCACCAGGGCGGCGTTCCAGGGCTCGTCGAAGCCGTTGGCAATGAGGTGCAGATCGCGGCCGGCCGACCGCATGGCGTCGTAGAACGGGACGTACCGCTCGGCGTAGCCGGCCGCGTCGGTGTGGCCCTCTTGCCAGGAGCCCCAGAGTTCGTTGCCGATCTCCCACAGGCGTACGTTGTAGGGCGCCGGATGTCCGTTGGCGGCGCGGAGGCGGCCGAGCGGGTCATCGGCCGGGGCGTTGCAGTAGCGGATCCAGTCGCGGGCCTCCTCGGGCGTGCCGCTGCCGGCATTGATGCAGATGAAAGGCGTCGCGCCGACGGCCTCGCACAGCGCGAGCCACTCGTCGGTGCCCACGTGGTTGAACTCGAGGATGTCGGGCCACGCGCGGTTCGCCAGGACCGGCCGCCCGTCGAGCGGGCCGACGCCGTCGCGCCAGTGGTACGTGCTGGCAAAGTTGCCCCCCGGAAACCGAAGGAGCGGCAGCCGCGCCTCCTTCATGTAGGCGACCACCTCGGGGTCCCAGCCGCAAACGTGATCGGACGGGAAGAGGAGGATGCGGCCGAGGTCGACCGCGGCGCCGGCCGCCAGGCGGACGGCGAGGCGCTGGGCGTCGCCCCGCCTGAACACCGCCCCCGCAGGGACCGACAGCCGGGCCTTCGACTCGCGCCACTCGCGCGCCAGCGCCACTTCCGTCTCGGCGAGGACCGTGCCGTCGGCCGCCGCGAGCGCGACGCGCACCGAGGCGGGGGCGCCGGCGGCGGGTGCCGCGGCAAGGCGGGCCTTGAGCGTGAGGTCGTAGGTCCGCACGCGGCCGAGCGGAAGATACACGGGGGTCCGCAGGTCGCCGCCGCCCTCCCCCGCCTCCAGGTGCTGCACGTCGCGGTCGGCGTCGCGAAGGACGCGGCCGGCGACGCGGCCGATGGGCTGCCAGTAGGGCGCGAACGCGGAGGCGTCGATCGAGGCGAGGCCGCCCGCGCCGCTCTCGGCCTGAAGGCGCTCGAGCCGGCGGCGCAGGGCGCCGGCGTCCTGCCATCGCGACGCGGGGGCGAACTCCGGGTTGACGACCACCTGGGCCCAGGCCCCCTGGTACACGTTCGCGCCCAGGTGCTCCGTGAACTTGCCGAAGAGCCAGCGCGAAATGGGATCGCCCCGGCGGGAGACGTCGACTTCGATCGAGCCGCCGGCCGAGGGCGCGGCGCCGGACGACGAGGGGGCGAACGAGGCGCAGATCATGGCAATCGCTCCCAGCAAGCCGAGGACCCCAGGGGTGAGACGGCGCAAACGCATGGGCGCTCCTGCAACGGTTCGTCCGCGGAACGGGGCCGGCGGAACCGGCCGACCGTGGCGCGAGTATAGCGGGCCGAGGGCAACGGTGCCAGACGCTTGCGGCGGCCCGCGGAACACGCTTGCCAAACGCGGGGCGGGCGGTAGAGTGCCGCCTGTCAGTCGACACCCGCAGCCGAAGATGAGGAGGTCGCCCCCGTGGCCAAGCGCAAGACGTCCGCGAGCCTCAAGGTCCCGCGCCCCGAGTATCCGCGGCCGCAGTTCGTGCGGCGCGACTGGCTGTGCCTGAACGGCGAGTGGCAGTTCGAGATGGACCCGGGCGCGAGCGGCCTCGAGCGCGGCCTGTGCGAGCGCGACCTCGCCGGGCGGATCACCGTCCCCTTCTGCCCCGAGTCGCCCCTGTCGGGCGTCGGCCACGAGGACTTCATGCCGGCCGTCTGGTACCGGCGCGAGGCGGCCATCCCCAGGGCGTGGGCCGGCCGGCGGGTGCTCCTCCACTTCCAGGCGGTGGACTATGACGCAACGGTCTGGGTCAACGGCCGCGAGGTCGGCCGCCACCGGGGCGGCTTTACGCCGCTGGCGTGCGACCTGGGCGGCGTCGCCGAGCCGGGCGAGACGGCGACGATCGTGCTCAGGGCCCGCGACGACCCGCGGCCGCCGCAGCCGCGCGGCAAGCAGTCGCGCCAGTACGCCAGGCATGGGTGCATGTACACGCGCACCACCGGCATCTGGCAGACCGTCTGGATGGAGCCGGTGCCCGAGGCGCACCTCGCGCGGCCGCGCCTGACGCCCGACGTGGGCAACTCGCTCATCCGCCTGGAGCAGCACGTCCGCGGCGCGCGGCCCGGGATGGAACTCGTGGCCACGCTCAGGGACGCCTCGGGCGAGGTCGCCACGGCACGGTGCCCGGTGGCCGACTTCTCGGCCCGGCTGGACCTCGCGATTCCGAAGAAGCGTCGGCGCCTCTGGGCCCCCGGCGACCCGCACCTCTACGACCTCCAGATCGAACTCGTGGACGCCAACGGCCGCACCGTCGACCGGGCCTCGAGTTACGCCGGCCTGCGGTCCGTGACGATCGACGGCACGGCGATGAAGATCAACGGGCGCACGGTCTTTCAGCGCCTCGTCCTGGACCAGGGCTACTACCCGGACGGCATCCTCACGGCGCCGACCGACGCGGCCCTCGCGCGGGACATCGAGTTGGCGATGGCGGCAGGCTTCAACGGCGCGCGGCTCCACCAGAAGGTCTTCGAGGAGCGGTTCCTCTACCACGCCGACCGCCTGGGCTACCTCGTCTGGGGCGAGTTCGCCGACTGGGGCTGCTCCGGCCACGGGCCGGACCACGATCACCAGCAGCCGGGCCCGACGTACATCACCCAGTGGATGGAAGTCCTGGAGCGCGACTACTCGCACCCGTGCATCGTCGGGTGGTGCCCGTTGAACGAGACGTGGCAGGCGTGCGGCGACCGCATCGTCGCCCTGGACGACGTGACGCGCGGCCTGTACCTGGCGGCGAAGGCGATGGACGGGACGCGGCCGGTCCTCGACACGTCGGGCTACTCGCACCGCGTCCGCGAGGCCGACGTCTACGATTGCCACGACTACGAGCAGAACCCCGACCGGTTCCGCGCCAACCAGGCGGGCCTGGCCGAGGGCAAGCCGTTCACGAACGGCGCGGGCGACCGGCCCATCTCCATCCCCTACGCGGGCCAGCCCTTCTTCGTCAGCGAGTTCGGCGGCATCTGGTGGAACCCGGACGTCAAGCCCGGCGACGCCTCGTGGGGCTACGGCCGGCGGCCGGAGACGGTCGAGGAGTTCTACGACCGCTTCGAGCGGCTCTGCGGCGTCCTCCTCGACGACCCGCGGATGTTCGGCTACTGCTACACGCAACTGACGGACGTGTACCAGGAACAGAACGGCATCTACCGGTTCGACCGGGGCCGGAAGTTCGACCTGGCGCGGGTCCGCGCGGCCCAGGCGCGGCCCGCCGCCATCGAGACGGCCGGCCGCTGAGCGCGTTACGCGCCGGGCGAGAGGGCGGACATTCGGGGCCAGGCCCTTGATTCCGCAGCGCGGGGACCCTACGCTAGTAGATGTACGGGCTGCGAGGTGGGGCCGCCCTGGCCCGGTGTCATCTCGGCCGGCAAGCATGGGAAGGGCCGTGGTGCGGCTCCCGTCACACGGCGGGGGGTGAGCCCGATGCGCCCGAACCGCAAGATCCGGTTCATCCAGCCGCACGGCCGTCCCGGCCGCCCCTTCAACGCCTGGATCCGGCGCTGGCCGCTCCTCGGGTCCATCACCCTGGCGACGATCCTCGACCGGCTGGGGTACGGCGTCGCCGTCTACAACGAGAGCATCTCCGGGTCGGTCCTGGGCCCGCAACACACGGAGCGGACGGCCGGACGGATCGTCCGGTTCGCGCGACGCAGCCGCCTCGAGACGATGCAGATCAGCGTGCTGACGCCGTTCCCGGGAACGCCGCTCATGGCCGAGTTCCGGCCGCACCTGGCGCTCGACCGGTTTCCGGGCGACTGGAACTACTACGACGGCACGCACTGCGTCTTCCGCCACGGGCAGTTGGGGGTCGAGCGACTCCAGCGGGTGTTGCTGGAGGCCCACCGGCGGTTCTACCGATGGGGCGGCTGGAGCCTGAGGCGCCTGCGGGCCGTCGTGAACGAGCGGATGGGCCTGACGGACAAACTGGCCCTGGTGTGGGCCAACGCGAGGACCGCAAGGGCCACGCTGCGGGCGTGGAAGGAGGAGACGGCGGCGTTTCTCGACACCGTCAGGGCGAGGGCGGCCGGCGGCGCGACCGCGTGACGCGCCGGACGGCCGAACGTGCAAAGGAGGCGGCAACATGGTATCCCTGCGCGGCGACCTGTCGGACCGGTGGTCGGACCTGGCGCTCGTGGCGGCGGTGAAGGGCGCCGACCTGGGGCTCCAGATCCCGCTGGTGCGCGAGTTCTTCCTGGCGCGGCTGCTCCGGCGTCTGGAGGACACGCACCAGGCGTGCGAGGACGACGCGGACAAGTTGCGGCACGACCGGTGGTTCGCGCTGCACCTGCGCCGGTTCCTCCACCGCCTGGTCGAGGAGCGCCCGGCGGCGGCGCGGGCGATCCTGCGCTTCCTCGGCACCTGGAGCCGCGACGTCTTCCGCCGGACGCACGCCTGGCGCGGCGGCGCGGTGACGCCCTGCGCCGTCGTCATCGAACCAACGGACCGCTGCAACCTGAACTGCCCGGGCTGCTACGCCAAGAGCACGCGCCAGGGCAGCGACATGCCCTACGACCTCCTCGTCGAGACGGTCGAGCAGGTCATCGAGATGGGCGTGACGCTGGTGACCCTGTCGGGCGGCGAGCCGTTCCTGCGCGAGAGGTCCGACCAGACGCTGACGCGCCTGGCCCGCCGCTTCCCCGACCGCGGGTTCCTGGTCTACACGAACGGCACCCTCCTGGACGCCGAGGTCGCCGACCGGCTGGGCGAGGTCGGGAACATCTTCCCGGCGATCAGCGTCGAGGGGTTCGAGCACCAGACGGACGCGCGGCGGGGCCGGGGCATCTACGAGCAGAACCGGCGGGCGCGGCAGAGGCTGGCCGAGCGCGGCGTCATGACGGGTTTCTCGGCCACGCTGACGCGCGAGAACTGCGACGCCATCTGCACGGACGCCTTCCTGGACCTCCGGATCGAGGAGGGCGACATGTTCGGCTGGTTCTTCCTGATGCAACCAATCGGGCGGTCGCCGCGGCCCGACCTGATGGTGACGGCCGCGCAGCGCGCCCGCCTCCGCGAGACCCTCCGCCTGTGGCGCGAGGCCGACCGCCCCATCTTCCTCGGCGACTTCTGGAACGACGGCCCCCTGGTCGGCGGCTGCATCGCCGGAGGGCGATACTATTTCCATATCTATGCCAACGGCGACATCAGCCCGTGCGTCTTCGCGCCGGTGGCGTGCGGTAACATCCGGGACATCCTCGCCGGGCACGGCCCCTACGCGAGCCTCCGCGACTTCGTCCAGCGGCACCCCGTCTTCCGCGCGTTCCGCGAGGAGCAGGACCGCATCCAGGACCGCGCGCGGCCGTGCCTGCTCGTGGACCACCCGGCGGCGTTCCGGCGGATCGCCCGGGTCAAGGGATGCTACGCGGGCAAGAACATGGCCGAGGGGTACCTCGATGGCGACATCGCGCGGGCGATCGACCGGGCGGCCGAGGAGTGGGCGGCCACGGCGGCCACGGCGGCCACGCTGCCGCCGCTCGCCGGCCCGCCCGCGCCCCTGCGCGCGCATGCAGACGCCGGACGCGCGGTCGTCTCGGCCTGAGCGCGACCGTGCTCAGCGCGCCGGCCCCGCGGCGCCGTCGGCGCCGGGCGCGTTCCGCACGTCGAACAGCCGCCCGTCCTCCGTCAGGACCAGCAGGTCGTCCCTGCGGTCGCCGCCCGTGTCGGCGGCGGTCCAGGGCGTGGCCGGCCCCAGTTGGAACGGGACGGTCCGCCCCTCGCCCGACTTGAGCGCCTCGCCCAGGTCGAGGACCGCCAGGAACGTGCCGAACCCGCGGTTCACCAGGAGCAGGCTCCCTCCCTCGGCCAGGAGCAGGAAGTCGCGGCGGCCGTCGCCGTTCGCGTCGAGCGCGGCGGCCGCGGCGCCCTTGAGCCCGTCCGCACGGCCCTTGAAGAACTCCGCCTGGCGCTTGCCGGTCAGACGGGCGTAGTCGGCCGGTGCCGGGCCGTCCTCGCCGAGGGCGTAGCGCGCCAGCCCCGTCTCGCGAACGACGAGGACGTGCGGCCGGCCGTCGTCGCCCCAGTCGCCGAAGGCCGCTGCCACGCCGGGCGGCCCTTCGCGCCAGAGGGCGCGGTCGGGCAGGCGGCGCCAGGGCTTGTC
>Ga0315294_10005647_pt1 | contig 13715 bp, 9 predicted proteins | sample YL17G13_40_MG_FD_203626 | JGI IMG/M metagenome (GOLD analysis project Ga0315294, IMG submission 203626) | Sediment microbial communities from Yellowstone Lake, YNP, Wyoming, USA - YL17G13_40 | ecosystem: Environmental > Aquatic > Freshwater > Lake > Sediment | place: USA: Wyoming | collected... | reverse complement strand
AGATAAAGAAAGACCTTTTTGCTTTTTCCAATCCTCTGGGTGAACAGATAAAATTGGACGACCTCTGGTTCACGGTGATCGGGGTAATGCAGGAGAAACCTTTTGGAAAATCGAAACTTGAAGGTCTGGAGGTCAGAAACTTAAATGAGGAGATTTATATTCCGCTTCAGACCGCGGTCAAAAAAATCCCACGAGGGCCTTCTGGCAGTTTTATGTCTTTTGGAGGGTTTTCCATCCGGACGTTTCAGACCGGTGCAGCCAGTCCTCTGGATGAGATAACAGTTCAGGTAAAGGATTCGAAACAGGTGGAGGAGACCGCAAGCCTGATCAAGGATATATTAAAAAGGAGACACAACCAGGTCGAAGACTTCGAGGTGGTCGTTCCAGAGGCACTTTTAAGGCAGAGCCAGAAAACCCAGAGGATTTTCAACATCGTGATGGGTTGTATCGCAGGGATATCTTTATTAGTTGGCGGGATAGGGATTATGAACATTATGCTGGCAACAGTTCTTGAAAGGACCAGGGAAATAGGGATAAGAAGAACTGTGGGAGCGAAGAGAGTCTACATACTGAGGCAATTCTTAGCCGAGGCAGGTTTGATAAGCTTAGTCGGCTGCGTGATTGGACTGGCTCTGGGAACAGGTTTAGCCAAGGGAATAAACTATTATGCTCATTGGAGGACAATAATCTCTTTAGGCTCAGTTATCCTCTCAGTTGGAGTTGCATTTGGAGTCGGTCTCGGCTTCGGAATCTACCCGGCTAAAAGAGCAGCAGAGCTTGACCCGATCGAGGCGCTAAGGTATGAATAAAAAAGCCAGGAGCAGGTAGCCTGTAGCTGGTAGCTAAAGAAAAATATTACATAGAGTTATACTTTAAGTAATTATTGTAACCATCATAGAGGAAGAACCTTATGTCAATCAGAAATCTCATATTGGTAATGGTTATGTCGATGCTTATCATAACCCTGTATGCACTTTCTTTCTCTCAAGAGAGCATAGTAGTTTTGTCTCTGGATGACTGTATAAAGATGGCTTTAAAACAGGGGAAGGAATTTCAGATTTCTCAAAAAAACTTAGAGGCTTCCAAGGCGAATTATTCAGCTAAAAAACTTTCCTTTTATTTGCCGAAACTGAGCCTGAATTCCAACCTGCCAAATTATGACGTGAATGAAAATCTTTTCTATACTGGGGGTTTTGGAAATAGAATTTTTACTAAGGATAAGACCCTGAGCTATTACAATGCGCTTAGCCTGTCTCAGGATTTTTTTACCGGAGGAAATTTACAGGTTGACGGGTTCGTGAACTCTTATGATCAGCGTTACCAGACTTTTTTTGAGAATGGGGATACTATTCCGGAGAGGAAGACTCAGGAGGTTTTGACGAACGTAGGCTTCAGGTTTACCCAGCCGATTATGTTCTGGTCCTCACCTAACCGGCTGGAGTTAGACAAATCAAAGGTCGAATATCAATTGGCTCAGAAAGATTATGCGGAAAAAGTCAACGGCTTAATCTCGGAGCTTACCTCTGCTTATTTTGACCTGTTGATTACCCAGAGGGAGGTTATGATAGCAGAAAAGAAGTTAGAAGCTTCTCAGATTGCCCTGGAAAACGTCAAGAAAATGCAGGCAGAGGGAATCAAAAGCGACGAAGAAGTTTATAACGCGGAAAAGGAGTTTCTGAATAATAAAATAAATCTGATTGACCAAAACGGGAAGATAAAGGAACTGGAGAATAGCTTTCTGCAGAAGACAAATCTTAAAACCGATGTAAAGATTGAGCTGCTGGATAAGTTTGATAATGTAACTCTTTCCTCTGAAGATAGCAGCCTTCTCCAGAAGAGCGTGGATAACTCAGCCGGTTCGTTGAAAGCTGAATTGGAGGTGAAGTCAAAAGAGATAGCTTTACACCAGCAGCAGGCAGCCGGGGGTATCATCGGCAATTTTGAAGCCACTTATGGACTATGGGGGAGGGGGGATCAGATAAGTTCGAGCTGGGATGATCTGAGAAGGAATCGCTGGGGAGTAAACATTAGTTTGTCTATCCCTATCTGGGATGGCGGGGCAAGAGATGCCTCTCTAAGAAGCCTTCAGCTTTCCCTGGAGGAGGCTCAAAATAAATTAGAGCTGACCAGAAAGACTGTGCGGCTGAATCTGGAAACTGTCATCAATAAGCTGAATAACCTTGACCAGAAAGACAGCCTTCTTCTAAAAGAGAAAGGTCTTGCCTCTAAGAAACTGGAAAATTCTCAGGATAAATACAAAATGGGCTTGATCTCTGAAAAGGAGCTCCTGGATGCAGAGGTAAGCTATCTGGAGACCGAGAAAAGCTATTTAGAAAACCTGAAAGAGTTCTATCTGCAAAGAATTGAGCTGAAGAAGATCTGGGGAGTTTTACCGGAGATCGAGTAAATAAATAAGTTCCCTCCTTTACCATAATATGATTCCAGACAAAATACTTATCATCCAGACCGCTTTCTTAGGGGATGTGGTTCTAACCACTCCTTTAATAAAAGCGGTAAGAAAAAAATACCCGCACTCGAAAATCTTTTTCCTGCTCATTCCGCAGACTGGGGAGCTTTTAAAAAATAATCCATTTCTGGATGGGGTAATCGTCTATGACAAGAAAGAAAAGGAGAAGGGAATTTTCAGTTTCCTTGCTCTGGCTATGAAGATCAGAACCTCCAGTTTCGATCTGGCTGTTATTCCTCACCGTTCTTTTCGCAGTGCACTTTTGGCTTATCTTGCGAGAATTCCACAGAGGGTAGGTTTCGATAAAAGCTCCGGGGCTTTTCTTTTTACTAAAAAGATTAAATATATTCAAAACCAGTCTGAGGCTAAAAGGAATCTTTCTCTTTTGGAAACAGATATACCCCCAGAAAACGATTGTTTACCTGAGCTTTTTCCATCTGAGGATGATTTTAAATATGTAGAGGAGCTTTTTAAGAACTGGGATGTCAAGAGAGAAGATAAAATAGTAGGTATAGCTCCTGGCTCGGTCTGGAATACCAAAAGATGGCTGCCTGAAAGATTCGGCGAGGTTGCAGAAGCCTTAACTGAAAAACTTGGTGCGAAGGTCATCTTCATCGGAGGAAAAGAGGATGAAAAACCCTGTCTGGAAATTGCCAGTAATATGAAAAGTAAACCTTTGATAGCCGCTGGCAAAACCTCACCACTGCAGTCGGCTTCTTTGATATCCAGATGCAGGGTAATCTTATCCAATGACACCGCGCCTATGCACATGGCGGTGGCGATGAGGGTTCCAGTGGTTGCCATCTTCGGCTCCACCATTCCGGAATTCGGTTTTGCACCAACTGGCAAAAATGACCTGGTCATTCAGAAAGAGATTTATTGCAGGCCCTGCGGCATTCACGGAAGAAAAAAGTGTCCGGAAAAGCACTTCAGATGTATGAAAGAAATCACAGAGGAAGAGGTCTTTGAGGGAGTGGTGAAAATTTGGAGTGCGAACCTTTAGGTTTGCCGATTGATATAAAAAAAGGTAGCCGCAAGCTTCAGCTTGCGTATCCGTATTTGAAATATTTTAACGCAGACTAAAGTCTGCGGCTACCGACTAATAAATATATAAAGTGTAAAACTAAAGTTTTACACTCCAGCTTCGATTTTCAGTTCACAATGAGACCAGTCAGGCTGACAGTTATCGGGACAATTACCAAAGACACCATCACTTTTCCGGATGGGAAAGTGAAAAAAAGCTTTGGGGGTATTCTTTATAATATTCTTCCCTTTGCATTATTAGCTCCTCAGGATATGATCATTTCACCTGTCTGCAGTCTGGGCTCAGATATATATAAGAAGGTCCTCTCTTATCTGAAACGGTTTGGCAATATCGACTTGAACGGAATATCGATGGTCAAAGAAAAGAATAACCATGTCCATCTTTTCTATGACCGGAGATGGCACAAAAAGGAAATCTTAAAAAATTTGGTCCCGAAAATTGAGTTTCATCAGGTCAAACCATATCTTGATAGCGATTACCTCTTGATTAATTTTATCTCCGGTTTCGACATAGATCTGGATACTTTGAGGAAGATAAAGAAGAAGTCTGATTCTCGAATTTTTATGGACGTGCATTCTTTGATATTGGGGATTAAGAAAAGTGGTCAAAGATTTTTTAAAGTCCCGGATTTATGGAGAGAATATCTGAAAATAGCAGATATAGTTCAGATGAACTTTAAAGAGATGCAAATAATATCGGGAGGCTATCTTAAATCAGAAAATCATTTAAAAGGGTTTGCACAGACAATTTTAAATCTTGGTCCTCAGATCTTACTGGTTACCTGCGGAAAAAAAGGTGCTTTGCTCTACTACAAAATAGAAAAGAAAATCGTCTCTTACCTATCATCGGCTTCGCTGGTAAGAGATTCTGTTGACCCCACCGGGTGTGGAGACGTTTTCTCCTCAGGATTTCTTTTGGCCTATCTCAAAACCAATGACCCTGAACTTTCCTGTGAATATGGTAATTTTCTTGCAGGCATGAAAAGCAGATTTTCAGGGATAGAGAGGTTTCTAGAAAAAACACTGGATTATAAACCTTCAGGTTTATCGAATTGATTTTTCTCCAGTTGCTCGAACGCAAAGCTGAAGCTTTATACTCCGACCAAAATTAATTTAGACAAAATCAATCTGAAAACATGGAAAAAAGTTTGATTTAACTTGACAACCTGATGCAGGACTTATAGATTAAAGCGATTTTTTAGATTTAGTTCAAGCTCTGGAAAAGGAGGAAGTTTGAAAGAGGCAATAAAGGAGACTCTGGAGTTTCTGAAAAGAAAAAAGGTGGAGTATGCGGATATCAGACAAATCCACAGGGTTACTGAAAACATCGAGGTAAAAAACGGAAACATAGAGGGGATTTCCTGCGATGAAGATCAGGGGTTTGGCATACGCATAATCGCCAACGGAGCCTGGGGTTTTGCTTCCAGCTCCGTGCTTTCGCCGGCTGAGATGAAAAGGGTAGCCAACAAAGCTTTGGAGATAGCTAATGCCAGCTCCATAATCAAAAAAGAATTAGCCAGATTAAGTCCAACCGAGGTTTTCGAAGACCAATATGTTTCAAAATATGAGATAGACCCATTCAAGATTCCGCTGGAAGAGAAAATCGAGCTTTTGCTTAAAGCAACTGAACTCTTGAGGAAAAATGACAAGATCAAGGTGGCAGAAGGGAGCATGGATTTTTATAAAACCGAAAAACTATTCGCCTCCACTGAAGGAGCTTTTGTCCGTCAATCTATACTGGAAAGCGGGGCAGGTATTCTGGCCACAGCAGTGGACGGAAACGAGGTTCAGAGAAGGTCATATCCCAACTCTCATCGTGGAGATTATGCTACCCGGGGGTATGAATTCATCCATGGATTGAAATTGGTGGAAAACGCAGATCGGATTAGAGAAGAGGCAATTGAGCTTCTCTCTGCACCTGCCTGTCCGGATAAGGATACCACTTTGATAATCACCGGCTCCCAGATGGCTCTACAGGTGCACGAGTCGTGCGGGCATCCGACCGAGTTAGACCGGGTTTTAGGAACAGAGGTAAGTTTAGCGGGCAGTAGTTTTATGACTTTGGACAAGTTGAACAAGTTAAAATACGGTTCAGACAAGGTAAGTATAACAGCGGATGCCACCCTTGAAGGAGGGTTAGGCAGCTTCGGATACGATGACGAGGGGGTAAAAGCCCAGAGGGTCGAATTGGTTAAAAACGGCGTTTTCGTAGGTTACCTCACCTCCAGGGAGACTGCCCGGGTGCTCAATCAAAAAAGCAACGGAACAATGCGAGCTGAGGGCTGGAGCCGTATCCCCTTGATTAGAATGACCAACATCAACCTGGAGCCAGGAGAATGGGAACTGGATAAACTCATTGCCGATACAAAAGACGGTTTTCTTTTAGATATGAACAAAAGCTGGTCCATTGATGATAAAAGACTGAATTTCCAGTTCGGGGTAGAAGCGGCCTGGGAGATTAAAGACGGGAAAAAGGGAAGGATGTACAAGAACGCGGTCTATACCGGAATTACCCCGGAGTTCTGGAACAGCTGCGATGCAGTGTGCAACCGGAATCACTGGCATGTCTGGGGACTGCCTAACTGCGGAAAAGGCGAGCCGATGCAGACCATGCACGTGGCTCATGGAGCGGCTCCGGCCAGGTTTAGAAATGTCAAAGTGGGAGTGAGCAGATGATCGGAAAAGAAAAAATCTTGGAGATTTTGAATTCGGTTTTAAAAAAATCAGAGGCAGATCAATCCGAGGCATTGTACATCGGAGGCGAAAGCGGGCTGACCAGGTATGCTAATTCATATATTCACCAGAACGTTTCAGAGCATAACAGTAAAGTTTTCTTCAGAGTCGCACTGGGCAAAAAGATAGGGGTTTGTTCCACAAATTCTTTTAAGAAAGATGATTTGCTCAAAACGATGTCTTCTGCCCAGCAGATTTCCTCGCATCAAAAGGAGAATCCTGATTTTCCCGGGATTCCGGATAAACAGAAATACTTAAAACTAAAAACCTATTTCAAGAAGACTGCGGATTTCTCTCCTATCCAGAGAGCGGAGATAGTAAAAAACATCTGTGATGAAGCCACTAAGCAAAAACTTACAGTTGCCGGTTCATTTTCCACGGGCCAATCTGAAATCGCTGTCTTAAACAGCCATGGACTTTCCGCCTATCAGCCCTTGACTTCTGCCAGCATAAACTTAGTGGCAATGTCAGACGATAGCTCCGGGTATGCTGAGGGTATGAACCGGGATGTCAGCCTGATAGATTTCGAGGAATTAACCCAGACTGCAATCCAGAAATGTCTGGATTCTAAAAAACCGAAGGGGATAGAACCGGGCGAATATGATGTCATTCTCGAGCCAGCCGCAGTCGGAAATCTTCTCGAATGGCTCTGCACGATCGGGTTAGGTGCCAAGCAGTACCAAGAGGGGACAGGATTCCTTTGCGGTAAAATGGGAAAGAAGATTATGTCAGAGAACTTCACCCTTTTAGATGACGGCACAGATGAAAGCGGAGTCCCCTTTCCCTTTGATTTCGAAGGTGTGCCCAAGAAGAAAGTGATATTTATCGAAAAAGGTGTAGCCAAAGGTTTAGTCTACGATTCCCAGACAGCGTATAAGGACAAGGTGAAATCCACCGGGCATTCACTTCCCCCTCCCGCCACTGAGGGACCCATACCTTTGAATCTGTTTGTAAGGGCTGGAGATTCATCCTTAAAGAAGATGATCGGGTCTATGGAAAAAGGGCTGCTGGTTACCCGGTTTCATTATATTAACGGATACCTGGATACTAAAAATGCTCTGATGACCGGTATGACCAGGGACGGAACGTTCTGGATCGAAAATGGAAAAGTAAAATACGGGGTGAAGAACCTGCGTTTCACCGAAAGCATGCTCAGAGCCTTTTCCAACATCTCTTCGCTCTCCAGACAGAGAAAAATAGCAGTTCCCTGGTGGGGAGATATCGGAGCAATCGTCACCCCGGCTATGCTGATTAAAAATTTCAAGTTCACCGGTAAAACTGAGTTTTAGATAAATTGCTATTGGTTGGTCTCCTGACCAACCATGCAAATTTCGTTAGTGAGGACACCAATCCAGTGGATCTCCCGGTGGATCCATTATGGACAAATCAGGACGAAAAGCAAAGATTGTATTGAGTTCAGAATTATTTTTGTGAAAAAAATATCAAACTTGAAGATTGGTTCTACGTAAACAAACTAATAAGTAGAGTGGATATTTTAAAAAAAAGATGATTTTTTACTTGACAAAAGGAGAAGGTGTAGTTATTTAATAACAATTTATCAAATTCGAACCTTGTTACTTTAAGGAGGTGATGGGATAAAAGTAAAAGGTTAGCTAACTGAATGGAATCTAAAAAAGAGGAGGAAAGAATGAAACGCTTGATACTACTTTCAACTGTGACACTGCTTCTCGTGATTTTGATCGGCAGCTCTGCATTTGCAACTTTGGCTCGCATCAGAAGTTTAGGCAACGCAGATTATTTCTTCAAAGACATTTATCATATTTACTCCAACCCTGCCTATTTAGGGATGTACACTAACACGGTTTACGGTGAACTGGGATTCTATAACCTTTTCGATGATGGGACAGAGCAGTTTACCCCGGAAGACCAGTTCTTAGGAATAAATTACAAGCTGTATAAAGGATTATCCTTAGGTCTGACCCTGAACCGGATGGTTTCCACGGATTTTAATTATTATCGTTTCCCCTCACCGATAAATCCATTTGACCTTATGGCATCCTACGATTTTGAAAAGCTCCATTTAGGCATAAGTCTGTCTCATGCCGGGAACAAAGAGGAATTCAAAAACGGAGTTGATTATTCGAGAGAAAGTTCATCCGGGAATACGGCGCTCACCGGTGGTTTCGTTTTCAATCTGATGGAAAAACATGAGATTGAAGGTATGCTGAGGCTCAATCTTGACCGTGGAAAGTTGACTTATACGTCTGGAACAACCACTAATACTCTGGAGACTGATGGTGGAAACGGGATTCAGTTTGGCGCCAGAGGATTTTTTCAGCTGACCGACGAGTTCCAGATGATTCCCCTAGTTGCCTACATGAACGAATCGATCAGCTTAAAAGGTACCGGAGCGGAGGCAGGGAACTCTTCTACTGGCGATTTTAAGGAAAACTTTTTCATCGTCGGTTTAGGTGGAAATCTTAAGCTGGATAAAGGGATGGTGGTAGGCGGACTGAATGTAACCCGTATGAGGTTTACTGATGAGTCGGATACCACATTTATCACCGATGAAGAGACTGCGTGGTTTATGCCCGGTTTCAATTTAGGGGTCGAATATGAACTGACCAAATGGCTAACCGCAAGGATGGGAATGGAAAAAGAGTTCGGACGATTCGAAGATAAGTACCACTATCCTAATTCGGCTTTTTTCTACGAGAGCAAATTCCGTTTCTCCAGCCCGAGTTCTCGGGATTTCATCGGCCTGGGTGTGGGCTTCAAGTTCTCCAAGTTCCAGGTAGATGCTACTGTAGGAGAGGATAACTTCTTCGAAGGTACCTATTTGCTGAGCGGCATTCAGAGAAATCTGTTCGGAATTGTGTCTGCGGTTTTCACGTTCTAACTCCTACAGATAAAGGTATTAATGATCTCAGGGTGGAGAGCAAATCTCCACCCTGATTTTTTTGTGGGGGAGGGGTTAAGACGTAGTGCGAGGCCGTCAAGGTCTTGAGACTTTTAGCCTCGCTTTATATTTTGGCGACCCTAAAAGGGTCGCGATACGAAAAAAATGGAGGTCTGAAGACCTCCACAACTTTCCTGTGTAGCGGAAGGCTTCAGCCTTCCATTCTTATTGATATAAATGCCAGAGAAAAGTAGGTCGGGTTGCGGGAGCTACCCGACACGGATTTGTCGGGCAGTCTTTGACAGCCCGACCTACAGCTACGAAAAGCAATTAGTAGGGACAGGGCTTGTCCCTGTCCGAATTTTCGAAACGGACAGCCACACGGTTCGACAAGCTCACCGCCCTGAGCGAAGTCGAAGGAAGGGCTGTCCCCACATTATTGGCGACCCTGAAAGGGTAAGCGCTACGATCAAAAAAAATGGAGGTCTGAAGACTTCCACAACTTTCCTGTGTAGCGGAAGGCTTCAGCCTTCCATTCTTATTGATATAAATGCGAGGACAGAACAGTGTTCTGTCCCTACAAAAACTTCATTCTGCAGGGTATTCTACCTCGGCAAACCATTCCAGTTTTATCTCTTTGAATAGATTGTCCCTGGCTTCGCAATCGCCAAGGAAAGTCCACTCGCCTTGGTCTACATAGTCGCCTTTACCATATTTTTCCGCCATCTCAGTTAACCTTACAAAATTCTGATGATGCTCGGAAACCCTTAGCTCCGCATAATCTCTGGCACTCCAGGTGGAGATCAAAAACTGCCAGTCCGAAGCCTGTAACAGCAAAAGCTCCCTGGCGGCTTGTTTTAAGATTTTGAGGAGGTTCTCGTCTTGAGTATGCCTGAATTTCCGAGCCAAGCCCTGCATCTCACGTTCATCTTTATAAATATGTTTCCAGGTCCATTCGGTCCACTGGTTTAACCAGATGTAATGATAACCTCCTTCCCCCCAGGAGCCTTCAGGTATGGAGATCACCTGACTGGGTTTGGCTTCATCTAAGAATTTTGAACAGGTGGTTAATTCCAATTCCGGGTCGTCCGCAATGTATTTCAATACCAGTTTTAAAAACTGGGTTCCCTCAAACCACCAGTGTCCAAAAAGCTCAGCGTCATAAGGTGCGCAGACTATTCCCTTTTTTCCTAACTTCTGACGATATTCGCTCAAAAGTCTCTTGACTATTCCCTTATAATGGCTTGCATTTTCCGGCACCCGTGCCTGGGCATCTTTGGGATAATATTCCCATTTATCTGCCAGGTCACTTTTGGCTGAAGTCACCTTCCAGTAGCGATGTCCTCCAGGAAAATGTTTCTTATGAAAATCTAAATAGTTCCCATCTCCAGGATAACCCCATTCTCCGCTCCACACCTGTAAACCTGTTTCCGGGTCACGGGTAAATATGGCAACCGGCTTTTTCCCCTCTACAGAGGAGGAAACTAAATAGATCTCCCTTGGAGTTTTATCCAGCTCCTCTTCTCTGGGCTTATATTCTTTTTCAAACTGCCCCCACAATTGCTGTAAAGCTTGGAATCGGTCAATATAAACTCCTATAGCCTTTCCGCCTTTTAGAAGCGCAGAATCCACTATAAAATATTCGATTCCATTCTCAGTCAGGAATTCATCTATTCCTTTACGAGGATAAGGTTCTTTTACTCCTTCTGTCTGAACTGGAGGCAGCCATTTATATCGAGGTCGATAGGCAGCTTCGGGAAGCCAGATTCCCCTTGGTTTTCTGCCGTAGTACTTTTCGTAGGTTGACACCCCCTGTTTAACTTGAGCCTGGACTGAGGTATCCTGTGATAATAAAGGTAAATAACCATGGGTAGCTGCAGAGGTGATTACTTCAATATGTCCTTCGTCCTGCAACTTTTTAAAAGCTCTAACTATATTTCGATTATACCTGCTTTCGAACTCGTTTTTTATCCTGGAATAATAGTTTTTCCACATATTTGCCAGGGAAAGAAGGTTGGCGCGGTTATAACGGGTGAACTCCTGAATGTCTATCTCTGCCGCTTTGATCTTCTGCTCCAGATAAGAGGAAAACTCAGACTTGAAAGACTCGTCAGACAACTGCTCAGTCAAAACCGGAGTAATTCCCAGGGTCAATTTAGGAGAATATCCCTCGGCAATCAGCTCGTTTAAAATATTCAGGATAGGGATATAACATTCAGCCGCAGCTTCGTTTAGCCAGTCCATACCGTGAGGCCATTTCCCGTGAGCGATAACGTAAGGTAAATGAAAGTGCAGAACGAAAGTAAAACTTCCTATTTTATTTGACACTTGAGTTCCTTTCCTAATTTGAATTTGACGACATAACAAAACAACCCTGAAAAGAGATTAAGAAATTTGGCGGGCAAGGGTGCCCGCCCTACGAGAAATCAATACCTGGCGCTCTCGTAAGCATCCCGCCTCTGGCGGGACAGCCCTGCTTAGAGTGTTTTCGCTGGTTCTCTGGAAAAGAATACCGACAATTAATCCTCTTTCTTGGGAGGTTCTGAGATATCGGCCAATCCCCGTGAAAAGCCGATCTCCTTTCCTTCTTTTCCGAAAAGCTTGATCGCCCCGAACTGGGATTCAAATTTCTTGATATTGTCTTCCAGGGCATTCAAGAACAGCTTGGCATGGGCCGGAGTCATGATGATACGGGCATAGACCCGTGCTTTCGGGACTCCGGGCATCACTCTGGCGAAATCGATGATAATCTCTGAGGGCGAGTGGGAAATCAATGCCAGATTAGAATAGATTCCTTCTGATTCTTTCTCTCCCAGCTCCACGTTAAGGGGTTGAGGTTTTATCTCCATACATTCTCCTCTCTAAATATCTGCTTGCATTTGAATCCTATTCTAATATATATTATGCCTCGATGTCAAGGGTAAAGATAGTTATTCTCTCGGTCTTTTTGCTCGTTTGCTTGATTTTTGTCTCAGGAAGCGTTCTTGCCGCAGGGTCTAATAATGACAATATCTTAGACCGGGCTGTCAAGCAATTCTATTATGACGGCAAGAATCTTTTTCTTACCCCCTTTCACTGGGATAAGAAAGAGAGGTTAGAATTTCTGGCGATTGCCTCAATTACAGCCGGGTTGTTCCTTGCAGATGAGGAACTGCAGAAGGTTGCTCGGAGAAACCGCAGTAATTTCTCTGATGATCTGGCAAGGCTGGTTACTCCTTCTGAACATATCTATCCCCAAGTCGTGATTGGTAGTTTTTATCTGGGCGGGCTTATTTTCAACCGGAAAAAAGAAAAAGACACTGCCTGGTATCTTTTAGAGGCAGTGATGTTCACTCAAGGGATTACGCAGGTGATTAAGTATAGTGTGGGAAGGGCCAGGCCTTTTGCGGATAAGGGAGCTTATCATTTTGAGGGTTTTAGAGCTCATCCTTCATCTTACTCTTTATCTTTTCCCTCCGGGCATGCCTCCACGGCATTTTCTTTAGCTTCAGTAATCGCAGAACAGTATGATAACAAACTCATCGACTGGGCTTCATACAGCCTGGCTTTTTTTGCTGCCTGGGCTCGGGTGAACGATAACGTCCATTTCACCTCGGACGTATTCTTCGGAGGAGTTCTGGGAACCTGGGTAGGGAAGACCATAGTTCGTTTAAATAAAAACAAAAAAGAGAAATCAAAAGAACTATCAGTTCATCCGAAAATAGGACTAAATTCGATCGGGGTATCGTTAAACTTTTAGGAAAGATGAAAAAAATACCTGCACAGCGGTTAGAGCAAATCTTCTCCCGGTTGGGAGGTCACAAGATTTTGATCTTAGGAGATGTGATGCTGGACGAATATATCTGGGGAAATGTCAGCCGGATCTCACCTGAAGCACCAGTCCCGGTAGTAGAAGTTATGGATGAATCAGTGAAATTAGGCGGAGCGGCTAATGTGGCTCTGAATGTCAAGACCCTGGGTGATATTCCTCTCCTGGTCAGCATAGTAGGAAAGGACAAAAATGGAGACAGGCTAAAAGAACTTCTATCAGGTGCCGAGATATCAAGTCAGGGGATTTTTGTTGACGAAACTCGCAGGACCACAGCCAAGACCAGGATCATCGCTCATAGCCAGCAGGTGGTGAGAGCTGACCGGGAAAACACTGAGGAGCTTTCAGCTGCTATGACTTTCCAATTGGTCGAGTTTATAAAGAAAAAAATTAAAGCAGAAAAAATCTCAGCGCTCTTAATCTCGGATTATGGAAAGGGAGTTATCAGCCTGCAGCTCTTGAGTGAGGTCATCGGCATTGCCAAAGAGAATGATATCTTTGTTGCAGTGGACCCCAAAGAGACACATTTTATGAATTACAAAAAGGTATCAATTATTACTCCGAACCATTCTGAGGCAGGTTTTGCCTATGGCAAGAGGATAAAAGATGAGAAGAGCTTAGAGGAGGTTGGCTGGGGACTATTGGAAAAACTAGAAGCAGAGGCTCTATTGGTCACCCGCGGGGAGAAAGGGATGTCTCTTTTTGAAAAGGACAAGATGCTTACCAATTTCCCTACAGTGGCAAAAGAGGTGTATGATGTTACCGGCGCCGGAGACACGGTAATCTCAGCTTTGACCAGCGCA
>Ga0315294_10005646_pt1 | contig 13716 bp, 14 predicted proteins | sample YL17G13_40_MG_FD_203626 | JGI IMG/M metagenome (GOLD analysis project Ga0315294, IMG submission 203626) | Sediment microbial communities from Yellowstone Lake, YNP, Wyoming, USA - YL17G13_40 | ecosystem: Environmental > Aquatic > Freshwater > Lake > Sediment | place: USA: Wyoming | collected... | reverse complement strand
CTAAAAAATGCCGGATATTTTGAGATTGCCAACAACGTTTCTTTTGTTAAATTTACAATTTTTTTTGCCTCATGAATAACCTTAAGACCGGCATTTTCTATCATCTGTTTATATGTTTCCGGGGAATGGATTGGCATTACCTGAACCTGTCTATCTCTTTTACCTTCTAATATTCCCATTGCCCGTAGTTTCCATTTCCCCCAAACCATAGGATCTATTAAAATTCCCTCGGTTGTAAAAGCACTGTTAAAAGTTAGTAATCCTCCCGGCTTAAGAATATCTGCCATCGCTCCAATAACTTCAACTTTATCCTCATCTTTTCTAATTTCATGAAGGGCATCAAGTATACTAACCCCATCAACTCCCCCCGGTGGAATTATTCCGTTAAGCAATTGTTTAAGATCTTGGCCAAAGCCTTCAATAAATTTTACAGAGATACCCCTTGGACCTAGAATATTTCTTCTGGCTATATTTAGAGAAGTAACATTAGGATCTACGCCTATAATTTCTCCTTTTTTATTTTCTTTAGTGGCTTCTTCTATTATAAGACGGGGAACGAGTCCTGTGCCGGTAGCAACATCAACGTGACAGAAGTTTACAGGAAGTTTCAACACAAATTGTTTAACAAGACCCCTATTGACCTCTACATATTCCGGTTGTTCGCTGAATTTTTCAAAATTTAAACTATTGTCCGGGACGGATGGATTTAACTCTTTGGGGGTCATTAAAATTGAATTATACCAAAAAAATTGACAAAGGGTAAAATTGTTTGTTACAGTGCTACATACACTATGAGTGGAAATCCGGAGTTTTTTGAAAGATCTCAAAGATTAGGGGTAGAGCTTGAAAATAGACCCGCAGAAAGACTGGTCATAACAGGAATGGCGGCGTTAACTTCACTTGGTAATACACAACAAACACTTGAAGGATTCAATACCGGCAAATCCGGAACAAAAGAATTTGATGTTAAAAACTTTGCCGTAAGAATTGCCGCGCCGGTTGAATTTAACCCTGAAGCTCACTTTTCCAGAAAAGAGATGAGGGGAAGGTCGCCCCTAAACGCAATGGCCGTTGTAATTGCACGGGAAGCCATGGAAAAAGCGGGCCTTCTTGGTGAGGACGGTAAATTGCGAAAAGATATAGACAGAAGACAGATGGGTTCTTGGGTGGCAGCAGCTTTTGGTTCGGTACATCATATTATTGATGTACATAATCAAATTCACGAAAAGGATGAGGCGGGAAACGAAAATCCGCTGGTAAATTCCAGCAGGATATCTCCCAGAAAAGGCCTTGAAATTTTTCCGGAAGAACTTAATGGCCAGGTCGCAATAGATCTTGGTATTTCCGGATGGGGAGGAAGCTCGGTTGAGGCATGCGCAACAGGACTTTCCAACATCGTCGAGGCGGCAAGAATTGTTAAAGGGGGACAGGCAAAAATTGCTATCGCCGGGGGTTTGGAAGATATCTTGTCAGCATATCCGGAGGTCGGTATTGGCATGTTTGCCGCCATGCGAAGCGTTTTGTCTACAAGAAATAATGAACCCGAAAAAGCAAGCAGGCCTTTTGATAAAGATAGAGACGGTTTTGTTTTGGGTGCGGGTGGAGGAGTGGTAATAATTGAGGCCTTAGACCATGCTTTGGAAAGAAAAGCGCCCATCCTGGCAGAAGTTTTGGGATTTAATAAATCTATGGATGGATTTGACCCGACAAACCTTTATAAAGAAGTTGTTGCCAGTACAATTCTAAAGGCACTCTACAATGAAAAAACAAAAGAATTTTATGAGGTTGACTCAATTTTTGCCCATGCAACATCTACGACTCAAGGCGACCTGGTAGAAGCAGAATTGCTTAAAATGGTTTTTGGAGATAATCTGAAGAATATTCCGATTGCGGCAATAAAATCAAATATAGGACATTTGGCGGGCGGAGCAGGAGCGGTAAATGTTATTGCAGCAATAAATGCTTTAAGGTCAGGGAAAATCCCACACATTCTTAATCTTGAAAATCCCGGCCCTGAATTTGAGGGTCTTAATTTGGTACGGGGTAAACCATTAGAAAAAGATATCAATACCGCACTTGTTTTGGCTTACGGATTTGGCGGACACAATGCGGTGATGCTTTTGGGAAGATATTAATCCAAAAAACTCTACATATCCCATTGGAAGATCTTTCCGTTTCAGAAGTTCTGCTACTTTTTTCCCAACTTGCTCTTTTGTCACAGCACTGGGAAGCCCAAGCATTCCTGAAATTTTTGCCTGCTTGTTTGATATTAGGGCACCATAACGATATTTAAACACCTTCATATTTGCGGTATCGGCGACCTCGGGCGGGCAAACTACAATAAAGGAAATGCCGTTTTCTTTAAATTCTTCCAGGCGAGACCTTAAGGATTCTTCTCCTTCGTATTTTGCTTTTGCAATTGGCCTATAAAATTCAGGTATAACATTTAATTCATTTAATTGCGGCTCGAAATGGCCGGGAACGCTTTGCATAAGGACTATTGTTGACCCTCTCGGCATAATCGGAAGAAACATGTCAACTAAGGAATTAGCCGCTGTTACATTTATATCGCGCGACGGTCCGGAAGCATTTAAAACCAAAATGTCCAATTTGCCACCAAACAAATTCTCCGCAGTTTCTATTAGTTTTTTTCGGTCATCTTTATTTGTTATGTCTGCTTGTACAAATTCTGACGTTACACCGAAAGATCGAATCGTCTCTTGTACTTCATCAGCCCTCCTATTCTTGTTTCTATAGTTCCCGACTATGTTTACACCTTCAATTGCCAATGCCTTTGCAATTTCCGCTCCAATATCTCTCGAGCTTCCGGTAATTAAAGCCACCTTGCCGACCAAGGGTCTTTCGCGATTTTCCAGGTTGCCTTGCCCTGCTGGTTGTCTTTCCGTCATCTTCTTACCGCACCCCCGTCTACATTTATTGTTGTACCCGTTATACCGGATGATCTATCGGAGGCTAAAAATAGAACGGTCTCGGCTACTTCTTCCGGGGTAATCGGTCTTTTCATTGGGGCCAGTTGAAAAAGCACTTCTTTTTGTTTATCGGTCAAATCTTTAGTAAGATCCGTTTCCACCAGTCCTAGGGCTAAAGTGTTAAATCTTATTCCGCGCTTTGCATACTCAGCAGCGCCGCTTTTTGCAAGCGCTTCCAGTCCGGCTTTGGATGCCGCATAATTTGCTTGTCCTGCATTGCCAATCTGTCCGGCGATACTCGAAATATAAATTATAGATCCTGATTTCTGTTTTAACATTTGAACTACAACTTCACGAGTCATCAAAAAAGCACTGGTTAAATTCGTATTCATTACGCTTTGCCACTGGTCTAATGTCATTTTTATTAACAAACCGTCTTTTCTGATTCCAGCATTATTTACCAGAATATCAATGTGCCCAAATTCTCTAATTGTTTTTGAAACAATATTTTTTGCAGTCTCTTCCTCGCAAATATTTCCCGTTACAACAATTGCATTTCCTCCAAATCCTTCAATTAATGATTTTACTTCTTCTGCCTGAGGGGTACTTTTATCGGTTGAATTAATAACCACATTCGCTCCATGAAAACCTAATTTAAGAGCAATTGCTCGGCCTATGCCTCTTGAAGAACCGGTGACAATAGCCACCTTCCCCGACAAATCAAACTCTCTACCTTTAGTAGTTTCTCTTTCTGCGGTTACCATATACTAAAACAGGAATTCTTAGGGTCTAAATTATTAATTATCTACGTCTAAACGAACCTCTTCTGGCCTTTGAATTATCATTATTTGTTTCTGGCGTTTGCACTCCAGCTGCCTGTAATAGATCTTGTACCCCAAAAGTTTCTTCTTCAAAACCTCTAATTATTTCTCCTAAATTAAAGGTTTTCTTTTCAAAACCTCTCATTGAGGAGTAATTCTCATGCTGAGATTTCAATATTTCTAATATTGACTCTCTGTTCAGCGGTTGCCCTTGCTCAGCTAATCCTTTCAGGGCTTTTTGAACACCAACCATTTCTCCCAGGGGCGCAAGAAGTTTTACTTTCGGGTCTTCTTCTGGCTTTCTTTCCAATGCCACCATTTTCTTCACCTCCTTCCATAAATTTTTCTCACGGGCAGTTTTACGACTTTACTACATCAGCGCTTTTTGTGCAACAACTAAGGGGAATATCCCTGGGGGTGGGTTTTGTGCCAGTTCCAAGAAGTTTTGATTATTGTTTCCAAATCCGAGTATTTCGGCTCCCAGCTAAAGGCTTTTTTAATTTTTGTATTATCGGCATAAACTGCGTCCGGATCCCCTGAGCGACGAGGCCCGGTTTCAACCGGGAAATCGACTCCGGAAATTTTTTTGACCATTTCTACAATTTCTTTGTTTGAATAACCCCTTCCCGTCCCAACATTAAAAAAATTGCTCTCGTTATCACCGGCTAAATAAACCAGAGCCCGAATGTGGGCATCCGCCAGATCCAAAACGTGAACATAATCACGGATATTGGTTCCATCCGGAGTTTTGTAATCATCTCCAAAAATGACAAATTTTTCTCTCTGACCCAGGGCGGTCTGAATCGCAATCGGAATAATATGGGTTTCCGGCTTGTGATCTTCCCCGATAGAACCGTCCAGAGAAGCACCGCAGGCATTAAAATACCGTAAACAAACATTTTTTATGCCAAACAAACTGTCGTACCATTGGAGTATTGTTTCAAACATTAATTTCGATTCGCCATAAACAGAAACAGGCTTTTTATCCTCTTCTTCCGTTACCGGCAGTTTTTCCGGAAATCCGTATTGAGCACAAGTTGAAGAAAAAATGATTTTGTTCACCCCATGTTTTTTCATCGCCTCAAGTAAGTTCAGGCCGCCCAAAATATTATTTTCAAAATATTTACCCGGTTCATTCATTGACTCACCGGCCAAAGCATAAGCGGCAAAATGGATTACTCCGTCGAAATTACTTTTCTCAAAAACCGCATTTATTTCATTCTTATTCAAAAGATCACCGATAACCAGTGAACATGTTATTGACTGCTTATGGCCGCAAACCAAATTATCAAAAACAGTAATATCGTGGCCTTGTTTAAGAAGTTCTGCGGTAGTATGAGATCCGATGTATCCGGCACCGCCCGTAATTAAAATCTTCATTTACAAAATAATTTTTTGCACTTTCCCCGGCAGTAGACGTGTCAATTTTACCACAAACAAAAAACCGGCCAGGGCTCCCAAACTGTCAACTAAAATATCAAACGGTTTCCCGGTCCGGCCCAGCACCTTGGTTTGATGAAACTCATCCGTCATTGCATAACCGATGGCTAGCGCTAAAGCTAAGAACAATCTTTTTTTTATGGGTAACTGGATTGACTTAGTCAATCCCCGGTTATAAAGAATAAAAAGGACGGCAAATTCTAAAAAATGGGCCGTTTTACGGATGACAAAATCCTGCCAGCTGACCGGGGATGCCTGCAGTTTGTGAAACGAAGACAAGAAATAAATAAGACCCATCCAAACAAGCGGGGGCAGCCAGTAAACAACTATTTTTTTTATCAAAAACATAACGATAAAAGAAGTCTATCATATCTTCTGCTTGCGAAGCAAAAGGACAGAAAAACAAATCATTCCCAATCCGGGAATAATAAAAACAAACGGCCAAAAACTAAACTTACCCTTCTTTATTTTACCTTCCGGAGTGCTGTTTTCATTCAAAACACTCTCCGTCCCCAAAACTTCCTCTGCACTTTCTGAAGCCAATAAATCATACTCACTTAAGCTTGGGGTCGGAGAAAGTTTGGGAGTGACGGTCGGTTTTGGGGTGGAAGTCGGACGCGGGGTTGAAGTGGGAACGGGAGTAGAACTCGGCGGTTGAGGAGTAGGGACGTCGGTTGGTTGAGGAGTCTCCGTCGGCTCGGGAGTTGGAGTTGCCGATGGCGTCGGAGTAGGAGTGGGCAGACTTACTTCCAATGAGAGAAAATTTGTTGCTTCAGTATAAGAGCAGGCTTTGGTAAACCTATGGGCTTTAAGGTAGTAATTTCCATTGGGTATTTCTGTATCATCCCCTATCCGATATTTTAGCAATAAAGACGTAATCGAAGTGTCGGTTACTTTGTAATACGCTGTGCAATCACCATCCAAGATCTGAATTTTTGCCCAATCTCCATTACTATTTAAAACATACCCATAATAAGAACCCCCGCCTTCTTTTTGAAGAGAAACTCTAAAATAAGATTCACTTGGTAAATCTAAAACATTTAAACCTACTTCGACGTCTTGACTCCCGGAGGTGATGACGGTCGCGCTGGAACTGGCAATATTAAAACTAAAGGCTGCTTGGGCTTTTTGGGGGGAAAATAAGGATAAAAAAATGGCAAAGAAAAAAAATTTCCTCATTTTTTAATAATTGACATGAAGATAATAGGTATCAAAGCCTTCGTCGTGGTGGACACGGACATATCTTAAAGTGCAGTTTCCGACAAAGCTTCCCAAATATAAAGTCCCGGATTTCGGTGTTTTTACCTCCAAGGAAGAACCTTTAACATCAATGCCGTTATGGAAATTATAAACTCTGCCCACCCAAGTATTTCTAATCGCCCAAGTATAACCATACCCCTGGTAAATGCTGATTTTCGGATTAAGAGGCCAGTCCCAATCACCCGAGAAACTAATTGAATCTCCGTCCCCGCTCCCGCAAGAAGAGCCGGTACAATTTTCGAAGTCAACTCCTTTTAGGTAACTCAGCGGATTTTTGGTCTGATTGTCTTGCGTAATCATAAAATGAAGATGAGTGCCGCTGGAATTACAGGAAGAACCGTTGATAACAGAGGCAATCCTCTCACCCGGTGACACTCTTCTGACCTCTCTCTCACTTCCTTTACCTTCCAAGATTCCTAAAATCGCTTCCAGTTCTGCCCGCGCATCGGCTAACAGCTTCTGGTAAACCGCTTCTTTCCCTTTTGTTTCATCCAGCAATTTTTTCCTGACGGCAACTTGGGAATTAAGCTCCGCTTTTTGGATTACCAGCTGTTTTTCCAATTTCTCCATGCTTGCTTGGGCTTCTGCCTTAAGAGTTTTTTGATCGTCATAATTGGTCCTGGTTTTTTCCATAGACAAAAGAAGTTCGCGGTCATGAAATTGAAGTTTTTGCAAATAACGGTAACGAAGAACAAATTCGGAAAAATTTCTTGAAGAAAGAAGCAGCACCGTCGGGTCAATTCGAGAACTTTTATAAGCTTCTGCCAATCTTTCCAACAATATTTTGGAAATAAAATTTAATGAATCTTCAAGCCTAACAATCTTGACAGAAAGAGTTTTTATTTCTTCAGTTAAAACTTTGATTTTATTTTGCGTCTCAATAATTCTTAAGCCGGTAAGTTTTATCTGGCTGTCCATCAACGCAATCTGCTGTTTTAAGGTTTTTTCCTGATTTTGGAGATTATCTATCTGCTGTTGATACTCCGCAATTTTTTTCTGTACATCATCCAGCTCATTTGCAAAAAGCGTTCTGGACCGTCCAATCAAAAAAAGAAGGAGCAGGAAAGAAAAAAAGAAAAAGAGAAGTTTTTTCATCGGGAGACGCGTAAAAAACGGGAAGCAGCGATTAAGCTCCCCAAAAATCCCACAAAGCTCCCCAAAAAGGAAATTCCTCCTAATACTTCAAGCATAAAAATTGGACTAATCGGGAAAATCGGAATTCCGGTTAAAACCCGGCTTAAAAACGGCGCCAGGTAAAGGATAACAAGGTAACACAATCCCCAGGAAAAAATTGCCGAAAACAGTCCGTAAAAAACCCCTTCCAGATATATCGGCGAACTAATATACCAGGAAGAAGCGCCTAATAATCTTAAAATTTCAATTTCCTCTTTCCGCTGGGAAATTCTCATTCCTAAAATAACCAAAATTGTGAGCAAACAGTTGAGCAGTAAAAAAACCGCCATGGCAAAACCGAACTTTCGGAGTGACCCAAGCCAGGAGGAAAGAGTGGAAACAACGTCTTCCTGAAAATCAACATCTTCGACGATCGGCTCCTTTTTCAAGATTTCCGCAATTTCTCTTAAAGAAGAAATATCGTTGGCGGATATTTCTAAACTGGCCGGCAAAAAATTCGCCGTCACCATTTCCAGTAAAACCGGCTTGTCTTTAAAAAGATCTTTATATATTTTTAAAGCGTCGTCTTTGGAAATATAACGGGCTTCTTTAACTTTGCCAGTTGATTCAACCCTTGCTTTTAATAAATCTATCTCTTGGGATTTTACGCCGTCTTTTAAGTAAGCGATTGCTTGCGGACGGGATTCAAAAAAATTTAAAACCGCCCTTGAGCCGGCGCCGATTAAAAAGAAAGTGCAAACCAAAAATAAGGCCAAAGAGACATTTAAGATAACCGCCAAAGATTGATAAGGCGAACGAAAAATATTTTTTTTCAATATTTTAAACATGGTATTTTCCTTTTTTCTCGTCTCTGACTATTTTACCCCTATCTAACTCGATGACTCTGGTTTTAAAAATATCAACAATCGATTGATTGTGGGTCGCCATAATAATCGTTGTCCCTTTTTTGTTAATTTCTTCAAAAAGTTTTACCATTTCACGGGCAGTTTTGGGATCAAGATTCCCGGTTGGCTCATCAGCCAGTAAAATTTCCGGGGCGGTGACAATCGCCCGAGCTAAGCAAGTTCGTTGCAATTCTCCTCCGGCAAGCTGGGCAGGAAATAAATTTTTTCTTTCCTGCAGGCCAACCAATTCCAGCACTTTTCCCACCTTTTCCTCAATTTCACCGGAAGTAAATTTATAAAAACTAAGCGGGACGCTGATATTTTCAAAAATTGTCCTATCATTAAAAAGTTTATAATCTTGAAAAATTACTCCAATTTTTCTCCGCCACAAATAAATTTTTCTTTTGGATATTTCATTGATTTTGGTTAAGACGGCTTCAATCGTTCCTGAAGTAGGTAAATATTCGCCGGTGATTAAACGAATAATCGTTGTTTTTCCCGCTCCCGAAGGACCGGTTAAAAAAACAAATTCGCCTTTGTCGATTTTAAAAGACGCGTTCTCCAGCGCCACAATTTCCCCGAATTTTTTGGTGACTTTGTCAAAAGTAATCAATGATTAATCAACAATCTTAACCTTAATTATGTCCATCAGCCAGCCGGCTTTTTGCGCTTTCATGGTTTCGCCCCAAATCTGGATTTTCAATCCTACAAAAGAATCCAAATCCAAAACGGAAGAGGTCATATAAATATTTTGACTGGGACCTCCTTCTCTTAACAGTTTATGAGTCCCCTCTCCGTCAATTCCCCCTTTTTCAACCACCCCGATGGCGGTATCCGCCTTGCCGGGATCTTTAACCCCAAATTCAGCGTTCTTCTTAATTTCTTCTTTGGAAATCACTCCGCCTCTTTCAACCTCAACCGTTCCTCTTTTATTAAAAACTTTGGGGATTTTTGAACCGGTAAAGACGCCAAGACCGACAACCAAGACCGCCGACAGAATATAAAGAGGCAGTCCTTTTTTCTTAAGTCCCTCAACCGGCGGAACAACCGGATTTAAAGTATTATCTTCCATATTCACCTCCGTTCGTCAAGAATATCATATTTTTATCCTCATTAAAACAATGAGTAAACTATTCTAGCAGAAATTTCAGCTCCGCATCGATAAATCCGTCAAGCTCGCCGTCTAACACTGAAAAAGGGTCATTTTCTTCATGTTCGGTTCTTAAATCTTTAACCATTTTGTAAGGATGGAGCACGTATGAACGGATCTGATTCCCCCAGCCGGCCAATTTAAACTCACCCTTAAGCAACTTTCTTTCTTTTAGCCTTTTCTCTTCTTCAATTTCCCATAATTTTGCCCGCAACAAATTAAGGGCTACTCCTCGATTTCTTTCCTGATAGCGCTCGGACTGGCTGGTAACGATTATTCCGGTCGGTTTATGGTGCAAACGGACGGCGGTGGAAACTTTCTGCACGTTCTGCCCGCCATGAGAGGAAGCATGGAAAAATTCCCACTCCAAATCAGATTCGGGAATCGGGTTTTCCTTGCCTTCTTCAATCTGCGGCAGTACCTCGACCAAAGCAAAAGAGGTTTGCCTTAATTTATCGGCGTTAAAAGGGGACTGCCTGACTAAACGGTGAGCACCTCTTTCGCCTTTTAAATAACCATAGGCGAAAGGACCGGAGATGATCATTACCACATTTTTAATCCCCGCCTCGTCTCCGGCAATCGAGTCAACGACCTGGACCTTCCAGTCCTTTTTCTCCGCGAAGCGGAAGTACATTCTCATCAACATCTGCGCCCAATCCATCGCTTCCGTTCCCCCTTGGCCGGCATGTATCGAGACAATCGCTGCAGATGTGTCGTATTTCCCCCCCAAATAAGTCTTTAACTCCAATTTGCCGATTTCTTTTTCCAAGTTAGACAGTTCTTTTTTTATATCCTCAAAAAGCAATTCACTGTCTCCCGTTTGCGACAACTCTTCCAGGGATTGTAACTGCTTTTCAAGTTGATCGACGGAATTGATTTCGTCGGTATAAAAAGCAAGCAGTTTAGTCGTTTTTTGCGCCTCAAGTTGATTGTCCCAAAAACCAATGCTTAAAGTTTGCTGAGAAAGTTTTTTAACTTCCTCTTTTTTTTCTTCAAGCTTTAGTTTCTCTTTCAGAACTTCCAAGCTTTTTTTTAATTGGCACAATTTTTCAATTACTTCTTCCATCTTGTTTTACCGCGCTTTGCGTCGCCATTTCTTCAAACCATCTTTTATAAATTTCCATCTTGATAATTTTTAATTCTTTGGCCGGTAACTGTTTAATTGATTCCAACAGCTCATCGATTCTCTGTTTTACGTCTTCACGAATTTCTCTCCCGGGCTCGGCATATTGGGAACTCTCAAAAAAGTTACTTCCTTTTTCAGCCGCTTTCTTAAAACCGCCGCCCTTAACCGCCTCGGCCGCCTTACCCAAAACGTCTTCGGTATACTGCGTCAATTTAGCCTCGTCCTTCGGAACTTTCCCGATCAGGGGGGAAAGAAATTCCCACGCTTTTATTCTTCCGAAGAAAAGAAACCAACCGATAACCGCCAAAGCCAAAAACGAAACAAAACCCAAAAATACTTTTTTAAGTTTATTTTCTTTTCTTACCATTTTCGATTGCTTTAATTATACAAAATTTCCGCCTTGATTTCCGTATCCTCGCGCAACAGCTTTTCAAAAACGAAATTGGCAATCGTCAACTTATACGGAAGTTCTTCAATCCCAGGCTGTTTCTGGATGGTTAAAAAATAATCAGTTTTTTTATTGCTTGAAAAATTGGCCGGCATTTTATACTCAACCGTCACTTCTTTCTCCGACTTGGCGGGGACTGTAACAAAAAAACCAACGCCGGAAAGATTTAAATCTTCCTTTTTTTCAAAAAATAAATCTTTTTCCGGAATTTTTTCTCCGTCGATTTTAACGGCAATTTCTTGGGCAAATACGGGAAAATAAACACTTAAAAAATTTATGTAATCTCCTCCCCAAAAGTCCGGCTTTATCGGAGTAAAATATTTACTCTCATTTTTGAAATAAATTTTTGTTCTTTTATGAATACTATTGTTGTTCGATATTGTTATTTCCTGCTCCACTTTTCTTTCGACATACAAATTGGCCTTGTTTGCTCCTAAATTTGATTCAACCAGATAAAAATAATCATTTAATCCATTTTCTGAATAGATAAGTTTTTTCATTGATCCGTCCCAATTTGCTTTTTTAAAAACCTCAGCAATCTTCGAGCCGGTCATGTAAATCAAAATTTGTCTTTCCTGTAAATTTTTATAAATAATTTTTGCCAATGCCGGCAATTGTTTGGAGTTTAAATCCTTGAGTTTGGCGAACATTGCCTTGACCAAGGCCGACATAATGTTGGCTTTTTGGGTTGAACCGGCAAAAAAATCCTTTTCGGCGTGTTCTTGGGCAATTTGGTAAAAATTATTCCGGTCAACTTTCAATCCGTAATCAGCCAGATTTATCGGCCCGGTAACGGCAAACAGTTCTTCAACCAAATTAAGATTGATGGCGATAATTCCGTCCGGTTTTTCCTCGTTGCCTTTTTCTAAAAACCAACCGACAGTTTGCGCCGAGGAAGGAAAATCCGGGTCCCAGTTTGCATCCCGCAGTCGAAACCAGCCCTGTTTAAAAGCCATCTGAATCGGAAGCGGAGGATCAACGTGGCCGGTAATTTGACCGTCGGGAACATAAATATCCTGAACAACAACTTCCCCCATTCCCCCGTTATTAAATTTTAATTTGGCGTAAGACCCCATAAAACCGCCGGTCGGCCGAAGCTCCATGTTATTTTGTAAAAGAATAAAGTAAGTTTTGGGACCGTTTTTCCCAGTAATTTCGGGAATTAAATCTACAAAGCTGAGTGCTCTTCCCCAATATTTCATTCTTTTTCTCAAGGCCTGGTAATCCCTATCAAAACCGGCCGGCTGGTTTGTGATAATTCCGGCATAGAGATTTTTTAAAGATTTTAAAGTCAAGTTAATTTGCAGAAAAAAAAATCCCGGCAGAATTACAAACAAAAATAAAAAAATTATCCAAAAAATCTTTCTTCTCATGGATAGATTGCCTGCCTTAAAGTAAGGAAGGAAAAAACGCCGAAGAAAACAAAGGCCGCCAAAAGCACCAACTTTCTGAAAAAGCTTGCCCTTAATTGAAGAGGAAGGGATTTCTGATTAAGGCAGTAAGTTAAACCAAGATGGATAAACATGCAAAGGGCATTAATAACCGCAGACAGGGTCAAAAGCGATTTTGGTTCTTTAAAACCCAAAAGCAAGATAACAATGCCAAAAAATATCTGCCCCCACAGAGCCAAATAAAAACCCCTCGAGAGATTGATTCCCTTTCTACCTGTTTTTTGACCAAAAAGCAAAAAGTTCTCCGAAATCATTCTTGAAGTTGATTCCAAAACCGCCACCTGTGTCGAATAAAGCATAAAAAACCCCAACAGTAAAAAACCAACCCCAAAAGTTTTTCCCAGCCTTTCCGCAATAATCACCGCTTCGTTAAAGAAAAAATTAATTCCCGGTAAATTACCACCTTGATTATAAACCAAAGAATAAGAAAGAACCGAAAGAAGAGCGATGGTCAAAAAACCCAATAACCAAAAAATTATCAGATGCTCTAAATTAATAATCCTCCACCATTTCTTAAACTCCGATAAATTTTCCTTGTTGATCGGAAAAGTCACTCCTTCAAGCCTCGCTTCTTGATTCTCTTTTGAAAACAGGCCTTTGAGTTTCGTGGAAAACTTTCCCATTCCGTACCCTTTTTCTTTAACGTAATAACTTTGCGCCAAATTAAGATTTCCCCCCGCTCCCGCATAAGCAAAAGCACCCAAAAAACTCATCAAAGAAATTCCTTCAGGTAGAAAAAAATAATTATGCCCCTTACCAAACATTCCGACTAAAAATATCTGCCAATCAAAAACCTTTGTTAACAAAAAACACAAAAGAATAATAAAAGGTATCCCAAAGAAAATTATGGTTTTTTGAAAAGTTTCCAAAGTTTTATAAAGACTTTTTCCGACGCTGAGAATCACTCCCACCAAAACAAGCAAAAAAACCGCTACCAGAGTTTCGTTTTTAAAATTAAAAAGACGGTTTAATATTTGGCTGCCGGCCGCAGAAAAACCCGGCAGTCCCCAAGCGATAAAAGTGGAAAGCATAAACCATAAAGGCCAACCACGCCAAAGTCTTCTAAAGCCGA
>Ga0315294_10005641_pt1 | contig 13724 bp, 13 predicted proteins | sample YL17G13_40_MG_FD_203626 | JGI IMG/M metagenome (GOLD analysis project Ga0315294, IMG submission 203626) | Sediment microbial communities from Yellowstone Lake, YNP, Wyoming, USA - YL17G13_40 | ecosystem: Environmental > Aquatic > Freshwater > Lake > Sediment | place: USA: Wyoming | collected... | reverse complement strand
AATTTGGCGATTGCAGGGGCTGTTTTTCATAAGTAATTATTTGGCAAAGAGTTAGGTGTTTAAGACAGTTAAAAGTTAAAAGTTAAAAGTTAAAAGTTAAAAGTTAAAAGTTAAAAGTTAAAAGTTAAAAGTTAAAAGTTAAAAGTTAAAAGTTAAAAGTAAAAAGTAAAAAGTAAAAAGTTAAAAGTTAAAAGTTAAAAGTAAAAAGTAAAAAGTAAAAAGTAAAAAGCAAAAAGTAAAAAGGGAAAAGGAAAAACGTAGCTATGCTGTATCGTTACTTGTCAAAGAACGAATGGATGAAAAAATAGTCCTCTATAAATTGGGCGGAGATGCGCATTTTGGTTGACCCTACTTCGCCCTGCGGGCTACGAAGGGCGGGCAAAAAAGAGATAAGTTGTTATGGAATAAAGAGTAAGGGGAGTTGGAAAAAATTTTGCGATTTTGGGATTTTTTTAGAAAGGTAGCCTCGCAAATGATTGAAAACCGAATGAGCCACAGAGAACACAGAGATGAGGCGTTTTTCAGTGATCCTTGGGCTTTCTTCTTGGATCATTCGGTGTTCTCCTCAAGAAATTGCCCTCGAAGACTCTGTAAGTGCGTTATGTCTCTGTCGATGATCGCTTTAGCACATTCACAACAATAATGCTCTGGGTTACGGTCTTTTGTTACCTTCAGCCTTTTTTCGCCTTGATGAATTCGGTGTTGCGAATTATGTTGGCAGTCATGAGCCTTTTTGGCTGTGTCAATTTCAACTCTTTGTAGTATCGATTTTGGCCTAGACATTGAAAACCTCCTGTTCAGCTTCGGTCGCAAGTCGCTCAAGTTCCGGCTCGATACGGTCAAGTTCCTCGCGTGTGAAATCAGCACGTTGCCCGGAAGATTTCTCAACGAATTCATCGACTTTGCGGTCTATCGTACTCTTGAGCACTACGAAGTTAGTACGTCCGCGATATTGGCGGTCTAATTCTTTTCCTTGAGGATTAGTCCCTCGCCTATTTAGTATCCGACCAACAATATTTCTTATTTGATCATCCAAGGCACCTCTGGCTGCTCTTCTTTCGCGCTGACGAGTTATAGGAACGGGCCGTAGTTCGGTGAATGTGCGATATTGCTCGGCCGTTACACCACGAGAGGAAAGAAGCTGGGCCGCGCGGCGAAGTTCCTCATCTTGTTCTAAGAGTGGTATTTCTTCCAGCGTCACCTGGCTTTGCCCAGAGATCGTTACCGGATTGACGAAATTGCTGGAAGCGGGTTCTAAACGTATTTCGTCACCTTTCGAGAAATCCAAGCCTTCCATTGGCAACAGTTGATCGAAGAATTCCTGGTCGGCTTCGCTGTATTGCCGGAAATCTTCCCACTGACGGGCGACATTGGCACCAGCATGAAAGACAACAACGCCTTGATTGTTCGGGCTATCAGGAGAGTCCTGATCAACCACCCGCATGATTCGCCCGACGAACTGAACAAACGGGGAAAGGTTCCGGAAAATGCTGAAGACGGCAGCGACCGAAAGGTAAGGATGATCGAACCCTTCGCCCAGTTTGCGAACTTGGACGATCACATCCAACTGATGGTTGTCCAGCGATTCGTGAACTCTCTGATTGGTTTTGCTATCCTCGAGACTATGCACGTAGGCTGCCCGGAGACCACGTGCTCGGTAGGCCTTAACGATTTGAATGCAATGTTTATAGTTCAAAGCGGATGCGATGATTTTGTGGTGCTTATCTCCAGATTCTGTGCGGATACGTTCGACTTCGCGGATAGATGCGTCCACGATGGTATTGAGTGTTTCCTCAGAGGTTACGATGCTACGCCGGAAATCTGCGTCCTCCTCCCCAAGTCGACGGACTTCATCGAGGTCGACTTGTACCTCAACGTCGTCTTCGCGCCTGACATAGCGAAGGGTTCTCGGATTGAGGACGATTGCTTTGAGACGCTTGACATACCCTTCTTGAATCGCTCGAAAGACAGGGTAGGTATAGATAATGCGCCCTTGCATCATTTGGCCATCGGCACGTGCAGGGGTGGCTGTGAAGTTGACTATGGTGGCGTTCGGGAAATGTTTGCGTAGTGTCTCCCAACTATCTGCGACGTTGTGATGGCCCTCATCAACAAGGATAAGATCGAAAAAATCTTCGGACAGAGCCAGCAGCCAGCGGTTCTCTGTTCCTTGGAGTTGCTGAATGTTCGTGATGATGACATCCGCATCTTGTAGGTCGGATGTATTTGTGTTGTCTCCACGAATCTCGGCAGGCTCCGGGTAAGGTGGCTCAGAAAGAACGCCGAATCTCTGATAGAACATTGAGGCGCTGGCTGGATCGAAGTCCTTGCACAATTGTTCTTTAATTTTAACGTTCGGAGCGATCACGAGCACTCGACTTGGGCGAAACGCAAATGGAGATATCGTGATCAACCCCGATTTGCCACAACCAACGGGTAGCACAAGTCCGATTTCCCTGGCATTGTCGCTTGATTGAGCAAATTGTCTCAGTGCCATGTAACCCTCACGTTGCGGCGTGCGAAGACGCATATTCCCGTCGATGTTTGGTTGTGAATTCTGGAATGGATTGCTGTTCATGCTAACCTCGTTTGTATTTGCCATTCTTTTTCTCTATCTCAAGTACCTCTGTGTCCTCTGTGCTCTCTGTGGCTTTCAATTTACAAAACCGTCATCACCGTATTACTCGGCGAACCTTCGCCGGATTTATTTTGGGCAATCCGGGGTCAAGCAAACAGGCTGGCCCGGATGGTTTTCCCTCAAAAGGTGAATTGGTTTATTTTATACCAATCAGCCGACAAAATGGCAAGTATTTTCTTGGGATTGGCCCACGCAGCAATCTTTTGGGGATTTTGGCGAATAAATACCCCGAAGCATCCGCCGTCGTTAAAACTATGGCGGATAAAGGCTTCGGGGCTAAACGTGGATTCCCGCCTTCGCGGGAATGACAGGAAAAACGGTGGGGTTATGACCCCACCCTACCAATGCTCCGATACACATCATCGGAGTCAGATTGCCACGTCGGCCTTCGGCCTCCTCGCAATGACTGGGTCCCGGATAACGACCTTCCGGGATCTCCGCTACGCTTCGAGGGGCGGGGAAGAAGAAAAATCTTCAGTAAACAAGCAAAAAAAATAGAATAAAAAACAGCGGATAAGTGATTGTATTTGCTTATCTTATGAAAAAGCCGCAAAAAAAGCGGCGGGCGGTTTCTTCAATTTTTCAATTTTAAGGCATTTACATAATAGAGAACGGCTTTCTGCGCAGAGAAAAGTGCTGTTCGAGTTTTGTGAATGTGTGTTGTGTAAAAAAAGTAAGAAAGGTCAAAAAGTAAAAGGAGAACAAAAATGTCAAACGAGAAAGATGTATCAAAAGAACTGACGGATGCAGTCAATAAGGTTTTGTCGCGCAGGGATGCGGTGAAGAAGGCCGGGTCAATAGCAGCGGGAGCAGCGCTGGCGTTCCTGGGTCTGGGTATGCCGGGCGTGGCAGAGAAAAACGCTATGGCCTGCTGTGGCGATTGTAATGTTAACTGTCAGGGCGCAACGTCTGGCCCCGGCGGCCCCTGTGAATGCAGCGTTTGTTCGTCCTGTTTGGGTGAATGTGTCGGCTCTTGTAGCGGAACTTGCGAAGGAAACTGCTCAGGTGGGGCAGAGTGGTAAATTGCCGGTTGTAGAAAGCCATCTCAGCAACAGGCTGCACTGAAACTTATTGAAGAGGCTGCTTCAAAACCTACTGCTGGTCGGCAAAGTAAATTAGGCGGATTCATGCCGGATGCAAGAGGCATCCAGCATGAATTCTTTGAGAAAATCGCGGAGCGAGAAACGTTTTTGTGTAAATGAATAACAATTCAAAACTTTTTTTAGAAAGGAAAATCAAGATGTCAAACGAGAATGATGTTTCAAAAGAACTGACGGATGCGGTCAATAAGGTTTTGTCGCGCAGGGAAGCGGTGAAGAAGGTCGGGTCGATAGCAGCGGGAGCAGCGATTGCGTTTCTGGGCCTGAGTCTGCCTGGCATTTCTCAGCAGAAGGAAGCCAGGGCTTGCGGCAAATGCTGTCAGGGTGGTTGTTTAAGTTGTACAGGTTCTTGTGATGGTTGTTCAGGTACTTGTTATGACACTTGTGAAGGCACCTGTTCGGGTTGTACGGCAACCTGCTCCGATAATTGCGAAGGCACTTGCAACAGCTGGTGTGAGGTAGCGTGCGAAGGCGGGTGCACGGGCGGCTGCGATACGGGCTGCTATGGAAGCTGTCTTGGCGGTGAAATGGGCTAAGACCTGACGGTTATGACAATGCGTGGATGAGCATATAAGGTTCGGAAGTTTTTCTGAACCATAATCTCAAGGAATGAATCCCGTCAAAAAGGCATATAGGGCCGATTCGGGCTGGATGCAAGAAGCATCCAGCCCGGATTTTCTGAAAAAACAGCAAGGAAAAAATGTTTTTGTGTGAATGAATAACAATTTAATTCAAAGCAAATTTTCAGAAAGGAGAACAAAAATGTCAAACGAAAAGAATGTTTCAAAAGAACTGACGGAAGCGGTCAATAAGGTTTTGTCACGTAGGGATGCGGTGAAGAAGGCCGGTTCGATAGCTGCTGGAGCTGCGCTGGCGTTTCTGGGGCTGAGCTTGCCGGGCATCTCACAACAGAAAATATATGCCTGTCACTGTGATATATGTGGTGAGAGCTGTTCAGGCGCTTGTATCGGCGGGTTCTGTGAGAGTTATTGTACGGGATCGTGTGGCAGCACTTGTTGGAGTTGCACAGGAACCTGCACCGGAACCTGCGAAGGAACCTGCACCGGAGGTTGTGAAGGTGGCTGTGGCACAGATTGCTCCGGCGGCTGTACCGGAAGCTGCGACACGGGCTGCTATGGAGACTGCTACGGAAGCTGCTATGGGCAGTCAATGGAATAAGACTTTGCGGCAGGAAGCAAATTCTGCCGGAGAGATAGTTGGAACCGATTCATGCTGGATGCAAGAGGCATTCAGCATGAATTCTTTGGGAAAATCGCGGAGCGAGAAACGTTTTTGTGTAAATGAATAACAATTCAAAACTTTTTTTAGAAAGGAAAAGCAAAATGTCAAACGAGAAAGATGTTTCAAAAGAATTGACGGATGCAGTCAATAAGGTTTTGTCGCGCAGGGATGCGGTGAAGAAGGCTGGTTCGATAGCTGCCGGAGCTGCGCTGGCGTTTCTGGGCCTGGGTATGCCTGGTATTTCGCAACAGAAAGAAGCCAAGGCTTGCGGCTCATGCTGCCAGGGTAGTTGTGGAGGCAATTGTGAATACTCCTGCTCGGGTGATTGTACAGGAAGTTGTAGTGAGGCTTGTGCAAATAATTGCTGGGATAGCTGCTCAGGTACCGAAAGCGCTTAAGAATATTGTTCCTGAATGGGCAACTTTTGCGGCGATTTGCCGGCAAAGAAGGGCAGGTAAATTCAGGCCGTTTTGAGCAGCGGAGATTGATAGATTCCTGCCAAATGCGGGAGGCATTTGGCAGGAATTCTTTGAAAAAATCGCAGCCTCTTACTTCGCCTTTCTTCACATAAAGCTTCCGCCTTCGCAAATGCTACTGCGGACCCTCCGCCTGCCAATTCCCCGGCCTAATGCATGCTGGGGCAGGCAAGAAAGCACACCTCGAGGGCAGGCAAGTTGCGAAAAACAGAAGTAACCCCTCAATAAATTGAGGGGCTAAATTTTTAAAGAATGGACGGCGGGCAGGCGGAAAAGCTGAAGCGGAAACATTAGTGTAAATCAGCCGTATTTTAAAATAATAAGGGGGAAATAAAGGCGAGCATATTTTATTGCAATAAACAACGTCCGAAAGCCGTCTTTATTCGAGGAAAAAGGGCTTGACAGCGGTGCAAAAATAGATTAAAATACGCATTTGAAATAAGCATTTCAAATATCAGTTCGGATTTACGGAGAATTCTATGAGACAAGCAAAGAGGCTAAACAATGGTAACGGCGTTCAGGAGCGGCTGCTTGAGAAGGCCTGCGAGATATTTGCAAAGAAGGGGTATCGGGATGCGACGGTAGCAGAGATTTGCAGGGGGGCGAGGGCAAACGTTGCGGCGATAAATTATTACTTCGGCAATAAGGAAACGCTGTATGCCCAGGCGTGGGGTGTTGCGTTTCACCGGTCGCTGAAGGCGCATCCGCCAAGCAGGGGAGTTCGAGCCGATGCGCCTGTTGAGCAGCGTCTTCGCGGGCGTATACTTGCGATTATGGAGCGTCTTGCCGACCCGAAGGGGTATGAGTTCGAGATAATCCATAAGGAATTAGCGAACCCGACGGGGCTGCTGGCGGAGGTAATGCGGCAATCGATAGAGCCGGTGCGGCAGGGGCTGGCCAGTATTGTGCGGGAGCTGCTGGGTGAGAAGGCGAGTGAAGAGCAGGTTATGCTTTGCCAGATGAGTATCCGGTCGCAATGTTTCGATATATTGGTTCGTAAGCGGCATAGCAGGATGTTCAAGGCGGCAGGGATGAAGGCGAAGCTGCTGCCGGGCAGGCTGAAAATCGAGGAAATAGCGGACCATATTCTGCAATTTTCGCTTGCGGGCATCCGCGAAATAAGGCGTCAGATTGAAGCCGATGAGCTTAATGGTCGAAATAGCGGTGTAAGCGGGAAAACCGAAGAAAAACCGGCGGGAAAGGCGGCGGTTGCGATATGAAATTTTTGATGAAAAGAGCGGTTTCCGTAGCTGTTGTGGCGGCAATTATAGGGGCTGGAGGGGCGTGGTATCTGTACAGGTCTGATGATCAGACGGTTTTTTATCGCACAGCGGCGGTGGAGCGAGGCGATTTGCTGGCTACAATAAGCGCTACCGGCACGGTGGAGCCGGAGGAAGTGGTGGATGTGGGGGCGCAGGTGGCGGGGAAAATCAATTCCTTCGGGCAGGACAAAAACGGCAATGAGATTGATTACGGGTCAGTAGTGGAAGAAGGGACAGTGCTGGCGCAGATAGATGATTCTCTTTATGCGGCGGATGTGGCGCAGTCAACGGCGCAATTGATGCAGGCGAAGTCGGGACTTCAGCGAGCCGAGGCCGACATCGAGCAAATGAAGGCCAAGCTCTACCAGGCGCAGCGAGACTGGGAACGGGCGCAGAAGTTATGGCCGTCCGAGGCGCTGGCGGAGAGCAGTTATGACGCTTATAAATCTGGGTATGAGACAGCGAAGGCAAATCTTGCGGTAGGGGAGGCGGCCATTGCGCAGGCGAAGGCCTCTGTTGCGCAGTCGGAGGCGGTGCTGCAGCGGTCGCAGCGAAACCTGAGCTATTGCACGATAAAGTCGCCGGTGAAGGGAGTGATAATCGACCGGCGAGTAAATATCGGCCAAACGGTCGTTTCGAGTCTGAATGCACCGAGCCTGTTCCTGATGGCAAAGGACCTCAAACGGATGCAAGTGTGGGTTTCGGTGAATGAGGCAGACATAGGGAATATTCAGCCGGGCCAGGCTGTGACTTTTACAGTAGATGCTTATCCCGGCGAGGTTTTTCTCGGAGAGGTAGGCAAGGTGCGTCTGAATGCGAATATGACGCAGAATGTTGTTACCTATACGGTAGAGGTCATCACGGACAATTCCAGCGGGAAGCTGCTGCCGTACCTGACAGCGAACATCCAGTTTGAATTGAGCAACAGCAAGGGTGTTCTGCTGGTGCCGAATGCGGCATTGCGATGGTCGCCGCGGCCCGAACAGGTGGCAGCGGAGTACCGAGAGGCCGCGGCCGAATCGAAGAGCGGAAATGGAAACCACGAAAACGGACATAAGTCATCATCAAATCATAACATCGAGGCAGCCTCCGGCAACGGTGGTCAAGGAGTTGTGTGGGTGCAGCAGGGGAATTATGTGCGGCCTATTAAGGTGCGTGTCGGGCCGAGTGACGGCACAATGACGGAGGTGGAGGGCAAGGACTTGCAGGAAGGTCTACAGGTAGTTTTCGGAGAACAGCAGCAGGCAGCCGGCGCCAAAACTACTAATCCATTTACTCCCCAGATGATGAGAGGCCGCAGTACGTCGGGACGTTAACGGTATATTTCAAAAGATGTGTTATGCAGTTGATAGAACTAAAAGATATTTATAAGACATATTATATCGGAGAACTGGCTGTTCCGGTGCTGAAGGGGGTGTCATTAAATATTGCACAAGGCGAGCTTGTCGCCTTGATGGGCGCTTCGGGGTCGGGAAAAAGCACGCTGATGAACATCCTCGGATGTCTTGACCATCCCACTTCGGGGGAATACCGGCTGGACGGCCGGGAAGTATCGCGACTGTCTGCGGATGAGCGGGCTTTTGTGCGAAATCAGAAGGTTGGTTTTGTGTTCCAGAATTTCAACCTGCTTTCCCGCACCAGCGCGCTGGAAAACGTGATGCTGCCGCTGGCATATACAGCGGAGCATCTGCCGGACAGAGAGGCCAGACAAAGGGCGACAGAGATGCTCAACCGGGTTGGGCTGGGTGACAGGTTTCATCACGAGCCTTCACAGCTTTCCGGCGGGGAGCAGCAGAGAGTGGCGATAGCGCGTGCGCTGGTGAACCGGCCTTCGATTCTTTTTGCCGACGAGCCGACAGGCAACCTGGACTCGCATACCAGCGAGGATGTCCTGCGGATGTTTCAGCAACTTAACAAGGATGAGGGTATCACTGTTATCATAGTGACACATGATGCCAATATTGCTCATCATGCGAGGCGAATAATTCATATTTCCGACGGTGTAATCGACAACGGAGCGATGTCGGGGCATCCTCAAAGCGAGGCGGCAAATGCGGGAGGTGCGAAATGAAGGCATACCGCACAACACAAACTGCGCTGCGAGCGCTTCGTCGCAACCCGATGCGGGCAACGTTGACGACGCTGGGCATCATCATCGGCGTTGCAGCGGTCATTGCTATGATGGAGATAGGCAACGGCTCGTCTGCGGCCATTCAGAAAACCATAGCAAGTATGGGGGCCAACAATCTAATGGTACATCCCGGGACGGCGGCCAGCGGGGGGGTGAGTTTCGGAGCGGGCAGCGTTATGACATTAACACCTGACGACAGCGAGGCGATTGGGCGGGAATGTCCTGCTGTTCGCAGCGCCACATCGGTCGTCCGGGTCCGCACGCAGGTTGTCTACGGCAACAAGAACTGGGTGCCGCTTTTTATTTACGGTGTTGACCCTGCGTATCTCGATGTCCGTGACTGGACTAATATGGCTGAGGGCGAGGCGTTTACCGACCGCGATGTTCGCAACGCCAACAAGGTTTGTATTTTGGGCCAGACAATTGTTCGTGAATTGTTCGAGGGCCGGTCGCCAATCGGAAAGGAAGTGCGAATAAAGAACGTGGCGTTCAAGGTTACAGGGGTGTTGAGTGCGAAGGGGGCCAATATGATGGGGATGGACCAGGATGATATTGTTCTGGCGCCGTGGACCGCCATCAAATACCGCGTGGCAGGCACTTCGGCGTCAACTGTCAACCAGAGCAGTGCAGCTTCCTCAACCTCGTCCGGCGTAAACTCCCTCAACCGGCTTTATCCGAGCAGCGGGGCGAGCTTATACCCTGTGCCATCGGAGACGCAGGCGGCTGATACTCCACAGCCTGTTCGCTTCACCAACGTGGATGAAATACTGGCGGCGGCGAAGTCTACCGCTGAGATACCGCTGGCAATCAAGCAAATAACCGAATTGCTGCGCCAGCGGCACCGGATACATCCGGGGGAGCCGGAAGATTTCAGTATTCGTGATATGACGGAGATGGCGAAGGCGCTTACGTCGACGACGGGTCTGATGACCAACCTTCTGCTGTGCGTTGCGCTTATTTCATTAGTGGTCGGCGGGGTTGGAATTATGAATATAATGCTCGTGTCTGTGACGGAACGAACTCACGAGATTGGGCTGCGGATGGCGGTAGGAGCGCAAGCGAGGGACATTTTGAGACAATTTCTGGTTGAAGCGGTGGTACTGTGCCTGATAGGGGGGGCGCTGGGGATATTAGTAGGACACGGCGGCTCGTATTTAGTCAAGTTTTTTCTGCATTGGCCAATCAAGACCTCGCCGGGTGCTATTATTGCTGCGGTCCTTGTTTCTGCGAGCGTAGGTATCATTTTCGGGTATTATCCTGCGTGGAAGGCGTCTCGATTAGACCCGATTGAAGCGCTACGGTATGAGTAGGTGAAAGGGAAAATAAATATGCTGTGGAATAATCAACTTGTGTCATACGGAATCTTACACAAATATGTAATTGTTGTGGTATTGTGTTTTTCAGCGTTAGGCGGCTGCATCGTAGGCCCCAACTATAAACCGCCGCAAACTCGCGTTCCTGATGCGTGGACTGGCCCGACAGAGGCAGCTGGCGCTGAGCAGAAGGCGGCAGCGGCGAAGGACATCGTTCAATGGTGGACGACATTCGGCGACCCGACCCTGACCTCATTGGTGGAAAGGGCTGTAAAATCCAACTTGGATTTGAAGCAGGCCGAAAGCCGCATTTTACAGGCGAGGGCGGCGAGAGGCATTGTAACTGCGGGATTGTGGCCTTCGGTCCAGGCGACGGGTTCATTTACACGCAGCCGCTCCGCTGCGACGACGGCATCGACCGGGCCGCCATCCGGGACTTCCGGAGGAACGACTCGCAACCTATACCAGGCGGGTTTAGATGCGGCCTGGGAGCTGGATATATTCGGCGGGGTTCGGCGTGATGTCGAGGCGGCAAATGCAGATGTTCTGGCCGCCGTAGAGGACCGCCGGAACGTTCTTGTAACGCTCACGGCTGAGGTTGCGCTCAACTATGTTGACCTTCGCGGTTTTCAGCAGCAAATAGTTATAGCCCAGGATAATCTTAAGGCGCAGCAGCACAGCGCCGAGCTGACCCGCCGAAGGTTTCAGGGCGGTTTCGTGAGCGCTTTGGACGTAGCCAATGCGGATGCTCAGGTAGCGACGACGGCATCTCAAATACCGCTGCTGGAGTCTTCGGCCCGGCAGACGATTTATAATATAAGTGTTCTGGTCGGTCTTGAGCCGGCAGCGTTATCGGAGGAATTGTCGCCGGTCTCAGTGATACCTGTTACTCCGCCGACTGTGCCGGTGGGCGTTCCATCGGATTTACTTCGGCGGCGTCCGGACATTCGGCGTGCTGAGGCGCAAATCCACGCAGCGACTGCGCGGATTGGTGTGGCCACGGCGGATTTGTTCCCGAAGGTGTCGCTGTCCGGTACAGGGGGTTTTCAGGGCAGTCAGTCTAATGCCTTGACAAACTGGAATAACCGTTTCTGGTCGTTTGGGCCATCGGCAAGCTGGCAGGTGTTCGACGCCGGCAGAATCGGCTCAAATATTGAGTTGCAGAAGGCCCTTGAGGAGCAATCATTTATAACCTATCAGCAGACGGTCCTGACGGCTTTGCAGGATGTCGAAAACGCCCTGATAGCGTCTTCAAAAGAGCAGGAACATCGCGACAGGCTGATTGAAGCGGTTACAGCCAGCCGCAAGGCTGTGGATTTGGCCACCCGGCTTTATACGGAGGGCCAGACCGATTTTCTCAATGTGCTGGCAGCCCAGCGTACTTTGTATACTTCCGAAGATGCCCTGGTTCAGAGTAATCGCACGGTTTCCACTAATCTGGTGGCGCTTTATAAAGCTCTCGGCGGCGGCTGGGGCGAATAATCACAGTAACGAACAGAACATAGGTTATTCCTTAATTGTATATAAGCAAAATACCTATGTGATGGGGGTATCATATTTGTTAGAATACATTTATAAATTTTGCGAAAATGAATATGAAAAATCACCTGCGTTATTTTTATGCATTATTAGCGGTGCCGGTGATGGTTCTTCTGCGATATGCACTAATGCCGTTGATAGGTCCCGGCGTGCCGTATGTAACGCTGTTTCCTGTGTCAGTGGGAGTTGCGATGCTCGCCGGGCTCGGGCCTGCAATCCTCACGGGTATTCTGGGTTCGATAGTAGTAGACTTTTTTTTCATACCTCCGCTATATGAATTAGATTTCACCACAGTCGAAGGCATTTCCCGAATAGCTATTGTAACTTTAACAAGCGCTTTTGTCGGCTATGTAGGTCAGGTGCTGCGAGAAGCACGCGCAAGGGCCGAGAAACAGGCCATAGCATTGCGTGAAAGCCAGACAGACCTTAACCGTGCGCAGGCGGTGGCTAATACCGGAAGCTGGCGATTAGACGTTCTGCGAAATGAACTGACCTGGTCTGACGAGGCGTACCGCATATTTGGCGTGCCCACCGGAACGGCACTGACTTATGAGTCGTTTCTTTCCTATATCCACCCTGACGACCGTGAGTATGTCGATACGAAGTGGCAGGCTTCCCTTGGCGGCGAAAAATATGATATTGAGCACCGAATCATCGTGGGGGACACAATCAAGTGGGTTCGCGAAAAGGCCGAGCTTGAATTCGACCCGCAGGGTGTGCTGTTAGGCGGCTTCGGCACAGTAACAGACATTACCGAGCGCAAAAAGATGGAGGATGCGCTTCGTCAGGCACGAGATGAGCTGGAGTTGCGGATCCAGGAGCGAACGGCTCAACTGTCTCATACGGTCAACACGCTGGAAGAAGAAGTGAGACAACGGATACTGGCTGAGGAGGTTGTGCTGGAACGGTCCAGGATGCTGGATGCGTTTTTCGAGCATACTATTACGCCGCTGGTAATTCTCGACCGAGAGTTTAATTTTATTCGTGTCAATGAGGCCTACGCCAGGTCGTGCCAGAAAAAGGTCGAAGATTTCCCCGGCCATAATCACTTCGAGTTTTATCCACACGCTGAAAACCAGGCGATTTTCGAAGGTGTGGTGCGGACAAAGACGCCATACGTTGCCGTAGCAAAGCCCTTTTCTTTTCCCGACCATCCGGAATGGGGAATAACTTACTGGGACTGGACGCTGACACCGCTGCTTGATGATAAAGGCGAGGTGGAATACCTTGTTTTCGCACTTGAGGATGTTACGCAGCGTAAAAGGGCGGAGATTCGCGACAATGTTACAAATACGCTACTCGAATTGTTTGCACAAAAGGCTTCAAAACAGGAATATCTCGACTCGGTCGTCAAGGTGATTCATAACTGGAGCGGCTGTCGCAGTGTTGGTATCCGGTTACTGAATTCCGAGGGATACATTCCATATGCTTCATACGTCGGTTTTTCAGAGGAATTTCTGAAACTGGAGAACATGCTTTCCATAAAAAAGGACATTTGTGCCTGCATTCGGGTTATTACAGGGTCGGCAGAACCGCCCGATGCTGCTGTGATGACGTCAAAAGGCTCTTTTCGGCTCGACAACTCTAATGAGTTTCTAAATAACCTGACGGAGAAGGAAAAATCCCTGTTCCGAGGTAACTGTGTGTACAGCGGATTTGTCTCAATTGCCGTTGTTCCTGTTCGCTACCGTGAGGAAATAATCGGCGCCATTCATCTTACGGATGAAAATGTAAATAAAGTTCCTTTGCAGAATATCGAATTTATAGAGAACATCTCGCCCTTAATCGGCGAGGCGGTGCACAGGTTCGATACGGAAACCGAGTTGCGTGAAAGCGAGGAGCGTTATCGTCAGCTTGTGGAACTATCGCCGGATGGAATCAGCGTTGAAATAGACAATAATACCAATTGTATTTAATTTTTGCGCTCTGCATAATAAGTTCTGCAAACAGATTTGATAATTTCAGGTTCAAGAGCAGTATTCCGCCAGGCATCTATTGCAGCGTGGCGTAAGTCGTCATAGTT
>Ga0315294_10005639_pt1 | contig 13726 bp, 7 predicted proteins | sample YL17G13_40_MG_FD_203626 | JGI IMG/M metagenome (GOLD analysis project Ga0315294, IMG submission 203626) | Sediment microbial communities from Yellowstone Lake, YNP, Wyoming, USA - YL17G13_40 | ecosystem: Environmental > Aquatic > Freshwater > Lake > Sediment | place: USA: Wyoming | collected... | reverse complement strand
TTTTTCCAAAGGGATCGGGCCAAAGCCGTAGCGAACAATAGGAAATTTGCCTGAACGTGAGGCTTTTAAACGTAAGCCAGCTCAGAATAAGCCGGCCCTGCAAATATGTCCTATTAAGAAAAAATGAATGGGGCGCAAGGGCAGGGGGCACCCCCATCAGCCCGCAACGACCACCGGCAGTCCAAATGGATCGGGAGTGAGGACTGATGGGGGAAGCCCGCAAGCGGGGCCCCATTCATTTTTTCACGCACTTCACTTTTGAAAAAGCCGAAATGGGAAGGCGTGAAAAATCTCCGTGGGAGCGAGGCCTTGGCCCGATCCAGTAGCGCATCCCCTCCTCTCTGATAGGAAGCATCACGATCCTTCATCTTGGACGCCAGGTGAGAGAGGCAGGAAACCTGCAGTCAAGAGATGAACGGGGGTCGAGGGTAGGGGGCCCCCCGCCAGCCCGCAGCGTCTTTGGCGAGGACTGACGGGGGAAACCCGAAGACGGGGCCCCGTTCCTCTCTTAATAAAAACCCTCCTCCGTGCGTCCTGAGAAACCGGGGATGCTTCCCCTTACATCTTCCAGGTGCCGGCGACGATGAGGTTGGTCCCGCTGACGGCCGCGGCCCGGTCGGAAACGAGAAAGAAGACGGCTTCGGCCACGTCCTTGAAGTCCCCGATCGATTGCTCGGGAATGTTTTTCGCCTTGGGCATCGCCCCGCCCTTCATCAGCCCGGGCGAGACCATGTTGACCGTGATGCCCTTGTCGACTTCCGACACGGCCACGGTCCGCGTCACGGTCAGAAGCCCGGTTTTGGCCACGGCGTAGGGCAGGATTCCGGGAAAGGACGTCAGCTGCTCAGCCCGGCTGTAGCCGATGTTGATGATCCGGCCCCACCCGCGTTCCCTCATCCCGGGCAGGGCGGCTTTCAGACAGTGGAAAGCGCTGAGCAAGGTCCCCCGCAAAATGCCCTCCCAATCCCCGCCGTTCAGGTCCTGCCACGGTTTGGCTATGAACGGGCCGAAATCATTGACCAGGATATCGACCCGGCCGAATTCCTTTTGAGCCCGGCCGACAAGCCCGACGGCCTGGTCCTCGACCAGCAGGTCGGCCGGATAGGCCGCGCTCCCCTTCCCCTTGGCCTTGATGGATTCGACCACGGTCCGAGCCGCTTCTTGGTTATAGTGATAATGAACGGCCACGGCCGCGATCTCGGGAGCATCGGCCAGACGCACGGCGATCTCCCGGCCGATTCCGCGGCTGCTGCCGGTAACCAGGGCGATTCTCTGGGCATCCATGGCGACCCCCTAGCCTGTGAGGGGGCCGATGACCTTTTCCACGGCGGCCAGGACTTCTCCGCTCTGAACAACCTCTTTCATTTTGTTGATATCGTCGTAGAGCGGCCGATCCTCATCCAGGTGGGCTACGTATTTCCGCACGACATCATAGGCCGCCTGGCCGGCCGGGCTGGGTTTGCCCGGTTTCCGGAAATCCAGGGCCTGGGCGTCGGCCATCAGCTCGATGGCCAGCACCGCCTGGGCATTGTCGATGATCTGGGCGGTCTTGAGGGCCGTGGTCCAGCCCATGGAGACGAAATCCTCCTGGTCCGCCGCGGCCGGGATGGAGCCGGTCGCCGCCGGATGGGACAACACCCGGTTCTCGCAGACGAGCGCGCCGGCGGTGTACTGGGTCAGCATCAGTCCGGAGAACATGCCCGCGCCCTTGGTCAGGAAGGCCGGCAAGCCCATGTTCAAGTGCGGGTTCATGAGCCGGTTGGTCCTCCGCTCGGACAGCACGCTGACCGTGGTGACCGCGATCCCCAGCAGCTCCAGGGCGAAGGCCATGGGCACACCCTGGAAATTGGCGCCGGTCAGGACGAGATCCTCCTCGGGGAAGAAGACCGGATTATCGGCCGCGCCCTTGAGCTCTATTTCGAACATGTATTTAGCCCAGGCCAAGGCGTCCTTGGCCGCTCCCACCACCTGGGGCGCGCTGCGCAGGCTGTAGCAGTCCTGGATTTTTTTCTTGCCCTGGGCCAGGAGCTCGCTGCCCTCGGTCAGGCGGCGGATATTCTCGGCCGTGGCCAGGGCGCCGGGGTAGCCGCGCACCTTGTGGAGCCTTTCGTCATAAGCCTTCATGTTGGCGTTCAGTGATTCCAGCGTCAGGGCCGCCACGATCTCCGAAGTCTTGATCCATCGGGCCGCATCGTAAATTTCCAGGGAGCCCAGGCCGGCGATGAAATTGGAGCCGTTGATCATGGCCAAACCGTCGCGGGCCTCGAGCACCAGGGGCTTGATCCCTGCTTTTTCCAGGGCCGTCCGGCCCGGCAGACGCTCGCCCCGATAGAAGGCCTCGCCCTCGCCCATGGCTGCCAGGGCGATCTGGGACATGGGCGACAGGTCGCCGCAAGCGCCCACCGAGCCCTTCTCGCAAACCACGGGCGTCACGCCCTTATTGAGCATGGCCACCAGCGTCTCGGTCACGACCGGCCGCAGGCCCGAATGGCCATGGCAGTGACAGCTTATGCGGCTGACCATGGCCGCCCGGACCGTCTCGATGGGCAGGGGCTTGCCGTAGCCCGCGGCGTGGCTGTAGACGATGTATTTTTGGTAGCGCTCGACCTGTTCCTGGGTCAGGACGACCTCGGCCAGCTCGCCGATGCCGGTGTTGACGCCGTACATAATCTCCCCCTTCTGGATCTTGTCCTCCAGCAGGTCGCGGCATTTCTGGATGCGCCGGCGCGCCTCGGGATGAAGTTCCACCGCTTCGCCGCCGCGGGCGACTTTGACCAGGTTGTCGATGGTCAGATTATGTCCGTCCAGGGTCAGGGCCATGGCCGTCCTCCTCGTCGATCGAAATTCAGGGACATCAACTTTAATAAAAGACGGGAAATAAGGCAAGAGGGATATCCCCTTTTCCATCGTGGACCTAGTCGAAGAATTAAACTTCAAAGGGGGACACAATACTCTGTCCCTAATTCAAGTCGGAGCGCATAAACCAAGTCGCGTCAAAGAGGGACAGAGTATTGTGTCCCCATTTTATTGACAACAAGCGCGGGTCAAGATATAAAGATTCCTCGCTATTTTCAGTTTTCAACGTCCGGAGGTTGGCCGATGCAGAAAGAAATGAAGCGAATCATGCTCACCGGCGCCGCCGGCCAGATCGGCACCGAGCTCACCGTGGCCCTGCGCCAGAAATTCGGTCCGGACAACGTCCTGGCCACGGATATCACCGAGCCCGCCGAAGCGATCAAAAACGGGGGGCCCTTCGAGTTCCTGGACGTCACCCGCAGGGAAGCGCTGGATAGGGTCATCCACAAACACCGCATCGATACGGTCTATCACATGGCCGCCATTCTCTCGGCTTCGGGGGAGAAAAACCCCCAGCTGGCCTGGGACGTCAACATGAACGGCACCTACAACATCCTGGAAGCCGGCCGGGAGCTGGGTTTGGCCCGGATCTTCTACCCCAGCTCGATCGCCGCCTTCGGCCCGGAGACACCCGCCCAAAAAACGCCCCAGGACACGATCCTCAGGCCGCGGACGATCTACGGCGTCACCAAGGTCGCCGGCGAGCTGCTGGGGGCGTATTATGTCCGGCGCTACAGCCTCGACGTCCGCGGCTGCCGCTACCCCGGCATCATCAGTTATGAGACGCTCCCCGGCGGCGGGACGACCGACTACGCCGTGGCCATCTTTTTCGAAGCGGTCAAAAACAAAAGATACACTTGCTTTGTCCGGGAGGACACGCATCTGCCCATGATGTACATGCCCGACTGTCTCAAAGCCACCCTGGACCTGATGGATGCGGACTTCGGGCGGCTCAAACATAACACCGACTTCAACATCGCCTCCATGAGTTTTTCCGCCGGAGAACTGGCCGCGGAAATCAAGAAACACATTCCCGGCTTCGTGTGCGAATTCAAGCCGGACGACCGCCAGGCCATCGCCGACTCCTGGCCGAAGACGATCGACGACTCGGCCGCGCGGGCCGAATGGGGCTGGAAGCCCGCCTTCAACCTGGCCTCCATGACGACCGACATGATCTCCGTCCTCAAGAAGCGCCAGGCCGAGGGCCAGCTCAATTATTAATCCTCGATTCTCATCTCATTATCACAAGGAGCAAGGAGCGGGAGTCCATCATCTATCGGTCGGTGCGGTGAGCGCCAAGCCGATGGTAATTTGGGGGCGGCCCACAACAAGTCAAACATGTCATTCAGTTTAGCTCAATTTTAGCTGGCTAGATTTGTCTTAGCCGTGGCTTTTAGGTAGCAATAAAACCTCTCTAAGAGCAATTGCTCATGATCGAGAACGCTTATTTTCATGCTGCAATACGCTTAGAACCGCTTTTAAGCCGATAAAAAGCCCTTGCTAAACTCGAAAAATTCGGCTAATTTGAGCCAATATATTTGATTAATAAAGACTTATTGTGGGCCGCCCCAAAACCAACAAAACCAAAACCTTTTCAATTCTTTCTTGAGTCGGCCGAAAGAATGATGCTAAAATGCCGGAGGAAAGGGAGGGATCGATATGACGTTCCTGGACTTGCTTAAACTCCTCATGGCACGCCGGGGATCGGACCTCCACCTTCTGGCCGGCCTCCATCCCGCGATCCGCGTCAACGGCGCGCTTCTTGCCTTGACCGAGCTCGAGCGGATGACGCCGGAAACGTCCAAGGCCATCATCTACGAGATTTTGAACGAGCATCAGAAAGCCCTCTTCGAAAACGAGCCCGACACGCGGCACGAGCTCGATTTCGGCTACGGTGTCCCGGGCTTGGGGCGCTTTCGCATTAATGTCCATGTGCAGCGGGGGACGGTCGCGACGGCCGTCCGAGCCCTGTCGAGTGTCATCCCCGATTTCGACGGATTGGGCCTTCCCCCTTCGGTCCGGGCTTTTACCCAAGCCAAGCGGGGGCTCGTCCTCATCACCGGGCCGACCGGCTGCGGCAAATCGACGACCCTGGCCGCCCTCATCGACGCCATCAACCGGACGCGCTCGGACCACATCCTGACCATCGAGGACCCGATCGAGTACCTCCACAAGTCTCAAAAGTCCTACGTGACCCAGCGCGAGGTCGGCCCCTCCGGCGATACGCTCTCTTTTAAAAACGCCCTCAAGTACGCCCTGCGCCAGGACCCGGACGTCATCCTGATCGGGGAGATGCGGGATGCCGAGACGATCGGGATCGCCATCACCTCGGCCGAGACCGGTCACCTTGTTTTGGGGACCCTCCATACCTCGAGCGCGGCCCAGACGGTCAGCCGGATCATCGATGTCTTTCCGGCCGAGCAGCAGCCCCAGGTCCAGAGCCAGCTTGCCGCGAACATTCTCGGCGTTATCTCCCAGGTCTTGCTGCCCCGGGTCGACAAGCCGGGACGCGTTCTGGCCTGCGAGGTCATGTTCGCCAGCGCCGCGGTCCGAAACAACATCCGGGCCGGCAAGGTCGAGACAATCGCCCAGGTCATGCAGACCTCGGCCAGCGAGGGCATGCAGACGATGGACCAGTCCCTCACTCAGCTTTGCAAGAGCGGCGCCATCGACTACGATACGGCCAAACCGTTCATCCACGATAAAGGAACGCACGACACCCTGAAGTCATTCAGCCGGTAGGATTACAAACCCGTCCCCTAGTGTCAAAAGCCGGGCGAAGGGAGCCGGGTGCTGGGCTGGGACCTCAGCGGAAGTAGATATCGATGTAGTCCACAACCTCTTCGCAGGGATTGTCCATCTCCTTCAGCCGCCAGTACTTGCGCCGGCCGGAAATCCGGAAGGTCATGGTCCTTTCGCGCCGGCACGGCTGGCCGCCGTTGATATGGCTGATCTGGGTGACGATCCAGCCCTGGAATTGGAAGTCTAAGGCGTGGACTTCGGTGATGAATCCCTCGAGCTCGACGAAGTCGGTTCCATCGCTCTGGCGCTGGTTGGCCTTCAGGCGCATGACGCCGTTCTCCTCCGTGACTTCCGCGGTGCCGAAATAATCCCAGCTGATCCACTGGCAGGAGAATTTGTGGCTGCCCAGAAGCATGGCCTTGGCCGCCGCGTCGTGGATGACGGTGGCTTGCGGCCGATCGGCGGAGCCAGCCTGTCCCGGCGGAGTCGCCGGGCCGCCGGGATACCCCAAGACCGTCAGAATGCCGATTGTCCCCAGAATGATCCCGACCGTAGCTTTCATCCGCTGGCCTCCTTTGATCCGGCTGGTTATATTATAAGCCTATCCTGCGGCTGACATCCGCTATTACGGCCTCTACTCCAACGCCCACCGGGGGCCGGAAGCGGCCCCGGCCTATTTCTTGTAGTGGTCGGGGAAGGCCGGCCGCTTGGGCTTGAGGGACGGATTCTTGGCCAGCTCCTCCAGGACGACCTCGATAGCCTTGTCGAGCTGAGGATCCTTGCCCTTTCGGACCAAGGCCGGATCGTGCTCAACCTCGATATCGGGCGCGACGCCCACGTTCTCGGCGATCCATCCCGTCGCCGGGCTCCAGACGCCGGAGCTCGGCGCGGAAACGAATCCTCCGTCCATGAGCGTAGGCGCCACGGCCCGGCCAACCAGTCCGCCCCAGGTCGTTTTGCCGACCAGCTTCCCGACGCCGGCTGCACGGAAATAGTAAGGCATGGCGTCCCCGCCCGAACCGGCGAACTCGTTGATGATCATAACCTTAGGTCCGAAGATGGCCCCCTGGGGCTGGACCTCGTCCTCGCCGTCGCGCGTGGCGACCAAGCTCAGCAGGCGGCGCTGAAGGATCTCTGCGATGTCGGTGGCCAGCGCGCCGCCGGCGTTGAAGCGCTCGTCGATGATCGCCGCGTCCTTCCCGACCTGGGCGAAAAAGTAGCGGTTGAAGTAGAGGTAACCGCCGAAGGACGTATCCGGCATGTAGACGTAGCCGACCCGGCCGCCGGTGGCCTTGTCCACATAGCGGCGGTTGTCCTCGATCCAAGCGAAATTCCGCAGGGCGGTCTCGTCGGCTACGGGGACGACCGTCACATCCCGGGCGCCCTTTCCGTCGGGACCGGGACTGACCTTGATCACGATGCTCTTGCCGGCCGTATTCTCGAAGAATGAATAGACATTATCCGCCGCGCTCAACTCCCGGCCGTTGACCGCCAGCAGGTAATCCCCGGCCCGGACGCCAACGCCGGGCTGGGTCAGCGGCGCCCGGAGCTGGGGATTCCAGTTCTCGCCGTCGTAGACGCGGGCGAACCGATAGCGGCCGTTTTCCAGCCGATAATCCGCCCCGAGCAAGCCGTTGGGCACGCGGCCGACTTCGGGCAGGTCGCCGCCGCCCACGCCCAGGTGCCCGACCTCGATCCCACCCAACATCTCGGCGAAAAGGTAGTTCAGGTCGCGGCGGGCGACGATGGTTTCAAGGTACGGCTGGTAGGCTTTTTCGGCAGCGGCCAAGCCGAAACCATGGTACTGCGGGTCGTAGAAGAACTCGCGCTCCACCCTCCAGGCCTCGCGGTACATCTGCCGCCATTCGGCCTTAGGATCGACCCGGACCTGGATCTTATCCGTGGCCAGGGGACGCGCGTCCTGCGGAGAAGGCGGCGCCGACGGGGCGCCCGGCGGCGGGAGGGGCTTGAGCGATGCGATCGACCAGCGGTTCTCCCGGCTGCTAAGATATTTTTCGCCGTTGGCGGCCATGATGAACGAGTCCAGGCCGCCGGCCACGATATCCGAGCGGCGCGCTTTGAGGTCGAAGCGGTGGACGGTCAGCCCGGGTGCGGCGGCCGCTCCAGGAACGAGCCCCGGCGCCTCGACGGCCAACAGGACTCCGGCCTTGCCCGTCTGGAGGTCGACGTAGTTGCGGGCAGGAAGGGGCACGGCCAAAATGCGCTGGAGGAGCCCCTCGAAATCGATCTGGACCGCCGGAACTGAAGGCTTGGCGGAGGACTTCTCCTCGGGCTTTTTCTCCTCAGCCTTCTTGTCCTCGGATTTCTTTTCCTCGGCCGCTTTTTCCTCGTCGCTCTCGGGCGCGAAGGGCGAAGGCTCGTCCTTGGCCAGGACGGCCAGGTAGACGGAGCGCGTCGCGGGCCGGACGATGCTGTGGATGTCGGGCTGCAGCGAGGCGCCGGAATCCGTGCTGGCCGCGAAATACAGATACTTGCCGTCCGGGTCGAAGACCGGGCTCTGGGCGTCGCTCATCCCGTCCGTCACCGGGCGGGTCTTCCCCTCTTCGACCGAATAGATGAACACGGCGTTGAGGTAATTCGAAAGACGTTTGGAATAGGCCAGCCGCTTGGAGTCGGAGGACCAGGCCGGGCTGAAGACATCGCCGAATCCCCAGTAGCGTTCCTTGTCGACCCGGACCGGCTTTTTCTCGGCGACGTCTACAAGCCACAGCTGGAGGCGGCTGTCCTGGTAGGCGATCTTTTTGGAATTGGGAGACCAGCGCGGCGCGAAGTAGAAGGAGGGTTTATCCTCCAGCGCGATCCTGACCGTCTCCCCCGCCCCGGCCTGGGGGCGGAGATGAAGCATGTACTCGCCGGATTCGTCGGAGAAGTAAGCGATTGTCTTCCCGTCCGGAGACCAAGCCGGATCCCTCTCCATGGCGCCGGGAGTATCGGTCAGATTCCGGGGATCGCCTTTCTCGGCGGGGACGGTCAGGATCTCGCCCCGCGCCTCGAAGACGGCCCGGGCCCCGCTGGGAGAGATGTCGGCCGATCCGATCAGACGCTCCACATTAACGAACCTGGGCCTGACTTCGGGAAAGTCGCCCCGCACCGTTAACCGAACCCTGGAAGTTTTCCCGGTCTTCAGGTCGTAGAGGTTGAGGCTTCCGAATTGCTCGTAGACGATGGCGCCCGGCCCGGCGGCGGCCGACTTGATGTCCAGACCGCGGTTTTCAAGGACCCGGCTCACTTTTTTTGATTCCGGGTCGTAAGCGAATATCGTCACGGGGCTTTCGCGGTCGGACAGGAAGTAGACCTTGTCCCCCGCCCAGATCGGGTTGAAGTCATTCGATTTGTCGCGGCGAACCGCTTCCACTCTGGAGTCGCCCAGGTCGGCAATCCAGATCGGGGTCATCCGGCCGCCTCGGTAGCGCTTCCAGGCATTGAACGCCCTGGGGAGCGGAACGTAAGCGATCCGTTTTCCGTCCGGAGAAAATGAGCCCTCGAATCCCATGGGCAGCTGAAGCCGCTCGGGCAGCCCGCCCTCCAGGCTGATGGTGAACAGCTCGCTGAACCGGGAATAGGCGGTCCGGCTCGAGGTGAACAGAACTCTTTTTCCGTCCGGCGCCCAGCCCAGGACAATATCGGCTGCCGGATGCCAGGTCAGGCGCTTGGGGATTCCGCCCGCGGCTGGAATGATGAACACGTCCAGGTTGCCGTCGTATTCACCCGTGAAGGCGATCTGCGCGCCGTCCGGAGAGAAAGCCGGGTTTGTTTCCAGCCCGGGGCCGGAGGTCAGTCGGACGGATTCGCCTCCCTCCCGCGGCACGCTCCACAAATCGCCGCCGAAGACGAAAACGATTTGCGTTTTATTGAGAGCCGGCCGCTGGAGAAGCAGCATCTCGTCCCGGTCGGAGGCCATGACGCCGGAAGAGGCCGTCAGGATGGCCAGCAGCAAGATCGCGCCGAGCGCGCACGAAGAAAGCGTCTGTTTCGTAAATCTCATGATGTCCTCCTCGGCAGAAAACTGGGTTGGTCGTTTTTCGGAAATACGGGGCGCACCAGGATCCACGATTCACTCCGTCTTGATGACTTTCGTCTTTAATAATATCGTTAATATCATAGGGGCTTTCGATTCTCAAGGCAATTGAGATCATGCGCTTCAAGCGCCGCTTTTTCTAGCTTTTGACATCGCCGAACGGGCGGCGTCATTCTATATAATAGGTTGCCGTAGCCGCGAGCGAAACGTTCTATGCCAATCATTCCATTCTACGGAGGATCACCAGAGAAATGCTTATGAGACGATTAGTGGATAGAAGATTAAACGCGGCGGTCGTCGCGATCATGATCATTGCCCTGTTTTCCTGCCGCGGGGCTAAGAACTCGAATTTCATCCGGCTGACGGAGCTCCTGGAGCAAAAGCACGTCCTCCAATCGCCCATGATCCGTCTGGCTGAATCCTTCAAGCCGGTCATCCAGAAGGTCGCCGCCGACGAGCTTCAGCCCCTGGAAAAGGACGGACGGTCTTACTGGACCTTCGCTTCGGAATCGCCCGCAGTCTGGCTTATGGGCGAGGGTGTCCTTGAAAATGCGAGCCTTCAGCGGGGGGCCGAGGAATGGCGCTATTCCGCAGCACCCCTGGCGGGCCATCCAAGCTGGCGCTGGCTGAGAGGCACTCAAGATATCGAGCTCGCTGCAGTCCGGCCGAGCGGGCAAAAAAGTGACGGAAGCCGGCTGGCTAAAGGCCAAGCCTTGGAGGCCATTCTTTACCTTCCCCCCGGGAACGCACTTTTTGAATTCAAGGCTGTCAGCGGGGCCACGGAATCCTATCGGCCGCGTTTGACCGTGACCGTCAACGGATATCCTCGGGACATCGTGTTGGGCTCCGTGCCTCGCGTCCGGTTCGTGGAAAGGATCACCACAGTTAAGACCACGCTAAGGATCTCGTTCGATTCGTCTCTGCCCTCTTCGGGCAAGGCCCTCAAGTCCCAGCCCGAATTTGTGATCATCAAAGCCCCCCGGGTCAATACTTCGTCCGACCTAATCCTTGTTTCGCTTCCCCCAGGGCAGATGTCTCCCACCGGGATGCTCGATTTCAGCTTCATCCCCGAACCGGTCAATCTCTTCCTTCCCCTTAAAAAAACGGTCGCAATCGGCGAGTCTTTTACTCAAAAGATCGAGATCCCCACGGACGGAATAGGCACGGTTTTTCTGTCCGGACGCTCCCCGCTTGGCGCGGGCCGGCTGCGCATGTGGCTTGACGGCCGGGAAGTCGGACAGAGCGAGATCACTGATGTCGGGTATTTTTGTTCCTCCTTCCCGTTGGAGTCTTCCAAAGGGCCCCATACCCTAAAATCGGCCTTCGAGCCCGGGGGGGAGAGGGCAGCCGCCTTGAAACAAGGCGCCCCGGCGCTCTGGCTGGATTCCATCACTTGGCATAATCCCCGGCGGAGCATGGAATTACCCCTATATCAGTGGAAAAACGCCAACCTTCGAGATGCAGGGACCGGCACGAATCCCTGGGGCATCAAGACAAAGCTGAGGTGCCGGAATACGTCCTGGAACGCACTCCTGGCCCCGGCTTCGAGCCTCATCCAGTTCAAGCTCAAGCTTCCGGAGCAGGCCGTCCTGCGGATCGGCTACGGGCTTTTGGATGCCGCCGACCAATTTGAAGGGGACGGTGCCGGATTCGAGGTTTCCGCGGAAAGCAGCGGTCAGACCAGGGTCCTGATGTCCGCTCACCTCAATCCCTTCCTCAATCCGTCGGACCGCGAAGTGTTCTTCAAAGACATCGACCTGTCCGCTTATGGGCGCCGCTCGGTCACGCTCTCCCTCCGGACGCTGGGCTCTTCTTCTGCCAAAGCTTTGAGCCCGAAGACCGAGGACCTGAGGGGCGACCTGTGCTTCTGGGAGAATCCCCTGGTCTTCCAAAAGAACGCGGCAGCCGAGCCGAAGAGAAAGAACGTGATCCTCATTTCCATGGATGCGGTCCGCGCCGACCATTTGGGCTGCTACGGCTACGGCCGCGATACGACACCCGTATTGGACCGGCTGGCCGAGGACAGCGCCCTGTTCATGAATCCCATCAGCCAGGCTCCTTACACTCTCCCCTCGCACATGACCATGCTGACCGGGCTCTTCCCCACAAGCCATCGCGTTTTCGGTTTATCGGATACGCTCGACCCGTCGCTCCCCACCTTGGCTGACTATCTGCGCGGCCAGGTCGCGGTCACGGCCGCTTTCACCGGCGGTGCGCTCATGAAAGCCAGTTACGGTTATGCCCACGGCTTTGATGAGTTCCACGACCGTTTCGTCTCCCCAGAAGCAGCGGACACCATCACTCCCTTGGCGAACCAGGTTTCGTCCTGGCTGGCCAGGAACACCGATGTCAGTTTTTTTCTTTTCCTGCACACCTATCAGGCGCACGACCCCTATTGGCCGCCGGCCGAATACGCCTCGAAGTTCTTGGACAAGGACGCGGTCTGGTTAGACTGCAGCCTGCGGCGATTTATCGGCTCGGGCCATATTCACAAATATCGCCCTTTGAGCGACGTAAAAAAGAGGAACGTGATCGCCCTTTACGACGCCGAAATCAATTTCCTGGATGCGGCCTTGATCCAGCCCCTCCTGGACGCGCTCAAGAAACGAAACCTTTATGACGAGACCATGATCATCGTCACTTCCGACCACGGGGAGGAATTCTTCGACCATGTCGCCTGGGGCCATTCGAACACCCTTTACAATGAATTGCTGAAGGTCCCGCTGATCGTCAAGTTTCCCAAATCCCAATACCGCGGCCGCCGCCTCATGCCCTTTGTCAGGCTGGCGGACATTACTCCCACGGTCATGGATGTTTTCGGCGTCAAACATTCACCAGTCAAGCTGGACGGAGAAAGCCTGACGCCCCTCCTGGAAGACAAAGAGAAGAGCAAACGGCTCTGCCTCAGCTACATGCCGGGCCGCGTCTTAGCCGACCCGATGCCGAGCAAAATATCCCTGATCCGGGGACGGTACAAGTTCATCCTTAACGACAAGTTCCCGCCCAGGGCCTTTTCCTATTTTTCGCCGCCGCCGCCCCCGCTGCCGCCCCTCGAGCTTTACGACCTGAGAACAGATCCCCGGGAACGAAATAACCTGGCTAACCAGGAGGCCCAGATCACCCGGCGGATGCTCCAGGAAGCTCAAGGGTTTTTGCAGGCCGCCCGAAGGGACGGGCAGACGAAGAGGGCTTTGATGGACAAGGAGTTCGAGGAGAGTCTGCGCGCCCTGGGCTACATCAAATGAGTTTTGCGCCCTGAATTCTGCGCCGGTGGTGATTCGGGTCGGACCGAGATAAATCATCAAAATCTAAAAAGACTCTCGGTTCGACCCCGATTTTTAGAAGATTTTTAGATTATTCGGCCACATTGCAGGACTTCATGCGAACAGACGGCAGGCATCTGCTTATCGATGATCGAATATCCTAAACAATACGAAACGATCCCCATGATCGCTCCCAGCCCTTCATAAAAATACATGAATGGGATAAAAATTAAAGATTTCAGCAGAAATAAAAACTTGAAACGAGAAAAAGCCAGATGAAGCAACCCCCGATTCATTGTCCAAATCATAGAAATAAAAATTAATGCTGCCATGACTCCATATTTTATTCCCAATGGAATGCAGAGTGGGAGTATCAGCATCGCCAGCAAAACACTTGTGATGTTGCTCATTCCTGTGTTCAAGTCGTTTTTCCATATCCGTTCACGCAGCATAATCTGCATCCATGGAATGGAACGATGAAAAACATCAGAAATAAATAATGTCAGGAAGCTGTATTTTTTCAAATGCACCACTTGAATATTTTTACAAAATAGAATTCGATTGTGTTTGCGGTGCAGTTTGTACCCCATGATGATGTCTTCCAGATAAAGCCCTTTAAATCCTCCCATTTCTTCGAATTTGGATTTGCGAATAGCGGAAAAACCACCGGACAATGTCCACCCTTCTTCATCCGCATTCTGATGCACATAGTGATGGCGGATGTTCTTGAATTTGGAAAAAAACCCCTCGGCTGGCGTGTCCATTTCGTATGAGGCAACCACCGCTTGCACATCGGGACAATCTCGAAACACGCGCACGAAACGCT
>Ga0315294_10005638_pt1 | contig 13727 bp, 10 predicted proteins | sample YL17G13_40_MG_FD_203626 | JGI IMG/M metagenome (GOLD analysis project Ga0315294, IMG submission 203626) | Sediment microbial communities from Yellowstone Lake, YNP, Wyoming, USA - YL17G13_40 | ecosystem: Environmental > Aquatic > Freshwater > Lake > Sediment | place: USA: Wyoming | collected... | reverse complement strand
CGAAACAATCGAGCGGGTGCGCGCTTCAGCGCATCCGCTCGCCTTTGTGACCAACGCGATTGAGACGGTGACTGAGCATGTCGAAAAACTCACGCGGCTCGGCATCCCAGTTCATCCTGACGAGATCATCACTTCCGCGCTCGTGCTTGTGCAGCACCTTCGCGGAGAGATGCCGCACGCGCGCTTGTTCGCGCTCGCTGATCCGCCACTCCTCGAACAACTCGCGCCGTATTTTCGATTCAGCGAAGACCCGGACGAAATTGACGTGGTCATCGCCAGCACCGACCGCGCGTTTGACTATCGCAAATTGGCGATTGGCTTTCACGCCCTCCGGCGCGGCGCGCGCTTTTGGGCGACGAACGCCGACGCGACCTGGCCCCTACCCGGCGGCGAAATCCCGGATGCCGGCGCGATCATCGGCGCGCTCGAAGGATGCACGAATCGTAGGGTTGAAGTGGTTGCTGGCAAGCCGTCGCAACTTGTCGTGCAACTCGCGCTCGAATGTCTGGGGCGCGCGGCGTGCGAATGTCTCGTGGTCGGCGATAGCTTGTACAGCGATATTGCGATGGGACAGCGCGCGGGGATGCAGACCGCGCTCGTCCTGACCGGCGAGACGCGGCGCAAAGACCTCGCGCAATCGGCGATCAAGCCGGACATTGTGTTGGAAAGTATTGAGGAGGTACCGGGATTATTGAGCGGTGATTGATCAAACATACTCTGCGGGCTGCGGGCATCGGGGTTGACGGATTGCGTGGATAGGTCTATACTACTTGTGTGATGTCGCCGCACTTGGTCTCATCAGTTTTGTTCATTTCCGTAAATTGACCGCGCAAGGAGCAAGGTATGCCGTTGACCGTTGCCGACGTGCTGAAGGAGATTCCTCTCTTTTCCTCCGCGCAAGTCGTCGCCGGGCAAAAAGGATTGCATCGCGTTATCCGATGGACGCACATTGTTGATTTCCCTGATGTAGAACCTTGGGTGCGCGCGGGTGATTTTCTCTTAACTACCGCGTTTGCGCTGAAAGACAATCCCGCGATGCAACGGGAACTCATTCCCAGTTTAGTACAAAAAGGGCTCTCGGGGATGGCGGTAGCCATAGGTCGCTACTTTTGCGAAATTCCCCCAGAGATGACGCGCTCAGCTGATGACCTAGCGTTTCCAATCCTTACCATCCCTTTCGAAATTCCGTTCGTCGAGATCACCCAGGCGATTCATCGGCGGATCGTTACGGAGCAATACGATCTGCTCGAAAAATCGTTCCATATTCATCGCGTCCTTACGCAACTCGTCTTACAAGAGGGCGATCTCGGAGCGGTGGCGGAGAGTCTCGCGAAATTGATAAACCGCTCGGTGACCATCGAAGATACTTCCTTTCACCTGCTCGCGTGCGCCGCCGCCTCGCCGGAGGATGACGTGCGCAAGCAGACCATATCCGAAGGGAGGACTCCTGAGCCAGTGGTGACTTACCTGACCGCTCAAGGATTCTTCGATGAAATTCGCAGGAATCCCGGTCCGCGTCTTTTGCCGCCTATTCCCCAGTTGGGGCTGACGCTGGAACGCATCATCGCGCCCATCATAGTCGGCGCACAACTCTACGGATACGTCTGGATCATCGCGGCGAACAATCCACTTGCCGAATTGGATTTTCAAGCCATCGAAAGCGCGACAATTGTGGCAGCCCTCATCATCACCCGGCAGCAGACAATCTACGAGACCGAGCAGCGTCTGAAAGATAGTCTGCTCAATAACTTGATCGATCCGGATCCTTATCACGACATCGCCAGCGTGATCGAGACGTTTCAGAAGTTGGGCTTGCAGTACGGATACCGGGTCCTGGTCTTGGAGCAAGTCTCCGACAAATTGCTCGATTCCAGCCGACTGTGTGCCCTGATCGAAGCAGAAATGCGAACCACGGAGCAGCGGTTGACGGTGATTCACCGGGAACAACGCTTCATCGTGCTGCTGGGAGCGACGGAGGCTGCCCAGGGCAAGGACGCGGCAGAACGCTTGCTACAAGTAACCAAGGATGAAGGCATTGCGCTGGCGATTGGCATCGGATCTTTCTCGCGTCAGGCAACGCATGTGCGTCAGTGTTACCAGCAAGCGCAGGAGGCATTGCAGATCGGCAAAACGATTTCGCCAGGTCAGCCCGGCGTCTGGGTGTTTGAGGACTTGGGGTTTTTACACTGGCTGCGTTCCCTGCCTTCCGATCTGCAATCGGACAATCGCTACTATGGATTGATTCGCGCGATGGAAGATTACGATCAGAAGAATGACAGCGAACTTCTCAAAACGCTCGAAGCCTATCTCGACCATTTAGGCAATAGCCAACAAGCCGCGCGGGTGTTGTTTATCCATAGGAACACACTGAACCAGCGGCGCGGGAAAATCGAAGAAAACTGGGACATTGATCTGAAGAATTCTCAGACTTTGATAAACCTGATCGTCGCCATCAAGAATTGGCGGCTGAGTAAACCGAATTGAGTGTGCAACTTGCACGTTTTCAGCGCAAAGCATTCGTGCAAATTGCCATTGTCAGCGCATTGTGCGGATGATACAATGAAACATGCCAGACAATGGGGATTGGCAATGGATTGATGTAACAAGCGCCTTCCCCCATTTGCTTTGGGGAAGGCATCTTTTGTTTCTGGAGGATTGTTGGTTCATCGAGCGGCGTCAGTAATTCTTGCGCCTTAACCCAATGTAGCACAGAGAGAGATACCGAATTACTATGCTTAAGCGAGGAAAAATCAAATGGCTGTGAGGAAATTGAGATACTGCGTGGATGGGGAGTGGCTGGAGTCAAAGTCCGGCAAATATATGGACTGCTTTGACCCTTCCACCGGGGAGGTGATCGCTCAGGCACCCCAGTGTACGGCTGCAGAGGTGGAATCTGCGGTTATGGCTGCCAATGCCGCCTTCCCAGCTTGGGCAGACACCCCACCAAACGTGCGAGTGCAAGTGTTGTTCAAAATGAAGATGCTTCTGGACAAGCATTTGGAGGAACTCACCCGGCTGCTGGCTACAGAAAACGGCAAAGTGTGGGATGAGGCCATGGGGGATGTGCTGAAGGTCACGGAGGTAGTAGAGTACGCCTGTGGGATTCCGCATCTGACGAAGGGACCGGCGCTCATGAACTGCACAGTGGGTTACGACACTACACAGTACATGGAGCCGATAGGGGTGTTCGTGGGAATCGCACCGTGGAATTTCCCAGCCATGATCCCGATGGGATGGATGGCACCGCTGTGCATCGCTACAGGGAACACCTTCGTGCTGAAGACTGCCAGTTTTGTGCCTCAGAGCTCGATGCGAATTCTCGAGCTGTGGCAGGAAGCGGGGCTACCTCAAGGGGTGATCAACTTGGTCACCTGCGGCAGGAACGAAGCGGAAATATTGCTAAAGCACCCGATTGTGAAAGGAATAAGCTTCGTGGGGTCCACCTCGGTGGGGCGACACATCTATGCCACGGCCGCGGCAAACGGAAAGCGGGTGCAGGCTCTGACCGAGGCAAAGAACCACGCCTTGGTGCTGCGGGACGCGGCGCTGGAGCGTACGGCACGCGGCATCGTCAACTCGGCTTGCGGGTGCGCGGGTGAGAGATGTATGGCTCTGCCGGTCGTGGTTGCGGAAGAAGTGATTGCAGACGAGTTGGTAGAGCAACTGGTGAACATGATGCAGGGACTAGAGATCGGGCCGGCTTACGACAAGACGAGCCAGTTGGGCCCCCTAGTGAATGCGGCGCACCGCCAGTCGGTTGTGAACTGGATTCAGCAAGGCGTAGAGGAGGGGGCGAAGTTGGTATTGGATGGCCGCGGCGTGACGGTAAAAGGCTACGAGAACGGCTTCTACTTGGGTCCAACCCTTTTTGACTACGTCAAGCCAGGTATGAAAGTGGGCGATCAGGAAATCTTCGGTCCGGTGTTGTGTATCAAACGTGTAAAGGACTTTGAGGAAGGACTGACCCTGATGAACTCAAGCGAGTTCGCCAACGGATCGGTGATCTACACTCAGAGTGGCTACTTTGCGCGGGAGTTTACTAGGCGGACTCATGGTGGCATGGTGGGAGTAAACGTCGGCATTCCGGTACCACTGGGCATATTCGGGTTCACGGGGCACAAGAACTCGTTCTTCGGGGATCTGCATACGATGGGAACTGACGGCGTGCGGTTCTTCACGGAGCAAAAAAGTGTGACGGTGCATTGGTTCTCCGAGGAGGAGGCGCGTACAGCCAAGGTGTTAAATACCTGGGATGGCACGATGTCAATGCCTAAGAAGTGAGAGGAGTGCTCAATGTCAGAACAGACATCTTCCGAAATCGTTCGCCTCAACAAAGAATACACGCTGTTTGAATGGAACGCGCAAGCGGCATATAACCCAATTCCGATCACGCGCGCCAAGGGGGTGTACTTTTGGGATGCCGATGGCAAACGCTACATTGATTTCAATTCGCAATTGATGAACGTCAACATCGGTCATGGCGATGAGCGCGTCATTCGCGCGATCCAAGAGCAAGCCATGCGACTCGTCTACGTCAATCCTTACCACGCGACCGAAGTGCGCGGTCGGCTGGGTGAACTCCTTGCCGAGATCACGCCGGGCAATCTGAAAAAATCGTTCTTCACCAATGGCGGCGCGGATGCGAACGAGAACGCGATCAAGATCGCGCGGCTCGTGACCGGGCGGCACAAGATCATCGCGCGCTATCGGTCGTTTCACGGCGCAACCGCTGGGGCGATGACGCTCACCGGCGATCCGCGTCGCTGGCCCAACGAGCCGGGCATTCCGGGTGTCGTTCACGTGATTGACCCGTACCGTTATCGCTGTCGCTGGTGCGGCGATTTGCCGTCGTGCAATCTCAACTGCCTCAATCACATCGCGGACGTGATCGAAATGGAAGGTCCGCAGACCATCGCCGCCGTGATCGTCGAGGGTGTGACCGGTACAAACGGCATTATCATCCCGCCGGAGGGTTATCTGCAGGGCTTGCGCGATCTCTGCACGCGTCACGGCATCCTGTTGATTGTGGACGAGGTGATGAGCGGCTTCGGTCGAACCGGCAAGTGGTTCTCCGTAGATCACTGGAAGGTCGTGCCGGACATTATGACCGTCGCCAAAGGAATCACGAGTGGTTACCTGCCGCTTGGCGCGACCATCGTCTCTGAGCCGGTTGCCAAGTACTTTGACGATCACGTGCTGTGGGGCGGGCTTACGTACGGCGCGCACGCGCTAAGTTGCGCGGCAGGCATCGCCACGATCAACGTTTACAAGGAAGACCGCTTGATCGAGCGCGCGTACGAGACCGGCAAATTCCTGGGTCAGGAGTTGGAAAAACTCAAAGCAAACCATCCATCCGTCGGCGATGTGCGTTCCATCGGTCTTTTCGCGATTTTGGAACTGGTACGCAATCGCAAGACGCGCGAGCCGATGGCGCCGTTCAACGCACGCGCGGATCAAATGGGACCGATGGCGCAGGTGGCGAAATTCTTCCGCGAGAATGGCTTGTACACTTTTGTCCGTTGGAATACCTTCTTCGTCAATCCGCCGCTTTGCATCACGCGCGACGAATTGATGGAAGGGTTGGAAATCGTAGACCGCGCGCTGGAAATCACCGACGACTCAGTCGTCGAATGAAACGATCTGGAGGAATTGAAAATGGCAGACGAACGAAAGAAAGTAACGATCTTTGACATTCAGAACAAAAAGAATCGCGGCGAACCGATCACGATGATTACCGCCTACGATTACCCGACGGCGTTGATGGTTGACCGCGCCGGGATTGATATGATCCTGGTGGGCGATTCGTTAAGCATGGTCGTCTTGGGAAACGAGACGACGATCCCGGCGACGATGGATATGATGATCCATCACGCGCAAGCCGTGCGGCGCGGCGCCAAGTCCACCTTTCTCATCGGCGATATGCCGTTCCTGTCGTACGAGATCGATCCGCGCGAAGCCGTGCGCAATGCCGGGCGTTTTATGAAAGAAGCCGGAATGGACGCGGTGAAATTGGAAGGCGGACGCGACCGCGTCGAGGCGATTCGCGCTATCGTGAGCGCGGGGATCGCGGTGCAGGGGCACATCGGCTTGACGCCGCAATCGGTGTCCAAACTCGGCGGATTCAAAGTGCAAGGCAAAGATGCGGTGAGCGCGAAGCGATTGCTGGAAGACGCGCTCGCGCTCGAAGCGGCGGGCTGTTTCTCGATTGTGTTGGAAGCCGTGCCCGATCGCGTTGCCGAAGTAGTGACGCGGCGCCTGAAGATTCCGACGATTGGCATCGGCGCGGGATCTAGATGCGATGGTCAAGTGCTCGTGTTCCACGATTTCGCCGGGATGTTCGATCGCTTCATTCCCAAGTTCTGCAAAAAGTACGTCGATCTCTTCTCGATTGTCAACACCGCACTCGAGCAGTACTCGGCGGAAGTCAAGGCGCGCGCGTTTCCCGCGCCGGAGCATTGCTACTCCATTGCTGACGACGAGTTCAACAAGTTTGTCGCGAGTCTGAAGTAAGCCGCAGGGGAGAGGGGGAGCGAGAGAGCAGGGGAGAAGAATCTCCTCTGCCCCCCTGCGCCCCTGCTCCTCGTTTTCAATTTTGATGGAGTATTCAAGATGAAGATCGCAGTTGTGGGCGCTGGCGCGATGGGTTGCCTCTTTGGGGGCAAGTTGTCCGCACTGGCAGAAGTCTGGCTGATTGATCCTTGGGCAGAGCACGTCGCTGCATTGCAAGCCAAGGGCTTGCTCCTCCGTGAACTGGATGGGGGTGAACATACGCTTCGCGTGCGCGCCGTCGGCGAGCCGAGCCAGGTGCCGGGCACCGTTGATCTCGCGCTCATCTTCGTCAAATCGCATCAGACGGAATGGGCGGCGCGCCAGGCGGTAGCGATTCTGGCGCGCGATGGTTTTACGCTCACCTTGCAAAATGGCATTGGCAACTTGGAAGTTATCGCGGGCGTCGTCGGCGCCGAGCGCGCCTTGCTGGGGTCAACGACGCAAGGCGCGACCCTGCTCGGAGCGGGCCAAGTGCGTCACGCCGGCGCCGGCCCCACGTACCTCGCCGCGCCACCCAACCTCATGTCACGCGTTGAAGAAATCGCCAAGTTGTTCCAAGCTGCCGGGTTCGAAGCGCATCTCGCGGACAATGTTGACAATTTGGTGTGGGGCAAACTGATCGTCAATGTTGGCATCAACGCGCTAACCGCGATCTTGCGCGTGCCCAACGGCGCCCTCGCCGATCTGCCGGCGGCGCGCGCATTGCTCGAGCGCGCGGTCGTTGAAGCCGTCGCAGTAGTGCAGGCAAAGAAGATTACTCTGCCATACGAAAACCCAGTCGAACGGGTCGTGGGGGTTGCGCGCGCGACGGCGGCGAATCGTTCTTCGATGTTGCAGGATGTTCTGCGCGGCGCGCCGACCGAAATCGGTGTCATCAACGGCGCGATCGTGCGCGAAGGCGAACGCGTGGGGGTACCGACGCCGGTAAACCAAATGGTGACTGATTTGGTGCGCGCCATCGAAGCAGGTTACAGCGTTCGCGTTTAACGCCGGGAAAGAATTGACTATGTTGACAGACCTTGAACGTCGCGTGATCGAACGCATCAACGACGAGCGCGTAGTGAAATGGGTGCAGGACTTGGTACGCATCCCCAGTGTGCCGCGGCCGGGTTTGCAGGAAGTCGAGACCGAAGCGGCGCGTTGGGTGGAAGCGCGCTGTCATGAGATGGAATTGGAAACGCATTGGGAATGCGCCGCGCCCGGACGTCCCAACGTCATCGCCATTTTATCCGGTGCCGCGCACGCGCGGACTTTGATGTTCGAGGGGCATACGGATGTGGTGACCGAAGGAGACCGCGCGCTCTGGAAACATGATCCGTTTGGCGCGGCGATCGAAGACCGACGCATCTACGGACGCGGCGCGAATGATATGAAGGGCGGACTTGGCGCGGCGCTCGGCGCGCTTGCCGCGCTGTGCGAGAGCGGCGTGAAACTCAAAGGCGACATTTTGCTCGGCGCGCTCGCCGATGAAGAAGGATTGATGCTCGGCGTCAAACATTTCGTCGCGCGCGGTTGGTCCAAGCGTGTCACGGCGGCGATCATCTGCGAACCGGAAGACAATCGCCTGTGCATTTCGCAAAAGGGAGTGATGTGGATCAACGCGCGGACGCAGGGCAAGATGGCGCACGGCGCGATGCCGTACGCCGGCATCAATCCGATTTCGCATATGGCGACTTTTATCCGCCAAGTTCAGGTACTCGAAGCGACGGAGCAAGCGCGGCGCGGGCGCGATGAATTTCTTGGTGTGCCCAGTTTTTCGCCCACGCGCATTCACGCGCCGCTTCAGGGTGAAACCGAAACGAACAACGTCATTCCCAGCGCGTGCCAAGTTACTTTCGACATTCGCCTGATTCCAGGGCAGACGCCCGAAGAGATCGAAGCGCAACTACGCGAGATCGCCATGCATTTAAGAAAGACGGACGAACGTTTCTCTGCCGAATTCACCGTCCTCGACGCGCGTCCGCCGACCGCGACCTCGCGCGATGAACCACTTGTCAAAACGATGGACGCGGCGTACCGCGATCTCTTCAACCGCGCGCCGACGTACGGCGGCGTGCCCGGCAGTACCGATGGAACGATTCTGCATCAGCGCGCGGGGATTCCGATTGTCACTTGCGGACCCGGCGATACGCGGATTCCGCATCAGGTAGACGAGTATCTCGATATTGACCAATTGCTTGATGCGACTAAAATATATGCGCTCACGGCGTTGCGTTTCTTGGGCAGCGCGGACAAATCGGAGGATTGACAAAATGCTGGTCTCGCACAAGGCAGGCATAGACCTGGGTGGCTCGCTGACAAAAATCGCGCACGGTCAGGCGCCGGAATTCGTCATTTTCCCTTCCACCCATCTCAGCGATATTCTCGCGTACATTCAAGCGCAGTCGTTGACCCACCTGGTCCTGACTGGCGGTGGGTCGGTTAAGCAGCGCGCGGCCTTTGCTGATTTCCGGGTCGAGACGGCGGATGAATTTGAATCGTCCGTTCGGGGAACGAATTACCTCTTGGAGCAACAAGGCGGCGCGGTCTTTCCTTACGCGTTGGTCTCGATTGGTACCGGCACTTCAATTTCCAAAGTGGAGCCATCGGGAGGACAGCGCGTCTCGGGCACCGCCGTCGGCGGCGGGACGATTGTGGGATTGGGATCGCTCCTCACTGGGCAAGCCGACTACGCGGAAATCATCGAAAGGGCAGCGCGGGGTGATCGCTCCGGCGTGGATGTTCTCGTGCGCGATATCTACGGCGGCGATTTGCCGGGTTTGAGCGGCGATGTGACCGCTTCCAACTTTGGCAAGGTCTCCTCGCGCAAGCCCGAAGACCTTGGACGCGCACTGCTGCAAATGGTGGGTGAGGTGCTTGCCGTGATTGCATCGTTGGCGGCGAAGAATGTGAATGCTCAGGAAGTTGTTTACATCGGCGCAGCATTGCGCGAGAATCCAGTCCTTATGGAGGTGTTAGAGTCCATCACGCGGTTTATGGGTCAGCGACCACGGTTCGTGCGTCACAGTGAGTACGCTGGCGCGATTGGCGCGTTGCTTCAAAACAGCGACTAGCCGCTATTGCCTAGTCTGTCATTTCTCGCGAAAACTTCTCGGAACGACATAGGCACAAACCCTGGAACTGAACCCAGCGGGGCTGACCTACCCCGCGAGACCAATCGTGTTGTACCATCAACGAGTATGTTGAACGGGGGAGGGACGTATCTGCTCAACCTTGCGAAGGTTGGGTAGTCGCCACGGCAAAACCTTCGCAAGGTTGCTCTGGTTCGTCGCCCTACTTGAATTGGAGGAATACCCATGCAAACGTACACAATTTTTGCACGACTCGCCATTTTTGTGATCCTGGCGAGCGTTATCCTTGTCGGTTGTGGTGCGCCGCCAACTGTTGCGCCTCCACCGACACAACCCCCGGCTGCCGCGCCAACTCAACCGCCAGCCGCGGCACCGACTCAACCGCCGGCGGCGACCAAGCCACCGACGGTCGCGCCGACTCAACCGCCACCGACTCAACCTGCCGGGGGCACAGTCATCTGGGGCTATCTCCAGGAACCCAGTCGACTTAATCCCATCGTCGCGCCGGACGTGGTGACCAAATGGCTTATCGAAACGATCTTTGATGGGCTGGTCGCAATTAACGACAAGATGGAAATCATCCCCGAACTCGCGACCACATGGGACATTTCGGCGGATGGCAAAGTCTATACCTTCAAACTACGCACCGATGTCAAATGGCACGACGGCAAACCCTTAACCGCCGATGATGTGAAATTCACTTACGATAGCATCATTGACCCGAAGCAACCCAACACTATTGCGAAGAGTGATTACGCCCTGGTGGACAAAATCGAAGCCGTTGATCCAGCCACTGTCAGGATCACTCTCAAGAGCGCCAATTCTTCGTTCTTGTCGAAATTGGCGGTCGGCATCGCGCCCAAGGCGTTGCTCGAAGGGCAGCAACTGGATACGGCGGTGTTCAACCGCAAGCCGGTTGGCACCGGTGCGTTCATGGTGCAAGAATGGGCCGCCGGGCAAAAGGTCGTGCTTGTCGCGAATCCGAACTATTTCCGCGGGAAACCGAAAATAGACCGGCTGATCTGGCAGGTCATTCCGGACAGCAACGTGCTCACCGTGCAGTTGGTCAACGGCGACATTGATGGCGCGCTCATCATTGACCCCAAGGATCTGGCGAAGTTCCAGAACAACGCCAAGTACAAGGTCTACGAAAGCATCGGCGCGAATACCTACATCGGGTTTAACAACGAGAATCCGCTCTTTACCGACCCGCGGGTGCGCCAGGCGCTCAACTATGGCTTGGACAAAAAAGCGATCATTGACCAGATCGTGGGAGGACAAGGTATCTGGTCAACCAGCGAGATCCTCGCAGGAACCTGGGCGTACAACTCGAACGTCAACAAGTACGAGTACGATCCGGCAAAAGCGAAATCTCTCCTCGACGCGGCTGGGTGGAAGGTCGGAGCGTCAGGCGTACGCGAGAAGGAAGGCAAACCGTTCAAGTTCACGCTGCTCACCAACGCGGGCGACAAACTGAGGGAAGGCATCGCCTTGTTCGCGCGCCAGCAATGGAGTGACTTGGGCGTGAACATGGATGTCCAGTTCCTAGAAGCCAACACCTTTGTCAACGACCGCGTGCTCAAGAGCAACTTTGAAGCCATCTTCTTGGCGAGTTCAGTCAATGTTGACCCGGATTTCCTGTCTCGTCGCTGGTCGTGCGCGGCAATGCAGAACGGGAACAACTTTTTGCGCTGGTGTAGTCCGGACGTAGATAAACTGCTGGCGCAAGGCATTGCTTTGACCGCGCAGGCGGATCGAAAGAAGGTCTACGATCAGGTCCAGCAGATCATCACCGACGCATCACCGATCGTGCCGATCTACTACCCCAAGACGCTCTGGGCTTTCAAGAGCACCCTCAAGGGCATCGTTCCCTCACCGATCAACATTTTCTGGAACGCCGACCAGTGGAGTTACTAGCATAACGAGAGAGCCGAAGGGTCTCAGTAGACCCTTCGGATCTCAAGCGGATAACAATAAATGTCCAGATATATTCTGGGACGGCTGCTACAAGCCATTCCACTCTTCTTTCTCATCACGCTGATCGCCTTCGGTCTCCTGCATCTCGCGCCCGGCGATCCGGCGACGTTGCTCTACGGCACAGAAATGACCCCCGATCAACGGGCGCAGATTCGGGCAGCGTGGGGTTTGGACGAGCCGCTCCCGGTCCAATACGTCAAATGGCTCGGCAACCTTTTGCGCGGCGATATGGGGAGATCGTTTGTGGATGGTCGCCCGGCTTTGCTGGTCATCGCCGAGCGAATTCCTGCGACGCTACAATTGACTCTCAGCGGACTTCTCTTCGCGCTCGTGTTGGGACTGAGCGTGGGCATTGTCGCCGCGCTGAAACCGCACTCGGCGCTCGGTTATGCCAGCACGTTCTTTTCCACGTTCTTTTATTCGCTCCCGAACTTTTGGCTCGCACTCCTGCTGATCCTGTTCTTTAGCGTCTGGCTCAAAGTGTTGCCCTCCGCCGGAATAGAATCGCTGCGCGGCGAGACGGGTTTGGCGGATCGGCTCGCGCACCTCGCGATGCCGGCGTTCGTCGTCTCACTGCGTGAGATGGGACGCTTGATCCGATTCACGCGCGCGAGTCTGCTCGACGTGATGAGTCAGGACTATATCCGCACCGCGCTGGGCAAAGGTCTGACGATGCGGGTGGTCACCTTGCGCCACGCTCTGCGTAATGCGCTTATCCCCGTCGTCACACTGCTGGGCTTGTCGCTGCCGCAACTTCTTTCCGGCGCGATTGTCGTCGAGACGATCTTCGCCTGGCCCGGGATCGGGCGATTGGTAGTGGACAGCGCGTTCCAGCGGAATTACACTGTGCTGATGGGTGAAATCGTGATGGTGAGTTTAGTGGTCATCGCCGGGAATCTGTTGGCAGATGTGGCGTACGCGGTGATTGATCCAAGAATTCGGTATGGGAAATAGATCATGGCAGTAGCGACTAAGACGTTGGCTAATCCGATCCAATCTATCGTCCGCCATTCCGCGGATCCCTCTGCGCGTTTCTGGTACCGTTTCCTGCAAAATCGCCAAGCGGTGCTGGGTGGTTGTGTGCTGACGCTCATCGTGTTGATGGCGCTCGCCGCGCCACTCATCGCGCCCGGGGATCCATCGCGGATCGTGTTGGGGGAGCGGGAAAATCCACCCAGTCTCGATCACTTGTTTGGCACCGACCGGCTGGGACGCGATGTCTTTGGCCGAATCGTTTGGGGCGCGCGCGTCTCGCTCGGCATCAGTCTGCTTGCGGTTTCGCTCGGCAGCATGATCGGCATTCTGCTTGGCGCCGTCGCCGGGTATGCGAGCGGCATGACAGATGCCTTGATCACGCGCGCCATAGACGTGATGCTCGCGCTGCCCACGTTCTTTTTGCTGGTGACGATCCAATCGCTCTTTCCGCCGAGCGTAATGAACGTGATTGTCATTATCGGCATCACAAGTTGGATGGCGATCGCGCGTATCGTGCGCGGTCAATTCTTGACGATGAAGGAACGTGAGTTTGTCGAGGCGGCGCGTTGCCTCGGCGTACGACCGGCGCGCATCGTCTTTCGGCACATTTTGCCGAACGTCTCCAGCCAGATCATCGTCTTCTTCACGCTCGGAATTGCCGATGCAGTGCTGGTCGAAAGCGCGCTCTCGTTTCTGGGTTTGGGTGTGCCACCCTATCAAGCCAGTTGGGGCAATATGCTAAATGACGGGCAGATTGGTATCCTCAGCGGCACCTGGTGGGTTGCGTTCTTCCCCGGCTTGATGATCCTGCTCACCGCGCTCTCGATCAACTTTCTGGGCGATGGGCTCCAAGAAAGTCTCTTCAAATGACTCGATCTGCAATCGCGGTTGGCGCTTCGACCTTTTGCTTGCTCTTTCAGCCGTGGCGCGCAGCGCTGGAGATGATTCTTACGCAAGGATTTACAGCCGTCGAACTTTTCGGCGATGCCCCCCAAGCGCATTTCACGCAACTCAACGCTGACGATCGCCAAGCGCTCAGATCCTTCTCCGGCAAATGCGATCTCTCTTTGCACGCACCCACATTTGAATTGAACGTGGCCTCCGCGAATCCCGGCGCGGAAGCCGAGGCAGTCCGCCAGTATCAAGAAGCCGTGT
>Ga0315294_10005637_pt1 | contig 13728 bp, 10 predicted proteins | sample YL17G13_40_MG_FD_203626 | JGI IMG/M metagenome (GOLD analysis project Ga0315294, IMG submission 203626) | Sediment microbial communities from Yellowstone Lake, YNP, Wyoming, USA - YL17G13_40 | ecosystem: Environmental > Aquatic > Freshwater > Lake > Sediment | place: USA: Wyoming | collected... | reverse complement strand
TCTATGTTACTGGGCGAAGTGCTGCGCCAGTCAGTTATTATGATGTTGCAACAATTAAGTATCATCAGGCGCAAGGAATCGAACAGAGCAATGAAAATCGTAAACTGAGAATTGAAAATTTATCGGTATCTCCCAATCCGTTCCGGACGAATCCGACAATCCATTATTCACTTTCGACATATAGTCATATTTCACTTTCCGTGTATGATATCTCAGGAAAATTAGTCAAAACTTTAATAAATGAATCGAAACCAAAAGGTAGCTATAATGCGATCTGGGATAGAAGAAATCGCGAAAGCCAAAGAGTCAGTCAAGGTATCTATTTCTTTGTCTTAAAAACAAATAGTAATACACAGCAGAAAAAAGTGTCGCTATTTGATTAGAAAATAAAAAGCACAGATAAAAAAATAGGGGAACAATGTTCCCCCTTAATTTTGTTCAATGAATCTGCTACTTAGCGTTGCCTTCGATTATTACTGATTTGGTCACAACCAATCCGCTTGTGATACCAGAAATAATGAAGTCAATAATATCAAATTCAGTAGTGACTTTGACATTTTTAAGGTCGTATTTTGCGAGCATATCATCAGTGCTGGTATTAGCGATCGGAATCAATCCATAGATTAAGAAAACCGCTCTTTTGGTCACTTTGAATGATGTTGACTGTGTTTCGGATAACAATTGGATATTTTGATTTGGGGGTGCTACGAACTTTATTGACACACAGCTGGTAAATAATAGGCAGACAAGTATGCTTAAGCAAATTATTTTTTTCATATAATCACCCCCGTTAATAGCTTATTGAACATAATCGACTTACAATGCAATTTATTTTTATTTGTCAAGAGTTTGTATAAAAAATATTAGATTGTATAGACAAAAGAGAATAGTTTGTATAATATAATTTAAGATATGAAAAGATATATAGTTATAGTTCTGTTTATCGCCATTTCTGCGTTTGCCCAGAACAATCTTAACACTATTTTAGGCGGAATATACCGCCAGCAGGATAAGATGGACTCGGAAATCAGGGACGCGATATTTGATGGCGACTATTCATACCGTGAGAAAAATGACAAGGGAAATATAACCAAGTCTTTTACGACCAAGCGGACCGTTTATACTAAAGGTTATGATTTGCAGAAAAGTGTTTATTCAGAAGTTATAGAGAATGGCAGAGTATTATCAGAAACAGAAAAGAACAAAGTTCTGAAACAGAGTCGGGGAGAAGTTGAAACCAAACTGCCGTTTGCCTCGCGATACCGAAATTTATACCAGTTCTCATATCTGGGTGAAGAGAATCTCAATGATATGCCTATCTGGAAGATTGGTTATGAGCCAAATAAAAAAGGCAAGGATTTTATTCGGGGTTTTGCCTATGTGTTAAAAAGCGATACCAATGTAATTCAATATCAGTTTGCACCAGTCGGTCTGCCGTTCGTGCTCAAAAATTTCAATATTATTCTTGATTATACCAAACTTGACAATTACTGGGTGCCGAGAGAGTTTTCTTTACAGATGGAACTGGATGTGAAGGTTATATTCAGTTTCTCGCATAAGTTTATTCAGATGCAAGAGACTTACTCTAATTATCGATTCAATACTGGTCTGGACGATAATTTTTTTAAGTAATATAATTTACTGGTTTAAGGTTTTCAAGTTCTCGTTAATATCTTCAACGGTCCAGTCAGTTAATTTATCCTTGAATTGCAGGGCTTTTTCAAACCAGAGTTTAGCGCTTACCTTGTCGTTTTTTATTTGGTAGTCTTTGCCCATACCCGCCATCGCATCGGCATCGGTTGAGTCTAACGCCAAGACTTTATTATAATCGGCGATCGAATTAGCATACTCTTTGTTATCTTTATAAGCACGGGCGCGATAGTAATATCCTTTCAGATATTTGAGATTGATGTTAACCGCTTTGGTGTAGCTTTCGATTGCCTGTGTATACATTTCCTGCTTGTGATAGACAATTCCCATATTTTGGTAGGCAAGATAATAGGTTGAGTCAAGACGCAGGGCGTCATGGAAATCGGCAATCGCCTGAGCGTAGTTTGCCAGGGCAAAATAGACTAGACCGCGTATGTTAAAGGCGATTGGATTGGTTGAGTCGAGTGCAATCGAGTAGTCCATATCTTTCAGCGCATAATCATAATTATTTTCATTGTAATAAGCGAGCCCGCGGTTAAAATAGGCGGATGCATAAGTGGTGTCAAATCTGATTGCGCTGGTAAAATCAGCAATCGCGAGCGCGTAATTGCCCTGTTCATTATAAGCGAGTCCGCGGCTGTAATAGAGTTCGGCGTTGTTGGTATCATAATTCAGCGCGGAATTGTAATCGAGCACCGCATGGTCATACTGACCGATATTCATATAAGCATCGCCGCGGATTTTATAGACATCGGTATTGGTCGGGTCAAGCGATATTGAGGTGTTAAAATCAGTAATCGCTGAATCATATTTGCCCGAATAATAATAGGCGTAGCCGCGGTTAAAATAGGCGTTGGCATAAACCGAATCGAGTGCAATCGCTTTATTAAAATCGGAAATCGCATGCGGGTAATCACCTTTGCGGAAATAAGCGGCACCGCGGTCATTGTAACTTATTCTATTGGTTGAATCAGTCGTAATCGCGATGCTGAAATTCGCAATCGCCGAATCAAAATCTTTAATATCAACATAGGCATCGCCGAGATTAAGATAAATCCAGTATTCTTTACGGTCATAGCCGAGTGCGGTAAGGTAATTTTCAATTGCGCTCTGGTATTGTTTAAGAAAGTGATAACTGACACCAAGGTCAAAATAAAGACGGGCAATCGCGGTTGAGTCTTCGATATAAGTTGTATAGCCGACTGCTTGCTTGAGCTTGGCAATCGAAGCGTCATATTTTCCCTGCGCGCCAAGGGTTGCGCCGATGCCGAAGAGCGCAAAACCGATTAACTTGTAGTTTTTCTTTGCTATTGCCAAATCATACGCTGCCTGATACGAAGTCTCAGAGGCATGAAAATCGCCGTGATTTAATGCATCATCGCCGTTCGCGGTCAGGTCAACAAAAGTATATTCGTTATACTTGATAAACTCGGATACCCCGGCAATATAGTGTATCGAAGGAAGCGCAAAACAGGGGATAGAAAAAATTGATAGACAAATTAAGGTGATAAATATCTGTTTCATAAAATAAATCTACAAGGAAAATTATAAATGTCAATAATATGTATATTAAAAATCGCCGACTAAAAAATGATGTCTGCAGTCTATATTATTGATTTCGATAAAGATTAGTCTTGACAGAATATCGTTTAGGGTTATTATTTTGTGTTAATTGAAATTAAGCAGGTTGAATAGCTTAAAGGGGAAACAATAAGTTTATGATAGTAAATAACTATCGTATATGATAAATTAAGGCAGGAGGAAATATGAAATACATCATTGGGTTACTAATTGTTCTGTCAGTAATGGCTGCCCAGGAATTACCAAAAGTCGCCGTGTTCGGTTTCTCAAGTGTTGGTGTTGACGAAGCGAGCGCTAAGACCGCAACGTCAATTTTTCGAACCGAGATTGCCAACAGTGGAAAGTATGCAGTGGTTGAAGCCGATGTAATTAAAACTGCAATTGGGAATGATGACCCGGTTGACGGGATATCGTCAGCGATCGAAAAAGCAAAAACCCTTAAAGTGTCCAAGGCAGTTATTGGTTCATTGAGCAAGCTCGGCGAGCAGACATTAATCGAAGTCAGATTAATTGATGTCAATTCGGGTATCGTGGAGTTCAGCGACCGATTAGGTTCGATAACCGGCACAGATATTGATGTAATTCTTTCACGGCTTGCAAAAGGTGTTGCTGAGCAGAAAAAAAGCGAGGCGACTGCAGAAGTAGGAAATATTATCAAGAAGGAAGCAGAAGAACCAAACCGGCGCGCATCATTTATTACCGGCAGTACCAGAGTCGGGTATCTTTTTCCAATCGGCGGATTTGGTGAAAACCCGGGTATACCGCTTGGTTTAATCGGCAGTGTTAACTACGAAACCGACAAATTTATGGCTGAAATGTCTTATTCGTATTATGGTATTGGTGGTCATGCCGGATTATGGAGTATTGACTTTTCCGGATTTAAACTGATGTCTAAAACCGATATCTGTCCTTTTATCGGCGGAGGTCTTGGAATCAGTCATGCTAGTGCTGCGATGCTTCAGGAGTATAACTATAATTCTTATCATTACTCATATTATACTGAATATAGCGGTACCGGACCAGTTTTGAATTTAGGTGGTGGTATTATTTTCATGCGGACATATGATTTTAGGTTTATCACTGATTTTCGCTATCATATTTCATTTTGTGATATTCATGGTGGCTATTGGGATTATGAGTATCCTTATACCTATCATGAACGCGAAATATCGAAAGTACAAAATAGTTTTTCAATCAATATCGGAATGATGTATCGTCGAAGCAAAGGCGGAGGTTGTTGCTTGTTCTTCTAAGTACGATAAAAATACGATTAAAATTAAAAGGGGGAATTTTTTCCCCCTTAATTTTTGTTCTCAAATATACAAACTGTATTTTTATTGGCGCGCCCCACACATGCCTGAGTAATAATCGGGAATAATGGTGTGGAAGGTGTAGGGCAGGTATCCAAAATCAAAATAAATTACCAAAAAGAGTTACAAGCAATGTTAATTTTAGTCATTTTTTGCAGGAATTAGATATGATTGTAAGAAAACTCCAATTATCAATTATCAACACTCAATAAATTATCAATTCATCAATTATCCTATTAGGTATATTGAACATTGAATCCTTGCAGACATTACCCGTCAAAAACAGATAATTATTTGGAATTTTTATCTATGTAATTCAATAACTTAAAATCTTCTGAAAAGTTTTTGCGAAAATATAGCAGTTTTAAGCATCTTAGCATTATAGAGAGATATGAACGAAATTAAAGATTTATGTGACTAAATGGGGGGTCAAAAGCATCTCTATATATGATGGAGATAATGAAAGTTAAAAGTGTAAAACGAAGAGCGAATGAAATACACGATTACAATTAATCAGCTCGGGCTTTATTATGCCGGGCTGAACTTTAAGACTGACTGGAATGATTGGGCGATTATCGATTACTTAAAAGACTTTGCTTTGCACCCCAAGAGCAAGCGGATAATCTACAAAAACGAAAAGTATGTCTGGCTCAATTATAATCATCTGATCGCCAACCTGCCGTTCTGCAAGTTTCAGGGTAAATGGACGGTTTCCCGACGCATTGCCAAACTGCGTTACCTTGGGTTGATTAAGACATATCGCGCCAAGGATAATACTCTGTATGTTGCTTTTACTGACAAGTTAATCGATATCTGCTGGGCAAAGCGTACCGACATTGAAAAGATGAGAAAGATTGCTGGAATTGGTGAAAAGCATGAACAAAAATGTCTTTGCGAGGAGCAAAGCGACGAAGTAATCTCAAGTCCGGAGATTGCCACGCCTTCGGCTCGCAATGACAAATCAAAAACAGCATATTGTCAATCTCAAACCAAAGTTGTCCACAATTCATCAACAGCTGTTGCAGTAAATAGTCATAGGGGGTATTGCACTAATAATGCAACAGCACAAATAGTAACAAAATATCAAACAGAAACAAATAATAATATTTCTTTTTCTTCTTCTTTAAAAACAAAAACAGAACAAACAACAGAAATTAAAGAAGGAGAGAATTACCACGAAAACACGAAAGAAAGAAAGCACGAAAATCCAATCAGAAGAGAAGTGAAAGGATTTAAAACGATGTCGGGTATATGGCAGGTAATGGAAAATATTAAACATAGAGGACTAATAAATGCAAACTCCAAATCCAAAATCCCAAGTTCCAAATAAATCAAATTCTTTTAATCTGTGTAATCATATCTTAATCAATGTAATCAGGACTTCTTTAGAAGTCCCTAAAGAAAATCCTTGACAATGAATGATTTCAGACTTAATTTTAGACAAGGGGAATGTATGAAAAAGAACGATAGCGTCTTTTTCTCAATACACAATATTATTGTGTCCAATAGGAAAAACTTTGGTTTCTTTAGCGTTATTTCAGATAATAAAAGATATGATATGCAAAAGAGGATATTATGAAAAAATTTATGGTTTTAGCTTTACTACTTACTGCTCTCTGTTCTCTTTTTCCTACTCTCTTATTTGGTCAAGTCGACACTGCTTGGGTCAGAAGGTATAATGGACCGGCAAATGGTAGCGATTATGCATATGCAATTGCGGTCGATAATTTAAAGAATGTCTATGTGACCGGCGCGAGTCAGGGTTCTGGCGCAGGATATATCAATGACTACGCGACGGTCAAATATGATTCTTTGGGAACTGAACAATGGGTTGCTCGGTATAACGGCTCTTCAACGCGAAACTGGCCCGACGAGGCAAGGGCAATCGCAGTCGATGCAAATGGAGTTTATGTGACCGGTTACATCAGTTATTACATCCTTGAAGATTCCTGCGACTATTGCACAATGAAATATGATAAACAGACCGGCGATACTCTCTGGTTAAGAAAATATAATGGACCAGCAAATAAATGCGACCAAGCATATGCAATTGGATTGGACAGCGGTGGCAATGTCTATGTTACCGGGAAGAGCAAAAGTTCGGGCAATGATTTTGATTTTCTTACTGTAAAGTATAACCCGACTGGAGTCGAACAATGGACTGCAAGATACAACAATCCATCTGGCAATGGCTGGGACATGGCATATGCTTTGGCAGTTGATAATAGCGGTAATGTCTACGTTACCGGTCAAAGTTATGACTTAACTACTTATTATGATTGCGTAACGATAAAATATAATTCCTCAGGTATCCAGCAATGGGTGCAAAGATATTCTTATGAAGGCAATAATTCGGACGAAGGAAATGCAATCACGGTTGATAACACTGGTAATGTTTATATCGCTTGCCGCAGTATCAGCACGACTACTTCTTGGGATTATGCAACGATAAAATATAATACGACCGGCACTCAGCAGTGGGTAGCAAGATACAATGGTATAGCAAATTATGATGACCAACCAACTGGAATTAGCCTTGATAATTTAGGTAATATATATGTGACAGGTAAATCTGGTATCGGTTCATTTTATTATCGCTTTGCAACCGTAAAGTACACATCAAATGGCACACAAGATTGGGTGAGGACATATATTGGGTCAGCTAATCTTACTGCCTGGGCTAATGCGGTAGTCATAGACAATCAAAATAATATCTACGTGACTGGACTTGATTACGCATCTGACACAAGTGCTGAGTATGTTACAATAAAATATTTGCTAAATGGCACTGAGGAATGGATTACGCGATACTCAGCTGGCGTTAATCATGGCGATGACTGGGCAACTGCTATTTGTGTGGACGAGGATAACTATATCTATGTGACTGGTTACAGTGAAGGCATGAATGGCGACTTTGACTATCTGACAATAAAATATGTACAGACATAAGGGGTGGAAGAAGCAATTGAAAATTGTAAATTGAAAGCCGATAATTTTTCGGTATATCCGAATCCAGCACGAAGTTATTTCACTGTCCACGCTCCGTCGTCCGTGAGTAATATAAAAATCTATGATGTTTCAGGAAAGGTAGTAAAGGAGATTCGAGATTGCTTCTCTTCCGCTCGCAATAACAAAAGTACCGAGATAAGAGTTTCGCTCAAAGGAATAAATCCTGGTGTTTATTTTATCCAAGCCGGAGATAAGATAATAAATAAAAAATTAGTTATAACAAAATAAGGAGCTGTTATGATACGCTTTAAGTTGTTGGTTTTACTTCTCACTATCTGCTTTTTCTCCCCTGCTATTATATCTGCACAAATGGTTTGGACTTGTGCAACAGATTCAGCAGAATGGACAATAAGGTCTATGCATACATCAGTTGTTTTTGATAATAAGATGTGGGTAATGGGAGGTTCTAATGTTACTAGTGATGTTTGGTATTCGGCTGACGGCATGAACTGGACTTGCGCAACTAATTCAGCGGGATGGTTAGGAAGATGTGGTCACACTTCGGTTGTATTTAATGACAAAATTTGGGTGCTCGGAGGCGTTCCCTTTAGAAATGATGTTTGGTATTCTATAAACGGCGCGAACTGGACGCAGGTGACTGCCGCTGCAGGATGGTCGCCAAGATGGAAACACACTTCTGTTGTTTTTGATAATAAAATTTGGGTACTCGGAGGAGAGGAATATTCATATCGCCCCAGTAATGATGTCTGGTATTCCGCAGATGGTATAAATTGGACTTGTGCAACAGATTCAGCAGGATGGTCGCCAAGGGAGTTTCATACATCGATTGTTTTTGATAATAAAATCTGGGTACTTGGTGGAGATGAATATCCTTATCGCGCAAGAAATGATATCTGGTACTCTGCAGATGGTATAAATTGGATTTGCGCGACAGATTCAGCAGGATGGTCGCCAAGATACGGTCATACATCACTTGTATTTGACAATAAGATATGGGTATTAGGAGCAGGAAACGATGTTTGGTATTCTGCAGATGGCGCAAATTGGACGTGTGCAACAGTTACAGCAGAATGGTCGCCAAGGCGTGGTCACACATCACTTGTATTTAACAATAAGATGTGGGTCATCGGGGGAAATCCAGACCCTTGTGCTGACTTAAATGATGTCTGGTATTCGACTGGGTTGGGAGTGGAAGAAAACCACTCATTGCTATCTGCTAATCGCATTTTGCTAGAAGTCTATCCCAATCCGGCAAAATCATATTTTACTGTCCGCTTGCCGCAGACCGCCGACCGCTCAGAGATAAAGATGTTTGATGTGACAGGGAAGATAGTGAAAAGCGAAGAGCTAAAAGGGAAAAACAATCGAATTCCGCTGGACGGAATTAAAAATGGAGTTTATTTTGTGAAGATAAATAATAATAACCAAGTCACAAAATTAATTGTGACAAAATAGGAGGCGTTTATGAAACGTCTAAAGTTGTTAGTTGTAATATGTATAGTTTCAATCTGTGTCCTATCAACAAATCTATTTGCTCAGATGACTTGGACTCAAGCAACTGCTGCGGCGGGATGGTCAATAAGATATTTTTTGACATCCGTAGCCTTTGATAATAAGATATGGGTAATGGGCGGTGATTACCTCATTACTAATGAATATAATGATGTCTGGTATTCAGCGAATGGCGTAACTTGGACTCAAGCAACGGCATCGGCGGGATGGTCTGCGAGGGCAAGTCATACATCAGTTGTCCATGATAATAAGATATGGGTGATAGGTGGAAGTAATATTTCTACTAGTGTTTATTATAATGATGTTTGGTACTCGATCAATGGAGTGAACTGGACGCAGTCAACCGCTAATGCTTCTTGGTCAGTAAGACGTAGTCATAATTCACTAGTCTTTGATAATAAGATGTGGGTGATGGGCGGATATAATGGCAGTGTCCGAATGAACGATGTTTGGTACTCAACTGATGGTGTAACTTGGACTCAAGCAACGGCTGCGGCGGGATGGTCATTAAGAGCAAATTTCACATCGGTTGTTTTTGATAATAAGATATGGGTGATGGGCGGGACCAATGGTACTACCTATTACAACGATGTTTGGTACTCAACTGATGGTGTAACTTAGACTCAAGCAACCGCATCAGCGGGATGGTCGGGAAGAGTTGGTCTCAGGTCAGTTGTCTTTGATAATAAGATGTGGGTGATGGCGGGATACAACGGTACTACCTATTACAACGATGTCTGGTATTCAACCAATGGTGTGAATTGGACTTGTGCAACTTCCGCTGCTTCATGGATAACAAGGCATAGTTCTGGCGCAGTTGTCCATGATCAAAAAATATGGGTAATGGGGGGATATACTGGGAGTTATAGAAACGATGTTTGGTATTCGACTGGACTTAATGGAGTAGAAGAAGAAAGTTCAACGCTTGATGCATCACGCAATACGCTGAAAGTGTTTCCTAATCCCGTGTCTTCGTTCTTTATTATTCGTACTCCGCTCAATTCTCAAAGCTCAATACTACGCATATTTGATGTAACGGGGAATATAGTTAAAAGCGAAGAGCTAAAAGGGAAAAATAATCGAATTTCGCTTGATGGAATAAAGAATGGACTTTATTTTATACAAGTCGGAGATAAATTAATCAGTAAGAAACTGATTGTTACAAAATAATCATAATTCGAAAGGATTCGACTTCTTAAACTATTAGTTTTTTTAAATGAGGTTGTTTATTCACTGATAAACTCGGTGATAGATTTCCTGTTCAATGACCTGAAATATCTCCTATTATACTCCTTGATATAATTCGTGATAGATTTGCTTATTTATAGATAAATTACATCTGCGATAGATTGGTTGATTTCTTCTGTATTATATACCGAAATAAATAGGCTAATCAATCCGTAAGACCAACGCATAACTACTTTCCTTTATGAATTCGCGCGCGATACCGGGATTGCTACCCCTCCTTTAAGAGAATTTTGAATTAAGAATATGGAAAACAGCATCTTAAAACAAAAAACGACTCGAAAAAAGCATTAGTTATAACTAATATTTATTGAGTTCGGAAAATATGCAATTTTAATACAAAAACAAAATTTTTTGGTTTGACAATTTAAGTTTTTTTGATATAGTATTGCCCAATGACTAAACACAAGGATAAACACACGCAGCCAAAACCAGTCAAAAGCTCGGAAACTTTGAACAACTTTTTCTCGAAAAACCGAACTTATTTGTTACTTTTACTAGGATTACTGCTCTTGTTTTTTGTCCAGATAATTTTTAAAAAAGGTTTTATGTGGGAGGATTTTTTAGAGCAGAATTTTCCTTATCGTCTGTTTGCAGCGAGGGCTTTGCACGACGGAGTGTTTCCATTCTGGAATCCGTATATTTTTGGTGGTCTGCCATTCTTTTCTGATGTTCAGACCGGGATTCTATTTCCGACGAACCTGATTCTGACCTTATTTGTAAATAACCGCTGGCTGTCAAGTTACTTAGTAGAAATCGTAATGATATTACATCTACTTGTTGCCGGTATCGGAATGTTTTATTTTGGTCTGAATAATAAATTATCGAAACCGACATCGTTTTTTATGGGCATGGCATTTATGCTCAACGGCAGTTTTATTGTCCATCTAACCCACACTCAGCAGGTGCAGACATTCGTATTGATTCCTTTCATATTTCTATTCCTGCAAAAAAGCATCTGGGATAATGGAGTCCAATCGATTGTTTCAACGATTGCCTGTGGATTATTATTAGGATTAGCCGGGTTGGCTGGTTATCCACAGGCAGTGGTCATAATTCTGACCGGTGTATTTCTTTACTTTGTTTACGAGTTGATAATCACGCCAAGACGAATCGGACATTTAGCATTAAGTTTTGTAATAATATTTTTAATATTCGGATTGATTGCAGCATGCCAGTATCTGCCGACTTATTTTCTGTTCAAACAGACTCTGCGCGGAGCATATGGATATCAAGAGATTGTTCAGGGATCTTTTAATCCGCTAAGATTTATAACTTTTTTTATACCAAATTATTTCGGCACTACAGCGCAGGCAAATTATCAGAACTATTTTGGTCCAGGACCGTATTATCAATACTGGGAGCAGATGGCATATCTTGGAATTATACCTTTGATTCTGGCGGCATTCAGTCCGTACAAGCAAAACCGGAGAAAAGCATTCCTGCCATTGATTATTGTTATTGTGCCGTTATTAATCGGTCTGGGTAAATTTTTCCCAGTGCATATTTTGTTGTATAAATTTGTCCCGTTTTTCAAAGATATCCGAACGCCGGCAAAGTTCTTAAACATGTCAATCTTTGGTATTGTCTGGCTGTCCGGCATAGGCTTGGAAAATATTATCCAATTGAAACCAAAAGCAAGAAGACTGGTAATAACGGGAATCGTTTTATCGATAATATGTTTAATCCTGATATTTTTCCTGCCACAACAAGCGACTCAAATCGCAAAAAGTATTGCAGTCAGAGATATAATTAAAGCGGTCGTGATTATTCTGCTCGGTGTGTTTTTTGTCAGAATGTTTTTGAGCAACAAACTGACCAGGAATTATTTTTTGGGATTGATTATTGCATTGGCATTTGTTGATATGTTTAGCTTCGGTTTTAAATATAATACCGGTGACACTGACCCGGAGTTATACTGGGGTGCAAACCGCATCGTTAATTTTTTCAAATCCGAAAGTCAGAAAGAGATGATAAGAGTAAATGTGCGGTCAAAAGAAGGTCTGATTTTACCGCGGAATATCGGGTATATACAGGAGTTTGCCACAACCGATGGCTATAATCCGCTATCATTACAGAGGTTTAACCAGGCGTCTCAGGCATTAGACCGCGAACGGTTTTTCACCTTGATGAATGTTAAATACAAGACCGCGGTTGATTCTTTGACAAACCGTTTAACTATCCGGCAAAGAGATTTTTATCTGCCAAGAGCAAAGTTATTCTATGATTGGGATGTAAACCAAAATCCGGAGAGTCTATTGAGCCAGCTTAACAAACCAGATTTTCCGCTTAATACTAAGGCTATGCTTGAACAGAATGTGAACATCGAGCGACCGATTGATTTGACTATAGCAAACGGCAAAGCAAGAATCACATCGTATTCGCTGAATAAGATAAAAGTTAATGTTGAGACTCAATCGCCAGCAATATTAGTGTTAAGTGAAAATTATTTTCCGAATTGGCTGGTTAGAACTAACGGACAGGTTAGTAAAACAATACCAGTCGATTATTTCTTGAGAGGTTGCGCGATTCCGGCGGGAAATAATCAGGTTGAGTTTTTCTATCAGGAACATCTTTTCGTTCCTTTGTTTATTGTTAGTTTAATAACAATTTTAGCGAGTATAATATTTATTTTATCGAGAATCTTTTTGAATAAAAAGAAGTCTAATATATAAAGGACGGAAGGCTACGGTCGGATAAACGACCACTTCTATAAATTGAAATTGGGTCGTCGTACTGTTCCTTCCGTTACTTTTTTTATCCTGATTTTTTACCACGAATAACACGAATAAACAAATAAAACTTCAAATAAAAATATTTTAATAAATTTTGATTAAGATTTATTACTGGGTTTTCCGATAGACCCGTTTTCCGCGAGAATAGGTTTCAATGGTCAGGTGGTCATCACCGCGAAACATTAACTGCGATAATAATCTTGTCCTTGAAACATCTTTTGTACACCAATGCGGATATTTGACCACAACAAAGTCAGCATCCTTACCATTCGCAAAACTGCCAATACGGTCATCAAGATCTAATGCTTTGGCTGCACCTAAAGTTGCGTAATAAAATGCCTGTGCTGGCGGCATGCTTCGAACATAGTAGGCATCGCGCATTATCGTAAAAAGCGAAAATGAAGGACCAGCACCAACATCACTGCCTAAACCCATCTCAATGCCGTAATCTTGCATCTTTTGAGTATTGGCAAGACCAGAATGCAGGAAAAAGTTTGATGACGGGCAATGCGCAACCTTGGTATGAGTTTTGGCTAATAATTTATATTCGCTTTCTTTAAGATGAATCGCATGGGCAACAATTGTTTTTGGTGTTAAAATTCCATTTTTATAATAAAGTTCAGTATAGGTTTTATGCTTAGGGAAAATTTTCTTAACTAACTCAATTTCACCGACAGTTTCAGCAAGATGGGTATGAATGTAGACCGAGTTCCTGGAGCAGAACT
>Ga0315294_10005631_pt1 | contig 13736 bp, 7 predicted proteins | sample YL17G13_40_MG_FD_203626 | JGI IMG/M metagenome (GOLD analysis project Ga0315294, IMG submission 203626) | Sediment microbial communities from Yellowstone Lake, YNP, Wyoming, USA - YL17G13_40 | ecosystem: Environmental > Aquatic > Freshwater > Lake > Sediment | place: USA: Wyoming | collected... | reverse complement strand
TGGAGCGGCTTCACCTGATACTGCCGCGCTTTGAGATATGGTTCTTTCCGGCGTTTCGGTTTTAGGCTGCCTTCTCAATTTAACACGAACCACCAGGTTATACGCGTTCTGGGCCCTATATCTATCCCTTTCATGCCTGCGCCTATCATGGGCGGCGAGTCTCAGCTTTATGATAAAATCGTCCAATTGCTCAAGGGAGAGCCCTTCCGCGATCATTTGTACCTGGCTGTTATCACACATTTCGTCCCCTGTGACATAACTTACAAGGTGCATCAATGCCTTTAATTTTTCATCTTCGGTCCTCTCATAGTCCGCCTGCCCTCCGGCCTCTTTATGGCCATTCGCGCTATCAATCAATATGGTGAGATTTCCATGCGCAAGCTTGCCGCTGCGGGGCTGTCCGCCCTCATCGTCATCTGTCGGTTGTGCAGTGGGTCTTTCAATAGCAAATTCGATATCCGATCCGTCGCTTATAATAAATTGCCCCTCTACGCGCTTCATGAGATCTTCCGCGCTGTCAAGTCTTGTCTTTTCTGCCGAATCCATCCGGGATGCAAGCTTTTCCAGTATATTATGACGCACCTTTTTTGCGGCATCAAACATACGACGTAAGTCATGGATTGCTCTTTCCGGATTCTTAAAATAAGCATATTCATCCCATATGAGACGAATGCCGCTTTCGACAGCCTCAAGCCATATGATATTACAGCCCGTGATGTGGCGCGAAACGCCGAAGATAATTGTTTTCATCCTTCGCGCTAAGCGCCCTTCTGGCGACTTTACTCCCTTCGGCCTCTGATCTATCGGCTGCTTTGGCAAGTGTATTTTCGGAGCTTTCTTTGGTTGTGCTCTTTCTTCTTTAGGTTCGGCAAGTACCGGCGTTATTGGCAATGCTTTTTCCTCGGTCTTCAAAAACGCTGAAGAAACGCTTAAATATGCTTCAGGCGCTCGCCCTCCTAATGGGTGTGTCCTGGTAAATTGCGCAAGGCATCCTATCGTAGGATCACGAAACATCTTGAGCGCGCGTTCACCGGGAGGAGTATATGACGCGAATCTACCGATCAATTCTCTCGCTTTATCGCTTACATGGGGCATCATACAAATGGACATAATAATCGCCCAGTTCCGCGCAACGATCTCAATATCGCCCCATTCTCTGGGTATCAAGTTGCGCGCAAGTCTCGTAGAAAGCTCTTCAATGACATAACGCTCGGTTCGCATTCTTTGGAAATAGCGCAAGGCTTCTTCCTCTTGGGCCATCGCCTGTCTTATATCCTCCGAAGACGGGTTCCTCACTGCCATCTTGAAAACGCTTACAAGAAGATCTATTTTGTTGCGTGATTCCTCCTCAATCTTTGCTAATCCCTCCATATAGACTTTATGCATAAGCCGCTCTATATCTTTTCTATACCTTTCGATCGTGAGGACGGCTAAACCAGCCTCGCGCGCGATATCCTTATTTGTTATCTTCTCTAATTCGCCGCGCCATCGTTTCTCACGAAGCCTTTCCAACGCGCACTCGAATCTGAATTCGATGGATACCGCTTTTTCGACCTCTTTCACCAGTTCATCTGATATCTCCATATATGTATTGAGAGTAACTCTGCTCTTATATCCTGCTCTTTTAATAATGTTATCCTGATTTATCCTGCCGATCTTTCCTTCTTGAAGCTCTCTTTCTAGTTCTTTCACTGCGTTGAGCATCGACTTTATAAGGAGCGAATCGACTTTGTCTTTAACATCCTTGTGCGCCTCGAGGTATGGTACAAGGCTCGTCAGGGTATGGCCTGCTTCGGAGGCGACGATCTCTAACATAATGTTGCGTACCTCTCCGCGGCCGAACCTCTGGTCCAATCTCTCTACTGCTTTCAATATCGAGCAGGATAAAAGCCCTTCTATCACCGCTGTTACTGGTCCATGTTTCCACACATAATGTCTATCTAATATATTAAGCGAGCATCCTGCCCTTTGAGCGATGGTATCTAAAATAACGAAAGGAAGCTTCCCCTCGTTTAATTCCGTTTCCAAAGCGGAGAGCGTGTCTATGAGATGAGACGTAAAAGGCTCCAACGGAGCCTTTTTATTCCCATAGCGTAATACATTCTCATCGATTTGTAACGCCTGAGCGAGTTTCACCCATTGACGAGGCTGTGGACTCACCACATCCCGTTCCCACATAGAGATTGACGCAGAAGACACCTGGATCTTTTCTGCCAACTCTTCTTGCGCAAGTCTTCTATGTCCTCTCGTCATTCGTATTCGAGAACCCGGCGTTGAGACCCTCGTGAGTTTTTGCAAAAACTCATTCTCCGGCATTGTGCTCTTTGGTCGATATTTGAATGGCCCTTTCGATATGGTGGCCTCCGGCCAATTTTCAAATATGAGGGCCGCTGCGCGTTCATCCAAGCCGAGTATCTCTCGCATCTTTTCAGCCTCGGCCCTCCAGGGCGCTCTTCCCTGATATATCGTGCTTAAACGTGCCCTTGATATTCCTGCCTGTTTGGCAAAGTCTATATACTTCATCAATCTATAATCTACTGCCGCCTGTAATCTCTCCCACGGTTTTTCATAGCGCTCCATCATTTTTTCGATGGGGAGGTCCTCGCCTATAGATAAAAGGGTATGATTGATTCCAAAGAATGTCGCGAATGTCTTCAGGGCGGCTTTGCTGGGGGCCTTCTTTGCGCTACCGTTTTCTAACGCGTGAACATACTCTTTCGTTACTTTCGCGTGCCTCGATAATTCCGCGGGAGTAAGGCCAAAGAATGCCCTTGTGTCTCTGAGCCGCGCGCCGAGATGTTTGCCCTTTAATATGAATAATCGCCCGGCCAGAGTGGACGCCTTACCGTATTTGAGCAAGAAGATATTGACTTTGAGTACCTGCGCGATCTCAAAAAGATACGGCTCTTCCGGCAGGATTTCACCCGAGAGCCATTTTCGAAAAGCTTCTTTATGAACAATATGTTTCATACGTTCGTAAAGCATATCGGCATCCTGTATCCCCCTTGCCTTCATTATGTTCTGTATGCGCGTATGCAGCGCCATGTCTTCATCTACAGCCGCAGCCAATTCTTCATCCTTTTCTTCATTGTACAACCAGGCTCGTTTAAGGCGATCCGTCATTGTCTCCCGGCTAAATTCTTCCTTCCAGCTTTCCAGAAGGACCGTGGTTGCTTCCTCGTTTAGTTTCAGAACTTCACACGCACGTTGTACGACCGTGCCTTTGACACCACCTATGCCTTTCTCAATCTTTTCTAACTTCGCCATTCCCATCCTCATCAATTTTTCAAACTCCCTGATTTCAACGAGCCGGTATCTTCTCGCCGCGCGCAGTCTCCTGCCAAACCCCTTCTCCCTCTTCATTACCTCAACGATGGTAAGGTCTTCGCCCATCGTAATGAGGGTGTGATTTATTCCGAAAAATTCTGATAATTTTTTTAGCGTAGCGAAACGAGGTATTGATTTTTGAGTCTTTTCAAGCATATATACGCTGTTGCCCATATGAAACCGCCTGTCTTGCGCGAGATCACCCTGTGTCAATCCGAAAAATTGCCTTAGTTCTTTTATCCTTCTTCCGGCTGGTCCTTGTCTCATTTTTCCCTGTAAAGTCGCTGCTTTACCATCTCTTAGCAAATAGTAATTAACTTTTAATAGCTGTGCGGCTTCGAAAAGCTGCGTCTCGGACAACGCTTCTGGTAATGAATTTATTACATCAACACCTATCAGGTCTCCAATCTCCTCGGCGCTTACACCACGATGTCTCATCAGCACTCGCATTCTGTCTACAACCGTCTTACATGGCTTAACAAGCCTTTCGAGCTCCTCATCTCTTTGTTCATTGAATTTCCAAGCCCTTTCACGTCGGCTGTCTATCTCGCGCTCCACTAAGGATAGCCTCTTCTCTTCGGCACTTTGACCCATTGATAGATCATTCGCGGCTGAAGACTTGTCATGGGATATTGACGCGTCCGTGTGAGGCTTATCGCGTTTCGTTATGTGCAAAACCACTGACGCATTATCAACATCTTCCTTCCGGACATTGAATGCGAGCTCATCCCCATCTTTAATATAATAAAATGCTAGTGACGCGCGGTCTTTGCCGAATCCCTTGGCGATAGGCACATTCTTGCCGAATATTTCTTGGAGTAAAACAATGCTGTGCTCGGTGGCCCGCGATTCCGAGATCACCACGCCTTTCACATATTGACGTAACACCTCTTTTTTCTCCCACAGGGCCTGAGCAATGCGTGGGTCATTCAATACTGCGATACATTCGCTTTGTGGCGCGGGTGTGCCTGGATCAATTTTATAGGCCTTCGCCTTGGCATCGCCTTCAGCAATGCCTATGCCGGTCGTGGTCAGGCAGATATCGCCATGCGCCTTCTCAATTATCCTCTCAACCGTCTTCCTGTTCCGCTCCGGGGCGTACGAAGGCGTGCCCGGCCGATTAAGCTCGTACGCTTCTTGTGGAGATAACGTGGTAATCTTGAATTCCGAAGCCGGTATCTTAGCGTCTTGTGCAGAGCCAGGTATCGAGTAGACCATCTTCGCATAGACGGTCTTCTCTTTTTTAGTGGCGGGGTCCTTTACGGTAAAGCTGAAAGAGGAGTCCTTGTCGTCGGTAAGATAATATTTCAGATAGCACGCTGTCTTCTCATCATCGCCCCGTTTGATCGGCAGGAGAAATGCTCGTATATCTTTGGTCTGGTGTGCTGGATTGCCCTCCTCATCGATGGCTTTGATGCCGTCGATATCGAAACCTTGACGACGTAATTCGTCCTGGCCTTTGATCTTTTCGATATGCCTCCTGATGAACGGGATGAGGGTATGTTCCGATATCGGAAATTGGAGCGCCTGGCCTATAAGATAGTTCAGGCTTACCAAGACCCATTCGCGTTTGAAATAGCCGCCGATCTGCGGATGTTGTTCGAGATACGTTTGTGTCTGCGTATCCCAATAGCGGATGACGTCGTCATTGGTGACGACGTCGTAGGTACCATCGCCTTTCGGAACTATTTCGCAGGGGGGGTTTGTGCGAAGCGGGGGTGCGAGAGCAGAGCGCGAAGATGAGTCAGGGAACGCATATGCAACGTCGCTAAAGACCATCGCACAGACGAGTACCAGTGATATAATCCTAATAAGTAAGCTATGTGTTTTATTAACAATATACATATTAGGATACAGTTTATCACAAGAAAACGTTAAGTCAATAGAAATTCGGCTACCTTTTTCCGCCCTAACGGGGTTGAATTGTGTTACGTATCTGTGCACTATCTTTTGATTCTTCTTTTGTTTTGTTGTGGTTTTTATGGTAAATAATGGGGGTGTACTATGGGGGATTTTATGAGAGATAAAGAGAGGGTCTTTGAATTGCGTAAGAATCTTATCGATGATTGGAAGTATCGGGGTTTGGATTGGAGACAGATCCGTGATAAGTACAGAGTGAGTAAACGATGGTTCTATAAGCTGCGGATGAGATTTATGTTGGAGGGGTATGAGGGCTTGAGAGATCGCGTACGGAAGAACGATAACCGGCCTTATCGCGCAGACTGGCAAGAGAGATTAAAGATACTCGATTATGTCTATTATAACCCAACGCATGGACCTCGTAGAATTGCGTATGAGGCTCCTTCTATCGGCCTCTCCCCTCATACGGTATGGCGTGTGCTTAAAGCCGAAGGTCTCAATACCAGGATGAAGCGCAGGATGTGGGCTGAGCTTCAGGGAAGGCCTACCCTCACCAAGAAAGAGCATTCGCTCATCCTTGCCAAGCACAGGCACGTAGAATCGCATGAGCCGGGTGAGCTTGTAAGTATCGATACATTCACCGTCTCCGTCAAGAATCTTGGGCAAATCTGGCAATATACCGCATGCGATACCTATTCAAGTTACGGTCTGGCAAAGATCTATCGGGAGAAGACCGCCGATAACTCTATCGACTTCATTATCAATCATGTTATTAAAAGGTCACCTCCGGATAAGATTAAGCGTGTCCTTACAGACCAGGGATCCGAGTTCTATAACGCCAGGTTCAAAGAGACTGAGAGCGCCTTCACAAGGGCTCTCAGACTGCATAGCATACGGCATTCGGTCACTAAAGTCGCTCACCCCTGGACCAACGGCTATGCCGAGCGGCTTAATCAAACCATATGGCAGGAGTTCTATCTCTGCCGGCTCGATAGGCCGTTCGCGTCGCTGGATGAGCTCAACGAAGAACTCGAGTCTTTTATGCGATATTATAACTTCAATAGGATGCACTCGGGGTACAAGCTTGTAGCGGAGGGATATAAGCGCCCGGGGCATGCGTTCTTTGATACGAGAGAACGGGAGCGGGTTATCGAGCTAAAATACTAGGCTCTTCGCGAAAACTTGGGTAGTCGCTATAGCTGGGGTGTGCCTACTCCAGTGCCCTCGTCGGGGAGATAGAACACGGTGCTCCGTGCTCGCGTGGGGTTCACTATATACTCGCATACTGACTTTGTGTCTGTATGCCGGCTAGGATTACCGATCCTTCCGACTCCTTACGATAGCTATAGCTTTTTTCAGTCGTAATCCTAACAAGCCGGCACCCCCATCCCACGCTCGCTTTGTGCGCGCCGAAGGCTAGGCCTCGCGTCACCCGAACAATTTCGAGCAACGGTCTCTCTGGAAGGACGGGCATCATGCCTCACCAGACTGACTCTATAGATATCTGGCGAGGCCTTTTGGTCACCCGTCCTTCCTTCAACGCGTTGCTGCTTAGTAATTCGTTGGCTTCTCATGGAGGCGGAACTTTTGCCGGTCCGCCTGAAGCGACTGTTATACAAATTTTGATACCTTATGGCGGTCAAGAAAGGCCGAGGAAACTGGTCAATGGTATGACTATTACCAGGTTCATCGGCCATCAAAATTTTATCACAGCGAATTTGGCCGCCCATGCCAAATTCGCGACAAGCGGAAGGCGGCCGGCAAAAGTAAACGCCTCAAGCTAAGGGCGGACGGGGTGAAGCCGCGAACATGCCCCTTCGCAGAATGCCATGATGTATGCGACCATAACGCGGCTTAGGGCGAGAAGGAAAGAGGCTATGCAGCGAGAAGGGCGGTGATGCGCGTGAGGAGGTCGGATGCGGGGATTGATTCGGAGGCGCCGGACTTGCGGAGCTTCACTTCGAGGGCGTTATTCTTGGCGTTGCGCTCGCCGACGATGACCTGGATGGGGATGCCGATGAGGTCGGCGTCCTTGAACTTGATGCCGGCGGAGATCGCACGATCATCGAAGAGGCAATCGTAGCCGCTCTTCGAAAGTTCATCGTACGCTGACTCGGCAATCCGCTTCACGTCGGGGTTGTCGACATTGAGCGCGATGATGACGACGCGATACGGTGCGATCGACGCGGGCCAGATGATACCGTTCTTGTCGGAACTGGTTTCGATGAGGCTCGCCGCGATGCGGTTGACACCGATGCCGTAACAGCCCATGATGATCGTCTTCGACTTTCCGTCCTTATCGAGGAATTTCGCGTCGAGCGCTTCTGAATATTTTGTGCCGAGCTTGAAGGTATGGCCTATCTCTATGGCGTGTTTGATATTGATGGCCTTGCCGCATAGCGGGCACGGATCGTCTTGTGTAATGGTCCGAAGATCGGCAAAATCCTTTATCTCATAGTCTCTGCCTATATTGACATTGATGAGATGCGCGTCTTTCTTGTTGGCGCCGGTAACGGCGTTGGCCATGCCTTTGACGCTCTCATCGGCGACCATGCGTACACCTTTGAGGCCCACCGGCCCTGAAAACCCGACGGCGGCGCCGGTCACCTTCTCGATCATCTTCTCATCGGCAAGCGCGAGGACGTCGCACTTCAAATAATTCTTGAGCTTCGTCTCGTTCGCTTCGTAGTCCCCGCGCACAAGGAGCGCTATTTCTTTCTCATCCGCCCTATAGATGAGCGTCTTGAGAAGCTGCGACGGCTTTACTTTCAGGAGTTCGGATACTTTTTCCACCGATGATACTCCCGGCGTCGCCACTTCCTTCATCGGCAGAGCCTTTTCGTATTGCGTATTGCGTATTGCGTATTGCGTATTGCATTTCGCCACGTGTGTGCTCGCCGCGTATTTACACGCGCGGCAGACCACGATCTCATCCTCCCCTGCTTCGGCCGGCACCATGAATTCATGCGAAATATTGCCGCCCATCATGCCGGGATCCGCCTCGACCGGAATATACGGCAATCCGCATCGCGAGAATATCCTGCAATAGGCATCGTACATCTTCTTGTAGCTCTTCTCCATCCCCTCACTATCGGTATCGAAACTGTACGCGTCCTTCATGACGAATTCCGACGTGCGCATGACACCGAACCGCGGACGGGGCTCGTCCCTGAACTTGGTCTGTATCTGGTAGAGGATCTGAGGAAGGTCTTTATAGGACCTCACGTTATTTGCGACAAGGTCTGTGATGACCTCTTCATGGGTGGGGCCGAGCACGCACTCTTTGCCGTGACGGTCTTTGAATTTTATCAGGACGGGCCCGAGGAGCTCGTAGCGGCCCGTGCGCTGCCAAAGCTCCGGTGGGTGGATCGCGGGAAGCAATACTTCCTGCGCGCCCTTCGCATCCATCTCTTCTTTGATGATACGACGTATTCTATCCAGCACGCGCACACCCAGCGGCAGGTATGAATAGGCGCCAGAGGAAAGTTTGCGGATGAAACCGCCGCGGACCATAAGTTTATGGCTTATGACTTCCGCGTCCTGCGGGTCCTCTTTGAGGGTCGGTATAAGTGCGTCAGTCCAGCGCAATGTTAGTTTACCGGTTTGCCGGTTGGCCGGTTATCCAGTTCGAACAGGCAAACTGGCTAACAGGCAAACTGGCTAACTATCGGATCTCCTTTAAGATAGCGCTTACAGCATCTTCTATTTTGACACGTCGCACGATTTTGCCTTTCTTAAATAACATGCCACAATTATTACCGAAGGCTATGCCTATATCAGCTTCCTTCGCCTCTCCGGGTCCGTTCACCTCGCATCCCATTACCGCTATCGTCACCGATTTTATTGCGTTACCCGTTACCCGTAACCCGTTACCCTGACTGGCAATCGAACGCTCAAGTTTTTTAACAATCGCCGCCAAGTCCACCTGACAACGACCACACGTAGGGCACGAGATGATATCGGGGCCAAAACGCCTTAATTTAAGCGCGCTCAAAATACGTTTGGCCGCAATTACCTCTTCAACCGGATCAGCGGTGAGAGACACTCGGATCGTATCACCAATACCATCGGCAAGAAGTGTGCCGATGCCGATCGCGCTTTTGACGATACCGGAATCGTGCGGACCGGCCGCTGTCACGCCAAGATGGAGCGGATAGTCGCACAATCTCGACACCTTCCGATACGCGTCAATCGTCGATAGACAATCGGACGCCTTTAATGAGATGATTATATCACGGAAGCCGTGCTTCTCAAAGAGCTTCACGTACTTCATTGCGGCATCAACAAGTCGAGTCGACGCACCTTCGTATTGCGTATTGCGTATTGCGTATTGCGTCAATACAGACCCTGAATTGACACCGATGCGGATAGGAATCTTCGCGCGCTTGGCTGCACGAAGAACCTGCACGACCTCGTCCTCATCGCGCATATTGCCGGGATTGATGCGGATCTTGTCAGCGCCGTTTGCGATAGACGCAAGCGCGAGCCGGTAGTCGAAGTGGATATCGCAGACGAGCGGTATCCTGATCCTTTTGCGGATAGCTTTCACCGCGCGCGCATCATCGAGATCCTTGACGGCGATGCGGATTATTTCGCACCCTGCGCGTTCCAGGCGACGTATCTCGGCAACCGTTGCGGCCACATTGGACGCCTTGACTTTCGTCATCGACTGAAACGACACCGGCGCATCCCCGCCCACGCGTACTTTGCCGATCCTAACCTGTCGTGTCTTCTTTCGCTTTACCATCGTTTATATCCACAATTTCTACGCACAGATCATCTGTGTATACTACTTCTTGAATATATGCACGACCTTCTCGAATATCCCGAACTTTATGATGTCGCTATAAAAAACGAAGACCGTGAGCGTGATGAGGAACGCGATGCCGGCGTTCGAGACCTGCTCCTGGGCCTTCGCGGATAACGGCTTCTTTCTGATCTTCTCGAGCGCCAAAAAGATGATATGGCCGCCGTCGAGCACGGGAAACGGCAAGACGTTGAATATCGCCAAAGACGCGCTTAAGAGCGCCATGAGGTGAAAGATATAAATGATGCCGAGCTCTGCGGCCTTTCCGGTGATGATGAATATGCCTATGGGGCCTGTCATAGACTCCTTGAACGAGAGCTGGCCCGTCATGATCGCGAAGAGCGCCTTATACGTAAGCACGGTGATACCGATGAGTTTATTAAAACCGAGGCCGATGGCCTGGAAAAAACCGTACCGCACCTTCTCTATCCTTTGTGACGGCGCGATCCCGATGAGCGCGATCTTCACCGGCTTGCCAAAGAGATCTTTCGTTTCCTTGATTTGAGGCACAACCTTGATCTCGAGAGGCGCGCCTGCGCGCTCGAGCGAGATCAACAAAGGACCATCGACGCGCCCGCGTATGATCTCGGTTGCGTCTTCCCAATACTTGACCTTCACGCCGTCGATTGCCACGATCGTATCGCCGACCATGAGCCCGGCCCCCTCAGCAGGATATCCCTTCAAGAGCGAGCCGATTTCAGTCGTCAGGGTAGGGTTTCCATACATGAATATGGTGGAGAATATGATAAACGCAAGGATATAGTTAAAGAGCGGTCCGGCGATGATGACGCGGAAGCGTTCTCCGATCGTCTTTGACAGAAATTCCCAACTCTGATGAGTCAGCCCTTCGGCAGGATCATCCCCCGCCATCTTCACGTACCCGCCAAGAGGTACGAGCGAAATGGCATATTCCGTATCGCCGCGCCTGAATGAAAAAAGTTTCGGCCCGAAGCCGAAAGAGAATATCTCGACCCGCACCCCCACGCTGCGTGCGGCCAGGAAGTGCCCAAACTCATGCGCGAATATGAGGACGCTCAATACGCCTATAAAATAAATTAGCGATAACAATGTCTTATGACCTCCTCCTTTGCCCACCGCTCGGCGGCGAGCACATCATCGATGCCGAGCATCTTCGTGATCCTGCTGCGATGCCGGGTAAGCGCCTTCTCCACAAGCACCGGTATTCCGGTAAATGCGATGCGGCCGGCAAGATACGCCTTCACGGCCTCCTCATCCGCCGCATTCAAGACCGCCGGATATGTGCCGCCCATTCTTAACGCATGGCGCGCCAGTACTAATGACGGAAATTTCTTCGTATCCGGCTTAAAAAAAGAGAGCGTCTTCTCTTTGACAAAATTTACACGGCGCGCGAGAGTACGTGCGCGCGCGGGGTGAGTCAGCGCATATTGTATCGGAATACGCATATCCGGCACGCCGAGCTGCGCCAAGAGGCTGCCATCGAGAAATTCGACCATCGAATGGACGATCGCCTCAGGATGTATCAGGACCTCGATATTCTTCCCGTCGATGCCGAAGAGCCACCGCGCCTCGATGATTTCGAGCCCCTTATTCATCATCGTCGCAGAATCGACGGAGATCTTCCTGCCCATCCTCCATTTCGGATGCGCGAGGATGGAACGCGCGGAGCGCCTGTCGAAATCCTTTTTAGCGACCGTGCGAAGCGGGCCGCCGCTCCCCGTCAGGTAGACCTTCGCCGCGTATTCACGCTTGCCTTCGAGGCACTGGAAGATGGCGCTATGTTCGCTGTCGATGGGCACGATCGTCACTCCGTAGCGTCCGGCCTCTGCCATAACAAGCTCGCCGGCGCTCACGATCGCCTCTTTGTTCGCAAGGGCGATGCGCTTTCGATGCCGTATGCTTGCCAAGAGGGGCTGAAGGCACGCTGTCCCCGATATCGCAAGGATCACGATATCGACATCCTTCCGCGCAACGATCTCAAGAAGGCCCTCTTCGCCTGCCACCACCTTCACCGACTTGGACAGGGTTCGCCGCAGCGTTCCGGCGTTATCCGGCGAACCGACTGATACGATCTTCGCGCGAGTGCTGCGCGCCTGTCGGGCAAGAAGCTCGGTATTGGAATCCGCGGCAAGGGCGACGACGTCGAACCGGTCCTTAAGATGCGCCGCTACCTGCAGGGCATTGACACCGATCGATCCTGTCGAGCCGAGGATAGCGATGCGCGCCGTCATCGTATGACCGCCACCACATAGAAGTAGAAGATCGGCGCGGTGAAGATGAGGCTGTCGATGAGATCGAAGACGCCGCCAAACCCCGAGAAACTGTTGCCGGAATCCTTCACGCCGCAATCCCGTTTCAGGAGAGATTCCGCAAGATCACCGACCTGCGCGAGTATCCCTAAAAGTACGCCTAATGCGGCAAGGTGGTAATACGAAAAATTGGGAAGGTAGCTCTTGCTGATAAATGCCATCGCCACGCTGAAGACGAGACCGCCGGCCGTTCCTTCGATCGTCTTATTCGGGCTTATCCGCGGGATGAGGCTATGCCTGCCGAATGACCTGCCGATAAGATACGCGCCGATATCACCCATCTTCGTCACGAGAACGACGAACGCGACTAAGTACGCGCCGCGCGGCATGAACTTTATCTTCACAAAAAAGGAGAAGAACCATGCGATATAAAGGAGCGCGAACATCATCACCGAGATATTGGCCAGCGCCTGTGAATTATCCCTCCGGGTAAACTGTATGACAACGGTAAAGAGGCAGGCGATGATGATGATGAACGGCTCGAGCGCAAAAAACCCTTCGGTGCCGAGCTGGAAATGGATGATCAGGGGCACGAGCATCCCGATGATGACACCAAACTTCTTCGATACAGAGATGCCCTTCTTCTCGATGATCGTAAAAAATTCGTAAAGGCTCAGGCCGATGAGCGTGGAGGCAAGAAGCGAGAAGACCCAATTCGGAAAAAAGAACGTGATGAGCCCGACGAGGGTAAACATCGTCGCCGTGCCGAACGTCCTTTTTAAGAACATCCTATCCTCCGTAGCGCCGCGCACGGCTCTGGTATTCCGCGACCGCCTTCTTCAAATCAGCCTTTTTGAAATCGGGCCACAATTTCTTCATGATATAGAGCTCCGTATAGGATATCTGCCAGAGGAGAAAATTAGAGATACGCATCTCGCCCGACGTGCGTATGAGAAGGTCGGGATCGGGAAAATCTTTTGTGTAAAGGCGGCGGGAAATCTCTTCTTCGGTGATATCGGCCACCGCGAGCGTTCCGTCCTTCGCATCCTGCGCCAAAGCGCGCACCGCATCGACTATCTCGGCGCGCGCGCCGTAATTGAGCGCGAGGTTCAGATAGGTGCCCGTGTTGTTCCTCGTCCGATCGATCGCGACCTTGAGACGCCTCTTTGTCGTATCGGGAAGTTCCTCGAGCCTTCCCAGGACGGAGAGCCTGATGTTGTTCTTGATGAGCTTCTCTTCTTCCTTATTCAGGTATTCTTCGAGAAGCCCGAAGAGCGCGTCGACCTCGCGCCGAGGACGTTTCCAATTTTCCGTTGAGAAGGTATAGAAGGTGAGGTAGGTAATGCCGATCTCTCTGGCGGCCTCGATCGCCTCATTGGCCGCCTTGACGCCCTGGCGGTGGCCCGCCATCTTGGGCAAACCACGCTCTTTCGCCCACCGGCCATTGCCGTCCATTATGATCGCGACGTGTTTGGGGATGTTATCTTCTGCAGGCATACACAGCTTGTTGGGTT
>Ga0315294_10005630_pt1 | contig 13736 bp, 4 predicted proteins | sample YL17G13_40_MG_FD_203626 | JGI IMG/M metagenome (GOLD analysis project Ga0315294, IMG submission 203626) | Sediment microbial communities from Yellowstone Lake, YNP, Wyoming, USA - YL17G13_40 | ecosystem: Environmental > Aquatic > Freshwater > Lake > Sediment | place: USA: Wyoming | collected... | reverse complement strand
CGCTGCGACTTATTCCCCCGGAGATCGGGAGCGTTCCCAGCGCACCATTTCCATCATCGGCGATGTATCGCTGGCCGCCTCCGATGCCGTGGACCGCGCCGGCCTGGCTGGGACGCGGGCTTCCTGGGTCGCCTTGTTCCTGTTTGTCGCCGGTGTTTACGCGAGCAGCATAGCCGCGGCCAGGTTCGTCGTCCCCACGCTGACGCCCAGGCAGTTTCTCCTGATTCCGCTACTGCCGTTGTTCTGCGCCGCCTTCGCCTTCCGGCTGCGCCAGCACTGGAAGTTGCGCGCCGGGAACAGGGAACGAAAGATCAAGATATGGCAGGAAGCGCTGGACTCCCTGGGGCACGAAGCGGCCAACGGCGTCAACGCCGTGCGCGCCAACCTGATGGCGTTCCTACAGGTGCACGGCGATCCGGCGCCCTCCGAGCACCTGCGGCAGATTGAGGACGCCACGCGGCGCATCGAGTCGGCCGTGCGCAGCTCGCGCGACCCGGTGGCCTGGCACATGAGACGCCGCAAGAAGAAGGACGAATCGCAGGCCGTCGCGGCTGCCGCGCAACGCGCGGCGTCCTCGGCGCCCTGTCAGCCGCCCCCGGACTATTAGCCCGCTGGATTCATTCGGCGGCCGGGCTCGGCACCTCCTCCCTTATCCGCCGCGGCGGACGGAATACCTCCGAAGCTGTGCGGGACTGCATTACCCTGCATTCGGGCCCCCGCCCGATGGGGTGGGTTACGATTGCCCCTGGCTGGCGACACCAGGGCCGAAAACGTCCGCGTGGGTGGTCACCTGCGCTTCCATGTCCTGGTCATAGCGAATCACCACCACGCGGTAGCCGAGGTCCTCCAGTCGGTCGCGCTGTGCCGCGTCCTGGGCCTCCCGGGCTGCTTCATCGTGGCCGGGACCGTCGCAGAAGACGCAGATCCCCGGAATGCCCTCGCGGTCGTAATAGAAGTCGGCTTCAGCGTACACATCCTGTTCGGGCCGGTGCTGCGCCCGGTCCGGCAGGCGCCGCCGCGTCTTGTAGAGCAGCGAAAGGAACTGGGCTTCCAGGCTGGAATTGCGGTCGCGCCGCTCCTCCAGCCATTCGTACTGCTCGTCATAGTTGCGGCCGGCTGCCGCCCGAGCCGTGCTGCTGCCGGCCAACGCCATCAGGTAGTCCTTGATTCTGTGCCGGTCGAGCAGCGGGTGGTCGGGCTGGTTACGGTAGCTCAGCAGGCATTCGTAACACGCGCGTCCGCATTTCTCGGCCGCAAGGTCCGCGCCGCCGGCTTCGAAATGGCAGATGCGCAGTGCTTCGGCGGCTACCCGCGCCAGCGCCTGCTGGTCTTCGAGCAGGCGCGGCCAAACACCCGTTCCGCCCTCGGCCGCCTCCCAGAATAGAATCCGCTCTTCGGCACCTTCCCCGATCCGCTCGACGGCCACCTCCTGCTCCTCCACCTGAAACAGCACCTGGATACCGCGCTGCAAGGCAAACGACAGGTTCGCCAGGAAGGCCTCGTCCGCCGCTGCTCGCTCGCCCGATTCCTTTCGCGGCGTCGCTTGCAGTAGCAGGACGTTCCGGGTGTCGTAAACGAACGGCCGGATGCCGGTCTGCACCTGGTTCACCTCGATGTCCGCCCCTTGGCGGTCCTCGTCCGGCCGGCGCGCCCAGTACCCGGTCTTGGTGTCCAGCGTGAAGCCCTTCTGTGTGGACCGGCGCCACCGCTGGTTCACCCGCCACAGCGTTGCCTGCGGTGCGTGCAGCACGCGCATAATCTCGGCGCCGTCCGCGCCCGTGGTCGCGTAGTCTTCCTTCAGCGGCTGACCGTCCGAACGCGGGGCGAACTTGTAGTGCGTCGTGATTTTGAAGCCTTCCCGCACCCGCTCCTCTTCGTCACAGGTGATGCGTTCGACCCGGCTGCCCCGAACCGCCGTCATCTCGAACAGCGTCGGAACGTACTCGCAGTGTTCGGCGGTCAGTTGGATGCCGCAGTGGTGGCAACGGTCGGCCGTGGCTGCGTCGCCGTCGTGGACGTAGCCGCACACGTTGCAGAACTTGGCCACCACCAGCCGGCTCTCCACGCCCCCCGGCGGCAGCAGGCACCGCGCTATGCGGTACTTGCGCCCTTCGTGGTAGATCACGTTACCCGGGCCGAACTCGCGCAACGCCAGAAATCGTGGCCGGTCGATCACGTCCATAGTCGGGCCCCGCTGCACCAGCGCCCGGATCGGTAGACGCGGGAAGTTGTAGCCGGGCAGGAAACCTTCGGCGGCCAGATAGCGGTAGGGATAGAAATCCGTCTCACTCGATTCCTCGCTGCGGTTCAGCAGCAAGTCGATCTGGCGCCTTGCCTCGCGCTCGCGCTGCTCGGCCTGCTCACGCTCATCCCGGCGAGTCGTGGCCCGGTCGATTATCCGCCTTGCATCATCCCGCTGGCGGATAGCGGCGGTGTACAGTTCCCGCCACCGGTTAAACGCCGCGTTGAACACCTGCGGCGCATTCTGGAGCGTGCGCTCAATCCACCCCGGCTGGTTCCAGACCGCCTTGCGAACGTCCTCGCCGCCGGCCTCCATGATTCGGCGGCACTCTTCCGCCACCTCGGCCCGTTTCGCCTCACTCAGTTGAACCCTGTGCTGGATGTCGGCGTTCAACGGAAAGCCCGGTTGCTGGTCATCCAAAACGTCTGCAACACTGTGGCGCAGCGGCGCCCCGGTAGCCGACAGCCACACGGCGTGAACGTGCGCCTGAACCAGGTCCTCGTTGCCCAGGTCCAAGCGCGCGGGCGCCACCGCCCCGGCCACCATCTTGTCCGGGTGCCGGTAGAAGTACTGGTCGTGTGGGCTGCCTTCGCTGCAAAACGCCATCACCAGCGCCGGCTGCCCGCCGCGTCCCGCCCGGCCGCTGCGCTGCGCGTAGTTGGCCGGTGTGGGCGGAATGTTCCGCAGGTGGACCACGTTCAGGTCGCGGATATCCACGCCCAGTTCCATCGTCGGCGAGCAGAACAAGGCCGCCAGACTGCCCGCCCTGAAGCGCTCCTCGCGGCTCCGGCGCAGGTCAATCGGAATCTGACCCGTATGCGCGTGTCCTTCGACGCCCAGGAACCGCCGGGCTGCGTCCCGGTAAAGCGCTGCGAAGAACTTATTGGCCTCGCGCTCCACTTTCTCCAGCCGCGCCGAAAGCATCCACCGCGTTCGCACCGGGTCGGGCTTTGGCGGTGTGCCGTCGCCCAGCCGCCACTGCATCGCGGCGGCCATCAACTGCACGCCTTCGCCTTGCCCGCCGGCCGCCGGCACGACGGTGAGGTAGTTGCCCCGCAGCACCCTTACCAGCGCGGCGATCAGCAATTCGCCGTCGCGAGGGGAAAGGTCGGCCTGCAAGCCCCACGTCTGGCGCCGCCGCAGATAGCGCGTGATGCGGGAATTGGCGCCCATGCTCCGCTCCCGTTCGGTTGCCGGCCCGTTGCCGCCCGGCAGAAGGAAAACGGAGCTGGAGTAAATCCGGTCGTCCTGGTCAAAGGCCCACGGCTCGCGCAGGCTACCCTGCACGCGGCGGATCAGTTCCGAATGTTCATCGGGATCGAGCAGGCGCGCGTCGATGGCCAACTCGCGCCGCATGTGTTCCAGGAATGCCCGCACAGCCTTCTCGCGCGTCTCGGGGCTTGCCTGTTGCAGCACCGGGTGCCCGGCCCACGGCTCAGGCACGCGGCACATATCGGCCAGCCCGTCGTAGTCGATAATCAGCAGGCCGCACTGCTCCAGGTTGGGCTGCACGATTCGCCAGCCACGCCGCAGGTCTTCCCACAGCCGGTACTCCAGCAAGTTCTGCATGGCTGCTTCGTTGCGGCTCTTGCCCGGCCCCCACGGGGCCGGTTCCTTGGCGTACTGCTCTTGCTGTAGCCCGAGCGCCGCGAAAACAGCCTTGGCGATCACCGCGTGGTCCAGCGTGCCGCGCTCGCTCAGCGCCTTGTACACAGCCGCGCGCACAAGCGCCACCTGCACGAAGTCGTTGAAGTGGCCAGCCTGGAGCGAAGCATCCTGCCGGTTGTCGGTGAAGCTCAGAATCTTTCGTGCTTCAACGGGCACCTGCTCGTCATCGCGCAACTGCACCACGGTCGAGGCGCTCACCAGCGTGGTGGCGGTGCTCCGGCCCGCCTGGCTCAGCCGGGTCACCTTACGGAAGTCGTTCTTCTCCGAGCGGTCGTAGGCAGCCCCGCAACGCAGGCACAGCAGGAACGGGCGCGGCTGGAACCACCCGGCGCAGCCGTCCTCGGCCTTAACCTCGCCAGACGCCGCGGCCAGCAGGCGCTTCGGCACATGCGGCCGGTAATTCTGCTTGATGCGCGCTCCGCCCGACCGTGGCTCAAACCAGAAGTCCGGCAATTCCTGCTCGTGCTGGTGGCTCCAGATGTCGTCTTCGTCCAGCGCCAGGTAACCGGGCTGGGCGCCCGCCTCTTCGTCTCCCGTCGTCAGCAGCGGCAACCGTGGCATCAGCCGGTCTTCCTGCTTGCCCTCGCGCAGGTCCACCAGGTAGTACTCCTGCCCGCATTCCCGACAGAACACTAACGGGTAAAGCACCTTGCCGCTGGGCGCGTAGTGCTGGCCTTCAAGCGTCAGGTAGCGCGACTCCGACGGCTCCAGCGTGGCGTAAAGCGTGCCGCCGGCCGCGAGGAACTGATGTAGCCGGAAGGCGAACACCGGCTCCCCGTCTTCGCTGCGAATGCGGTTGCCCAGCGCCAGCAGCGCCTGGAGCTTCGCCGAGCAAGCATCCGGCTGCCCCGCCGCCCGCGCGGGCATCTCCGCCTGCTCCCTCAATTGCCGCGCGCCTTCCGCGAAGGTGATCGGCCTGCGCCGGACCAGACGGCCGTTTTCGGTCGTTATGCCGAATGTTTCCTCGACCCAGGCCGCCAGCGGATCGCTGCTGAAGGCCGCAGGGCTCTCGCCCGGCAGCGACGTCTCAACCGCCGCCCGCAGGGCGCTTGCGTTACCGGGTGCGGGCGCCTGAATCACCCGCCGCAACGTTTCGTCCACCACGTTCTCGGGCGGCACGGTAACGCCGAACAGCTTGGTGGCCACCGCCGCCGCCGCGCGCTTGCGCTCCTCCCGGCTGCCCTCGCTGGCCATGGTGGCGCTGGTGCCGACGTGCAGCAGGCGCGGGTTGCCGGCGCGCTCGCGCAGCCGTCGCATCAGCATCGCGACGTCTGCGCCGCCGCGGCCCCGGTGCACGTGCAACTCGTCGAGCACCAGGAACTCCAGGTGCGCCGACGCCCGGTCGGTGAAGTGGCGCTCGGCCGGCCGCACCAGCATGTACTCCAGCATCACGTAGTTGGTCAGCAGGATGTGCGGTGGGTCGTCCTGGATCGCCTGCCGCTCTTCGTCTCTCTCCTGGCCGGTGTACTTCGCGAAGCGTACCTGCGAGCCGCCCGCTTGCGCCGCGTATGCCTGCAACGCCGTGTATTGGCTGTTGATCAGCGCATTCATCGGATAAACGATGATGGCGCGGACGCAATGTTTCTCGGGCTGGGTGCGGGCGATGTGGTCGTAAATGGGGATGAGGTAGGTAAGGCTCTTGCCCGAGCCGGTCCCGGTGCTCAGCACGTACGGCTCCCACTTCTTCGCGATCTCGATAGCTTCCTGCTGGTGCCGGTAGAGGCGGATCGGGCCGCCGTCGGGTTGGCGGAAAAACCGCGCCGTGGCCGGCAGGATTGCACCCCCGGCCGCCAGTTCGTCCAGCGTCGGCCCCGGCTCGTATGCCGGGTTCAATTGGAGAATGGCGTCGGGCCACAGCACCCCCTGCTCGAATTGCTCCTCGACGTACGCCGCCACCCCCTCGTCCCGGATGCGCACGAAGCTTTCGATGTAGCGGCGGTAGTCGGTGACGACTTTCTCGCGAAGGTTGAATACGTTCATGTTTCGAGTATGTTGACCAGAAGCTCTTGCGCCTTTCCGGCAAGCTGTGCGACGCCCTTGACCACCGACGTGCAGTCGGACAGGCGAAAGTAGTCCGAAGGGTCGGCCGTGTCGAAATCGTGTATGTTCACCCGCATAATCAGAAAATCGTATTCGGGCGGCCGGATGCCACGATCCTCGACCGCGATGTAAGGGGCCGCTTTATGAGTGAAGAAATTGCGGTGTTCAGCCAGGAACCGGTACCAGTCTTCCGGGAGAGATGATCGGCCGCACAGGTATCGAAGAAAATCATGCGTCTGGAGTTTCCCTTTTTTCCTGATTTCCAATACCTCGCCGGACGGGAGCGTGTGCTTTGATGGCGGCGGCTGGCCTGTCTTGGAAAGTACGCGAAACACAAAGGCTGCTAGCAGCTCCAGATAAGCGCGGAATTCGAAGAGGAAGGAGTCCACTCCCAGGAGGACTCGGTCTCTTGCCTGGAAGGCCGCTGGCGTGTTCACCACCCGGTATCTGTCCGCCATCATCCACTGGTCAGGGATCAAGTTTCCGAATGCCTCCAGAACGGTTTTCAGCTCGTGGATCGCGGTTCGCATTAAGTAATCCCTGCTGGCGAGGTAGATAGCAGTCTGCCCCAGACGCTGCTCGATCTGTGCTCGGGTTCCTCGGGGGATCCGCCCATTGTCCTCTGCCCTGCCAAGCGCTGTCCAAATGCGACGCGGTTCGAACATCAGCATGTCGGGCAGGAAGTTGATATGGATGACGAATTTCGGTGGACTCCCCATCTCGTTGTCTTCCTTGCCGCATCCGACACTAAGAGCAACATCGGCGATTAACTCTTGGTAGCTAGACTATCATAGGCCTCAAGCACAAGACGGCGGGTGCGGTACTCACCGTACTTGCGGATCTCGTTCTCCTTCAGCACGCGGAACGTCTCGCCGGGGAAGTCCGCGCCGTACACGTCCTTCGGGTCGAGAATGTAGCGCAACTCGTCGCGCGTCAGCCCGTAGAGCAGCGCGTAGTAGGCGTCCAATTCTGCCCGAAGCAAGGCCCGCCGGTCCTCGTCCCAGCGGAACGGCTCACCCTGATAACCTATGTCTCGAGCAAAGGCCGTGAGGTCTCTGGCAGTATAAAGCAGCTCAAGCGCGCGATCTGCGATCACTTGCCTTGCCGTCTCCGAGTAACTGCCCGGTGGCAGTAAGGGGAGTTGCTCTATGATGAAGAAATTCAGGTTCACGCCGCCTACCTTCTGCTTCGCAACATAGTCGAAAACGAGCGCATTTAGGTTGCCGAGGAGGCAGCAGACGAGGAGGGGCTCCTGGTCCGTCAGGATAAGGGGCATCGAGTTTGCAACGCCGCTGAATGGCAGAAGAGTCGCGATGAAGGTCCGCTCGTTTGTAGGGGACGTCACGCTCTTGAACCCGATGAACCACCTGTGCTGGTATTTTGTGGGCAGCGAATTGCGAACAGCTTCTCCTTCAACCCAATACTGAGGCTTTGGAGCATAGTGCCAATCGTCGTATTGATGCTTCTCGGTAGGCACCGCCTGGCCGGGTCTCTTGATGTTCGCCGTGTTCGTTATGACGCTGGCAGCACGGTGGTCGAACGCTTGCACCATCTTGCCTTCGTAAAGCGGCACGAGCCCCTCGCCGGGTTCCGTGCTGAACAGGCCGCTGTCGTTCGACATGTGGAACATCGCGAGAAACTTGACACCCCAAGGGTTCTCGCCAGTTGCCTCGTTTACCAAGACGGGGACGCGGCGATAAATCTCCTTCGTCAGATCAGCATCGGTGCGGGTGCGGAAGACCGGGCATGTGCGGGTATTCGGGTTGAGCAGCGCGAGATCGTCAGGGGCCAAGCTGAAGCGGCGTTCCTGGTCGCGCAGGTGCTCGGTCCGCGTGCAGAAAAAGGCGAATTCGGCTTCTTTGACGCGTTTGCCGGTCACTGTCAGCAGGCAGAATTTGTAACTGCGGTGGACCGCCGGGAAGATCGCCTCTCGATTCTCAAAGTCATACAGTCGTGACAACGCCCGCCTTTCATTTAGATCGGAGAAGAACTGCTTGCAGGTGTCGTCGGTCGCGATGCCGGTCGGTATGAGGACACCCGCCGAGCCATGCTGGTTAATCAAGTTGCGGGCAAGCTCTGCGAACAATGCGTACGTGTTTACATCGCCGACCGCCGTAAGCGGGAAGCGCTCACTTGTGCGAACGAATCGGCTGCCGGCCTCAGCCGCATGCTTGGCCGCCGCAAACTCGGCCGCCAACTCCGGGCGCCTGCGCGGCAATTGGTCGATGAGACGCTGACGGGCCGCCTTGTTTGGGGCGTGGGCGATCTCCGGTTCGCGCACCGCGAAGAATTCCTCTTCCTGGAGCTTGATGCGCTCCCAAGGCGGGTTGCCAAGCACCGCGTCGAAACCGCCGCCGGCGAAGACTTCAGGGAATTCAAGCGGCCAATGGAAGAAACCCCGCTCGACAGCAAGCGCTTGTGCAGCCGCGATCGTCTGCGGCTTACCGCGGCCCGAGGCCAGATAGTCCTGAACATCCTCGTGAGTGGGCACCAACCGCTCAGTACGCTCCGTCATCGGCGTGAAGAAGCCGGCCGTCCAGAGGTTAGCACCCACCCAGTTGCGCCACCAGGCACCGCCGCTGCGCATTTGGCTGTACAACTCGGCCTTCCGCTTCACGTCGGCTGGCGAATTCTCGCCGAGCGCGGTCAGCTTTCGGAACTGTTCGGCATACGGGCCGAGGTCTTCGAGTAGCCGCGAGTCGAACTTGAGCGAAGCCTGGGGAGAAGTCCGCTCCTTCTTGTTCCGTTTCTTCAGCGCGGCAGCGACCGGCTTGTCGTCGCCGGTCACCGCCTTGTAGGCGTCGTCGGGAATCCCTTCCGCGAGCATTTTGAGATCGAAAACCCCGACTAAGCTGTTGCCGCACTTGATCCGGTGGTCGAGGAAACTAAGCGGCTTGCCCGTCCAGTGTCCTTCGAGCCACAGCGCCAGCTTGCACAGGTCCACGGCCAGCGGGTTCAGGTCCACGCCGTAAATGCAGTGGGCGATCACGTCGCGCACGGCCAGGTGGAAGTCCTTCGGCGTCGGCTCCTCCTCACCCGTTCGCGCCCTAGCCAGCTCGCGGCCCAGCCGGCGGGCGGCGGCCAGCAAGAAGTGGCCGGAACCGCAGGCCGGGTCGCACAACGCGATGTTCAGGATGGCCTGTATGTTCTCTTCGCGCGTTTTGGCCTTGGCCAGCCGGTCCTGCATTACGGGCACCAGCGCGCTTTCGATGAGTTCGCGCACCAGTTCCGGCCGCGTGTAATAGGAGCCGGTGGACTTCCGCTCGGTGCCCGGATTCAGCTCGAAGCACGGCCCTTCGTCGCGTTCCTCAACGACCGGATGGAAGTCGAGCAGGCTTTCGTAAACCGAGCCAAGCTCCTCCACGTCGAGCGCGGCATAGTTGATGCGCTGCTGCACGCCCTGTTCGCGGAACAGCGCCATCTGGCGCATGGCCAGCAGCAGGTCGTGGTTGTAAAGGCGTGTATCGCGTAGGTCGTCATGATCGGGATTAGAGTTGAACAGATCGCCGTTCAGCGGCGGGATCGAAAGCGGGTTGCCTCCACCGCCGTTGCTGAACAGGGTGAATGTTCGCCGCAGCCCCAGCCAGAGGTCTCCGAACGTGCCGGCCTCAATGGGGTGCTCGGTCAGTTCACGCAGCCGCGCGACGCTGTAGAACTGGTCGTAGAGCCGCTGGCAACGGTCGGGATCGATGCCACTGGCCGCTTGCTGCCCCACGACGGTGGTCGCTGCCGCCGCTTCCGGCACCACCATCCGCCGCTCTTCCGCCACCATGAGGAACAGCAGGCGGTAGACCAGCCGCAGAAGCTGCCGGTGCAGCCGGGCGGGCGCCAGCGTGCCGGCTTTGATTCGCTCGCGAAGCGCCTGGTTGCCGGGGTGTCGCAGGAAGCCCGTCCCGAGGATTTTCAGCGCCGCCTCGACGCCATCGCGCAACCGGTCGCGCACGCGCCCGCCCTGCTCGATGGATATCTGGAAGTACTGTTCGAGCAGGCAGCGGTGGGCGTCCTCGGCGGTGCGAGGCAGCCGGGTACGATGGCAGAGCCGGTAGAAGAGCGCGAATTCGGTGAAGCGGTTGCCGTCGAGCGTGCTTTCCAGATCGAATTCGAGGTAAGTCGGACGGGACGTGCGCGAGGTGTCGCGCAGCAAGCGCAGCCGTAACCCGTTCGCCACGATGCCCCATAGCTGTTTTTCGCTGCGGTTCAGGTAGTCCTGGACCAGCGCCTGCGGGCTGAGCCGGCGATAGCCGGATTCGGGGCGGTAATCGAGGTCTACGCGCAGCCCCTCGATATGCACCGGCGGCGACTCCTCGCCCTGGCCGGCGCGGTGGGAAATCGGATAGTTCCTCCCCTCGATCACAACGCCGGCCGCCTGATACGAGAGGTCGTAGGCGAACAGGTCGTTCAGCAGTCGCGCCATCCACCGTTCACGCGTCAGGCTGGTGCCGGTTTCCTGCGGCGGTAGTTCAGCCGCCCGGCGGCGAAAAACGTGCCAGTAGTCCTGAGCATCACTCCATGCCCGCGCGATTTCATCGCCGAGCCGGGCGCCCTTTGGCAGCCCGAAGTCGCCGGCCTTCTGGCCGGGCACATCCTCCCGCGCGATCCTGTCGAGAAGGTCGAGCGGGATCAGGTTGCCTTCGGAGCGGATTGCTGTGTACGGCATCAGCGGTTCCCTCCGGGCAACAGGACGTAAACCCCCAGGATGTCGGGCGGTTCGCATTCGGCGCGAATGCGGCCTCCGCTTATGTACTGGCGCAGTCTCGCGTAGCTTTCTTCCAGGCGTGCCGCTCGCTCTTTGGCAATGGCTTTCAAGTCGTCATCCGCTTCGGCTAGCACTTCAAGCGACCATGCCACCTGCTTCTGCCGTTCTGGTTCCGAAATATTGGCAACCGGCGTTGCCTGTTCCAGCAGCCGCAGCGTTTCTTCATCGTTCGGCGGGAGCCATTCCAGTTTCTCGCTGCTCCGCCTGAAGCCGGTGGCCAATACCTCTTCGGCGAACAGGGCGCCGCCCTGCCGGCGGGTCAGCCGATAGCGCAGCCGCAGCAATGCCAACGCCACCCGCCGATTTACCGCAGTGGTGTAGATGGCGCCACAGCGCGCAAACTTGGAGCCGGGCTTGCCCGCGAAGGCTTCGCCCAGGATGCGGTCGCTCAGGGCGACAACCAGGGGATGATTGCGGCCGATTACCTGCACGCCATCAGCCGGAGGAACACCATCGAAGATGACCTCCTGCGGCTTCTTCCAACCCAGGCGGCCGGAAATATCTTCCAGCCGCGTGCAGTCAAGCAGGAAGGAGCCGTTCTTTCGCTTCAATCCGAAAGCCATCCGCTGCGATGCTTCGTTGAGGAATCCGCGAACCGCATCAGGGTTGCCCAGTACCTCGTCCATCGCTTCCAGTTCTCGCGATACCTCGTCGGGCTTGATGGCGTGCTGCGCGAAGCGGGTGCGGCTTTCACGTTCGCGTTCAGCGTCGCGATCCCACTGGTCGTGGATTTGCTGAACCGTACCGAATTCGGCGAATTCCAATCGCATTTGCGCGGTGGGCACAGGCCGCCGACTCTCGAACAGCACCTGTATGACCGCCTGCACCACACTCTCGGCGTTCACCGGTACCGGAACGCTGACGCCCAAGCTCTTGTAGATTTCGCGCGCCTTGCGAATCAGAACACCGAGCACAATCGCATCAATGGGATTGTCTTCGCCGTACAGGATGGTCGCGCGCACCTCGGGCTTTGGCTGCCCGTAGCGATCCACGCGGCCCTCGCGCTGCTCAAGCCGGTTCGGGTTCCAAGGCAGGTCGTAGTGAACAACCGCGTCGAAGTGATCCTGGAGGTTGATGCCTTCGCTCATGCAGTCGGTGGCTACCAGCACACGCCTGGGACTCTCTGCCAGTTCCGCGACCCGAGCTTCCCGCTCTTCATCGCTGCCCGTCTCCCCCGTGACCGCGACCGCGTGGATGTCCGAGAAGCGGCCCTTCAATCGCAGTTCCAGTTCCTCAGCCACGTACTTGGCGGTTGCAATAAACCGGCAGTACACGATGGGCCGGAAGCCGCGCCGCACAAGGTCGGCCACGACTTCAGCCGCCTTCTCGATCTTGGTGTCCTCCTGGGCCTCGACAATCGCCTCCGCCCGGCGGCCGAATTCGCGCAGGCGCCGGCGATCCCGTTCGCTCAGGTCAACCTCGCCGGCCTCTATCGCGGCCCCGGGCACGGTATCCAGTGTGCCCTCTTCCCGCAGGGCGTCCATTGTTTCCCGCTGGCGCTGCTCGTCGTCTTCGGAATCTTCGGTGCGCGGTCTTACGGCCTCCGTGCGCTTGCTGAAAGCCTGAACAGCGGCGGCCGGGCTGGACATCAGGCACCGCAGCAGCGAGAGTGCGGCCCAATAGCGCACCCGCTGGCGCGGCCGGTCCAGGCCGGATTCGAGCACAGTTTCGCGGGTGAACGCGAGAACGTCATAAAACAGCTTCTCGTAGTCCTTGGTCAGCCGGTACTTCGCCTCGTCCGACACTCGGGTTGGGAACGGCGTTTCTTCCCCGAGCCATTTCTGAACATCGGCCCGGCGCCGCTGCACAAAATGCTTGGCCAGCCTGGCCCGTTCCCGTTCGCTCAACTGCGTGAGCGTCAGGTTTGCGAAGTGAGGATCGAGGAGGGCCAGGAGCGAGAGGAAGTTCTGCTCGATTCCGCTGTGCGGCGTGGCGGTGAGCAGGAGCAAATGCCGCGACGGGTCACGGGCCGCCAGTTCCCGCACCAGGTCATGACGCTGTTGCTGCTCGCGAGACGCCGCGCCGTATGGCTGAGAAGCGGTGTGCGCTTCATCAACAATAACCAGGTCGGGGCAATCGACGAGAAACGTCGGCCGGCGGCGGTCGCTCTTGGCGAAGTCGATGCTGACCACCAGGTGCTGGTAGTAGCCGTAGATGCTCTGGTCTTTGCGCGGCAATTCGCGTTCAAGCCGCGCCAGGGTGCTGGTACGGATCACGGCCGCCCGAAGATGGAACTTTGTTTCTAGTTCACGCTGCCACTGATCACAAAGGTGCGGTGGGCAGAGGACGCAGATGCGCCTTACATCCCCCCGGTCGAGCAGTTCCCGCGCAATCAGGGCCGCTTCGATGGTCTTGCCCACGCCCACGTCATCGGCGATCAGCAGCCGAACGGGATCGAGCCGCAGCGCCATGACGAGCGGGACGAATTGATACGGGCGGGGGCGGACCGACAGCCGGCCGAGCGAGCGAAACGGGCCGGCGCCGCTGCGCAGACTGAGCCGGGCAGCATCGCGGAGCAACCTTCCGGCGACAAAGTCACCGGCGCTCTTGGGGTCGGGCAGCGGAAACGACGCAGTCCTCACGTCCCGCCCTTCGATTCCGAGGTGTATGCCGCATGTCTCCGCCTCGCTGCCGTATAACGGCCTGAGGCGCAGAATCTCGTCCTCGCAAACCAGCACGACCCATTCGCGCTCGCGCACGCTGACCAGCGAGCCGACCTGCCACTCCGGCAACTTGAGCGCCGTCGCCATCGTTCACCCCGCAGCACCCACCGGCGGGCGCAGTATGGGATCTGCGCGTTGATTAGGGCCGGGTACCCCCGTGAAAGAGAACCGAGGTTGGAGGCCATCTTAGGTCTGCGGGAAGAGCTAAGTCAACTGTGCGCCCATTTTTCTCACTTGGAGGCGGCCGCCAGGGCGCGCTTGTCGAGCTTGCCCGACACCCCGCGCGGGAATTGCTCCAGGATGAGGAAGCTGCGCGGCACTTTATAAACCGGCAGATGCTCGCGGCAGGAGGCGCGCAGCGCTGCTT
>Ga0315294_10005629_pt1 | contig 13737 bp, 4 predicted proteins | sample YL17G13_40_MG_FD_203626 | JGI IMG/M metagenome (GOLD analysis project Ga0315294, IMG submission 203626) | Sediment microbial communities from Yellowstone Lake, YNP, Wyoming, USA - YL17G13_40 | ecosystem: Environmental > Aquatic > Freshwater > Lake > Sediment | place: USA: Wyoming | collected... | reverse complement strand
CGGTGTTTATGCCCTTGCGGTCTTGGGAACGGATCTCTGCGCGGGGGGCTGGTTCACGACCGCGGGAGGAGTGACGGCGAATTATATCGCCAAATGGAATGGCACGAGCTGGTCGGCCCTCGGCTCCGGCATGAGCGGCGGTACATATCCCTTGGTTCATACGCTTGCGGTTTCGGGTAGGGACCTTTATGCCGGCGGAACATTCACGACGGCCGGGGGAGTCGCGGCGAATAATATCGCCAAATGGAACGGCACGAGCTGGTCGGCTCTCGGCTCCGGCACAAATGACTGGGTTGAGACGCTTGCGATCTCGGGAGCGGATCTGTGTGCGGGCGGAAGTTTCACGAGGGCCGGAGGTATCGCCGCGAATTGCGTCGCCAAATGGAACGGCACGAGTTGGTCGGCCCTCGGCTCCGGTTTGAATGACTGGGCCGGAAGGCTTGTGATTTCTGGTTCGGATCTTTACGCGGGCGGAACATTCACGACGGCCGGAGGAGTCGCGGCGAATCGTATCGCCAAATGGAATGGCACGAGCTGGTCTGCTCTGGGCTCAGGCATGACGGATCGCGTCGTTTGGGCGCTCACAGTATTAGGTGCTGATCTCTATGCAGGAGGTGAATTTGGATCAGCTGGAGGCAAACCGAGCGCGAATGTTGCGATCTGGCACATGGGGTCGACTCCGCCGGAAATACTCTTAAGCAAGAAGACGCTGAATTTCGGGGCGGTCGTGGGCGGCGTTGCGACCAGGACGCAATCCGTGCTCGTTTCCAACGCCTGCGGAGGGACGCTGTCGTGGACGGCGATCTCGAACAAGAGCTGGCTGAGCGCGTCTCCGACTTCTGGGACGGGGACGACTGTGGTCCAAGTGAACGTGAATCCGGCTGGACAACCGGTAGGGATCCAGACGGGAAAAATCACGGTCAGCGACCCGAACGCTGCGAACTCTCCTCAGAACATCACGGTCACGCTGACCGTTCTGACAGTGGGTACTAACACGGGACCGTTTGGGGATTTTGCCACGCCCATCAGCGGGACGACGGGGATCACGGGGGCAATCCCTGTCACGGGTTGGGTACTGGATAATATCGAGGTCACACAAGTCAGGATCTGGAGGGATCCGGTAAGCCCTGAAGGCCCGAGTCTCGTTTTTATCGGAGATGCGGTCTTTGTCGAAGGAGCGAGACCGGATGTGGAAACGGGTTATCCCGAATTCCCCCTGAACTACCGCGCGGGCTGGGGGTATATGCTGTTGACGAACTTCCTCCCGGCGCAGGGGAACGGCACTTACAAGCTGTACGCGATCGCCACGGGCAAAGAAGGGAACACGGTGACGCTGGGGACTAAAACGATCGTCTGCGACAATGCGCATGCGGTGAAGCCGTTCGGGACGATCGATACGCCGACCCAAGGCGGCGATGCGTCGGGGAACCTGTTCGTCAACTTCGGCTGGGTGCTGACACCGATGCCGAAGACCGTTCCCAAGAACGGGTCTACGATTGATGTGTATGTGGACGGCGCCAAAGTCGGGAATCTGGCGACGGCTCCGAACGTCTATAACCAGTACCGGGTGGATGTTTCGACGAACTTCCCGGGGCTGAACAATACGGGAGGTCCGGGAGCCGGCGGGCCGGTGGGAGCCTTCTACCTGGATACGACGAAGCTGACGAACGGGGTACACACGATCTACTGGATCGCGACGGATGACGCGGGCGCCGCGGACGGGATCGGCTCGAGATACTTCAATGTGGTGAATATGGGGACATCGGCTTCCTCTACTCGTCATCGCGAGGAGCAAAGCGACGCGGCGATCCCCACAATGGAGTCTTTATCGAATCTTCCGCTCTTTTTCGACCCCCTCAATGTGAAGCGCGGATTTGATCTGACCGCTCCGCCCGAAACAATCCTTCCCGACAATTACGGTTCTCTCCATATCGAAATGAGAGAGGTGGAGCGGCTCGAGATCGATTTTGAGATGGGAAGCGGCCGATTGGAGCGCTATAATCCCCCCACACCCCCCTTTAGAAAAGGGGGGGGATATGTCCGTTATTCAGGATATCAGATCGTCGGCGACCAGCTACGGCCCTTGCCCATCGGCTCAACACTCGATCAATTCACCGGCACCTTCTCTTGGCTGCCGGGGCCGGGATTTATTGGAGCCTATGATTTGGTTTTTATCCGGGAAACCGGATCCGGCATGATAAAAAGGATTCCTATAAAGGTGACGATCGGACCGAAGTTCAGCAGACGCTAGAACGTGGCGCGGGAGCCGGACGCCGGCCTCCCACGGCCGCTTTTTGGATTTTTTCCTCCGATTCAAGGTAGAATGGAATAATCGAAGGCGTTCATTTGTATGCCGTATGTGATCTCGATCTCGCGATCTCTTTCGCGGTGAGGAAGAACGATGCATAAAAAATCCGTCCGCTTCTTGATCCTGGCTTTGATCCTTGGTGGAGCCGCCGTCGGCCTGGGAGGCGTCATGAAAGGAAAACCGTCGCAGGACAAACCGAAAGAGTCGACGGCGGAGCTGTGGAAGAAAGTCGCGGCCGCCGATAAGGACGGTCTGCCTCAGACCGCGATCGAGCTATTGAAGAAGATTTATGCCCTTTCCATCGAGGGCAAGCGTTCCGGGGAAGCTCTCCGGGCCCTTACCCGCCAGCTCGTTCTCGAGGGAACTATCGCGGGAAATAAACCCGAGGCCCGCCTGGCCCGGCTCATTGAGGAGACAGCCAAGGCTCCGGCCGAGATCAAGCCCCTGCTGAAGGTCGTCTTGGCCCAATGGTACTGGCATTATTACTCGCGGAACAAATGGCGCTTCATGAATAGGAGTGCTGTCGCAGGTTCGGATGAGAAGGACTTCACGACGTGGGACCTGCGCCGCTTGTTCCGGGAGATTGACGGGCTCTATCAGGACATCCTGAAAGACGAGGCCTTGCTGAAAAAAACGCCGCTGTCGGCGTTCTCCGATTTCCTCGAGCCCGGCGATATGTCCGCCGCTCTCCGCCCGACGCTCTATGATTTTGTCGTCTTCGAAGCCCTCGAATTCTACACGTCGGGAGAGCAGTCCGCGGCGCTCCCGGAGGACGCCTTCGTCATCGAGGCCGATTCGCCCGCGCTGGCGCCGGCCGCCGAGTTTCTCCGCTATAAGCCGGAGACAACGGATGTCGATTCGCCCAAGCTGCGCGCCCTGAAGCTTTACCAGAACCTTTTCGCGTTCCACGGCTTCGATTCGAATAAGGACATCCTTCTCGACGCCGACCTGCACCGGCTTCATTACGTCAAAGCCAACGCCGCGGGAGAAGGCGCGTCCGAGCGGTTCGTCCAGAGATTAAAGGAGCTCGTCGAGAGCTTTAGCGCTTCGCCTCTGTCCAGCCTGGCGCTCTATTATTGGGCTCAAGAGGTCTACGACAAAGGTGACTTTGTCCAAGCCTTCGCCCTGGCCGACCGCGGCGTCAAGTCCCATCCGAACACCATCGGCGCGACGAATTGCGCGGCCCTGCTCGGCCGGATCACGGCTAAAGAATATAGCGTCCGGACCGAGACCGCCGTCGCTGCGTTAAAAGCGGGCCGACTGGCCGTCAGCTATCGCAATGTGACGGTCCTCCATTTCCGGGCCGTGCGGGAGGACTTTGCCGACCTCCTCAAGGGCAAATCGGCGGAGAATCTCTTCCGTCCGCGGGACGAATACGTTAAACAACTCCTCGGCCGGCCGGCCGAGGCCGAGTGGAAGGCAGCCCTCAAACCGACGTCCGACTACAAGACGAACGCGGCCCTGGTCGATATGCCGGCATTGAAGGCGGGATTCTACCGGATCCTGGCCAGCTTCGATCCCAAATTTTCCTCGATACAGAACAAGATCGAAACCGCCTCGCTCTGGGTGAGTGATCTCGGCGTCGTCACCGGCGGCCCGGGCGGAGGGATCGAGGGGCTCGTCGTCCGGAACGGATCCGGCGAACCCGTGGCGAAGGCGAGCGTCGCCCTGTGGGAATGGGATTACAACTCGAACTCGCTCATCTCCCGGGGGAGCGCCCAAACCGACGCCCTCGGGGCGTTCACCCTGTCCCGAGGCGATTCCTACCGTGACCGGGTTCTCGTTGTCCGCGATCCGTCCGGAGCGGAGATTGCCGAGGTCCGGGTCGAGATAAGCTACCCCCGGCGCGAGGAACCCTTTCGCCAAACAGTCTTCTTTACCGACCGGGCCCTCTATCGGCCGGGACAGGCGATCTATTTCAAGGGGCTTTGTCTGAGCGTTGACAGGAGCGGGAACGATTACCGGCTGCTTCCCGGACAGACCGTGCGCGTCGTCTTCCGCGACGCCAATGGTCAGGAGATCACGGCCCTCAATCTGGTCGCCAACGACTTCGGCTCGGTGAGCGGGTCGTTCAGCGCCCCGACCGACCGGTTGACCGGCCTCATGACCATCTCCACGGAATCCCCCCGCGGCTCATGCTCGGTCCGGGTCGAGGAATATAAGCGGCCCAAGTTCGAGGTCAAGCTCGACGTCCCCGACCGCGAGTTCCGGTTGAACGATGAGGTCGCCGTCCCGGGCGAGGCGCTCGCTTATACGGGCGCGCCCGTCGACGGGGCCCTGGTCCGTTACCGCGTCGTCCGCGAGGTCCGATATCCCAATTGGTGGTATTCCTGGTTCGGCGGGTCCCGTTCGGAGGCCCAGGAGATCGCCCACGGCACGGTCCGCACGGACGAAACGGGGAAATTTACGATCGCTTTCAAAGCCAAGCCCGATCCTTCCGTACCCGCCTCGTCCCAACCCGTCTTTACTTATCAAGTGACGGCCGATGTCACCGACAGCGCCGGTGAAACACGGAGCGCGAAAGGGAGCGCTCGCGTCGGATATGCCTCGCTCGAAGCGGGCCTTTCCGGGAAAGACTGGCAGGAACCGGGCAAGCCGGTGGTCCTCTCGATCACGACGACCACATTGAACGGCAAGAGGATCGCCGCCAAAGGCGTTGTCGAGATCTTCTCCCTTCGGGGCCCGGACAAACCGGTCCCCGCCGATATGATCGGAGAAGTGTCCATCCGGGAAAAGGAGGCCCTGTCCGGAAAATCCGGCGCGGGATTCGCCCAAACGCCGGATTGGCGGAAATGGCCGCAAGGCGCGGCGGTCGCGAAAAAGGAATTCGAAACGAGCCTCAAGGAGGGGCCGGAATGCGCCGTCTCCTTCAACCTCGGCCAAGGCGCCTTTAAAGCCAGGTTGAAGACCGTCGATAAGGCCGGAACTCCGGTCGAAGACATCCTCTATTTTCTTGTCCTTGACCCGGCTGCGGCACGGTTCCCGGTCGAAATACCGTTCCACGGCGCCGTCCGGTCGGACTCCGTCGAGGTCGGGCAGACCTTCGAGATGCTATGGGGAACGGGCTATGAGAAAGGCCCGGTCCTCATCGAGGTCCTGCAGAACGGAAAATGGCTCCAGCGCTATTGGACAACCGGCGCCCCGACCCAGGGCGTCCTCCGTGTTCCCGTCGGGGAGGAATTGCGAGGCGGATTCACGGTGGCCGTATCCATGGTCAAGGAGAACAGGCTTTACCGGGAGAACAGGAGAGTCAACGTTCCCTGGACGAATAAATCGCTCGAACTCAAGTGGAAGACATTCCGCTCCAAGCTCCGTCCCGGCCAGTCCGAGACCTGGTCGCTCCTGATTAAAGGGAGCCAGGCCGATATGCGCGCGGCGGAGATGGTCGCCTCGCTTTACGACGCCTCGCTCGACCAGTTCTACGGCCACGGTTTTCCCGGGATCTCCGGGATCTTCCGCTCCGATACGACCTATGTGAGATGGGGATTCTCCAACCGGCCCGAGAATTTTCGCGGGTTCAGCGACAATATGAATCCTTACCACTCGACCCTCACGCCCAACTATGTCCATTTTCCCGCGGTGATCGAGGAAGACCTGTTTACCTTCCAATATCCGGGAGCGGACAGAACCATGGTCAGGATGGCTATGCCGGAAGCGGCGCCCGCGCCGCCGGCGATGGCTGCGGGGGCTAGAGAAGAAAAGGTCGTCGCGGGCGGGGTCGTCGGCGGCGTGATGGGCGGTGTAACGGGCGGCGTTGTGGGCGGCGTCGAAAAGAAAGCGGCGGCGCCTGAGGTCGACCTGTCCCAAGTCCAAGCCCGGAAGAACCTCAGCGAAACGGCCTTTTTTTATCCCCATCTTCTGACCGACCGGGACGGCACGATCACGATCGAGTTCAAGATCCCCGAAGCGCTGACCCGCTGGCGTTTTCTGGGATTCGCCCACACAAAGGAGCTGCAGAGCGGTTCGCTCGAAGGGGAGACGGTCACTCAGAAAGAGCTGATGGTCCAGCCCAATCCTCCGCGTTTCCTCCGCGAGGGCGACGGCCTGGAATTCACGGTCAAAGTGACGAACATGGCCGACAAGGAAGCCGCGGGGGCGGTCGAGCTCCGTTTCTTCGACCCCAAGAACGATAAGTCCATCGACGCCCTCCTGGCCAACAAAACCCAGAAGCACGCCTTCACCATCCCGGCCAAGCAGTCGCGCTCGTTCTCCTGGCCGGTCACTGTTCCCGACGGCCTGGAGATGGTCGGCTATAAAGCCGTAGCCGCGGCCGCGGAATTCTCGGACGGCGAAGAAGGGATGTTCCCTGTCCTCAGCCGGACCATCCTCGTCCGGGAGTCGATCCCCCTCTGGATCAGCGACAAGGGGGAGAAAAAATTCACCTTCCAGAAACTGGCCAAGGCGGGAGAATCGACGACGCTCAAACACGTCGGGCTGACCGTGCAGATGGCGTCCAACCCGGCCTGGTACGCCGTTCAGGCGCTGCCCTACCTTATGGAATTCCCCTATGAATGTTCGGAACAGGTCTTCAACCGCCTCTATGCCAACAGCCTGGCCCAGAAGATCTCCGGATCGAGCCCCAAGATCCGCAAGGTGTTCGACCTGTGGAAGGGAACGGACGCTCTCAAATCGAACCTGGAGAAGAACGAAGACCTGAAGAGCGTCCTGCTCCAGGAATCCCCCTGGGTCCTCGAAGCCAAGTCCGAAACCCAGGCCAAGCGGAACATCGGCCTCCTGTTCGACGAGAACACGATGAGCCGGGAGCTCAAGAACGCCTATTCCAAGCTGGCCCAAATGCAGCTCGCGGACGGCTCCTGGCCCTGGTTCCCCGGAGGCCCCGGCAACAGCTATATCACCCTTTACATCGTGACCGGATTCGGGCGGCTCAAACACCTGAGCGTCACGTCCGTAGCCCAGGACCTTGCCTTCAAGGCCCTCGAGCATCTGGACGACTGGATCGACGCTTCATACCAAGAAATCCTGAGGATGAAAACCAAGGACCAGAACCACCTGAGCCCGACGATCGCCCTTTATCTATATGGGCGAAGTTTCTATTTAAAGGAACGCCCCATTCCGTCGGAAAACCGGGAGGCCGTGGATTATTTCCTGGCCCAAGGCGCGAAATACTGGCTCCAGCTCGACAACCGACAAAGCCAGGCCCACCTGGCCCTGGCCTTGAACCGGTTCGGAGACAAGGAAACGCCGCTGAAGATCATGCGGTCGATGAAGGAGCGGAGCCGGGTCGACGAGGAACTGGGCCGGTTCTGGAGCGAGCTCGAGTTCTCCTGGTGGTGGTACCGCGCTCCGATCGAAACGCAGGCGGTCATGATCGAAGCCTTCGACGAGGTCATGAACGATCAGAAGACCGTTGAGGAATGCAAAATCTGGCTCCTTAAACAGAAGCAGACCCAGGACTGGAAGACGACCAAGGCCACGGCCGACGCGGTCTACGGCTTGATCCTGCGCGGAACGGACCTCTTGGCCTCGGACGCGATCGTCGAGGTCAGCCTGGCCGGAAAAACGGTCCAACCGGAGAAGGTCGAAGCCGGCACCGGATTCTATGAGAAGCGGTTCGCGGCCTCCGAGATCACTCCGGCGATGGGGGCCATCACGGTCAAGAAGACGGATAAAGGCATCGCCTGGGGCGGCGTCCACTGGCAGTATCTGGAGGACATCTCCAAGATCACCCCGCACTCCCAGAACCCGCTTCGTTTAAAGAAGTCCGTCTTCATCCAGCGGCTGACGAAGACGGGGCCGGTCATCGAGCCCGTCAAGGGACCTCTGGCCGTGGGTGATACCCTGATCGTCCGCGTCGAGCTGCGCACCGACCGAGACATGGAATACGTCCATATGAAAGACCACCGGGGGAGCGGTCTCGAGCCGGTCAATGTGCTGTCCAGCTACAAGTTCCAGGACGGATTGGCCTATTATGAAGCGACCAAGGACACGGCCACCCATTTCTTCATCGATTATCTGCCCAAGGGGACGTATGTCTTTGAATATCCGCTGAAGGTCGTCCACCGCGGCGCCTACCAGAACGGCATGGCCCACATCGAGTGCATGTACGCCCCGGAGTTCAACAGCCACTCGGAGAGCGTGAAGCTGGAGGTGCGGTAATTTCGGTGACAGATAACTCAATCCCTAACATGAAAAAATATTTTAATATCCTTCTTTCCATTGCGGTCGTTATCGGATGGTTGGGTTCGGCCGGCCTCGCGGCGGACACGACCATGACCTTCACCGTCTCGATGCCTCATCCGGAGACTCATATCTTTCATGTGATTTTTCGCACCGACGGCCTGCAAGGCGAAATGCAGGATTTCAAGATGCCAGCCTGGATGCCGGGTTTTTACCGAATCATGGACTACCACAAGAACGTCTCGAATTTCCACGCCGAGGATGGAGCGGGCAAGGCCTTGCCTTGGGAAAAGGCGACCAAGAACACTTGGCGGGTCGTCTCCGGGAACGCGCCGACGATCGTCGTCGGTTACGATGTCTTCGGGAACACCTCGTTTGTCGCTAACAACTTCCTCAGCGAACAGCGGGCCTTCATCGCCCCGCCCGGTCTCTTTATGTTCATCGAGGGGAAGATCGGGCACCCCGTGACCGTCACCTTCGAGATCCTTCCGAACTGGACCCGGATCGCGACCGGTCTCGACCCGGTCCCGGGCCGGCCCAACACATTCTCTGCGCCGGATTTCGACGTGCTCTACGATTGCCCGGTCCTCTTAGGCAGCCAGGAAATGGAACAGTTCGAGGTCAGGGGCATCCCCCATCGGATGGCCATTGAAAACGTGCCGGAGAGCGTTGATCGGCGCCGGATGTCGTCAGACTTGAAATGCATGGTCGAAGCGGCGACGGGGTTGATGGGCGATATCCCCTATAAGCACTACACGTTCCTTCTCATCGGCATGGGCAACGGCGGGATCGAGCACGCCAACAGCGCGGCCTGCGCGTTCAACGGCAAAAGCCTCACGGACGAGAAGGGTTATCAGGGCTGGCTCAGCTATATCTCTCACGAGTATTTCCATCATTTTAACGTCAAGCGCATCCGGCCGCTCGCCCTGGGGCCGTTCGATTACGACGAAGAGAACCTGACCGACATGCTCTGGGTGTCCGAGGGCTTGACCGTCTATTACGAAGACATCGTCCTCGTCCGGGCCGGCCTCATGACGCCCGACCAGTTCCTCGAGAGAATGAAGAACGCCATGACCCGCTTCGAGAATTCCTCCGGCCACCATTACCAATCCACGACGGAGTCGAGCTTATATACTTGGGGGACGTCAGGCGTCGGCGGAGACCGGAACACGACCATTTCCTACTACGACAACGGAGGGATGCTGGGGGCGATGTTCGATCTTGCGATCCGGAACCAGAGCGCGAACCGAAAATCGCTGGACGACGTGATGAGAGCCTTGTACCGGACCTACGACCTGGGGAAGAAGCGTGGTTTCACTGACGCCGAGTTCCGAGCGGAATGCGAGCGGGCGGCGGGAGGCTCGCTCGCCGAGGTCTTCGATTATGCCGCGACGACGAAGGACGTCGATTATGCCAAGTATTTTGCCTACGCCGGATTGAAGGTCGAGGCGACGGCCCAAGACGCTCCCGGCGCCGCCCTCGGCTTCAACACCCAGACCGTCGACGGGAAATTGACGATTGTCGAGGTCGGGGCCGGATCGTCCGCCCGTGGGGCTGGGTTGAGCGCTCAGGACCAAATCCTTGAGCTCGATGGAACGAAAGCGACGCCGAAGGTCCTCAACGATATCCTGGCGGCCAAAAAGCCGGGAGACACGGTCAAGGTGCGATATTCCCGGGAGGGCGCGGCGCAGGAGATCGAGATCGCCCTGGGCAAGAATTTCAAAAACAGCTACACCATTACGCCGATCGCCGATCCGGCTCCTCTTCAAGCCGCGATCTTTAAGGATTGGTTGAGAAAAGCGCTTTGAAATTCGTCCCGCCATTCCAAGGATTCCTTCAGCGATACTCTTCGCTCCAGGGGAAAAGCATCGGCTTTGCGCTGGTTCAAGCGATCCTCCTCTCCGTCCTGTTCTGGGCGGTCGTGTCCTCGGATTTTGAACGTCTCAACCTCAAAGCGACTGCTATCAAGGCTGACGCGGCAGGATTCTCGGGAAACGTCCCGGTAAACAAAGCGCTGCCGGGGCGCGAAGGACCATGGATCCTCTTCCTGCGAATCCGCTGTGAAGATAAAAGGCCGCGAGCGACAGAGGTGTTTCTCAACGGGGCGAGGCTCGGAGAGATCCGGTTCGGATCGAAAAATCTCGAAGAGATCTCCCTGGACGTGCCCAGAGCCGTTCTTCATAGCGAGACCAACGACATAGAGGTTTCCGGCGGAGACGGCGATTGGAAAGTGGCGGAGATCCGGCTCCAGAACTATTACGGCTATACGAGCGGCCTCTTCAATTTGATTCTGATCCCGGGAAGCGCCGGGGCTTATGGCCGCCTTCCCTGGTTAGGCTTGGGCGCGATTTTCCTCGTCCTTTTTTTTCTGTTGATTGTCCGCGCCGGCCTTCCGAAGGTCCCTTGGATCAAGGGACGAGCCTTCGGCTCGCCACTCGCCCGTGGCTTGTATCCACGGGCGAGTACGGCGGAAGTGGACCCCCGGGTAAAGTCCGGGGCCCCGGCCGCCGTCGAGCGCGCCGATCGTCTCTTCAAGACGCTGTTCGTCGTTCTGTTGGCCGCGGCGGCGGTCTTGCCGCTGGCGACGAAGTATCGGCTTCTCACCTCGGCCAATCGGCTCTGGGTGTTCGTCGTCCTCTTGAATTTCGCGGCGACGTTCGCCATCTTGAAAGCCTTCTTCCTCTGGGTCAGAACAGGGTTCGAGGCCCAAACCCTCGATTCGAATCCTCGGAAAAAGCGGATCGTGTCACTGGTCCTTCCGGCCGTCATCGGTCTTTTTTTCCTTTTGTCCATGCTCGGCATCTTGAGGTATTTCGGCGGCAATTACAGCCGCTTTCTGCGGATCGAAGAAAAGCGTCTCGAGGCGTTCGGGCCTTTGTATTTTCCTCCCGACCGGGCGGCCGAGATGCGGGCCGGCCTCGCGCCTCTGGACGGCTACGACGGAGAATTCAACTACTTCATGGCCTTCGACCCCTTTCTGTCGAAATACAAGAACGATCCCCGCATATACAGCCGCTTCATCGATGAGCCGGCCTATCGGTTCGGCCGGATCGGCTTTCCCCTGCTGGTCAAGTTGTTCTCCCTGGACAATCCGAGGCTCTATCCGAAAACCATAGTCTGGCTCATCGTCGCTTCCCACTTTTTCGGGGCCTTTTTTTTACTGAGGATCATCCTCTTCTTCAAAAAGAACCCGTTCTGGACGTTCCTCTACATCCTGGTTCCCGGCTTCTATTATTCGCTGCAGTGGGGCCTGGGGGAATCCATCGGCATGGTTCTGGTTTTAGCGGCCCTCTACGCCTATCTCAAAGAGCGCATTCCCTGGACCACGGCCCTGTTGGCCGCATCGTTCTTCATCCGCGAAAGCGGATTCCTGGTGGCCCTGGCCATCATGGTTTTCGAGCTTTTCCGGCGGCGCGACTTTAAAAGGGCCGTTTTCATCGGCAGCTCCGTCGTTCCCTATCTCTTGTGGAAAGGTTTTCTCACCTATCGGCTGTTCGAGATCAACGGCTGGAGGACGTTCACCCTCGGCCCCGCCGATTTCGCCCTCCCGTTCTCCGGCTTCCTCGATCTTTTCCATCGCATCCGCGCCGGCGGCTATGACCGGCCGTTCGTTTCGACGGCGGTCATATATTCTCTCCTTCTGATCCTTCTGTTCATTTTCTCCCTGGTCCTGTTTTTCAAGAAAAAAAACGTCTTGAGCCTCAGCCTGCTCCTTTTTTCCGCCCTCTCGGTGTCGCTCAATTACCCGATGGTCTGGATCGGCATCGGCGGCGCCATCCGGCTGACCACGGAAGCCTTTGTCTTCCTGATCCCGGCGTATCTTATGCAGAGGGACTCGTTGAAACCCGCCTTGAAATACCTGTTCGCGGGATTCTTTGCAGTCCTCTTTGTCTTCGATTTTTTTGTCATGGACATCAGCGGATATTTCCGGAACGCCTTTCTTATTTGGTGAGAGTGGAAACCGGACAGGCGTTTCCGTCGGCGGCCGACCTTTGAATCTGGAAGTCGGAGAGCGCAGATGATAGAATACGGATTCGCGAGAGAGCGATGATCGCCAACCCATTCCTCGGCGTCGTTTTCCATTGGCTGGGCGGCCTGGCCTCGGGCAGCTTCTACGTTCCGTACCGCGGCGTCAAGAAGTGGTCATGGGAAGTGTATTGGCTCGTCGGCGGCTTCTTCAGCTGGATCATCGCCCCCTGGATCCTGGCCTCCATCAATACCCACGATCTTCTGGCCGTCCTGCGCGAAACCCCCTCGGCCAGCCTCGTCAAAGCCTATATCTTCGGCGCCCTGTGGGGCGTCGGCGGCTTGACCTTCGGGCTGACTATGCGCTACCTCGGCATGTCGCTCGGCATGGGCGTGGCCCTGGGATATTGCGCGGTCATCGGCACGCTGGTGCCGCCCATCATCCACGGGGAATTCATCCAAAAAGTACTCGGGACGACGTCGGGCCTGGTCATTCTCATCGGCATCGTGGTCTGCATACTGGGGATCGCCGTCGCCGGCATGGCCGGGATGTCCAAGGAAAAAGAGATGACCGAGGAGCAGAAGCGGTCGTCCATCAAGGAATTCAACTTCGTCAAAGGCATCCTCGTCGCCACTTTCTCCGGAGTCTTCAGCGCCTGTTTCGCCATGGGATTGGACGCGGCGGCTCCCATCGCCGAAATCTCCGCGAGGCACGGGACCTCGACGTTATGGACGGGATTGCCGAAATTGTGCGTCGTGCTCCTCGGCGGGTTCACCTCGAACTTCATCTGGTGTCTCATTTTGAACATCCGAAACCGGACCGGCTACCAGTATTTCCACGGCCGGCTGCGCCAGGCGCCGCCCAAGCGCGAGGCCGAGATGATCATCGAGACCGCCGTGGACGCCCCGAGCGAGGAAGTCGTGGAGCGCCTGCCGAAGGCGAAACCCGCCGCGGGCGCGCGCGTGCCGATGCTCAACAACTATGTCTTCAGCGCTCTGGCCGGCGTGACCTGGTACATGCAGTTCTTCTTCTACACCATGGGCGAAACGCAAATGGGCAGCTACAAGTTCTCCAGCTGGACGATCCACATGGCCAGCATCATCATCTTCAGCTCGTTGTGGGGGATCGCCTTAAAGGAATGGAAGGGGAGCAGCGGTTTCACCAAGACGCTGCTGGCCATGGGCCTGGCGACGCTCGTCCTCTCGACCATCATCGTCGGCTTCGGCAATTACCTGGCCACGCGATGAGATCCTTAAAAACAATGACCTCGCGCGAAAGGGTTCTGAAGGCTCTTGCTCACGAAATACCCGACCGAGTTCCGATC
>Ga0315294_10005628_pt1 | contig 13738 bp, 7 predicted proteins | sample YL17G13_40_MG_FD_203626 | JGI IMG/M metagenome (GOLD analysis project Ga0315294, IMG submission 203626) | Sediment microbial communities from Yellowstone Lake, YNP, Wyoming, USA - YL17G13_40 | ecosystem: Environmental > Aquatic > Freshwater > Lake > Sediment | place: USA: Wyoming | collected... | reverse complement strand
TTAATGTCTTTTCACTTTGAGCTAATTGTGCTTTTCTTTGTGCTTGATATTCTTGATATTTTCCTTTATTTACAGTATTATTCCAAACACTTTCACCTACCCATATTGGGAGAGCCATAAAAGGTTGAGCCATGGAACCCATTACAAAACCACCAGCAAAAGTTTCAACTCCTTGATTACTGAATTGTGATTTAGCACCATTTATAAAATGACTCATATAGCCTTCATATGCTCCACGGTCAGGATTATTATATTTAGCTAATGCATGAGCTTTAGCTCCAGAACTAATAGCTTCTTGTATATTTTCTTGAATACCTTCAGGAGCATTCATTTTTAAATAGTTATATCCAAATTTACCCCAGCCTTCTGCTGTTTGTATTCCAGCTCCTAATTTTTGTAGTTTTCCAGATATACCAGCTTTTACAGCAGTAAATCCTTTTTTCTGACTAAATAATAAATCATCTGCAAGATTAGACATTCCTTTTTTAGCAGTTTTTTCAAATGGAGCAAACATAGTTTCATACATAAACTTGTTACTCCACATAATTGCTGGTAAATTCCAAAAAGCTGTTCTATTAGCTTCTTCTTTAGCTAATTTTTCTATATCAACTAAATCTGTTCCTGTAGGTTCAATACCATTATTATTTTCTTTATATTTAGCTACTAAATCTTTAGTAACATCTATTTGAACCATACCTGCTTCTAACTGAGCTTCATATGCTCCTGCTTTAATCATAACCATATCTTTAGCAAATTCTCCAAAGTTTTTAGAAAATTGAGCAAATCTATTAATGGTACCTGCTTGATTTGCATATTTTAAAGCATTAGTTCCTTGAGCAATATCTTTTCCAACTTCCCAAGTATTTTCTAATGGATTAAGAGTCTTTCCTATAACACCTAATGCTTTTCCATATCTATTAGAATCCCAAAAACTTTTGAATTGTCCAATTTTACTCATATTCTTTAATTCACTTGCTAGTTCTGCTCCTTTAGCAATTTTACTAGCTCCACCTGCCATACGTGTCATCCATAATGGTAAAGTTATAGCTGAATCTAATCCACCTGTTGCAGCAGTAATACCTGCGATTGCTAATGTTTCTCCTAACATTTGAGCTCCCATACCAAAAGTATATGCAGAGCTTAATGCTGTATTAATAAGAAAAGAACTTACTCCTGGTTTAGCAGCATTCCCAATAGAAGTATATCTTTGCATTTCTTCAGCACCTTCTAAATCAGGTTTAAAAGGATTTTTATAAGAAATAGATGACATAAATAAATTTCCAAATTGTCCAGCAGCTCTAGCAAATTCATCACCAGTAGTCATGTTATTGTTGTAGAGGGATTCATTATCTCTATATGGTGTAAATCCTAACTCTTTATAGGGTTTTGAATTATAATATCTTTCAAATTTAGCTCCATCATAATCACCATTATAAGAAAATGGTCTCATTTGTTGATAAACATCTGACTGATAACTTTTATTATTAACTAAAGATTTTAAATTATCTTGATAAGAGTTTATATCTTGTAAATTATTATTAAGTTGTGCTAAATCACTAACTCCTTTATTTATATTTAACCCAGGATTAGATCCTGTTATAGGATTACCTACAACTTTATTATAAATATCAATTGCTTTAGGTATAGGTTCATACCCACTATCTCCATTTGAAGTTAATCCTATTGACTGATTAAAATTATTTATTATATCCTCTCTTGAAGTATCTTGTTGTGTAGTTTTAGGTAAAGACGGAGTTGCTTCAAATGTATCAGCCATAATATTTATTAAAGTTTAGGTAATAATTCAGGATGTAATTTATAAAATTTACCAAATTCTTCTTCTTTTAAAATGTTTGCTTTTTGATATTGGTTTAAAAAAGTTCTTCTTGTAGCATCAAAATCTTTAAATTCATCTAATGATTTACGTATTACTGATTCATTAGAATAATATTTCTTATGTGTTTTTAAATCATAATTAATAAGTTGTTCTGTATAAATTACTTCATCAGTTGAAGCATCATAAGAAGTTCTTCCTTTACCTGCTAATGGCCATGAATCATAAGTAATATTACTTAATTTAGCTCGCATTAATAAAGGGTCTGTTCTTAAAGCTTTTGAAGTACTTGTTTGTACGTCTTTATTATTATAATAAAGAGTAATTCCATCTGCTATTTCATCTTTAAGGTCATATAATAAACCTTTTTTCTTTTCATTTCCAATAAATTGTTCTACATAAGAAGGACTTATATCTAATGTTATACCTGATTTATTAGCATCACCTCCTAAAGTAGGTCTTTCAGTTAAATTAAAAGTTGGTATTTCTCCTTTATAACCTTTATTACCACCATTTACAATATCATTTTTAAAATATTTTATAAAATTATCTAAAGCAGGAGAAGATTCTTTATCATTTACATTATCTTCATCTCCACCACCAGTTATTGTTGTATGAGAATTTTGAGTTATTGTATTTAATAAATTTAAAGCATTTGTATAACCTGGATTTCCTTTTTTTAATGGAGATATATTTTCATAAAGTAATGATCTAGATGTAGTTGTTCCTGTTCCATCAAATGATTTATTTAATCCACCAGCTTGATTTAATAATACCCCTTTTTTATTATTATAATCTTTAAAAAATTTAGTAGTAAGTATATCATAAACTTCTTATGAATCTCCTTTTTTTGCATAATTTGCATAACGTTCATTATATTTTTTTTCAAAAACAGGTTTAGAAATTACAAATCCTACAGGAGATAATAATAAATCAGAATCTCCATAAATATAATTATCTTTGCCAACTTGGTTTAACATACTTTCTACTACTTCTTTATTATTTTTTGTTTGAAATGTAGCCATTAATCCTTTAGTAATATTTTCTTCTTGAATTTCATGTATCATATCTCCCTTATTATCCATAAATGCTTTTGCCCATGAAACATCTACTCCTATGTTTTTATTAGGATTAAAATCAACTATAGTATTTTTAAAAATAGCAGATGATGATTTTTTATTTTTAGCTAAATAATTTACAAATTCTTCTTGTGTATTTATTTTTGACCAACCTTTTCCAAAATTATTTGTTAAATAATTTTTAGCTGAATTACTAGAAGGATTAGCAGGATCAATAGGTAGTGCTGCTGCTTTAGCTGTTAAAAAAGCATTCCATATAAAATTATCAGATTTAGCAGCAACTGTTTGAATAAATTCATAAGTATCTTTAAAATTTTTATCATAACCTGCTCTTGCACTTTCATTTTGTACAGTACTTCCTGATAATCCTTCTAATATTTTAGGTCCTGGTGAAAAAGCTCCAGAGTTTATACCTTGTTCATAATCATGAAAAATCATTTTAGCTTTAAGTTCTGCACTAATTTTATCTTTATCATAAGCATTATTCTTTTCTGCTAATGTTAAAGCTAAATCAGAAGTTTTTTGAGCAAGAGCAAAAGGTTCTGCTTTAATTTCTTTTTTCTTTCCTCTTGATGACATTGTAGTAGCCATTTCCATAAGGTCCCGTTCTTCAAATTCAAAAGCTGCAGATATGTCAGCTCTATTTCTTAAAACATTAATATCTTCATTATCTGCATTATTATTAATTCCATTATGAACTATTTCTAAACTTTTTGATGCTTTATCAATACCATTTTTATTATTTAATAATGTTCTAATAATATCAATATCATCAGGTATTAAACCTTCTGAGTTTTTCTTTTTTTCTTTAGCATTAATAGCTTCTCTCATATCATCTGAGATTCCTTGAAAATGATCCATCATTTTATTAACTCTATTAGTACCATTTTTAATTTGATCTAACATATAAATTCTTTCAGCACCTTCTTCAGAACCATATTGTCCAACAGTATTAGCTACTACATTTTTACGTTGTACATATGCTTTAGTTTTATAATTAGCATCAATTCTTGGATCATCTCCATACATAGTTTTATAAATACTATATAACCCTCCTTTAACTAATTCACCATTTGTATTTGTTACAATATATGGACCATTAATAGTTTCTTGTGTTACATCATACCCTAATTCTTTAGCTCCTTTAACAGCTTCTTTTTTCCAATTATAATAAGGAGTATATTCAGGCATACCAAAAGCTAAAGCTTCATCATCAGTAGTTTTTTTAAACTCTTCAAGTTTATATAATTGTTCTTGCAAACCAATATCCCAAGCTTCTCCACCACATTTAGTAGGATCTACACAACTTTTTAATTGATTATGTTTAGCAATAGCATTTTGATTTTGTTTGGTCTTTACAATATCATTCATTAAATTTTTATCATCTAAAAATGGTTGAAATACTTTAGATGCTGCATCAACATTTTGTTGTAGAGAAAGATCCATCCCGGAAACTTTCTTGATATCTTGTTCTATGGATTTAAAAAAAGCATCTTTTTTCTGAACATCTACTTCTCTACTCATAGGAGAATTAAATAATGAAGAATAAACACTGCTTAACTGATTATAATTTTTATCATAGTTACTCTGTCTTTGTTGTAAGACATTAGATAAGAAATTATAATCAGGAGAAAAATTGTTTATAGAAGGTATGTAATCCGTGATACCAGTAATGTACGTGGCCATAGTAGTATTATTTAAAGTTTAAATTAGCAAATTCTTTATGGTGTATTTTAGCAGCTGCATCATATGCTTTTGCAGCTAAAATTTCTCCTTGAGGAGTATATGGAAAAGCACCTAAACTTATATTTTTAATTTTAGTATTTATAGTAGCTTTCCATTTTAATACTATTAATTCATAATCAAGTTTTTTATTAGTACTTTTATTTTTTTTAATACTTACTCCTAAGTATTTAGAAACTCCACATGACTTTCTATTCATATTATTTTCTGCAGAAGTAGCTATCCTAATATTATTTCTTTGATTATTAAGACCATTCCTATCCTTATGATCTCCTTTAACTTTAGGGTCTGTTAATCCTAATAATAATCTGTGCATATTAACTGCTTTACTTTTCCATATTTGACGTTTTAAAGTAGGATCAATACTATAATATTCATGTCTTACTGCATAATAAGTATGACCATCTTTACTTGCTGACCATTTCCACTGATTTAAATAGTCATAATCTTCATCATCTACTTGAGCAAATAATCCTTGTGTCAATTCTATTTGTTTCATATTGTAAAAGTACAAATAAATTTTAAATATTTAAATAAAAATTATCTAAATATTTAAAGTTACATTTTAAAAGTTTAGATAAATAATTTATCCTGTTTGGTTATCAGAATTTTTACCAAATAAAGATTTAATCCATAAATCTTGATCTGCTGCACTAATACTTGATTTTCTAATTTTATTAATTTGACTTTCAACATCTGATGCTACACCATCCATAGTTGGTCTTCTATTACTTCCAGTAGGATTATAAACCATACCACCGTTACTAGGATTTACAGCATATTGAGGATACATAGTATTAAGATTATATGTGTTAGCTCTGTTAGTAATGGCATCCATAAAACTCTGACGGAGATTCTGTCTAGCCATATTTTTAGAATTATCAAACTGTTGATTAGCAATAGTTTGTTTATCAAATAGTTGAGTAGCTGCATTAGCTCTTTGTTGAGATGTTTGATTCATAATTCCAGTGTTTACACCACTCAACATATTAGCTTCACTAACGTTCATGTTATTATATCTTCCCATTATATCCGCAGCATTCTTAGCTCCTTGTCCTTGTAACATTGAAGCAGTTGCTGCATAACCTTGTGGTCCACTAAAAGTAGAAGCACCTGTAACTCCTTGATTAACCATTTCAGCATTTGCTGCTAATTCTCTGGTAGGATCATAGAAAGTACCTTCTTTTAATGCATATCCAGGAGTTGCTTGCCATGGATTATATTTTTTAATATTTAACTTATCCCAAGCAGCACCTGCTGTTTTAATCTTATCTTGTGCCCACCATCTTGGTTTTGGTGCAAAGTAAGGGTTACCTACACCACCTGATGTAGGTCCTGGGCCTGAAACAATATCTTTTTTAGAATCTGCACTTACTTTAGGTTTAAATTTAAATCTAACTCTAGTATCTGTCCAATCACCATGTTCACTATCAACAAATCTAGGATCTCCTGCTATTTTTTGACCTTCTTTAAAACTTAATTTATCAGCAAGAAAATTAGCTTCTATATCACTATAATTAGCAGCTTTAGCATCAGCAAGTGTTTGTTTACGAAATTCTTGTTGAAACCATTTTACATCTTCTAGTTTACTTTTATTATAATCAATACCTTTTTCTTTTTTAAATTTATCTAAAAGTTCTTTATTGTTTGCTTTGAATCCTTCATAATTTTGTTTACCATACCCTCCTTGAGGATTAATTGCTTGATTACCAGCAACTTGTTCTTTATAAAGTACTGTATTTGGATCATAAGAATTTTCTTCTAAAAAGTCAGAAGCTCCACTATAAGGATCATATGAATTAGAAGAAGGATATGATGTTTTATTAGTATTTCCAGCAATTGTCTGTAATATGTTTCCTTGAGCATCTTTTATTTCTATTTTTCCATTTGCATATCTTGTAGAACTTGTCCCATCATCATAAGTTGTTACAACTCCTCCTCCTCCTCCTCCTTGATATTTAGGAATATCACCTCCTAATTTTTTTTGTAAATAGGGATTATCACCAGCTACTCTAATAGTATCAAATTTTCTTTTAGGAGCATTATATACAGGTTCTTCTTCATCAACATATTCTTCTCCATAAGGATTTGTTTGTAATGGTAGTTCTATAGAGGGTGGTACAAACTGAACTTTAGGTTTAGGTTTGATTACAGGTTTTGCAGTTGGATAGTATGGTGATGGTGCATCTTCCTTAAAAAATTCAGGTAAATACATGGCACCGGCTGTTACAGCTGCTCTAGTCATAACTCCAGCTGCATTTGAAGAAATCATTTTTTTTAATACACCAAACATTTTTGGGCCATATTTTTTTACAAGTTCTTTAGCATATGCATAACCACCTGGAATACGTTCTTCTAAATCTTTAATTAAAAGAGGACCAAATTTTTTAACTCCTTGATATGCTAGTTCAGAACCTGCAACATATCCTGCAACTTTTCCAGCTTTTATCCAAGGATTAGAAGGTTCAGGAGGTTGAGGTATTCCTTTTTTAGGAACATTTAGTCCACCTTGTGCTTTTATAAGACCTCCATATTTACTCATTTGTTCTGAACTTTGACCTTGATCTTGAGGATTAACAAATTGAGAAGGATCTACTTGTATCATTTCAAGATAAGGCATTGCAATAGCAGGGATACCATCTGGGAATCCTTTAGTAGATTCTTGAACTAATCCTAGTTTAGCTAATTTAAGATTATAATTAGCAATCATTAATTCTGCTGTATCTCGTTGAGTATCATCACTATTAGGATCTGCAAGTGTTTTTCTAAAATCATTAATCTTATATTGGCTTGATAATTTAGCAGGAGTAAATTTATCTTTAGTATCTTTTTTCTTACCAAAAGATTCTAAGATTTGTCCCCCAATTTTCATTTTATTATCTCTTGAGAAGATGAAAGAATCTTCAGGTAAGTTTAAAGGAGTACCACCATTATAATGACGTTCACCACCAATTTTAAATAGTGCAGGAATACCAGATTCATCTGGAACATAAGCAGTCTCACCGTTCTCTGCTTCAAGATTTGCATCTTCAACATCAACTGGTTTAAGTGACTGATTAACTTGAATATCCTCTTCACCAAATCTATTTTGATAACTATTATACCATTCAGGATTAGCATTAGAATTTAATCTTGATTCTCCGTAACTTCCTCCAGACTTTGCTGTAGGATAAGTAACTTTTACTTTTCTTCTCATAATTTGTAAAGTTAATATAATTAATCAAGGTAAGTTATTGTACCACCCATTTTTTTAATTTGTTCTATTTCTTCATCATCTAACCATACTTCATCTCCTTCATTGTTAGGATTAGCTCCACCCATTTGAGCATAGTATTGATTAGTTCCTGCATTACCCATATTAGTTCCTGCAAATTGAACAGGTACATTTGAATCAGGTCTAAACATTCCACTGTTTGGATCATAATCTCCACGGTTATCTCTTGTATCAACCATACCATATGCATCAAAACTGGTATTTTTCTTTCTTTTCTTCTCTTCTCTTTTAGCTAATTGATTGGAAAAGAAATCCATAGTACCAATTATACTGTTAGCCATATCTAAACCAGAGGGTGCAGAAAATTGAAAACCTTTAGATGGTTTTGAATTTACAGTTTGTTTATTTGGTACATCAGTTTGCATTTGATTCTGATCCATAATTAAATTAGAATCTCCTTGTCTCCAAGCTTCTGCATCAGCATAAGCAGGTCTACTAATATCCTTTGTATTCCAATTTATCATACTTCCTGGATTTTCAAAATCTTTTTGTTGAATAGTATTTGATACTGTCAAATTAGGATTAGGTGATAAATTAAGATTATTTTGATTAGGAAATGGATTTGATGTAGAAAAGTAACGACTTGCTTCAGGCATCTGTCCATAAGGTCCTGTAAGTTGAGTACCTTGTTTGCTAAATGTTCCCTCTGGTGTAGAGTTACCTCCATAACCAGGAAGATAACAAGGATTACCCGGAGTCATTTTAGCTTCTTCAGAACATCCTCCTTTAGGATTTTCCCAATTAAAAGGTCCACCACTTTGCATGTATGCGTCAAACATCATACTGCCATCAGGCATTTGATGTTGTTCTTGTAATTTTTCAAGTTCTTCTTGAGCAAAAGCTCTTTCTGTATTATTTTGAACAGTCGTCATAAACTTGTTACGTATATCATTTATCACACTATCAATAGAAGTTGCTTTTGTTGTTTTTTTTGCAGAACTATTTCCACCTTCTTGTCTTTTAATTAATTGCTTCATAATACTTTTAACATCTCCTCCAGATAAAAATTCTTGAGTAGGATTAAAAGACATATTTAATTCTTTTAATGCATTTTTTCTACCTATTTCTTGAATTCTTCTATTTAAAATTTCACTAGTGGTTTCTTGTTTAGGTTGAGAATGATTATCAATATAATATTTAGCTCTAAAATCATTATCTCTATTTTTAGGAGCTCTATTAAATTCATCTACTGTTAAATCAGGTATTTGTTCTCCACCTTCTTGATAACTACCACCACATCCATAACAAGGTTTATTAGTTGTTCCACCATATTTATTTGGTTGTAGTCTTTCAAATTGTTGTCTACCAAATGATTTCATATTTGATGGTAAATAATCTTCATCTAATATTTTTTTATTATTAAAATAAGGATATAATGGAATATCACTTTCTGATGATGTCATAGCATCATCTGCTAATCTTTTTGTTGGTTTATTTATATTTTTAATATTTATATTTTTTTCTAAAAGTCTTTTACCATATTCAGCAAGTGCTTTTAATTGATCAACTTGTCTATTAAAACTAGGTATATCAGTATATCCTGTTTGATTAAAGTCAAACCAATCTCCTCTAATATTACCAGAACCACTTTCTACAGGATAGATACCTTCTCTAACAGGTGTTGATAAATCACCATAATCAAATGGATACTTAGATTTACTTTTTGCTATATCATTAATATTTCCTGCTGGATTACCTAAATTAGCAACATTAATATTTTTTTGTTTTTCTACAGCATCTAACCATGCTTTTTTTTCAACAGCAGTCATGTTTTTACCAGCCTTATGAGGAACCTGATCTAAAACAGTTTTAAGTGCTGCCATGTTTAGATCCCAGTTTTTATACTCAGATAAATATTTAGAAACTTGTTTCATCAATCCTTTATTTCTTAACATATTACCTCCAACAAATCCTGCACCGGCACCAATACCCATTTGTTTAAGTAATTCTTCAGGATCTGCATCACCATTACCTGTGATTACTTCATTTATTACAGGAGCCAGTGCTCCAAAAGCTGTGGTTGCTCCGTTATAAAATATAGGATGATGACTAGCATTAATTTGACTATAAGCACTTTCTGTAAGATTAGGATAAGCAGCTCTAACTTGTTTCATTCCTGTCATAGGATTGATAGCTTTACCAACTTTTTTTAATCCTTTTAATATCAGACCTCCTACTGCAGGAATAGCTTTAGCTACTCCAAAACCAAGTGCCTCATTAGCCATCACCTCATAAACAAAGGGCGCTGGATTTCCATAAGAACTAGCAATTTCTTCAGGACTCATACCATGGAATCTTGATCCGTATGAAGCAATCTCACCAAAAGTATTGTACCATAATGGATTATCTATTTTATTTTGAATAGTTCTCTTTTCCTGATCACTTTTATGAGGAGCATATCCTTCTTTAAAATTAGGATTTCCTTCTCTGGCAACATTCTCCCAAAATACTTGTTTTGCTTTATAATCATCAAATTTAGCTTTATCAGATTCTTCATCTTGAGCAGCTATAATCTTAGCATTTTGCTTTGAATCATTTTTAAGCATTTCCTGTCTCTCTAAATCCTGAATATATCTTGGATTAGGTTGATTAACGGTTTCACTAGCACTTTTTGTAAGAAAAGGTTTCATTTTAACTTCTTTTCCCTCTTGATATTTTTCAAAAGCTCCTCCTTGTTTATACTGTCTAGCTTCAGGATGAGCATTGAAGAAATCATCTTCTGTTGCATACTTTTTGTAAAAATCCTCTATAGATTTTACACCACCTATTTTTAAAAATGTATTTATCATAATGCAAAGTTATTTATATTTATTTAACCAACCTCCAAGTTTAAAAGGTTGATTTACTGATAAACTTAAAGGAGATTCTTTATTAGTTTGACGTAATTCTGACCATTTAGGTTGTTCATACTTTCCAGTAGCAATAGGATATTGATAATCTTGTTGTTTTTCAATAAATTTTTGACGTAACAACTTATCTAAATTAGGATTATTTTTACTATCAAATACCATTACTGTATCTGCACCGGGCATGATTTTATTTACATAATCAATATTACATTCTTCAGCATTAGTACATCCATAGGATAAATCTCTAGCTCTAGGATCAAGTGCTTCATATGCTTTTACACGTTCATCATAATCTTCATTACTCATAAAAGCTGTTTGATGAAATCCTGTATTTTCAGTTCTTGCTTTAGGTTCTCCATTAGGTCCTATTATAGTTTTTAACTCTCTGAATTTTCCATTATATTCATCCATCATTGCCTTTCTTTCTTCAGGGGGCAATTTACTTATATCCTGTTGAGGGTCTAGTATATAAAATCCTTCTGCAGTTACTCTTTCTTTTTTAGGTATTTGATATACTTTATCATAATTTGTATCACTTATATTACCTTCTCTATTTTGTCCTGTTAATACAGGAAATGTTATTTGTTCTCCATTTTCTCCAATAACATAGGCTATATTTTTTCCTTTATCAATATATATTCCACTTTTAACAGGTAATTGTTCTGTTAGTTTAGGTGACATATCATGCGCCCATATTGGTAATTTTTTTTCAGACTTTGGAAATATAGGATACTTATAATCTGGTAATACTGGTGCTGGTTCTACTCTAGCAGGAGGAGTTATTTTACTGATTGGAGTAACTGGCTTAACTGCTGGTATAACTGGTTTTACTTTTTTTATTGAAGATGATTCCTTCATCCATATGAATGGTTCAGATGGAGCAGTAGGTACAGATGGTTGTCTTTTTACAGGTACCTTATTAATTGGTGCTACAGGCGGTACTGAAGAAATTACTTTATTAGGTACTGCAACTTTATTTAGTCCTGTTGTTTTTGTAGGAATAGAAATAGGTGCACTTGGTACTACAGATTTAACTGGATCTGATTGTTTAAAAACTTTAATAAATTGTTTTTTTTTAGTTTGAGATCTAGAAAAAGATTGTTGTGTTTCATATGACATATTTTGAAAAATATTATCATAATCACCACGTCTTAAACCTTCTCTAATTTTCATATTAGATTCATAACTACCATCAGAAAGACCCATAGCTCGTGCTGCTGACCAAGGAAGACCTGTAGTCTCTTGCCACATTTGAGCAACAGATCTATTATCTGTTTCACCACCATCTTGATATTTATCCATCCAACCACCATATTTTTTATTTCTTAAATGCTCAGGTAAAGGAACCACATATTCATTTGGTTCATTATGATAATCTACAACAGCTTTACCTGTAGGTGTATTTTCTCTCCATTTTTTATAAGCATTGAGCTTATCTTGTAATAACTTATAACTATCTAAAGTCCATTGATTAGGGTTTCCAATTTGATGTTCTATATTTCTTATTTGTATTCCCCAGCCTTCTGGTGAAAGTGTATCTCCTACCTGTCGGCCATATTGAGCTGTTTGCATTTGTGGATATTCAGTAACTGATTGACCAGGAAAAGTATAATCTAATCCAGGGTGCATTAGTTGTTGATTACCTAAATTATCAACTCCTAAAACAGGATAAGGAACTCCTTGCATGGTGATGTCACCAGAAGGAATTTTAGTTATCTCACCAGGGTGAGCCCACTGTCCTCTTGGGTCAGTTATGATATCTTCATTGTCATTTATGTTACCACCATCTTCATATTTATCTAACCATCCACCTTCTTCTTTACGTGGTAGGAAACGATTACCTTTAGGTGTATGATAATTTGGATTAGGTAATATTATAGCATTAATACCCACGGCAGCATTAGAAGTAAATTTTTTCAATCTACTTTTTTTAAATGGATTTTTTCTATTACCATCTGCTGAAAATATAATTTTGATTTCTTTAGAATTGTATCCCATTATACTTTATATTAAAATATTTTTCCAAACTCTTCCGCTTCTAATACTACTTATTGCACCAACTGTTACATTATAAATAGGAGCTATGTCTTTATTACCAAGTTTACCTTCTAATATCAATTTTTTAATATTTTGTACATCTGTAATAAGTAATTTAGCATTAGATCTACTATTATTATCTTTCATTTTTTGAATTGATTCTGGTAAATGATTACCTCTTTTTTTAAAAGGTATACCAGATTCTCTTCTTAGTTTTACTTTTTCTTTTTTCTTTTGTAAAGTTTCTAATGAAGGTTTATATCCTTTAATAAACCCTCCCTTTACTCTTTTACCATTTCCTCTCCATACACCTGCTTTTAATTGCATATTATAAATAGGTTTTAATAAATCAATATAATATTGTTCTTTAATATAGAGACTATTTTTATCACATAATTCTAATATAATAAATTCAAAATTATCACATCCATCTTTTATATAAGCATTCATTAAATAAATGCTATGATGTATATTTCTTGATAATCTAGATGAATGAGCATTATATCTAGTTCTAAAACAAGAAGCACTACCAATATAAAATTTACCGTTTAATTTATTAACTATTTTATAAATTCCAGATTTATTACTATCTTCATATTTGCATAAATTTATCATCTTGGTGAATTTAATAATTTGACTTCGGCTAGCATAACCATTATTTTTCTGTCTCCAGATACTAATTTTCTTAATAATACACTATTTGTATATCCTCTGAATTTCTTTAGTTGCAAAGAATTTTTTACATAATTCATATTATTAGCATTCAAAGTTCTAATGTATCCATTATCTGCTGTATTCCAAATAGTTTGTTCAGCAAAGGAAATTGTACCAGGTATTCCCACATCTTGTCCACCTCTTTCTCTAGTTATGTCATTTACCATATTAAAACGAAATTTATTCTCAACTTTACTATAAAGTATTT
>Ga0315294_10005627_pt1 | contig 13742 bp, 11 predicted proteins | sample YL17G13_40_MG_FD_203626 | JGI IMG/M metagenome (GOLD analysis project Ga0315294, IMG submission 203626) | Sediment microbial communities from Yellowstone Lake, YNP, Wyoming, USA - YL17G13_40 | ecosystem: Environmental > Aquatic > Freshwater > Lake > Sediment | place: USA: Wyoming | collected... | reverse complement strand
CAAAAGCGGAAAAATGACCGTGGCTCTCCAAATACGTTTGAACCGGCGGGGTTCTTGGATAAACCGGTAGAGCCATTCAAGACCAAGCCGCCTTAACCAGCTTGGTGCGCGCTTGATTTTGCCAGCGGCAAAATCAAGCGTTCCACCGATGCCAAGGGCAACTTTGACTTCCAGGCCTGGGAGATTTTTAGCGATCCAAAGATCCTGTTTGGGCGCGCCGAGACCAACGAACAAGACGTCGGCATTGGTGGCGTTGATTTGCTTAACTATTTCATCACTCTCGCCTTCGGCCGTTACGGTCACACCGTCAAGTGTGCCGGAGATCTGCAGCCGAGGGCGTTTGGTTTGAAGCTTTCTGGCAGCTTGTTGGGCCACTCCCTTGCTTCCGCCAAAAAGAAAAATCCGCCAGCCCTCTCGTGTCGCAACGTCGCAGATTTCCTCGAATAAATCTGCTCCGGGTAGGCGGGTAATTTTCTCTCCATACAATTTCTTGATTGCCCAAACAACCCCGGTCGTGTCCGGAATGGCCAGATTGCATTTGTTTAAGACCTCGCGGAACCCATTATTTTTTTGTGCTTCGACGATGAATTCATTATTGACGGTTGCAAGCTGAATTTTTTGCCTATTCCTAATCGCACACCTAATCGCATCGAGAACCTCGCTTTCGGAAGCGGCATCGATTCTAACTTTGGCGAGTTGGTAGCTTTTCATCGGATCTGCGCCCGGTAGATTTTGCCATCGGACTCAAAAACGACTACCCGGCCGGAGTTGAGAAATAAAACTGGCGAGGAGGATTTCTTCTCTAAAAGTTCCACAAGACCCGTCCCGTCAACGGTGATTATTTTTAGTATATTGTCTTGGGTAAAGGCGACATGCTGGCGGTCGGGATACCAGCAAACGCCTTGAGGATCGCTCGTAAAGCGAGAGATCAGCGCCCCATTTTGGCGGATTTCTCCACCGGTGGCTGTTAAATCCTCAAGATCGGCCAGGCCCGGTAATTTAGCGGCGCTGATTTCACCGTTAAACTCCTCGGCCGTTGGCTTTTGCCTAAATAAGACAATTTTACCGATAGATATTGCTTCGCCGGCCTTCAGCGTAATCTTTTTGCTCCAGCTGGTGAATTCAGGGTACTTAACCTCAAGGAGGTAAGAGGCTGGCTCAAGGTTGCGTAAGACTACCCCTCCTTGCCCGACTGCTTGTCCATCCAGGTAAATTTCCGCCTGTTCTAGTTCGGTCTGGACATTAAGAAGGGCCGTTTGCTTAAGGTTGCGTCCTCCGAGGTCAATTTGGTAGCCGGTAGCATAAATAATGACGAAAGTGGCGCAAATTGAAAAAAGCGCTATTAGCAGGAGGTAGCTTATGCTTCGCCAAGTCGCTTGTTTGAAAACCATAATGGTTAAGCTAAAATGCAAAAATCAAAATGCAAAATGCAAAATGATAAAGCAAAATTAAAAAAGAATAGGAAGGGCGAGGAAATGATTCCCTTTACATTTTTATCTATCATTGGCCACACCACCCCTTGCTTCGCAAGCCTAATATTCTTTAATTTTTAATCTTTGATTTCGCTGCGGGCTCTTGCCCGCAGCGCCCAACGGGTATATTATACTATAAGCGGAGGCTTAATGGCTAGTCTTGAAGTTGAAGGCGGAATTCCCCTTCAAGGAGAAGTAAAAATCAGTGGGGCCAAAAATGAGGCCCTAAAGCTAATTGCGGCGGCATTGCTTTTACGTTGTCCCCTTAAGATTAAGAATTGTCCGGAGATTGCTGATGTCGAGGCGCTGGCGGAAATTGTCAGGGCTCTCGGAGGCAGTTATTCTCTTTCAGATAATACTTTGCGACTTGACGCCAGTTGCGTAAAGAGCGCCGAAGTCCCTTATGAGCCGGCTTGTCGCCTGCGTGCTTCGGTGGTTCTTTTGGGACCTCTGCTGGCGCGTTTTGGGAGCGTCTGCTCGCCTTATCCAGGCGGGTGTTTGATTGGGGCGCGTTCGCTCGAAACGCACTTTCGGGCCTTTGAAGCACTGGGGGCAAAAATCCAGCGTGGTCGGGAGAATTTTGCGATTGCGCTTGATAAAGTCCAAAATACTTGCGTGACTCTTGAAGAAGCAAGCGTAACAGCAACAGAGAATCTGGTGCTGTTTGCCGCTGGACAAACCGAACCGATTAAAATTAGAAATTGTGCCATTGAGCCGGAGGTAATCGGGCTTTTAAAATTTTTATCCGCTGCTGGGGCGAAAATCTCTGGGATCGGTAGGCGCGAGATTGAGGTGGCGGGCGGCAGTTCCATGGAGAGCCGAGAGGTCGAAGTAATGCCGGACCGGATCGAAGCCGGGACTTTTGTTATCGCCCTTGTAGTAACCGGTGGGGCAGGGACGGTTAGGCCCTACCCCAAAGAGCATTTGCAGACTTTTACTAAAACACTTCTTGATTGCGGCGCCAAAATCGTGCTAAATGATAACGAGGCAAAAGTATTTAAAACGGATAAACTCCGACCCTTTAAGATAAAAACTGCTATCCATCCGGGCTTTCCGACTGACTTGCAATCGCCAATGGCTTTGGTCGCCGCCCGCGTCGAGGGTGCCTCGGAAATTAACGAGACGCTTTATGAGAATCGGCTGGGGTATCTGAAAGAGTTGCAAGCGATGGGTCTAGGGGTGGAAATCGTTGACGCTCGTAGAGCGAGGATTTCTGGACCGGCCACCCTTTCGCCGCGAGAGATTCGCTCGCTTGATTTGCGCTCGGGCATAACACTGGTAATCGCCGCTTTGATGACACCGGGCAAATCGATTATTCGAAACGCTCAAATAATTGAACGAGGTTACGAGAAGCTACCGGAAAAACTTAAAGCGCTGGGGGCACGGGTAAGACGTGTAAATGATTAGACGAATTGGTATTGATTTGGGCACTTCGTTCACCCGCATTTATGTCCCCAAAAAGGGTGTGGTGGTTAACGAACCCTCGGTGGTAGCGTTTAATGTCTTAAATCAGAAAATTGCTGCTGTCGGGGCGGGGGCAAAAAAGATGCTTGGCCGCACCCCGGAGGCGATTATTGCTTCCTATCCCTTAAATAACGGGGTGATTGCCAGCTATAAAATTACCAAAAGAATGCTGCAGATTTATCTTGACCGGATTCTCGGGCGGTTTCGCTTTTTCAAGCCGGAAATCATCGTCAACGTGCCCTACGGAGCGACTTCGACCGAGAAAAAGGCCGTTTTGGATGCGGTCGAAGCGATCGGGGCAAGAAAAGTCTATCTTATGAAAGCGCCGGTCGCGGCCGCTCTGGGTGCCGCGATTGATATTTTTTCTTCCTCCGGCAATTTGATCATTGACGTTGGTGGGGGGAAAACCGAAGTGGCGGTCATTTCTTTGGGGGATATCGTGGCCGCCTCCTCGGTTCGCTACGGGGGGAAGGAAATTGATCAGGCAATCGGAGAATATATCCGCAAAAAACATAATTTGGTAATCGGGGAGCAGACAGCCGAGCAAATTAAAACTCAAATTGCTTCGGCGACTCAACCCAAAAAGGAACTAAAACTGGAGATTTCCGGCAGCAATTCAATCACCGGCCTCCCGGAGAGCATGCCTGTTTCCACCGGTCAGACCGTTAACGCAATTCGTCCAGTCTTGAATGAAATAATTTTGGCCGTCAAGCAGGTTTTGCAAAAGACCCCTCCCGAGTTGTCCAGCGACGTGATGGATAAAGGCATTGTCATTTCTGGTGGGATGGCCAAACTGCGTAATTTAGATGAGCTGATGACCAAAATTACCGGTGTTCCCTGCCAGGTGGCGGAGGAAGCGGAAATGTGTACGGTTAAAGGAATCGGTGTGGCGGTTGATAACTTTAACGATTTCCTTGATTCTTTGGCCTGGAGGTCGAAGTGAAAAAACTCTTAGTCGGCATTGACGCCAGTCGCTCTAACGTCAAACAAATGACCGGAACGGAATATTATTCCTATGAGATTATTAAAAATCTGGTCAATTTTGACGAGGTTGACTTTCGCCTTTATTCTAAGTCCCCGCTTCATTATCTGCCGCAGCGGGCTAACCTGCAAAAGCGGGTGATGAAGTTTCCGCGCCTCTGGAGCCAAATCCGTCTCTCGACCGAGATTTTAAAAAATCCACCCGATGTCTTGTTCGAGCCGGCTCATACTATCCCCCTTTATCATGGCAAACGTACGGTCGTGACTTTACATGATATCGGCTTCAAATATTTTCCCGCGCTTTATACCCCCCTTGAACGGTTTTATCATAACTTTTGCATGGGTTTTTCGGCCAAACATGCCACTAAGATCATTGCTGTCTCCGAAGCGACAAAAAATGATTTGATTAAGGTTTATCGCGTCGAGGCGAAAAAAATTCGCGTTATTTATCACGGTTACGACAAGACTAAGTATTTCCCCGCCTCTAAAGCGGCTAAAGTTGCTCCGGAGATAGCAAAGTTACGACCGTATATTTACTTCATCGGTCGGCTGGAGGCAAAAAAGAATGTTAAAAACCTGATTAAGGCTTTCGGGAGCTTGCGTCAAGACAAGACCATTTCTCATAAATTAGTCCTGGCCGGTCGTCCCGGGTATCTTTATGAAGAAATCAAAAGCGAGATTAACCGTTTGCCGGAGGCAATACGCAAAGATGTGATTGAGACCGGCTATATTGCGGATGAACAGGTGGGCGAATATATGCGCTTCGCCTCGATTTTTGCCTTTCCGAGCTATTTTGAGGGCTTCGGGATGCCGTTGGTTGAAGCGATGGCTTCGGGGGTGCCGGTTGTTGCTTCGGACCGCACTTCGATTCCGGAGATTGTCGGGTCGGCGGGGCTAATGTCGAGCCCCGATGACGATCGTGATTTTGCCAATAATTTGGCTAGTGTCATCAAGAACAAGGGCCTTCGTTCAGACCTTATCGAAGCGGGGCTTAAAAGGGCCAAGAGTTTTGACTGGAAGAGATGTGCGCATGAGACTCTTGAGGAGATCGTCGAAGTTGGGAGAAGTTAGCCGGAAGAATAAGCAAGTTCGGCTTGAACAATCAGACGCTCAAGCGAGGTGCCGATTGGCCAGCAGGTCATCAGCGTCAAAAGCTCGTGATTGGCTGATTTTAGGTACTCAACTTGTTTGGGGGAAACTGTTTTAGTCTCGATAACATTGTAGAAATAAGAGCGGTTCCGGAAGCGAACTTCCACCCGATCACCCTTTTCGAGTTTATCAAGCAGGGCAAAAATCTGGTTATAGTCACTTTTAATCCAAAAGTAATTTGAGGAGTGACCGACCAAGAAAATGTTGCCTCCACTGCCCGGAGTAGTCGTGCCGTCGTAATGCACAACCCCATTTTTAAGCTCATCGATTACCTGATCTTCCGGGACATTCCAGATGACTGGCGCGTCAAGGTCAAGCTTGGCGATTTTGAGGCGATTGTCGGGAGCGCTCGGGGCCGGAGGAGCAATTTCGGGCAAGGCCAGCGCCGGCAATGGGGTAGGAGTGGGAGCGGGGGTAGCCGAAGGCAACGGCTTCGAGCTATCCTGTTGATAGCTCTTACCTAGATATTGTGTCAGGTAGGCCCATTTGAGATGCAGTGCTACGGCCCGGTAGTTAAGAAGCGAAAAAAAGATAAAGCCCCCGAGTCCCGCTAGAATCAGGGTGTAAAAAGTAAAAACCGGCAGCGAGGACTGTTTTTTTGTTTTCGCCGCGGGGATTTTCTTAAGCTCCCGGCGGACTTTTTTCAGAGTGATGTCGTCGAGAGGCGGCTTTTTATCTTCGCCGTTAGCTTTAAGGGCTTTTTTCTTGCGCCGACCAAAAATTTTCTCTAGATCTTTAACGGTAATTTTAGGCATTTTTCAGGTATTTTTGCTTGACGTACGATCGTGCCTCGTCTTTAGTCTGGAATTTGCCGGCAATTGTTAAATCATTAACTTCCTCGAGAATTTCTTTAAACTGCTCGCCGGGAGTGAGACCGAGCTTGATTAGATCGTCTCCGGTAACCAAGCGCTTAGCTTTGCTCTCGTTGCGCTTTTTCCAGGCCAGTGCTTCTTTGACAATTTCCTCGATTTTTTTAATCGGCTCTAGCCGAACTGGATAAGTGCCGCTGGCGTCAGCTTTTATAAGCTCAATTAAGTCGTGGAAGCATGGATCGAGGACCAGCGCCAGCCGTTTGCCCGGACGCATTTTCTCAAGATTGAAAATCTTCATGTGGTTTTCAACCAGCCAGACGATCGTTTCAATTTCGAAATTGGCGAATTTTAAGCGGCGCAAAATTTGCTCGGCGAGCTTTCCCGATTCTTGAGCGTGGTTGTGAAAGATTATTCTCCCCTCCTCTTTTTGCAGGGTTTGAGGTTTGGCGATATCGTGAAGCAGGACCGCCCAAGCCAAGTGCGAGGGCGCATCATCGGAAAGCGCTTTGAGAGCCAAGTAGATATGGACGAAAACGTCACCTTCTTTGTGATAAACAAAGGGCTGCGCCACAGCCTTGAGCTGCTCGACCTCCGGGATGATTTGGGCTAAAAGTTGGCTTTCGGAAAGCTCAACTAATCCTTGGGCGCGTCGTGGGCTGGCCATAATCTTGTTAAGCTCGTCGCGAATTCTTTCGGCTGAAACTTCACGGATGAGCGGAGCGTGAGTGCGCACGGCCGCAAAAGTTTCCGGAGCATATTGAAACCCCAGAGTGATTTTGAACCTAATCGCGCGCAAGAGGCGCAAATGGTCCTCTTTAATGCGCTCATCCGGGTCGCCGATGAAACGAACGAGGTGTTTTTTAAGGTCAACGGCCCCATTGACGAAATCGATTGCCCTTTGGGCGATCGGGTCGTAGAAAAGTCCGTTGATGGTAAAATCACGGCGTTTGGCGTCCTCCTCGGCATTGGTGAAAGTCACTTGACTTGGACGGCGCCGGTCGAAATAACCCGCTTCCGCCCTGAAAGTTGCTACCTCAAAGTTGTGATTATTTCTAATGATGCTGATTACGCCGAAGGCCTTACCAATTGCGACTGTTTGGGGGAAAAGTTTCTCTATCTCTTCGGGCCGCGCCGAGCTAACAATATCAAAATCAGTCGGCTCGACTCCTCGCAGCATATCTCTGACGCAGCCGCCGGCAAAATAGGCGGTAAAGCCGTTGCCTTGCAGAGTTTTGACGATTTCTCGGGCTTCTTTTTTCATTACCTTGACTATATCAGATGGTTTCGGGTTTAGAAAAGCGAAACGGGGACCGGCTCGGAAGCCAGGTCCCCGGAGATTGTCAGGTGTGGCTGCCTTAAGGATGGCCCCTAGGGCAGCCACTGTCCCGGCTAGCGGGGGCTAGGTAACTATAGCATACGACTTGTTGCGGGGCTGTCAAGCCCTGCATCGTTCACCGGCCAAAATGCTTGGCGATAAGGTTACCGAACCAATTAGTTAAGATGAGAACGGTCAAAGCGACCGCCAAATGTTCCAAAATTACTCCGAGCGAGCCTCGTTTTTGTTCCTTGGCGAGAAGATAGCTAAAAATAATTAAAATTAGAACCCCCCACCCTATTGAGACAAAGATGGATGTCTTGAGCGGCAAAAGCAGAACGGGGACGAGAAACGACAAAGCGGCTAAAAGCTTGGCAAAAAAGGTGGTCAGCGAAGCGGACCAAATCTGGCGAGAGGTGTGGGTACTTTCCGCTTCTTCGGACATGTGAATACCCAAAGCGTCCGAGAAAGCATCTGCAACGGCAATCGTCAAAATTCCGCCGATCACGATGCTCCTTGAGCCGGTACTGGCGTTTAAGCCGCTCATCAGCCCGAGCGTGGTGATTACGCCGGAAGTGAGCCCGAAACTTATTCCTACCTTGTGGCTGTGTCTAAACATCACCTTTTAATTCTATCAATATTTCCTACTGTTAGCTAGGAAACGCTTTGGTATACGTGATCGAAGCGCGATTAGGATATACGTGGTGGAGATAGTGGGATTCGGTCACAAGTTGATTTCTGCTGAAATCCCTCGCGACCCCGCCTCCCCCGACGTCACGTCGGGGTCCGGCCTTCTCATCCCACTCGCACACCGGTCGCCCCATTAAGGGGCAACAGGTGTGGTGGAGATAGTGGGATTCGAACCCACGACCTTCGCAATGCGAATGCGACGCTCTACCAGCTGAGCTATATCCCCATCGGGCCTGCCCGCAATCGCTAAAGCCCGCCAGAAACGCTGTACCTACTGCGGGCTGGCGATAGCTTTTGTAGGCGGGCGAATTAAGCGTTCGAGTCTATTTTACCTTGAATTTGCCTGTTTTTCAAGATATATTTAGATTATGCTGATGGCGTTAAACGATAACAGTCGTTTTTTAATTTGTGAGAAAGCGGTGGCAGCGTTGCGCAAGGGCGGGATGGTCGTTTATCCTTCCGACACCGTTTACGGCCTAGCGGTAGACGCCACTAACCCGATGGCGATTCAAAAACTCGATCATTTTAAGAGTCGTCAAGCTAGCCAAAAATTTTCCTATAATTTCGCTGACCTTGAAATGGTGGAGGAGTTTTGTGAGCCGAGCGAGAGTCAAATAAAAGTCTTGCGGCGTTATTTACCCGGACCATACACCTTTGTCCTGTCTGATAAAATCTCGGTTCGTATTCCCAAGCGTTCGGTTATCACCGAGATTTGCCAGCTCTTTGGTAAGCCGGTGACGGCCACTAGCGCCAACCTGACCGGCAAACCACCGGCGACGCGTATTAAAACACTGGATGCCAAAATTTATCTGGCCGCTAATTTGATTATCGAGGAGCCGGATTTTCAGCCGAGCCAGCCCTCAACCGTTGTTGATATTTCCCGCGAGCCCTATAAGGTTCTGCGCCGCGGTCCCCTTCCTTTCCCTCGATAAGATGGTATGATTCTAGCTGTCAGCCTTCGGCTTTTAGAGAGAATTCTTTTTACATTTTTATATATCATTTTGCATTTTGATATTTGATTTTTGATTTGACCCTTGGGGATGTGTTGGAATTGGTAGACAAGATGGTCTCAAAAACCATTGGACGCAAGTCCGTGACGGTTCGACTCCGTCCATCCCCACCACCCTTCGTCCGCCGCAGCTTTAGCGGAGGCGGACTTCGGGTGGCCGATGGCCTCCCGATGAAGAAAGGTATAACCCGTAGCTTTAGCGTAGGGTTACAAATGGTTAGGGAGCTTGATAAGCTTGTACATTTGGTAATTTTCTCGTCGTACCTGCTATAATTAAGACAGATGATTAAAGTTGATTTGCCAAAAATCGAGGAAGCGCCAAAAGATTGGCCAGAGGTTTTTAGCTATCACGAGGATGTCAAGGCCTTGGAGACAGCGCTGGCACGGTTTAAGGGGAAAAAGCACCTCATTCTAATCGGCAACGGCGGCTCGATTACTTCTTATGATGCCTATCTTGGTGCCCTCGGCTCGTCGGTTGCCTCCCATACCCTTTGGACGATGGAGCCGGACGAAGTTTTCAGCGTTAAGAAACAATGTCCGGTGGAGGAAACGGTGGTCGTGGCCGTCTCTAAATCCGGCCAGACCCTTGGCCTGATTGAGACGCTTTTAGCCTTTCTTGATTACAAGGTGATTTGTGTAACCGAAGAAAAGCCTAGTCCCCTTTCAGAGATGGCGAAGCGCAAAAGCTGGACGATTGTTCCCCATCCGCCGATTGGCGGGCGCTTCTCGGGCGCCACGGCCTCGGCTTTTGTGCCGGCGATTTTAGCCGGACTGGACGTAGCGGGTATTCAGGCGGGATTTCTCGCCGGCTATCAAAGACGCAACGAGGCCTCGTCAGTGGCTAAATATTTTTTTGAGCTGGAGAGCAAGGGCTATAGCGAAATTTATCTGCCGATTTATTCGGCGCGTCTGGCCGGTTTTCAAAATTTGATTATTCAGCTGATGCATGAGTCGGTTTGCAAGGACGAGCAGGGCCAGACGGTTTACGCCGCTCTGGCTCCCGAAGCCCAGCACCACACTAACCAGCGTTTTTTGGGCGGGAAGAAGAATGTTGTTGGCTGTTTTGTGGTGGTGCGCGAAGCGGAGAGGGCACAGATGATCAGCCTGCCGGAGGAGTTCAAAGAAATTGATTATAAAGGGTCAAAGCTGGCGGTTCTTGACGGGTTGGGCTACCAAGAAGCGCTCCGGGCCGAGTACCTGGGAACAAAGGGCGATGCCGATGCCAAAGGCGTACCGAATTTGACGCTTGAGATCGACAAAGTAACTGCGCAATCGGTCGGCGAGCTGGTGTCATTTTGGCACTTGGTCGCTTATTACAGCTGTCTTTTGCGAGCTGTTGATCCGTTTGACCAGCCGGCGGTTGAGGAGAGCAAGGATATTACAATGAAGGTGATTTTGAACAAAGGATAAAGCATAAAGCGCCCCGCACTTTGGCGCAGGCACGCAAAGTGCGGGACTTCCTGAACTTCTTTTCCCCGCCGTAGGCGGGGGAGCAGAATTCAGGAGCGGAGGGGAAATGGAAAAAATTAGGGATTTGAAGACGCGAGAGATTCTGGACTCGCGCGGCGACCCGACGGTTGAGGTTGAGTTGCAGACGGAAAATTATATTCGCTCTATCGCTTCGGTTTCCAGCGGAGCCTCGATCGGGGCCTTTGAGGCGGTTGAGCTGCGAGATAATGATCCGAACCGGTTTGGCGGTAAGGGAGTCTTGAAAGCACTTCGATCAATCAATGAAACTCTTAAGCCCGCCCTAGTCGGCCAGGATGTCCAAAACCAAGAAGAAATTGATCGATTGATGATCGAGCTGGACGGAACGTCTCACAAATCTAATTTAGGTAGTAATGCCATTCTGGCCATCTCGGTGGCGGTCTGTAAGGCGGCGGCTATCTCAACCAAACAGCCTCTCTACCGCTACATTCAAAAGCTTGTCGGCAGCTCGGAGCCGAAAATACCTTGCCCGATGTTTAATTTTATCGAAGGCGGCAAACATGCCGATAATAATCTTGAAATTCAGGAGTTTTTGGTCGTGCCGGAGGAAGGCAAGTTTTCTGACAGCTTGCGCTATGCCTCGGAAAAGTTTGGAATGCTTAAAAAAATTCTCAAAAATCTCGGTATCGGATTGTCGGTCGGGCACGAGGGTGGATTTGCCCCAAATCTTCCTAACGAGGAGGAAGCGTTTAAGCTCTTGCAAAAACTTGACGGAGTCCACTTGGCGGTTGACTTTGCCGGGGTTGTCCCCAAGGATCTCCCGCTAGATAAGCTTACCACCGCCTACCCGGTTATTTCTTGTGAAGATCCGGCGGCCGAGGACGATTGGCAAGTCTGGACGCAAATTACTCAGCAGTTCGGTCAGAGAATAATGATAGTCGGCGATGATTTGTATTCGTCCAGTGCCGAACGGCTCAAAAAAGGTGTTGCCGAGAAGGCTACTAATGCGGTCATTATCAAACCCAACCAAATCGGAACGATTTCAGAAGCAATCGTTTTTGTGAAGCTGGCCCGGAAGTCTGGCCAAAAGCTGGTTGTTTCCCACCGCAGCGGCGAGACTGAAGATACTTTTATCGCTGATTTTGCCGTCGGGCTGGCGGCGGAATTCGCTAAATTTGGCTCTCCGAATCGGGGGGAACGGATAAGTAAATATAATCGTTTACTACGCATCGAGGAGGAAATTGGTTAAGAGGGGCAATAAAGTCGCGCTGATTATTCTAGATGGAGTCGGAATTACGGCGACTCAAAAGGGCAACGCTTTTACTATGGCTAAAAAGCCCTATATCGATCAGCTGATTGACGCCTCGCCGAAGGCGCTTTTGAAAGCCTCGGCGCGGGAGGTTGGTCTGCCCTGGGGAGAGGTCGGGAATTCCGAAGTGGGTCACACCAATATCGGGCTTGGACGGGTTGTTCTGCAGGATTTGCCGCAAATTGATCGGGCGATTCAGAATAACACGATTGCCGGTAAGAAAACTGTCAAAAAGATCTTCGAGACTCTGGCGACCAAAGGCGGCAATTTGCATTTAATCGGAGTCATCTCTAATGGAGCGGTTCATGGTCATATCCGCCACCTGATTGCGATGATAACGCTTTTTCAGCATGCCCAAGGACTCAAGAAAATTTATCTTCATCTGATTTCCGACGGGCGCGACGTACCGGAGCGCTCACTGCAACGTTTTATTCCACAAGTCACCAACGTCCTCTCTGACAGAGTGGTCGTTGCCTCCTTGTTGGGCCGCTATTTTGCTATGGATCGCGACAAAAACTGGGATCGCATCAGTATTGCCTACCAAGCGATTTTGGGTAATGGCAAAAAGGCCCGATCGGTTGAGGATGCAATCAGTACCGCCTATGCCGCCAATGAAACGGATGAGTTTATTACTCCGGCAACGATCGGCGGGTTCAAGGATGTCGATTTGGAAAATGATGCCTTCCTTTTTACCAACTATCGGTCTGACCGCGCTATCCAGCTGACAAGAATGTTTGTTGATCCGCACCTGACGGGGGTAAAGAGAGCGGCCTTAGCCAAGCATTTTTTTACCATGACGACCTACGAAGACAACCTGCCTGCCGAAGTTTTATTTTCTAACCTTGACCTAAACGACGAGCGCATCAATCCGCTTATCAATCCTCTTTCAAAGATCGTTGCTGACGCCGGGCTGAAGCAGTTTTACGTCGCTGAAACGGAAAAATATGCTCATGTCACTTATTTCTTTTCCGGGGGGTTAAAAAACGAAAATGTTGGGCAGATCTGCAAATTGATCCCGTCCAAAAAGGTCAAAACCTATGCCGAACATCCACAAATGTGCGCCTCGGAGATTGCCGATGCCCTCGTTGAAGCATCCGGAGGCAACTATAGCTTAATTGTGGCTAATTTCGCCAACGGCGATATGGTCGGGCACTCCGGCGAACTCGATCCAACGATCAAAGCGGTTGAGGTATTGGACCAACAGCTGAAAAAGGCGGTGCCGCAGCTCTTGAAAAAGGGCTATGTGGTAATGCTGACGGCTGACCACGGCAATTGTGAGGAAATGATTGATTTGACTAGCGGTAAAATTAACAAAGAGCACACAATGAACCCGGTATTTTTCCTTTATATTACCACTGACTCGGAGAAAAAATATTTGAATGCTGAAAGTTTTTTTGACGCTCAGCCGATCGGAATTCTGGCTGATATTGCCCCGACGATTCTCGACGAACTCTCACTGCGGCACGCGCGGGAAATCACCGGCATCAACCTTAAGAAATCCTTGATTTGAATGAGCAACAAATCGGCAGTCTTGCTAATTCTTGACGGTTGGGGCCAGGCAATGGGTTGGGGCGGCAACGCCATCACCATGGCCAACACTTCGCATTACGACCTCCTTTTGCGTAAGTTTCCTTATACGGTTATCGCCGCTTCAGGTAAGTTTGTCGGCTTGCCCGGTCACGAGGTGGGGAACTCTGAAGTCGGTCATATGAATATCGGGGCCGGACAAGTGGTCAGGCAGGATATCTCCAAGATTAACGAAGCGATTGATGGGGGCAGTTTTTATACCAACCCGGTTTTGGTTGGGGCGATCAAGCGAGCTAAAGCAGATGGTGCGGCCGTACATCTGATGGGAATTGTCTCTGACGGCGGAGTGCACTCGCATATTGTGCATTTGTTTGCTCTTTTGAAGCTTTGCCACGACTTGGGTGCCCCGAGGGTTTATGTTCACGCCTTTACCGACGGACGGGATTCTAATCCGATGGAAGGGATCGAGTTTATCAATAAAGTCGAGAAGTTGGTCGCGGCGCTTAAAACCGGTCGTATTGCCACGGTTATTGGACGTACTTATCTCGACCGCAAGGGTAATTGGCCGAAAACTCAAGTTGCCTAT
>Ga0315294_10005626_pt1 | contig 13743 bp, 9 predicted proteins | sample YL17G13_40_MG_FD_203626 | JGI IMG/M metagenome (GOLD analysis project Ga0315294, IMG submission 203626) | Sediment microbial communities from Yellowstone Lake, YNP, Wyoming, USA - YL17G13_40 | ecosystem: Environmental > Aquatic > Freshwater > Lake > Sediment | place: USA: Wyoming | collected... | reverse complement strand
AGATGGTAGATTTGTCAATGATTATTTTTAATGAGCACATAACTTACGAACACGTCAGTGTGAGTAAGTTATTGTGCGAACTTATCCTTGACATCGAAGATGTCAAGGATAAGTTCAGTTAATAAAAAGGGCGAGGTTTTCGCCTCGCCCTTTCTTATCCCTTAACGCTTATCCCTTAACCCTGTTTTTAATACATCCCGCCGCCGCCCATTCCGCCCATTCCGCCTCCCGGAGGCATAGACATAGGAGATTCTTTTTCCGGTTTATCCGTAATGATTGCTTCGGTCATCAGTAATAATGCGGCAATACTGGAAGCGTTTTGTAAAGCTGAGCGCGCGACTTTAGTGGGGTCAATTACGCCGGCATCAATCATATCCACATAAGCATCCTGATTGACATCATAACCCACATTGGTCTTTTCCTTTTTTACCTGTTGCACCACTACTGAACCTTCAAGCCCGGCGTTCTCAGCTAATTGCCTGATAGGCTCTTCGAGTGCGCGCTTGACAATGTCCACGCCTATCTTTTCATCGCCTTCGAGCTTTAATTTTTCCAGCGCCGGAATCGCGCGGATTAACCCCACGCCGCCGCCGGGTATAATACCTTCCTCGACTGCCGCCCGGGTAGCATGAAGCGCGTCTTCTACTCGCGCCTTTTTCTCTTTCATTTCAGTTTCGGTAGCAGCGCCGATATTGATTACTGCCACGCCGCCGGCCAGTTTGGCTAAACGCTCTTGTAACTTTTCTTTGTCATAGTCTGAATCTGTATCTTCAATCTGTTTCTTCAGCTGGGCAATCCTTCCGTTAATGGTGGAAGTTTTTCCTGCGCCTTCGACAATAGTTGTGTTCTCTTTGTCAATTTTAACTCTTTTTGCCTTGCCTAAATCCTCAATATCCACATTTTCTAATTTTATCCCTAAATCTTCGGTTAAGGCCTTGCCATTAGTAAGCACGGCAATGTCATCAAGCATAGCCTTACGCCTGTCGCCGTAACCCGGCGCTTTCACCGCGCAAGCAGCTAAGGTGCCGCGGATTTTATTCACTACTAATGTCGCTAAGGCCTCGCCTTCTACTTCTTCAGCAAGAATCAGAAGAGGCTTACCGGTGCGGGCAATCTTCTCTAATAGAGGTAAGAGGTCCTTCAGGGAAGAAATCTTTTTCTCGTGAATCAGTATATAGGGTTCTTCTAAGATGCACTCCATTCTTTCGGCATCGGTGACAAAATAAGGCGAAAGATAACCCTGGTCAAACTGCATACCTTCCACTACTTCTAAGGTAGTTGCAGTGGACTTGGCTTCTTCAACCGTGATTACGCCGTCTTTGCCTACTTTATCCATAGCTTCAGCAATCAAATCGCCAATAGCGGTGTCGCAGTTTGCGGCAATGGAGGCAACCTGGGCGACTTCTTTTTTGTCTTTAATCGGAGTGGAAAGTTTCTTTAACTCTTCAACCACCTTTTCTACTGCTTTTTCAATCCCGCGTTTTAAAGCCATGGGATTTGCTCCGGCAGTAACATTCTTTAAACCTTCGCGGTAAATCGCTTCGGCTAAAATTGTAGCTGTAGTTGTGCCGTCGCCAGCTGTATCCGAAGTCTTTTCCGCTACCTCTTTAATCATTTGCGCTCCCGTATTTTCAAACGGGTCTTCCAGGTCAATTTCTTTAGCCACAGTAACCCCGTCTTTGGTAATCGTGGGCGAGCCGAATTTTTTATCTATGACCACATTGCGGCCTTTGGGCCCTAAGGTTACTTTTACTGCTGCGGAAAGTTGCTCTGCGCCGCTTAAAATTTTCCGGCGCGCTTCATCTTTAAATAATAGTTGCTTTGCCATTCTCTTTAGCCTCCTTTTAGGTATGTTTGTGTCAAAGTATCAATGTCTCAAAGTGTCAAAGAAAACCTTGATACTTTGATACCGTGACACCTTGATACTCTTCTATTTTATAATCGCCAAAATATCCTCTTCGCGCATAATCAATAATTCTTCGCCTTCTTTAGTGGTAATTTCATTTCCCGAATATTTTCCGTATAATACCTTATCTCCGACCTTTACTTCGGGCGGCTGAACTGTCCCGCTATCTAAAACCTTGCCTTTGCCTACGGCCACGACTTTACCCTCTTGGGGTTTTTCTTTAGCCGTATCTGGAATGACAATCCCGCCTTTGGTCTTATTTTCTGCCTCTAAAGGCTTAATCACGACGCGGTCTCCCAATGGTTTAATTTCCATATTCCTACACCTCCCTTTGATGAGCACTTGCCTTATGGAGTCCGAAGGACGACATAAGTCAATCTTCTTTGTTAAGCTACTTTGAATGTGCGAATTTATCCCGAGCATCCTGTTATTTACTTAGGATGCGAGGGATATCCCTCGTCACCAACTATTTATTTGATTGTGTCTCGGGATAAGTTCGGCCGCTCGACTTACGTTCATTTCATTCCGTAAGTCGTGGCCTCACTTAATTAGCAGTCTAATCTCCAGAGTGCTAATTATAAAAGAAAAATAAAATTTGTCAAGAGATTTTTTATCTATTTCTTCGGCCCTTTTTCAAAATACTCAATAAAAACATCTACCACTCGACTATCAAATTGAGTATCTTTATTGCGCTTAAGAATTGCTATAGCCTCATCTATGGTATGGGACTTGCGATAAGGCCGGTCAGAGGTCATGGCATCAAAGGCATCAGCCACAGCCACAATCAAGGCTATGAGCGGAATCTCTTCCTTCTTTAAATTGTTAGGATAACCTTTGCCATCAGGACGTTCATGATGGTCGCGGACAATGGCTAAACCAGGTTTTAAAAAATCAATATCTTCCAAAATCTTTTCCCCAATGAGAGGGTGCATTTTAACCTGCTCCCACTCTTCCTTAGAGAGAGGGCCGGGTTTAGATAGTATGTTTTCGGGTATGCCAATCTTACCGATATCGTGCAAAATGCAGACATCCTCCAGCAACCTTATATCTTTCTCGCTAAGCCCTAATATTCGCGCAACATCTATAGAATAATTCTTTACTCGCTCAGAATGACCGCGGGTATAGGGGTCCTTTACTTCCAAAGCCAGGGCTAAAGACTTAATGGTATTTAAATAATTTCGATGTAACTTCGTCTGCGATTCCTTTAACCCTTCGGTCATCAGATTAAAAGCTTGCGCTAATTCCTGAAATTCATCTTTGGAATTTATCTGGACTTTTTGCTCAAGATTTCCTTTTTCTACTTCCCTAGCACCAATTATCAACCTATGTAAGGGAGAAGTTATGCCTCTGGCTAAAAGCCAACTCATTATCCAGGATAAGATGACTCCTAGGAGTAAAACCCAGAGAAATCTTTTGGCTAAAAGAAGTTGCATCTGTCGTATAGAGGCAAAAGAAACATCCAGCCCAACAATTGCTACTGCCTTACCCTGCTGATTAAAAATTGGCGCATAACCTGAGAGCCAAACCCCCCACTTATCAACTATTGGTTCTTTATCCACACTTGGCTGGTTAAAAGCCAGTTTCATTTCCGGGATATCAGAAACATCATAAGGCTCTCCGCAATAAGCAGCTATTCCTCTTCTGTCACCCGAATCCACCACAAACATCCAGATATTCTCCTTATCAGATTTAACCATGGTATAAACGCTGTCAATAAACGGGTCTACATCTCTTATTTTTGCTAAAACTGCTTGCATTTCCTTATAGGGCGTTGTATTTTGACTGGTTGGCTCAGGCTTGATTTGACTGTGTTTGTCTCCATCAATGAGTATACTGGCGAGTTTGGCAAAACCCAATATTTTGCTGCGCAGTTCCTCTTTTTGTTGCGCAATTGTTCTCTGGTAAATAAAATAAGTATTAAATACCAGAAAAATTACCAGTAAGGTGATAAAAATTATGGTTAGCTTGAATTGAAAGCCAAATCGTTTCATATAAATCCTATTTTTTATTATTATAAATTAGATTCAATCCCTTAAGGGTCAAGTCCGCATCAATTTTATCAATTTGCTTGCAGAATCTAGCGATTAAATTAATATTACCTCCTGTGCCAACTACCTTAGCATTTTTTACTATATTCTTTTTTATTTTAATTGTCAGACCATCGGTAAGTGCGGCAAAACCGTAAATCAGGCCACTTAAAATGCTATTTTTCGTATCGCGGCCTATGAATTCTCTGGGTTTTTCTAGTTTTATTTTTGGTAACAAGGCAGTTCTTTGGTGAAGAGCATCTAGGGATATTCCCAAACCAGGCAGAATCATTCCGCCGAGATATTCCTTGTTCTTCGAGACCACATCAAAGGTGATTGCTGTACCAAAATCAATGGCAATTAAAGGATAACCGTAAAACTTAATCCCAGCATAGGCATTGACTAAACGGTCAAGGCCGACTTGCTTTGGATTACGGTAAAGATTCTTTATCGCAACTTTGATATCCTTACCTATAATATAGGGTTTCTTGCCCAATAACTTTTGTAAGTCTTTCTTGATAATCTTAGTAGCATTGGGTACAACGCTACAGATAACAGCGTCATCTGCATTTATTTTGCCTAAATTTCTCCTTATCTCTTGCAAATTGTAATCTTTCGTAGGGATATCAAATCGTTTTATAATTTTATTACCCTTGAACACCCCAAAACTAATATTGGTATTTCCTATGTCGATTGTTAATAGCATTTTTACTAAACCTAAACCTTAAGCCTTAAGCCTTTTTGTTGATACTTGAGATTTCTTTTATTTCATTTATCTTATCGCGAAGAACCGCTGCCTTCTCAAACTGTAGATTTCGGGCGGCTAATTCCATCTCATATTCTAATTCTGAGATATATTTATTCAACTCATATTCGTCCCTCTCAAGGCCAGTCAGGTTCTCTACAAACACCTCTGCCTCCTGCAAATCTTCGATGCCCTGCCTTATTGCTTTTACAATGGAGCGGGGAGCAATCTTATTCTTCTGATTAAATTCCAATTGGATTTTTCTCCTGCGGCTGCTTTCAGCAATTGCCTTTTTCATTGAGCGAGTAAGGGTATCAGCATACATGATTACTGTTCCGTTAATATTGCGCGCTGCCCGGCCGGAAACCTGAATTAAAGAAGTGGCGGAGCGCAAAAAACCTTCTTTATCCGCATCTAAAATCGCAACCAGCGATACTTCCGGTAAATCCAGGCCTTCGCGCAAAAGATTAATCCCTACCAGGCAGTCAAATTCCCTTTGCCTTAATTCTCTTAAGATCTTCGAGCGCTCTATAGTCTGAATCTCAGAATGTAAATATTTTACTCTTAACCCCTTCTCTTGTAAATAACTGGTTAAATCCTCGGCCATTCTCTTGGTTAAAGTGGTGACTAAAACCCGCTCATTTCTTTTTGCCCGGGCTTTTACCTCTTCGATTAAATCATCTAACTGCCCTTCGGTTGGCCTTAGGATAATTTCCGGGTCAACCAGGCCTGTGGGCCGGATTATCTGCTCAATGACCTTGTCTTGGCTCTTCTTGATTTCATATTCATCGGGAGTAGCGGAAACACAAATCAATCTTTTTACTAAAGCCTCAAATTCCTCAAACTTTAAAGGGCGGTTATCTAAGCAGGAAGGAAGCCGAAAGCCGTATTCTACTAAAACCTTTTTGCGGCTGCGGTCTCCTTCATACATCCCTCTTATCTGAGGAATTGTTACATGCGATTCATCAATGATGGTCAAAAAATCTCCTGGAAAGTAATCGATTAAGCAATGCGGCCTTGAGCCCGGCTCTCTGCCGGAAATAATCCGGGAATAGTTCTCTATGCCGTGGCAGTAGCCTATTTCTTTGAGCATTTCCATGTCATAACGGGTGCGGCTTTGAAGCCTCTGGGCCTCCAATAATTTATTCTTGCCTTTTAAAAAATTAAGCTGGTCTTCTAATTCCCAAGCTATAGATTTAAGCGCTGCGTCAATCTTATGCTGGGAGACAATAAAGTGTTTAGCCGGGTATATGGCTATCTTTTCTAAAACATTTAAAACCTCGGCGGTCAAAGGGTCAATTTCCGAAATTTTTTCTATTTTATCTCCGAAGAATTCAATGCGTAGCGCCTTTTCTTCATAAGAAGGAAATATTTCTACTACATCTCCCCTTACCCTAATCTTGCCTCGAATGAACTCATAATCATTTCTTTCGTATTGTATCTGAATAAAGCGGCTAATCAGGTTATCGCGGGATATCATCTTCCCCCTTTCAATAAAAACCAATAACTCCCGGTAATCTTCAGGCGAGCCGAGATTGTAAATACATGACACCGAAGCCACGATTAAAACATCATTACGCGACATTAGCCCTGAGGTTGCCGAAAGCCTCAGGCGGTCTAACCTATCGTTAATCGAAGCGTCTTTCTCGATATAGGTATCGGTTGAGGGTATATAAGCTTCGGGCTGATAATAGTCATAGTAACTGACAAAATATTCCACGGCATTATGGGGAAAAAATTCCCTGAATTCCGAATATAACTGCGCAGCTAAAGTTTTATTATGCGAAATAACCAGGGTGGGCAAATTTAGGTTGGCAATAATATTGGCTAAGGTAAAGGTTTTTCCCGAGCCCGTAACCCCGAGTAAGGTTTGGAACCGATTCCCCGAACTTAAGGATGCGGTTAAATCTTTAATTGCCTGGGGCTGGTCGCCGCAGGGCTTATAGCCTGAAACGAGTTTGAATTTATCCATGATTACAAAATCTCAAGACTTATGTCGACAGAATCTACAGAATGCGTCAGGTCTCCGATAGAAATCATATCTACGCCCGTGGAGGCAACTTGTTTTACGTTTCTTAAAGTAATTCCTCCTGAGGCTTCTAATTTGGGTATGGGATAGGGTAGGCTGTTTTTAATCCGAACCGCTTCTTTTATATCTTTTAAACTCATATTATCGAGCATAATTATATCCGGCTTTAATTTCAAAGCCCTTTGGAATTCCTTTAGGCTTTTTACCTCTAATTCCACTCGGCAACCTCGGCTGAACCTGAATAATCCCTGGTAGCCTTTGATAATTTTAAGGTGATTGTCTTTAACCAAAATCATCTCATCAAGGCTTAACCTATGATTGAAACCCCCTCCAATCCTGACCGCATATTTCTCCAAAAGCCTAAGTCCAGGGATGGTTTTGCGGGTATCCATAATCTTTACCCCGCCCTTTCTAACTATATGGCGTCGCTTCGTAGCAGAAAGGGCGGGGTTTACCTTATAGGGTTTTACCTCTTCGACAAATCTTCTTGTTTTGCTAGCAATACCGGAAAGAAAACTCAGGAAATTTAAAGCCACCCTTTCGGCAGTGAGTATGCCTTTAGCCTGGCCTTGAATCCGGGCAATTACCCTTCCCTTTTTTACTAACTTCCCTTCGCTAACAAGCGGTTTAAATTTAATATTCTTATCCTGGAGTTTAAATACTAAAGAAGCTAAGCTTAAGCCGCAAATCAGACAATCTTCTTTAGCGATTAGAATGGCTTTTACGAATTTATTCCTGGGGATGAGCATCTCGGTGGTAATGTCTCTGGCGCCGATATCTTCTTTTAAGGCGAAAGCGACAATTCCTCTTATATCTAAGTCCTTAGTATAACTCACGGTATATCTTCTCCAGCCTTTTTAATTCGTCATTAAGCTTAGTCCTGCCTTCCTTTTCCTTATCTACTATTTCCTGCGGCGCTTTCTTAATAAAATCAGGATTTTTCAGCCTTTCATTTTTGGCCTGAATAATTTTACTCAGATTTTCCATCTTTTCTTTGATTTTTTGCTGTTCTTTGCTAATATCCAGCAATCCGCTAAAATTCAGGTAAATATCTGCGCCTTCAATGACTGCGCTAATACTGGCCTTGGGCCTTAGGTCTTGCTTCAATAAATCCAGGGTTTCTAAATTGGCCAGATTCATAATTAACCCGGAGTGGCCTTGGATTAGCTTCTCCTTGTTTTTAAGATGAGGATAAATAGAGACTCTTATCTTCTGTTCAGGTTTAAGTTCAAGTTGGCTGCGTAAGTTTCTTATTTGGGTGACAATATTAAATATGGACTGGGCTTGTTTTTCTATAGTTTTATCAATAATATTCTCCTGTATATGCGGCCAGTTTTGAATCATTATACTTTGACACTCTGACACATTGACACTTTGACACTGAAGTTTCTGCCAGATTTCCTCCGTAATAAAAGGCATAAAAGGATGCATGACCCTTAAGAATTTTTCTAATACCTTATACATCACTACTTGGTTGTGGAGATTTTTTATATCCGCTTTAATTATCTCTAAATACCAGTCGCAGAATTCATGCCAAAAGAAGCTATACAGGATATTGGCGCATTCATTTAATCTATAAGCGCCAAGCAGTTTGTTGACATCTTTTAAGGTAGAATAAAATCTGCTCAAAATCCAACGATTAATAATATCCAGGTCCTCTTTTTTAAATAATGTGCACAGGTCAGTCTTGACATAAGAATGGTCTAAGTTCATCAGGATAAAACGGGAGGCGTTCCAAATTTTATTAGCGAAGTTTCTGCCTTGTTCAAATCTTTCTGGGGATAAAAATACATCCTGGCCCTGGGCAGTGATAGATATCAAGCTAAAGCGCAGGGCATCCGCGCCATATTGATCGATGACTTCTAGTGGGTCGATAATGTTGCCTAACGACTTAGACATCTTTTTACCTTCGATATCCCGCACTGTGCCGTGAATATAAACATCCTTAAAAGGAACGGCTTTCATAAATTCAAGGCCAGCCATGATCATTCTTGCTACCCAGAAAAAGATTATTTCCGGAGCAGTTACCAGGACTGAGGTGGGATAGAAATAGGATAAATCGTTCGCGTGTTCGCGTATTCGCGTATTCTCGCATTGCGGCCAATAGAATGTGGCGAATGGCCACAGCCAGGAAGAAAACCAAGTATCTAAAACATCGTCATCTTGATAAATTTCGCTTGAGCCGCAATCAGGACATTTTTCCGGCTTAATGCGGGCAACTATTACTCCTTTATTATTTTTGGGTTTTTCTGTGAACTGTGAACTGTGAACTGTGAACTCGTTTGCCTGTTTCTGGCAATTCTTACAATAATAAACAGGCAAACGATGTCCCCACCAGATTTGCCGGGAGATACACCAGTCCTGAATATTCTCCATCCAGTTAAGATAGACCTTCGTCCAGCGCTGGGGATAAAATTTAATCTTATCTTTTTTTACTACCTCGATTGCCGGCTTAGCTAATGGTTTCATTTTCACAAACCACTGTTTGGATAGGCATGGCTCAATAATAGTATGGCAACGATAGCAATGGCCGGCAGATAATTGGTGCGGCTGGACTTTTTCTAAGAAACCTTTATCCTTTAAGTCCTTTAAGATTACCTCGCGGGCCTTGAATCTGTCCATATCTTTATAGTCCCCGGCATTTTCATTCATGCTGCCGCAAAGATTCATCACATTCACAAACTCTAAGCCGTGTTTCTTGCCTAAGATATAATCATTGGGGTCATGCGCAGGAGTTACCTTTACTGCTCCGGTGCCGAATTTCATATCTACCATAGCGTCGGAAATTATTTTTATCTCTCGATTAATTAAAGGTAAAATTAAGGTCTTACCAATTAATTTTTTATATCTTTTGTCTTTAGGATTTACTGCAACGGCAGTATCACCTAACATTGTTTCCGGTCGGGTTGTCGCCACCACGACAAAATTATCCGGGTTATCCTTAAAAGGATATTTTAAATAATATAGATTACCCTGTAACTGGCGATGCGGCGCTTCTTCATCAGACAGGGCAGTCTGACAGCGCGGGCACCAATTAATAATGTAGCTACCCTGATAAATCAGTCCCTTCTCGTATAGTTTGACAAATACCTCAACCACGGCTTGCGAATATTCCTTATCCATGGTAAAACGGCTGCGTCTCCAATCGCAAGAAGCGCCAAGTTTTTTCAGTTGGTGTATAATAGTTGAACCGTACTGTTCTTTCCAAAGCCAAACTCTCTCGATGAATTTATCCCGGCCTAAATCCTGCCTCTTTAATCCTTCTTTGGCTATAGCCTTTTCTACGACATTCTGGGTGGCAATGCCGGCGTGGTCGGTCCCCGGCATCCATAAGCTCTCTTCGCCTTTCATGCGATGATAGCGGATAAGGATATCTTGAATAGTATTATTAAGAGCATGGCCCATGTGTAAGATGCCGGTTACATTTGGCGGCGGGATAACTATAGAGAAAGGTTTTTTAGCGGGGTTTAGCCTTGCGGCGAATAAATTATTTTCCTCCCAAAATTTATACCACTTATCTTCGGTTTCTTTGGGGTTATAACGGCTAGGAATTTCATTCATATAGCTCGGAATGTCAAATAATTTTATCCTTTAATAATTTATATTCGATACTATCTGCGATGGCCTGTCCCTCGTCTCAAAAATTTATTTAACTGAAACTCGGGACTACGCATTTTGATCCTTCAATAGTTTATATTCAACACTGTCTACGAGTGCTTGCCAGCTCGCCTCGATGATGTTCTCCGAAACACCAATAGTACTCCAGGTGTCTGTTTCATCCTGCGATTGAATCAGTACGCGCACCTTGGCAGCGGTGCCTGCCTTTTCATCTAACACGCGTACCTTAAAGTCAGAAAGATGCATTTTGGATAATGTTGGATAAAAATCCTTCAGGGCTTTACGTAAGGCATTATCCAAGGCATTTACCGGGCCGTCTCCTTCAGCAGCGGTGTGCTCCTTAGTCCCCTTAACCTTTAATTTAATAATTGCCTCGGAGGTGATTTTTTTATCAGAGTGCTTTTCAATCACGACCCGAAATCCCTCTAATTCAAAAAATTTCTTGTATTTCTTAAGCGCCTTTTTCATCAGTAACTCAAAAGAGGCCTCAGCTGCTTCAAAGTGATAACCTTGATGCTCTAAAGATTGTATGAGTTTTAAAATCCTTTTGGTCTTGGGATCCTCTTTACTTAAATCTAACTCCAAATCTTGAGCCCTGATTAATATTCCTGTTTTTCCGCCTAATTCCGAGACCAGAATCCTTCTCTTGTTTCCTACCAGTTTTGGTTCAGCATGCTCGTAGGTCTTAGGGTTCTTCATCACCGCATTAATATGCACGCCGCCTTTATGCGCAAAGGCAGAATCGCCCACATAGGGCTGGTCGTTCTTTTGTCTCATATTGCTTATTTCGCTGACAAAATGGGATACCTTAGTCAACTCTTTTAATTTTTCGTCGCTAATACAATCAATGCCCAGTTTTAATTTTAGATTGGCAATAATCGGAATTAAATCCGCGTTGCCGCAGCGTTCGCCGTAACCATTGATTGTCCCTTGCACCATATCCGCTCCGCCTTGAACTGCAGCCAAAGAATTAGCTATTGCAAGTCCTGCGTCGTTATGGCAATGGATGCCTAACCCAACATTAATTTTCGGCCGGATATCACGGATAATGCGGGAAATTTCTGAAGTAAGTGTTCCGCCATTAGTATCGCATAAGACAATAGCCTTTGCCCCTGCCTCGCAAGCAGTAAGTAGGCATTTTAGGCTATATTCTTGATTATCCCGATAGGCATCAAAAAAATGTTCCGCATCGTAAAATACGGTTAGCCCTTTTAAGATGAGGAAGCTTATCGTATCTTTAATCATCTCCAGATTCTCATCGAGAGTTGTTTTTAAGACATCTTTGATATGTAAATCCCAGGTTTTTCCAAAGATAGTAACAACTTTGGCCTGGGATTTTAAAAGGCCTTTTAAATTACTGTCTTCGCTCGCCCGGGAATGTGGCCTGCGGGTTGAGCCAAAGGCCACTAGCTCACTATTCTTAAGCGGTTTTTTGGCCATCCTTAAATAGAATTCCATATCTTTGGGATTTGAACCAGGCCAACCGCCCTCGATGTAGTGAATACCTAAAATATCTAACTCCCGGGCAATCCCGATCTTATCCATTACCGAATAAGAAATACCTTCTCCCTGCGCTCCATCGCGCAAAGTAGTGTCGTATAATTTTACTTTAGACATTTTTCAATATCACCCTTTCGCTAAACTGAATTTTTCATGTAAAGTCCTTACCGCTAACTCGCCAGACCTCTTTTTTATAATACAGGATATACTGATATCTGAAGTAGAAATCATCTCGATGTTAATCTTGTTTTGGGCTAAAGCCTCGAACATCTTAGCGGCTACTCCAGGATGAGATTTCATCCCTACTCCTACAATGGAAATCCTGGCGATACCTTCATCCCGTAATACTTCTCCCGCCCCGATATTACTGGCTACGCCTTTCACCAATCTCATTGTTTTGGCTAAATCTGTTTTATTTATAGTAAAAGATATATCGGTCTTGCGGGTGTGGCTGACGTTTTGCACAATCATATCTACGTTAATACCGCCGCCGGATAATTCCTTAAATATTTTTGCTGCGATTCCCGGACGGTCAGGGACGTCGCAGATAGTAATCTTAGCTTCATTTTTATTCACAGTTACTCCGCTTACCATAACGTCTTCCATTCTTTTAACCTCCCTGATAATCATTGTGCCCGTGTTTTTAGAAAATGAAGAACGCACATGTATCGGTACATCAAACTTTTTTGCCACTTCAATGGAGCGTGCCTGCATTACCTGAGCACCCAATGATGCCATCTCTAACATCTCGTCATAAGTTATAGATTTTATCTTCTTTGCCTCAGGGACAATACGGGGGTCAGTAGTATAAATACCTTCCACATCCGTGTATATTTCGCATTCATCGGCTTTGAGCTCTTTAGCCAAAGCTACGGCGGTTAAATCTGAACCGCCCCTGCCTAAAGTAGTGATATCCTGATTTAAGGTTACGCCTTGGAATCCGGCTACGATAACGATTTTCCTTTTGTTTAATTCCTCCCTGATTTTGTCCGCATTTATTTTGATAATGCGGGCGCGGGTGTGGCTGGTATCAGTAATAATTCCTACTTGTGCACCGGTAAACGATATTGCCTCGCAACCCAATTTATGTATTGCCATAGCTAGTAATGCTACCGAGATTTGCTCTCCTGTAGATAATAACATATCCATTTCGCGCTCGGATGGCTCGGTATTTATTTTATGGGCTAATTCAATAAGTTCATCGGTAGTATCGCCGAGCGCAGAAACCACCACTACCAAATCATAGCCTTTTTTTCGGTAACTAACTACTCTTTTGGCTACATTTTGAATCCGTTCCACATTGGCCACTGAAGAACCGCCGTATTTTTGCACAATCAATTTTTTCATTATTTGGCTCCCGGGAGTTTAATCAAATAGTTCATTAGTTCGTAACCATTTTCAAAATAAAGGTCAGATTTATTTGCCTCCTTTTCGCAATAACTTAAAAATCCCCTACCGATAACGTCTTTGCCAAAGATACCAAAAAGCACAATGTCAGAAGTATGGGTTTTTAGCGAAATAGGCGTGGCATGGTCAGGTAAAACCAAAATGCGGAAATTCTTCTTACGTTTAAAAAATTTTAATATTGTACCTACTACCAGCTGGTCGAATCTTTCAATGGCGGTTATTTTCTCCCTTAAATCGCCATTGTGTCCTGCCTCATCAGGTGCCTCAACATGCAAGAAAACAAAATCTTTTTCCTCCAAAGACCTTAAAGCTGCTTTTGCCTTGCCTTCGTAATCAGTATCGTAATATCCGGTTGCACCCGGCACATTCATTACCTCAAGACCTAATAGTTTACCCAAGCCTTTGATTAAATCTACGGCAGATATAACGCTGCCCGAAAGGCCATATTTTTCGATGAAACTAGGCATATTAGGTTTTTTGCCCTGGCCCCAGAGCCAAATCATATTTGCCG